>ORMF010188392.1_pt1 | contig 14480 bp, 13 predicted proteins | sample 1779871 | NCBI WGS metagenome assembly ORMF01 (sample SAMEA104232316, study PRJEB22302) | groundwater metagenome | biome: forest; feature: aquifer; material: groundwater | place: USA | collected 2011-08-07 | depth 5.4 m | reverse complement strand
GCGGAGAGCTACCGGCGCGTCGCATATTTCGTGGACAGGATTCTGAAGGGAACCAAGCCCGCCGAACTGCCGGTGGAACAGCCGATGAGGTTCGAGCTGGTGGTGAATCTCAAGACGGCGAAACAGATCGGCGTGACCGTCGATCCGAATCTGTTGGCACGCGCGACCAAAGTGATCAAGTGATTTATGGATGAAGGCAAAATCAGATTTGCTGTTAGGGAACAGATCCTAAATGATTCAGCAAGTTTCAGCCGAGCGAATTGAGCACGCGATTCTTCTTATTCGCGGCCACAGAGTGCTGCTTGATGCCGATCTAGCCCTGCTGTACGGAGTTAGTGTTGGTAGACTGAACGAGTCGGTTAAGCGCAACCGTCATCGTTTCCCCGACGATTTTATGTTCCAGCTGAGTGAAGCGGAATTCCAAAGCTTGAAGGCGCGGGTTGGCAACTTGAAATCGCAATTTGCGATATCAAGTTTCGCTTGGGGTGGCCGGCGCCATCCACCTTACGCCTTTACGGAACAAGGCGTCGCCATGCTTTCGAGCGTTCTGCGCAGCAAGCGCGCAGTCGAAGTCAACATTGAAATCATGCGGACCTTCGTTCGCTTGCGCCAATTACTCGCCACCAACGCTGAACTAGCGCGAAAATTGGAAGCGCTGGAGAAGAAGTACGACGCTCAGTTCAAGGTAGTCTTTGACGCGATCCGCCAGCTGATGAAACCACCGGAGCCGAAGAAGCGAAAGATTGGTTTCATCGTTAGCGAAAGAGCGGCAAAATACGGAAGATCGGCAACCGGAGTAAGAAAGTGAGTATTTCAGTCGGCAGAAGAAAACGCGAGATCGAAAACGACCGACTGGCCACTAAAGTGGCCGAAGAAATGGGCGATAAGATTCCATGACTCAAGCAAGCGAAATCTTTTCCCTCGTCCGCTGTGCTGTAATGGCAGGGTGAGGGTTGAAGCTGTCCAACAATGACTTTATCATACGACGCTATTTTGCTGATCGCGTTCGGCGGCCCGACCTGTCTTGAAGAGATCCGCCCGTTCCTCGCCCGCGTGACCGAGGGTATGCCCATACCACCGCAGCGCCTCGACGAAGTCGCCCACCACTATGAAGCGGTCGGCGGCAAATCGCCGCTGAACGAAATCACATTCCGACAAGCAAACGCATTAAGAAAAGTCTTGAACGATCGACTCCCCGTCTACGTCGGTATGCGCAACGCCAGTCCGTTTTTCAGCGAGACTCTGAAACAAATGGCGGACGATGGCATCAAGCGTGCCCTCGGCTTCATCTTGTCTTCCCACCGCACCGAGGCAAGCTGGGAGCGCTATCAGAAAAATATCGCCGATGCCCGCGCGGAGATTGGCGGCGCGGCGCCGGAAATCGACTACTGCGAGGGATGGCATGATCATCCGCTGTTCATTCAATGCTGGGCGGAACTCATCGACGCAGCGTTCGCCGCAATTGCGCCTTATCGAAGGAATTCGGCGCCGCTGATTTTCACCGCGCACAGCCTGCCGGCCGCGATGGCGGCCCGCTCGCCTTATGTTGATGAGGCTCAAACAACGGCGCGCTTAATTGCCAATTCACTCAGTCACGAACGTTGGTCTCTCGCCTACCAGAGCCGCAGTGGCAGACCGAGCGATCCCTGGCTCGAACCGGATATCGGCAAGGTGATTCGAGACTTCGCCGCCCGCGGCGTCAAGGATGTCGTCGTGGCGCCCATCGGTTTCGTCTGCGACCATGTCGAAGTGCTTTACGATCTCGATATCGAAACGAAAAAGCTGGCCGCGGGACTCGGCATGAACTTCGTTCGCGCTTCATGTCCCAACGATCACCCGACGTTCATCAGGATGATGGCGGACGTTATCGAAAAAAGAATAGCCGAGGATAGAGGATAGAAGATGGAAGATCGCGATTCTCGATCCTCGATCTTCCATCCTCGACCCGTATTATGAATCGTCGCATCGTCGTTGTAGGCGGAGGAATCGCAGGTCTTGCGGCGGCCCACCGCATCGTCGAGATCAAGAATGAAAGGAGACTCGCGCTCGACGTGACGCTGCTCGAAGCCGGGCCGCGCCTCGGAGGCACGATCGCCACCGAGCGGGTCGGCGATTTTATCGTCGAGGCCGGCCCGGACTCCTTCATCACGGAAAAGCCCTGGGCGCTTCGTCTCTGCGATCGGCTCGGCCTGCCTCCCCGCCTGGTCTCGCCCCGGGCGGCTTACCAGAAAATTTACATCGTTCATCACGGCAGGCTCGAGCCGCTCCCCGAAGGTTTTTTCCTGCTCGCGCCGACGCGTCTGTGGCCCTTCATTCAGACGCCGCTTTTTTCCTGGGGCGGCAAACTGCGCATGGCATGCGAGATCTTTCTGCCGCGTGGCAAAGACGAAGACGAAAGCCTTGGCTCCTTCGTGCGCCGGCGCTTCGGCGCCGAGGCATTGGACCGCGTGGCGCAACCGTTGGTCGGCGGCATCTACGCCTCCGACCCCGACAAGCTCAGCCTCGCGGCGACCATGCCGCGTTTCAGAGAAATGGAAAGGGCGCACCGCAGCATCCTTTGGGCGATGTGGTCGGAGCAGAGAAAGCGGGCGCGCCATCGCCAAACCGGCAGCGGCGCGCGCTGGAGTCTTTTCGTCGCGCTCACCGGCGGCATGCAAGAGTTCGTCGATGCTCTGGCGCGGCGACTTCCCGAAGGAAGCGTTCGTTTAAACTCCGAGGTTAAGAACTTGGCGGGCGATGGCAGCGATACGGGCTGGCGCGTAACGACGGGCGAAAATCAGACTCTCGAGGCCGACGCCGTCATCCTCGCTGCGCCGGCGTTCAGCTCCGGCGCGATTCTCACCTCGCTCGCGGCTAGCGCGGCGGCCGAGCTGAAAAGCATCTCCTACGCGTCCACAGCCACGGTAAGCCTCGCCTACCGCCTCGCCGATTTCCCCCGCACCCTCGACAGCTTTGGCTTCGTCGTGCCGGCGATGGAGCGGCGGAAAATCATGGCCGGCACGTTCAGCAGCCTGAAATATCCCGGCCGCGCGCCGCAAGATCACGTCTTGCTGCGCGCCTTCGTCGGCGGCAGCTTGCAGCCGGAATTGTTTCAGGACGACGATTCGCAAATGGAAAAAAACGTGCGCGAGGAACTGGCGAGCCTGCTCGGTGTCACGGCTCAACCGCTTTTCTCAAAGATCTATCGCCACCCCCGTTCTATGCCCCAGTATCATGTCGGCCATGAAGCGCGCATCCAGCGGATCGAAAACGATCTCGCCAAATTCCCCAACTTGGCTCTGGTCGGCAGCGCCTACCACGGCGTCGGCATCTCCGACTGCGTGCGCACCGGCGAAGAGGCGGCGGAGAAGATCATCGAACAAATGTAGGGCGGGTTTCAAACCCGCCCCGATGCCTCTTACGGGCAACTTGACGAGTGAACAACAACTGGACTATCACTCAAGTATCGTTTGCTTAGGTTACGCGCGGGCATTGGCTACGGAAGCATCCCTATGATGATCATCGATTCCCAAGTTCATATTTGGGCGCCGGAGACGCTTGAGAAACCCTACGCAAACGAAAACGCGGCCAAGCCCCACCGTCCAGTGCCGCTCGGCCACGACGAATTACTTCGTGAGATGGACGGCGCCGGGGTGGCGCGTTGCGTGCTCGTGCCACCGACCTGGGAAGCAGACCGCAACGACACTTCGCTCGAAGCGGCGCGCTTGCATCCCGACCGTTTCGCGGTGATGGGTAAAATCAAACTTACCGCGCCCGAAAGCCGCGCGTTGATGGCGACCTGGAAAAGCCAGCCCCACATGCTTGGGATACGATTGGTTTTTAACTCTGGCCGCTCGAAGGAATGGCTCGTGGATGGCACCGCCGATTGGTTTTGGGCCGTCGCCGAGCGCTATGACGTCCCGGTCATGGCTTTCGCGCCGCACGCGGTTGCGAAGCTTGGCGCGATTGCCGAACGCCATCCCGGTCTGCGCCTGATCATCGATCACCTGGGCTTGAGTTCGGCGCTGCGCGGAAAAACCCTCGAACCCGGGGTTGACGAGGTGATCAAGCTCGCGCGTTTGCCCAATCTGGCGGTGAAAGTTTCCGCGCTGCCCTGCTACGTCGAGGAGCCTTATCCTTTTCCAACCCTGCACCCGATCGTCCGCCGCGTGGTCGACGCCTTCGGCCCGCGGCGCTGTTTCTGGGGCACGGACCTTTCTCATCTGACTTGCCCGTACAAACAATGCGTGACTCTGTTCACCGAAGAGATGAAATCATTGTCGTCGGCGGAACTCGAATGGATCATGGGCCGCGGCCTCGCCGAATGGCTCGACTGGCCGCTGCCAAAGTAATCGGAGGAGAAAACCATGCAGATCGTCAATCGTGACTTGAATTCGGACAAGGACGGCATCCCGGGTTACATCGCTCACCCCAACCGCAAGGAACCGGGGCCTGCCGTGCTGATCGTGCATCACCATTTCGGCGTCACCGGCCATATGAAAGCGAACGTCTGCAACTTCGCCAAGCTTGGTTACGCGACCATCGTGCCCGACCTCTATAAACTCTTGGGCATTGCCGACGGCGTCCACGAAGGGCAGAAGAAGATCACCGACGGCCAGTTCGTCGAGGTCGTCAACCGGAGCCGGCGCTATCTGACGGAGCGTAGCGACGTGGACGCCAAGCGCTGCGCCGTGGTCGGCTACTGCATGGGCGGGCGCGTCGGCATCCATTTCGTCGCCGCCACGCCAAGCGTGCGCGCCTTCGTCGGCTACTATCCGTCGGTGCGCGACGAAGAGCCGAACCCACTGCGCCCGCGCCATCCCAACGACGCCGTGCGCGATATTAAATGTCCGTCGCAGATTTTCTTCGGCGCTCACGATCACGTCGCGCCCGTCGCCGTGCAGCAGCGCTTGATGGCGAGCTTTCAAGCCAACGGCCAGCCACTGGACTGGCACTTCTTCCATCGCGCCGGCCACGGCTTCGCCCTCGCCGACGGCGAGTCTTACGACCCGAAGCTGGCGGAACTATCGTGGGAGCTCACGGCGGATTTCCTCGGTCGGGAACTGGACCATCAGTAGCTCCGTTCGCGTCTGGACCAATCGATACGGCTAGGACCTGCCGGCGTCGTTCAATTAACCAGCCGGCTCAGGTTTCCCAAGCAGCGTGGTGCTTCTCCCAAACTTCGCGCCTCGCCTTGATCTCGCGGTTCAAGGCGATAGCATTAAGCTGCGACAGCGCGCGCCTTAACCTGGAGCGTAAATCGCCGATTTGACCGGGAGGAGAGCGACGATGGCAAGGAAACAAACCGCAAGGATACGACCCCGGATGGAGAAATCTACGCCGCCAAAAGTAGCCGGGCTTTCCGTCGAAGAATTGAACCGGATGGACGCTTACTGGCGGGCGGCGAATTACCTCTCGGTGGGCCAGATCTACCTCTACGACAATCCGCTTCTCAAACAACCCTTGACCAAGGATCACATCAAACCGCGGTTGCTGGGACATTGGGGTACCACACCGGGACTCAACTTCATCTATGTTCACCTCAATCGCGTAATCAAGAAATATGATCTAGACATGATCTACATCACCGGGCCGGGGCATGGAGGACCGGGATTGGTGGCCAACACCTACCTCGAAGGGACCTACAGCGAGATTTATCCCAATATCTCGCAAGACGAAGAGGGAATGAAAAAGCTGTTCAAGCAGTTTTCCTTTCCCGGCGGCATTCCCAGCCACGTCGCGCCCGAGACCCCGGGCTCGATCCACGAAGGCGGCGAGCTCGGCTACGCCTTGTCTCATGCCTACGGCGCCGCCTTCGACAATCCCGATCTCATCGTCGCCTGCGTGATCGGCGATGGCGAGGCGGAAACCGGGGCGCTGGCGACGAGTTGGCACTCTAATAAATTCTTGAACCCGGCCAGCGACGGCGTCGTTTTGCCGGTCCTGCATCTAAACGGCTACAAGATCGCCAACCCTTGTGTCTTAGCGCGAATAAGCCATGAGGAACTCGAGCAGCTCATGCGCGGCTACGGCTACCGACCCTACTTTGTCGAGGGCGACGACCCAAAGTCGATGCATCAACTGATGGCCGAAACCCTCGATACCATCGTCGAAGACATTCACCGGATCAAGAAGGCAGCCCGCGGCCAGGGCCGCCAAGAGCGGCCGCGCTGGCCGATGATCGTTCTGCGCACACCCAAAGGCTGGACCGGCCCCAAAGAGGTCGACGGCCATCGGACCGAAGGCAGCTGGCGCTCGCACCAGGTACCGATGGGTGAGATGCTCGAGAATCCGGAGCATATCCGGCTTCTCGAAGAGTGGCTGAAAGGCTACCGGCCCGAAGAACTTTTCGAGTCCAACGGGCGGTTAAAAGCGGATCTGGCCGAGGTTGCCCCCAAGGGTGGGCGGCGCATGGGCAGCAATCCGCACGGAAACGGCGGGCTGCTGCTAAGAGATCTGCGCCTGCCGGATTTTGCCGAATACGCCGTGGCGGTTCCCAGCCCCGGCGCAGCCTCTGCCGAATCGACCCGCGTGATGGGCAAATTTCTCCGCGACGTGATGAAGCTCAACCTGGATAGCCGGAACTTCCGGATTTTTAGCCCGGACGAAAACAACTCGAACCGTTGGGGGGATGTCCTCGAAGTTACCAACCGCGCCTGGAACGCGGAAATCCTGCCTTCCGATGACCACCTCGCGCCCGATGGCCGCGTGATGGAAATGCTCAGCGAGCACCAATGCCAGGGTTGGCTGGAGGGTTACTTGCTCACTGGTCGCCATGGTTTCTTTTCTTGTTACGAGGCTTTCATTCACATTATCGACTCCATGCTCAATCAGCACGCCAAGTGGTTGAAAGTTTGCAACGACATCCCGTGGCGCCGGCCCATCGCCTCGCTCAACTATCTCCTCTCTTCCCATGTCTGGCGCCAGGATCACAACGGTTTCTCGCACCAGGACCCCGGCTTCATCGATCATGTCGTCAACAAGAAAGCTGAAGTCGTAAGAGTTTATTTGCCGCCGGACGCGAACTGTTTGCTCTCCGTTACCGACCACTGCTTGCGCAGCCGCAACTTTGTCAATGTCATCGTCGCCGGCAAGCAGTCCGCGCCTCAGTGGCTCACCATGGACCAGGCGGTCAAACACTGCACCGCCGGCATCGGCATCTGGGACTGGGCGAGCAACGATCAAGGTAACGAACCCGACGTGGTGATGGCCTGCTGCGGCGATGTTCCCACGTTGGAAACGCTTGCCGCGGTCGAGATGCTCCGCACGCTTTTACCGGAGCTTAGAGTGCGCGTCATCAACGTCGTCAATCTGATGAAGTTGCAGCCGGCCGAGGAGCACCCCCACGGATTGTCGCACAAGGAATTCGACATGCTTTTCACAACCGACAAGCCGATCATTTTCGCCTTTCACGGCTATCCCTGGCTGATCCACCGGCTGACTTACCGGCGCACCAATCACAAGAATCTTCACGTCCGCGGCTACAAGGAGGAAGGAACGACCACTACGCCCTTTGACATGGCGGTGCTGAACGATCTGGACCGCTTTCACCTGGTGGAAGACGTCATCGATCGGGTGCCCCGACTCGGCGCCCCAGCCGCTTACGTCAAGCAGTCGATTCGCGACAAACTGATCGAGCATAAACAGTACATCCATAGATACGGCGAAGACATGCCTGAAATTTCCCAGTGGCGCTGGGGCGCGGCTGCTGCGCCATCCCGGTCGGATACCGCTGCGGATTTCTGACCGGGTGTGCTTCAGCGCACGAGAAGAATGCTGTTCGGGTGGGCGGCGGCGGGCGGTAGGCCGCTTATTTCTTGAACGCCGTTAAATAGGGATCCGCCTCTTTGAGCACCCGCTGGAACGACGGCCGCTCGGCGAGGCGGTTCATATAGGCCATGATATTCTTGTGCTTCGTGAAAGGATACACCATCCGGCAGTAGCCGAGCGCGGGGGCCGCGGCGCAGTCGGCCATCGAGAATAGCTCGCCCATCGCCCAGCTCTTTTCAGCCATCTCCTGATCGATCATCGCGAACACAGTATCGAGCCGGTCTTTGGCCTGCTGGACGCCGTAGGGATCTCTCTGCCCTTCAGGTCGAAAGCCGTCGAAAAAGATTTTGACCATGGGATCGTTCACGTAGAGATCGAAAAAGCGGTCGCGCATGCGCACCTGCCGCGCCAGATCGGGATCGTCGGGAATCAGCTTGGTGCCGCCGGGGAAGTGGCGGTCGATGTATTCGATGATGATGCTCGACTCGGGCACGCTCCAATTTTTCTCTTCGATGCGAAGGAACGGCACCTTGCCCATCGGATAGATTTTTTTGTAATCTTCCTTCGCCTTCTCATCCATCAAGTTGACGAGCACCGGCTCGAACGCGCAGCCTTTCTCGAAGAGAGCCATCAGCGTTTTCTGCGAGTATGAAGAAATAGGGTGGTAGTAGAGTTTCATTTGCATCGCCTCCAACTATTCAGATGATACCCCTTTCCTTGAACTCGGCAAGCTTGGCGTCGTCGTAGCCGAGCGGCTTCAAAACCTCGGCGTTGTGCTCGCCCAGGTCCGGCGGCGCCAGCGGATGGGGAATCTTGGTATCGCTGTACTCGTTGGGATATTTCACAGTGCGGATCGTCGATTTATTCAGCGGCTCAGCCCCCCAGCTCGCGAACCCCGCCAGGACCCAGCTTGTCCAGTGTTTCAATCAACTCCGGGACAAGCGGAAGGAGATCTTCCAATCTATTCGACTTTGCTCGCAGCACGACGACACCGAAAAGGCGCATGCTCAAGTTTTGCTGCTTGGGTAAACTCTTATCGACCGTGACCAAGGCATCGAACTGATCCGCCATTACGTCAAGCAGTGGTCCGTCGTCGAGGTCACCCCAACCCAATTCGGGCGCTGTTCGAACCTCACGGCCCACCAACCGGTTGCCTAGCTGTCTTGGTACGCAAGAGTCGAGGAGAACTCGCACGCCGATAACCCTGCCAGTCTAAGCAGCAGCGGCTTTTGCTAGCAGAGCAGACTTGGCAAGCTCGAGAACGGCGATCGCATGCTCGCGGGTGACACTGGGAAAGTCTTTCAGAAAGTCGTCCAAAGGGTCCCCGGCCTCAAGGTACTCAATGAGCGTTTGTACCGGAACCCTAGTTCCGGCAAATACGGGAGTACCGCTTAGACGTTCGGCAGACGCCGTGATTAATGGCTCGGGAAGAGGCATTTTATCGTCCGATTTAGGAACTTAAATATAGCACGACCTCATCCGGGTCGCTAACCGGTTCACGAGGATCATTCTCCAATCGCTACTACACACAAAGGGAGACACAACAATTCGGCCTTAACGTTTTCAGATCACGCCTTTCTCTTTCAACTCAGCCAAGGCGTTGTCGTCGTAGCCGAGCGGCTTCAAAAACTCCGCGTTGTGCTCGCCTAGTTCCGGCGGCGCCAGCGGGTGGGGGATCTTGGTATCGCTATACTCGTTGGGATACTTCACCGTGCGGATCGTAGGCTTGTCTTTGCGCTCGATCTTGATCTCCAAACCCATATGTTTGATCTGGGGGTCTTCGAACACTTCCAGCAGGTTGTAAACCGGCGTATGCGGCACGTCGTTAGCCTCCAGTTGCTCCATCCAATAGGCGCGCGGTTTTTCTTTGAAGAATTCAGCGAACACCCGATTAAGCTCGTTATAATTCTTCCGGCGGTTGGGCCGTGTGTTGAAGCGCGGGTCATCAATCACTTCGGGATGACCCGCTGCCTTGCACAAGCCTTCCCAGAATTTTTGCGGCGAAGAGAGATGAATCGCGAAGGGCAAACCGTCGGAGGCGCTGAACGCGTAAGTCTGCGACTGCATCGGCCGGCTATATGGCCCCGGAATCTTTCCCGTGGCGAGGGCATCGGTAGCCGGCGCGATCAAGAACGCCAGGATCGAACCCGCCATCGTCGTGTCGATCTGCTGGCCCTTACCGGTTTTCGCCCGGGCGGCGATGGCGCCGAGAACGCCGATGGCGGCAAACATGCCGCTCAAGCTGTCGGCGTAGTTGGGCCCGATGGGCCGCGGGTTTTTCGCATCCATGAGCACGCTCAACATGCCGCCGAGCCCCTGGCCGACGGTGTCGTAGGCAGGCCGCTTGACGTACGGACCCGTCGGACCGGTGCCCGTGATCGAACAGTAGATAACCCCGGGGTTGGTCTTGCTCACCGTGTCATAGTCGATGCCGAGTTTCTTCATGACCCCCGGCCGGTAGTTGTCGAGTACCACGTCGGCCTTTTTGGCGAGCGCCAGAAAGATTTCTTTTCCCTCGGGAGTCGGCAAATTCAAAGTGACGCTCTTTTTGCCGCGATTATAGGCCCAAAAATTCGGCTGATCGCCGCCGAGATCCCAACCGCGAAAGGGGTCACCGCCCTTCGGGTTCTCCACCTTGATTACTTCCGCGCCCATGTCGGCCAGCAACATCGCGCCGTACGGCCCGGAAATAAAGTTGCCCAGTTCCAACACTTTGATTCCTTCTAAACAGCCTCGCATCTTTCCCTCCTGAAGAATTTTGCCCGCGGAGACGCGGAGAAAGGATTGAGGAAGTAACCCTCTGCGAACTCCGTACGACTATGGCTGAACATTACGCGCGGCTTGCGCAAATTTTCCCATCGCCCCTAATCCCCTACGGCCAAGATTTAATCGCGCCAAGTCGCCAAGACGCCAAGTTCGGATTTGTTTTCTTACTTTTGCGCCTTTGCGTCTTTGCGCGAAAATTCTTCCTTCGTGTCCTTCGTGCCTTCGTGGTGAACTCCGATTTTTCTTCTTTGGTTGCGGCTTTGCCTCGCTGTGCCTCCGCGGCGAATGAATTTCCGAAATCCCACCACGGCGCCCTAGATAATGCCTTTCTCTTTGAACTCCCCCATCGCTTTGTCGTCGTATCCCAGCGCTTTCAAAAACTCGCCGTTATGCTCGCCCAGCTCCGGTGGCGGCAAGGGATGGGGCGCTTTGGTGTCGCTGTAGTCCAGCGGAAATTTGACCGTGCGGATGGTCGGTTTGTTTTTGCGCTCGATCTGGATTTGCATTCCCATATGTTGCACTTGGGGGTCGTCGAAGACTTCTTTCAAGTTGTAGACCGGCGTATGCGGTACATCGTGGGCTTCCAGGCGCTCTAACCAGTGAGCGCGCGGTTTTTGCCGAAATATCGGCGCGAAGGTTTTGTTCAACTCTTCGTAATTGTCGCGCCGGTCCGGCCGCGTCTTAAACCGCGGATCTTCGATCAGCTCGGGATGCTCCACGGCGTTGCACAATCCTTCCCAGAACTTCTGGGGCGAGGAAAGATGAATCGCCAGCATCGCCCCGTCCGAGCAGGCGAAGGCATAGGTCTGCGACTGGCGCGGCCGCGTGTACGGGCCCGGCACACGCCCATGCGAAAGCGTTTCGGTCGCCGGCGCGTTTAAGAAAGCTAAGATAGAACCGACCATGGTGGCGTCGATCTGCTGTCCTTTGCCGGTTTTAGTTCGCGCCATCAATGCGCTCAAAACCCCAAGCGCTGAAAACATGCCGCTCAAGCAGTCGGAGTAAGCCGGACCGATGGGCTTGGGATCTTTGGGATCCATCAGCACGCTCATCATCCCGCCCATGCCTTGTCCCACCGTATCGTAGGCCGGCCGGTTGACGTACGGACCCGTCGGGCCCGTGCCGGTGATCGAGACGCAGATAATCCCTTGGTTGATCTTGCTGAGCGTGGCGTAATCGATGGCGAGTTTCTTCGTCACGCCGGGACGGAAGTTGTCCATCACCACGTCGGCGGATTTAACCAGGCCGTAAAAAATTTCCTTGCCCTCGGCAGTTTGTAAATTGAGCGTGACGCTCTTCTTGCCACGGTTATAGGCCCAAAAGTTCGGCTGATCGCCGCCGAAATCCCAGCCGCGAAACGGGTCGCCGCCCTTCGGATTTTCTACTTTGATGACCTCCGCGCCCATGTCCGCGAGCAACATCGCGCCGTAGGGACCGGAAATAAAGTTGCCCAGCTCCAAAACTCTGATGCCGTCTAAACTGCCGTTCATTCTTTCTCTCCTAATTCGAGTGTTTTCCGACTATTGCCTGTTTCAGCCTGAGGCTGATCCGCCTCTGGCGGAGCCTATTGCCTTCTTGTCGCCTCTTGCCTACCGCCTGCTTGTTCGGATAATGAATTTTCATACCTCGCAATTAACAGGAGAACAAGATGGCGACCCCACCACCCGTAACCGACACGCTCGCGCGCTTCGTGAGCGACACTGATTACTCGACGATCTCCGAGACAACCCTCGCCAACGCCAAGATGCATATTCTCGACACCTTCGGCGTCGCGCTGGCGGGGGTCGCCACGGACACCGCGTCCATCGCGCTCGATTATTGCCGGTGCACCGGCCGGAGTGATGAGGCATCGATTTGGGGAACGCGCGTTAAATCCTCGGCGCCCATGGCCGCCTTTGCCAACGGACTTCTCGGTCACGCCATCGACTTCGACGATTGGGACGCCTTTATCCACGCCGGCCACCCGACATGCATGGTCGTCGGCGCGGCGCTGAGTCTTGGCGAAGTCATCGGCTCCTCGGGGAAAGATTTGCTAAAGGCCTACGTGTCGGGTATCGAAGTGCTCACCAAGATTTCCGCCGCCAGTCCCAATCTACAAGATCGCGGCTTTCACAGCACGCCGGTCTTGGGCAGCTTCGGCGCCGCCGTCGCCTGCGCCAGCCTGCTCCGGCTCGATCCGGGCAAGATCAAAGCCGCATTGGGCATCACCGCATCGGCCGTTGGCGGCATCCACCGCCAGCAAGGCTCGATGGTCAAGCCGTTTCACGCCGCCAACGCGGCGCGCAATGGCGTCGAAGCCGCGCTGCTCGCCGAAAAGGGGTTCACCGCCGATGCGGCCATCTTCGAGGCGCCACGTGGCTTTTGCGACACTTTCTTCGGCAAGGGCGCCTGCGACTACGAAAAAATGATCACGAACATCGGCAAGCCATTCTTTCTCGAATCGCCCGGCCTCGGCTTAAAAATGCACCCTTGCAGCGCGCCGCAATTCCTCGCCGCCGACGCCGCGCTCCATTTGAAGCGCGAGCACAAGATCGACTTCGCCGAGGTCGCAAAAATCGAAGTCCGCATCCCGCCAGAGCGCTACCAGCGCCACTACCACGCCGAAGTCAAAACCGGCCTGCGCGGCAAGTTCGCCATCAACTACGTCGTCGCCCTCGCGCTGCTCGATGGCAAACTGGAGATCGCCACTTTCACCGACGAGAAAGCCAACCAGCGACAAGTTCAGGACGCGCTCAGCAAAGTGAGCGTCATCGTTGACGAATCGATCCCTGAACCGGGACCCTACTGCCCGGTGAGCGTGGAACTGAAAAACGGCACGCGCCACAGCTACGCCGCGCGCATCGCCAAAGGCGATCCGCGCAATCCGATGAGCGAAGACGAAGTCTTGGACAAGTTCCGCGGCAACGCGAAATCTGTCATCTCGGAGAAACAATCAGAGGAGTTGATCGCGACGGTGCGCAATCTGGAAGCAGTCGAAAATGTCGGTCGTTTGGTTTCCCTGCTGCGACCCGCGTAGAACCGCTACCTGGCGTACTTATTCCATGCCGTTTCTTGGATGTCATGACATCCGGCTATATGCATCAAAGACTGGAGCACGCTCGGACAACGCTGGGGTCTACGCGGAATACTACTGGCTCAACATCTACTATCCTCGATACCAACCCACGCAGCAACGGCTAATAGCGAGAACCGACCCACGGTATCCAAAATTAATAACCCGTCGAAAAGCTGATGGCACTTTGATAACAATTCACACAGACGATAAGTCAGCCTTACCCCGGCATTTTGATCAAATCATTATTGAAAACTGGCTAAGGAGGTCTACGCAAATCTATTTTGATATTACGGAGTTCGCACACGGATTTGATAACAAAGACGACCCCAAGAAATACAGCGGAAAGCCTGCGGAAAATGTTACCGGTGGAGTAAAGCACCTAGAATATACAGATTGGAGGTTTCCCTTTAATCGATAGATTGCATATGTGCCTTGGTCTCATTGCGTTGCTAGCACCTTTGGTCGCATGGCTTATCGCCGAAGCCGGAGTGGTACTTGTTGCCTTGGGTCGCCCGTGGCTTCAAAGGAATCCGCGATTAATAGAGCAATTTGGGCCTGGCCGCCAATGGATGCCGATTCTCGGCGCAACTTGACAAGGCGAAAGGTTTGTTATGAACATTCGTAGAAATCGACTCAATTTGAAGGAGAAGCACCCATGGCTACTTGGGACGATATTCTGACTCCTCGTGACAAAGAGGTGTTTGCTCTATCCGGTTTCGGCAAGCGTGCCGGCTTTGGCCAACGGCCCGCGTTATTGATCATCGACGTCAATTACAATTTTGTCGGCGACAAGCCGGAGCCGATCCTCGAATCCGTCAAACGGTTTCGCACCAGCTGCGGCGAGGAAGGCTGGGAGGGAGTTTATAATATCCGCGAGTTACTTGTTGAAGCCCGCAAGAAGCACCTGCCG
>ORMF011113478.1_pt1 | contig 14484 bp, 7 predicted proteins | sample 1779871 | NCBI WGS metagenome assembly ORMF01 (sample SAMEA104232316, study PRJEB22302) | groundwater metagenome | biome: forest; feature: aquifer; material: groundwater | place: USA | collected 2011-08-07 | depth 5.4 m | reverse complement strand
CCGCCCGCGCCCCGCGCCTCGTCTTTTTTCTCCGCGAGGGGTGCGGGACCCCACCCCGCCGAGGAACCCCGCCCCGCCTCAGCACTGTCCCGGCTCCGGCGCAACTGGCGGGTAACTTCAGCGGGCTGGCCACTCTCGGGGATCCCGCGACGCAGGCGGCCAACGGGACGGCCCGCACTCCGTTTCCCAATAACATAATACCGGCCAACCGGCGCGATCCGGTGGCGGCCCGGGTGCTGGAGCTTTACCCTGCTCCCAACCGCCCTGGCGTGCAGAACTTCCTTTTTAACGCACCCCGAAACCTCGATGCCTACAAGTACGACGCCAAGGTTGACTGGCGCATCACCAATTACGACACGGTATTCGTCCGTTTCAGCCTTCTCGATTGGTTCCGGCTCGAGCCCGGCAGCCTGCCGCTGCCTGGAAGCGGAGGCGACACAAATGTACGAACCTCTGACGGGAAAACGGGAGTGGTCAACTGGACGCGGGCCTTTCCAAATGGGTCAATGGTGAATGAAGCCCGCATCGCCTATAACCGGCTGGTGGGCACCATCAATACGCCCAACACCCAGCAATACTGGAAGGAGTTCGGCTTCAAAGGTACGCTCGATCGTGCCGACATTAACGGCGTTCCCCTCTTCCAGCCCGCCGGATATCGTAACATCGGCGATCGCAGCTTCGCCCCCGATCCGCGCAAACAGGACGTCCGTCAATTTGTCGACACGTTTTCCTGGAATCGTGGAAAACACGCCCTGAAGATGGGTGTCAACAGCCGCCAGATCATTCAATACACCGGCATCACCAACTTCGCCCGCGGCGTCTACACCTTCAACGGCCAGTTCACACGTACCGTGGCCGGCACCCAGACCGGTGGCGATGCGCTCGCCGACGCGATGCTGGGCCTCACCAGTAACGCCCAGCTCAGCACGGCGCTGGACAATCGGCGTCTGGGCTGGTCCCATGAGTTGTTCCTGCAGGACAACTGGAAGATCACGCCGAAGCTGACTTTGAATCTTGGGGTTCGATACGAGTACCAGTCGCCCTACGTCGAGCAGAACAACCGTGTCGCCAACTTCGTCGTCAATCCCTCTGATAAGGATTTCGGCAGCGTGATCTTTCCGCGAGGCGATAGCGTCGAGGACCGCTCCTTCCGCCGCCGCGACTTGAACAATTTCGCCCCACGCGTCGGCTTCGCCTATCAAATCGGTCGAAAAACGGTGATCCGCGCCGGTTACGGAATCTTCTTCCTCGGCACATTCACGCTTCCAACTGGCGCCACTCCCGACTACAATCCGCCGTTTTACCTGCAAGTGAACATTCCCACGCAGGCTGCCGCGGCAACTTCGGTGGTGGCCATCCGCGACGGATTTTCCGCCAACGCCCTCAATCCCACGGTGCTCGACGGCCGGTCACTGGCGGCGATCTGGCCCTACGGCTGGTCTGACGGAACCTCGAACCAATGGAACTTGAATGTCCAGCACTCACTTCCTTGGAATACAGTGGCGTCGATCGCCTACGTCGGTTCCAATACGGTCCATAGCATGATTTCGGCCAATGACATCAACCAGCCGGTTCCGGGCCCGGGGGCTGTGAATCCACGCCGCCAGTTCACCCGCTTCGCTGACATCCTGATGTCGGTTCCGTTGGGAGGAGCCAATTACCAGGGTCTGGAAAGCAAATTCGAGAAGCGCTTCGCCGGTGGCTTCTCGCTTCTCAGCGGCTACACCTTTTCGAAAACGCTGGAAAAGATGATCGGCCAACGGACCAGCGTTTTGGATACTGAAAAGCGCCTGTCCTTCCAGCACTTGCCGCACCGCTTCTTCACCGCATCGGTGTGGGAGTTGCCCTTCGGCCACGGCCGCCGGTGGGTGTCCACAGGTGCGGTCTCGCATGTGCTCGGAGGCTGGCAGATTTCACCCATCTTCGAGGCGCAGGCCGGCTTGCGAGTCACTCCGAGCGTCAACGGGAATCCGGCGAATACCACCGGCGGCCAGCGCCCCAACCGGCTGGGTGACGGCAATCTCCCGCGCGGCAGCCGCGGCCCGGACCGCTGGTTTGATCCGTCTGCCTTCGCCGTTCCCGCCCCGTTCACGTTCGGTAATTCCGCGGCGAATGTCCTCGTCGGTCCGGGACTCGTGAACCTCGACCTGACCGTGGCGCGGACTTTCCGGATAAACGAGAAGGTATCTCTCGACTTCCGCTCAGAGTTTTTCAACCTGTTTAACGACGCTCACTTCAATTTCCCCAATACAGTCGTCAACACGGCACAGGCGGGATTGATTTCCGACACAGCCAGTTCCGCCAGGCAGATTCAGTTCGGCCTCAAAATTGTATTCTGATTTCTTGTTCTCCGTGAACTGTGTCATCCGTGAGCGCGGCAGCTCCAGTTCCCGAGCCAAGCTATACTGACCTAACCTGTAACGAAAAGGATTCCATCATGTCACCAGCGGATCTTTCGCGTTCCCTCTTTCTCGCCGCGCTTTCCTGCGTCCCGCTTCTGGCGCAAACGCAGTTTGCCGCGGTGCGCGGCACCGTGGAGGATTCCACTGGCGCTGTTGTTCCCGGCGCTGTATTGACGCTGACCAACATCGCCCAGAACCGCCCCTGGACCACCAAATCGAACGAAGCCGGCGCCTACGTGTTCCAGCAGATTCCCCCTGGCAACTATAAGCTCGAGGTCCAGGCGCAGGGCTTCAAGCGCTTCTCCCGCGATGGACTCATCCTGCAAGTGGCGCAAATCGCCGAGCTGAACATCGCCATGGAGGTTGGCGCGATCACCGAATCCATCAGCGTTTCCGCGGAAACTCCGCTCTTGGAAACCGCAACCTCCACCCTGGGTGAAGTCGTCAACTCCCTCACCAGCGAAAACCTTCCGCTCAACGGCCGCAATGTCCTGCAGTTGGTGGCACTCACCCCGGGAATCAACGCCAATCAGAGCTTTTTTGGTTCCGGACCCGGCGGAGGCTCCATCAGTGCTGTCGGCTTCTCCGCCAATGGCGGCCGCAACGTCTCCACCGCGGTCATGCTGGACGGTTCGCCACAGGAGGTGATGGGCTATAACCAGCCCGCCTACGTTCCCTCGCCCGACGCCCTGCAGGAGTTCAAGGTCCAGACCAATTCCATGTCGGCCGAATACGGACGCACCGGCGGCGCTGTGATCAACATGGTCCATCGCTCCGGCACGAGTGACTTTCACGGCGTGCTCTACGAGTTCCTCCGCAACAATTCATTCGACGCCAACGGCTTCTTCAACAATCTGAACGGCCGCCAGAAGGCCGCTTTCCGCTACAACCAGTTCGGCTTCACCGTTGGCGGACCTCTCACTCCCTCGCGCCAAACCACCTTCTTCTTTGTGAACTACGAAGGCATCCGCCAGGTGAATCCTGGCGCGTCAACCTTTTCCGTACCCACTGAGCAGATGCGCCAAGGCGACTTCTCGCAGATCAACGGCATCATCTACGATCCAAGCACCATCAACGCAGCCGGTATCCGCACCCCATTCGCTGCCAACCGCATTCCCACAAACCGCATCAACCCCGTCGGCGCGAAGATGATGTCGTTCTTCCCGGTGCCCAACCGTCCCGGCGTCATCAACAACTTCTACTCGCAGGCAGGGAGCCGCACCAACCGCGAAAACGTTTCGTTCAAAATCGACCGCCGCCTTTCAGACCGCCAGAACCTGTTTGGCCGCTTCTCCTCGGAAAATGCCACGACGAATCAAGCCAATCATTACGGCAACGCCGCCACGAACACGCCCGGCTTCACCGGCGCGCGGAACCGCAGTGGCACCATTGACGATTCCTATTTGTTCCGAGGCTGGCTGCTTCACGGCAACTATGGCTATTCCTATCATTCCAACCCGCGCGGTCCGCTGGAAAATACCATCAAACCCAGCCAGATCGGCTTCTCCTCCTCGCTCGATGCCGTTGCCCAGTTCCCCATCTTTCCCACCGTCACCTCCAGCGGCTACGCGCAGCTGGGACCCGAGTCCAGCTATATCATCGGCAACAAGTTTGAAACACACACCTGGGTCGGCGACGCCGCGCGCCTGTTCGGCAATCACTCCCTCAAGCTTGGCGGTACCTACCGCCTGAATCGCGTCTCTAACTTCCGTCCCAGCAACCCCGCCGGCAACTACACCTTTGCGGACGGCTTTACCCGCCGCACCTTCAACGCTACCGGCGGCGGCGACGCCATGGCAGGCATGCTCCTCGGTCTGCCCACTGGCGGCCAGATCCGCTCCGAGCCCGTCCTCGCACTGCAGGTGAAGTACGCCGCCTTCTACATTCAGGACGACTGGAAGATCAATGACCGCCTGAACGTCAATCTCGGCCTGCGCTGGGACACCGACTTCCCCCAAACCGAACGATTCGACCGCGCCTCCTGGTTCGATCTCAACGCCCAGCTTCCTCTCACCGTTCCCGGGATCGCCCCCATGCGCGGCGGCATCGTCTTTGCCGGTTCGCGCACACCCGGCGCACCCCGCGGCGTCCGCGATATTGACAAGAACAACTTCGGCCCGCGCGTCGGCCTCGCTTACAAACTCACCAACCGCCTCGTTGTCCGCTCCGGCTTGGGCGTCTTTTACGCCCCTACCACCGGCATCGGCCCTAACGCCACCAACGCAGGAGCTCTCGGCTTTAATGCCATTACCCCGTTCACTTCTTCCATCGACGGCGGCCGCACCCCCTACGCCACCCTCAGCAATCCTTTCCCCGACGGTTTCATCCCGCCCGAAAACGGAGAGAACGGTCTGCTTAGCTTCCTCGGACAGGGCATCAACGGAAACTTTCGCTATGACCGCGTCCCCTACTCGGCCCAATGGAACTTCAACCTCCAATACGAGCTGCCGGAGAATATGCTCTTCGACGTCGCCTACGCGGGCAACTCCGGCGTCAAACTGCAAGCCAACTCGCAGTTCAACCAGATTCCCGATGCCGCCCTCTCCCTTGGCAACGATCTCAACACCGTTGTCGCCAACCCGTTCTTCGGCTATCTGCCCGCTGCCACCAACCTCGGCCGCGCCACCACCACCCGCAGCCAGCTCCTCCGCCCCTACCCCTGGCTCACCGGCTTGACGCAGCAGTGGGGCACAATGGCCCATTCTTCCTACCACGCGCTGCAGGTGAAGTTCCGCAAACGCTACTCCACCGGACTCCAGTTTCTTGCCGCCTACACTTTCTCCAAAACCATCGACGACGTTTCTTCCGTCGCCGGCTTCCTCGGCGATCCGAACCCCGGCTATACGAACAACAACCGCCGCGACCTGGACCGCTCCGTCTCGGCCTCCCACATCCCCCACAACCTGACATTCAACTTCCAGTGGGATCTCCCCTTCGGCAAGGGGAAGCATTTTCTCAATACTGGCGGCGTCCTCAACCAGGTGGCCGGCGGCTGGAGCGTCAACGGCATCACAACCCTGCAATCCGGCCAGCCCCTTACCATAGACTCGCGCAACAACACCACCTCCAGCCAGGGCGGCGGCCAGCGCCCCAACTCCACCGGAATCAAATCGGCCACTCCCGGATCTGCCAAGGACCGCATCTACGGCTGGTTCAACAATGCCGCCTTCGTCGACGCTCCCCAGTTCACTTTTGGAAACGTCGGCCGCTTTCTGCCCGACAACCCCAGCGCCCCTCTCTACAACTGGGACCTGTCGATTCTCAAATACTTCCCCATTAAAGAGTCCATTCGCCTGCAGTTCCGCGTGGAAATGTTCAACGCCTTCAACATGGTCAGCTTCCGTGACCCGGCCATCACATTCGGCCAGCCCAACTTCGGCGTCGTCACCGCCTCCGGCCCGGCGCGTATTATCCAGTTCGGGCTGAAGCTGTACTACTGAGTGGCGGCCGACGGCACTTACCGGACTGAGCCGGAAACCGGCGGCTTAGAACTGCAGCCGGAAAATAACCGTGAACATGGTCCTCGCCCCAAGGCCGGAAAAGCCGCCTTGCTGGGCCGTGATCTTGCCGAAGGTTTGTGGATTCCTGAAGTCCACTGCCCGCCCTGGCTGCGAAAAGAACGGATACTTGAACGGAGCTGTGGACTCGACGCGGAGCATTCCCTTGATGCGCTCGGTCACCGGAATCTGCTTGGAGATCCCGAACTGGTGCCAGAACATTCCCGGGCCGTTCAAAATGTTCCGCCCCGAGTTGCCGGCGGTGAACGAAGCCGGGATGCCGAAGGCGTTGATGTCGGCCCATGGCTGCGCGCAGGCGACCGTGTGACGGCAGTTCCCGTGCCGATCCCAGTCGAGCTGGATGTCGCCGTAGGTCTTCCCCGGCGCCATGTCCGGACGTAAGGCGCCAGGCAGATAGACGTTGGTCACGTTACCGGCAAACCTTCCGGTGTTGGAGAACGTCATCGGAATTCCGGTTTCAGCCGACTGAATCACGGCCAGTTGCCAGTTGCCCAGCACTCCGTTCACGACCCGGTTGGCGCTGGTCATGAACCGCATTCCCTTGCCGAACGGCAAGTCCCAAATCGCGTATGTGATCCAGCGGTGCGTCACATCATAACTCGATCGGCCTTTCTCGAGCCTTCGATTGTAGAAGGTGACCCCGCTCGCCGAGCTATCGTCGCTGGCCTCGTCAATCGATTTCCCAAATGTGTAGAAAGAGGTGAACGACAGTCCCGAGGACATTCTCTTCTCAACCTTCACCGTGCCCGAGTGGAAGCTGCTGTGGCCGTAATTGCCGTAGTGGAGAATACTTCCAAACTGCGGGTAGGGCTTGAAGTTCTGTGCCGCCCGTCGGATGGTTTCCAGCCGCACCGGGTCAGCCGAGATATTCAGTGGGATCTGATTAATATCCCAGCGGTTCAACAATCCGACGCCCGCCGAGCCTTGATAGCTGAACTCCAGCAGATACTTGCTTCCGAATTGCTTCTGCACGCTCGTGTTCCAGTTCGCGATGTAGGGAGACCGCATGTTCTGGTCGTAGAACGACGCTGTCCTCCCCCCATAGTTGGAGCCGATGAACGGCGCGGATCCGTCCTGCTGGATATTGAATCGTACCGTCGGTGGTCCCTGAGAGAGCCGGAAGGCAATATCGGGGTTCCCCGGCGGTTGTTCGATGCTCGCCGTGGCGAAGTATTCGTCGAAATTCTCGCGCAGTCCGTTTGTCCAGAGGTCGAGCGTGTTGACGGCGAACCCTCCGCGGAATACCCAGTCCCTGCGGAAATTGTATGCCATTCCTATGCGTGGCTGGAAGTTATTGGCGTCGCGGCCGGCGAGCGCCCCCGTCGGGTGCAGCAATGCTCCCCTAAGGCCCGTCAAAGGATCGGTCGCGGCCGGATCGAACCGGCTCTGCTGTCCGTACTTGGTCTTGTAGGGGCTTTCTGTCTGCCAACGGACCCCGAGGTTCAGCGTCAGCCGCGGCGTGATTTTCCAGTCGTCCTGGAAGTAGGCGGCGTGACTCCACCATTGCGGCAGCCATGTCGCCAGAGCTTTGGTGAATTCGGCCCGGGTCACCGTCCCCAACAGGAAGGAGGCGAATGGGTGGCCGGTATTCGGCGTGAACGGAAACTCGGTGCCGCCCAATTGATACGACCCGGAGGGGCGCGCCTCCAAATGGGAGTTGATGCTCGTCTTCAATATCTCGTATCCCGTCTTGAACGTATGGCGGCCTCGAATCAGGGAAAGGTTGTTCTGCAGGCTCGCGTTCGCATTCACATCCAGCGTCTCTCCCTCCGGGAAGCGGAAATAGAATTGGCCCCCGGTGGCCGTCTGGAAGATAGGCATCGTCTCAGGGTCCACATTCGGGATGCCGAATCGCGACGCCCAGTTTTGCCCTAGACTCTCCGGCAGCCTCGTCGACTTCCTCCGGTTCCACCCCAACCGAACTTCGTTGATCGTCCTCGGGTTGATCACGTACGAGTCCGAGATCACCACCTGGCGCGAATCGACTGGAATCGGGGTGCCTATGTAGTCTAAATCGCGATTGGCCAACTGGATCTGCCAGGTGCCGCTCATGGACCGGTGGCGGGCATTCGAGTAGCGTCCGAAAATCTTGTGATTGTTGCTGAAGGAATGATCGATCTTGGCGTCGATGCCCGTGCGGTAGGAATTTTTGTTGGTATCCGCGCTGAGGTTGTTGTGCGGACCCGTGCTGTTGTAGAACGTCTGATTGTTGCGGTTGCCCTCGCCGGCAAATGGGTTCAACGCGAGAAACTTCACAGCGGCGGGATCGAAACGGCTGCGGGGGATCTGATTGTTCGGAAATTGCGTGCGCGAATAGGATCCGTTCGCCAGTTGCACCAGTGAGGCCGGGTCATAGATCCTGTCGGCGGCCACTGGAGATTGCGGGAAGCTGAAGTCGCCGTTCAACATCGCCGGGCTAGGCACATCCACATCTTGATTGTTCCCCGATCGTTCGTGGTGGCGCTGCCAGCCGGCCAAAAAGAACGTCTTGTTCTTCTTGATGGGGCCGCTGATGGTCGCCGACATGAGATGAAACGAAAAGGTGCCGGTAGGAACCGCCGGATCCGACCACGCGCGGTGGATCATCGGCTTACCAACGTAGCGCTCCTCGGCCAGCCCATGGAACTGATTGGTCCCCCCTTTATAGGCGATGTTCATGATCCCGCCTCCGGAGTGCCCATACTCGGCCGGAAGTGCCGTCGTGAGGACTTTGATTTCCTCCATGTTATGTTCCACCGTGGTGACGTTCCGCGCGGTCCCCACCGTCCCTTCGCCGGGGTTGGTCGCGGAGACTCCATCGGTGGTCATCTGAAACGCCCGCGAGCGTCCGCCCGCCGTGTGCCCATTGCCTCCTTGGGAGGTGACGCCTGAGACATACCACATCATGCTCTCGATCTTCATTTGCGGCGTCGGCAGCGTCGTCAACTCAACGCCCGACACCATGTGGCCCGTGGTCGACGTCTCGGTTTCGAGCAACTGGGAGCCCGCCGATACCGTGACCGACTCCACAACGTTGCCGATCTCCATGGCCACGTCCAGCCGCAAGGTTTCCGTGGAGCGAATCGGAATATCGTTTCGCACCAGCTTCTTGAACCCTTGCACCTCGAACGTCACTTCGTAGGAGCCTGCGTTCAGGTAAGGGACCCGGTAAACCCCTTCCTCCGTGCTCAATGCCTTGTAAATGAAACCTGTGTTCTTGTTCTTGACCAGCAGGGAAACACCGGCAATCTTGGCGCCGCTGGAGTCAGTTACCGTACCAGTCAGAACTCCTTGGCTTGTCTGGGCGAAAACGCCGGTCCCCAGAGTGACCAGCGTGCCCGAAAGAAGCAACGCGCCTAGGCTTGCGCTGCGCAGTTGTCCAAGCATACAATACCTCCCAACTGAAATTAAGGACCCTTCAGCTAGCGGCAGTATACACCCTTTTACGGGCATAGAGGCAGGAAATTAATGGGGCTGAACTTCCTTCTCCCATGCCGCCAGCGCGGCGGCTAGCTCTCTGACGGTCTCATGGCTTCCGCGGGGCAAGATCCTGTTTCTCGCCGATGTCGCTGGCCAAATCGAACAGCATCGGCTCCCGTCCTTTCAGCCAAACCAATTTCCATTGGCCGCGCCGCACCGCCTTGTTGTCCGCCATTCGCCAAAACAGGCTTCGCTCGCCCAGCTTCTTGCCGTTAAACAACACCGGCCCCAGATCAAGGCCGTCCTGCCGGTTCGCCTGCACACCGGCCAGCGGCAAAATCGTCCTGGTCAGGTCGAAAGTCATGGCCGTCTGATGACTGACTGCGGGCTTGATCCGCCCCGGCCAACGGATCATCGCCGGCACACGATGGCCTCCTTCAAACATCTCCGTCTTCTGGCCGCGCAGCGGGCCGTTGCTGGAGATGTTCTCAAACCCTCCCGCATAATTGATGTAGCCGCCGTTGTCGGAGGTGAAGATCCCTGGAACATGCGCCGCATCCGGCGTCTCGAAGCCCAGCTCGCCGAATCCGGTATCGACCCTCTTTCTGACCCTGACCTCGCCCAACAATGCGACCGCTACGCCCGCTACTTCTCCCGAGCCGAAAAGTCTTACTACCGCGCTCTACGCGAGCTCCGCATCCTCCAGGCAGACCGCTACGTCCTCGAAAACGCGAATCACCTCAACGCCGAAAACATCTCCCCCCTCGTACCCGTGGACAAAATGGCCAAACGAAGCCATCTGGCCACAAACGCAACAATTGATTACTCCATCGCTCGGTATGAGGCCGAAGCTGGGGAATTATCTCCCCGCCGGCAAAACGAACCCAACTCACCCGCCCAGGCCGCCGCATGATCCACACCGCCGCTGCAGGCATCGGGTGTAACCTGAGTCTTGTGAAGCTACGCGAGATTGCGCAACATCTGGGCTGTACCCTCCATGGCGATGGCGATTTGGAAATCACGGGCCTCGCCGGAATGGAACAGGCATCGCCGTCGGAGCTGACCTTCCTGGCAAACCCGAAGTACGCCCACAAAGTCCGCGATACCAGAGCCGGAGCAATCCTCATCACAGAGCCGGTCCAGGGCCAGAACATCTCGAGCCTTCTCACCCGGCAGCCCTACGTGGATTTCGCGCGCGCCCTGGAACTCTTCTACCAGCCGCCCAAACCCGCCGCCGGCATTCATCCCATGGCCGCCATCCATGCCACCGCCGTTATAGGCGAAGGCGCATCGATCGGACCATTTGCCGCCGTCGGTGAGCGCGTCCGCATCGGCCGCAATGCCGTCCTCTATCCGCATGCCGTCCTTTATGAAGGCGCCGAAGTGGGAGACGATTTCATCGCTCACTCGCATGCCGTCGTCCGCGAGCACTGCCGCATCGGCAACCGCGTGATTCTCCAGAACGGCGTCGTGGTAGGCGGCGATGGCTTCGGCTTTGCCAAGCGCGAAGACGGCTCCCACTACAAGATCGTGCAGTCCGGCATCACCGTCATTGAGGACGACGTCGAGATTCAATCCCTCACCTCCATTGATCGCGCCACGGTCGGCCGCACCATTGTCCGCCGGGGCGCAAAGATCGACTCGCTCGTCCAGGTCGGGCACGCCTGCGAAGTGGGCGAGGACAACATCATCTGTTCCCAGGCGGGCTTGGCCGGATCCTCCATTCTCAAGAAAAACGTCGTCCTCGCCGGACAGGCGGGCATCTCCGGCCACCTCACCATCCATGACAACGCCGTCATCTACGCCCAAAGCGGCATCGGCCACGACGTGGAGGCCGGCGCCGTCGTATCCGGCTCGCCTGCCTTTGATGCCAAAATCTGGCGTCGCGCCATCACCGCGTTTCAGAAACTGCCGGACCTGGTCAAGGCGGTGCGAGAATTGGACAAGCGCTTGTCTCGTGTCGAAGGAAAGGACTCCACTCAGAATGCCGAATCAAAGTAGCGACAAGTCCGCCTGCCGTCCCCCTGTTGCTTATCGTGACGAGAAGTTTCTGGCGAGCCGCGAAGGACGCTCCGTCCGGATCCTCTCCGAGTATCTCCATCCTCTCGCTCAACTCCGCCGCGAAAAGATCCACGACACCATCGTGTTCTTCGGATCAGCCCGCACCCCTGAAGAAGGCCCCATGAGCCGCTATTACCAGGAGGCCCGCCAACTGGCCCGCAAAGTCACCGAATGGTCTGATTCGCTAACACACAGCGACCGCCGCTTTGTCGTCACCACCGGCGGCGGACCAGGCATCATGGAGGCCGCCAATCGCGGCGCGCAGGAGGCCGGCGGCAAAAGCATCGGACTCAACATCGGCCTCCCGTTCGAGCAGGAGCCCAACCCCTACATCACCCCCGCCCTCTGCTTTGAGTTCCACTACTTTTTCATGCGCAAGTTCTGGTTCGCCTACCTTGCCAAGGCGCTGGTCGTTTTCCCAGGCGGCTTTGGGACACTCGACGAGCTCACCGAAATCCTCACCCTCGCACAGACCGGGAAACTGATGAAGAAGATGGTCATCATTCTCTACGGAACCACCTTTTGGAAGGAGGTCATCAACTTCGACGCGCTCGTCAAACACGGCACCATCAGTCAATCAGACCTCGACCTGTTTCAATTCGCCGACAATCCGGATGAGGCTCTCGCCCTCCTGCAGGACGGCCTCACCCGAAACTATCTCGATCCCGATGTTCCGGTCACGGAACCGGAACTGGAAACTCCGGCCATCGCCAAATCGAGGTTCACGAAGTTCTAGGCGCTCCAAATTCCATGTGGGGACAATACAAACCCGGGCGCATCGAGGCATGTTTCGCGATCTCCCTCGGCCTCTTTGCCGTCGCAAAACTCTGGGGCTCCTCCATCCTGGCGGAACTCGTCACGCTGCTGGCCTTGATCGTCTTCGGTGGAGTCCTGGCCGTGAAGCTGGTCCGCTTCTTTGGCGCCAAACTCCTCTGGCGCGTCCGCAACCGCATCATTGTGCTCTACCTGCTCACCGCCGTGATTCCGGGCATGCTGCTGGTCAACCTCATGTGGGAGAGCACACGCTACCTCGCCGGGCAGACTGCCGTCTACATGGTCCACTCGGAACTCGAACGCCGCCTGGCCATCATGGAAGGCGTCGCCCGTTCTGTGCTGCGCACCCCGGAACCGAATCGCAGCGCCATGCTCGACCGCATCGGCATGTTCTACGGGGAACGCTTCCCCGGCATTCAGGTGCTCACCGGCGATAAGGAAGCGGGCCCCGATACCCGCGGCGTCGTTGCGAAGGCGGGCCTGCTCTACGTTTGGGCGCGCGTGTCCGGCAGCGGCGACAGCGTTACCGTGGCCACTCCGCTCACCAAGAAATGGCTCGCCGGTTTGTCGCCAGGCCTCGGCGAGGTCTCCATTGTCCACTTTCCCGGCGGCGAGACCACACCCGGTCAAAAGCCACTGCGGATCCGGACGCACGAGGCCGGCAACGGCGAAGACGACGAACTGCCCACAGTACCTCCGCCGACCGGCCGCTTTGACGCGGAACTTCTCTGGGGCAGCAAAATCCCCGTCGCCCTCTGGGAGTCTCCGCGCCAATCCATCACCGGCCTCCTGGCGGTCCACTCCCGCATGTCCGCCCTCATGCAGATTCTGCTCTCATTAAGAACTGAGTCACCCATTCCCAGCGTGCTCGTTGTCCTGGCAATCTCGCTGGCAATGCTGGAGCTCATCTCGCTCATTCTCGGCATCTCCATGACCCGCACCATCACCGAGGCTGTCCACAATCTCTACGAAGGTACCGGTCGCGTGATGCAAGGCGACTTCGCCCACCGCATTCAAGTTCGCGGCAATGAACAGATCGCCGAGCTCAGCCGCTCCTTCAACCGGATGACCGAGAATCTGGAACACCTGGTCGAGGTGGCCAAGGAGAAAGAAAGGATGCAGGCCGAGCTCGAGATCGCCCGCGGCGTTCAGCAGCAGTTGTTCCCGCGCCAGGCGCCCGTCATACAAGGCCTGGAGGTGAGCGCACTGTGCAAGCCCGCCCTCTCGGTCTCCGGCGACTACTACGACTTCCAGCCCCTGCCCGACGGCAAGTTCGCCCTCTCCATTGGAGACGTGGCCGGCAAGGGCATGTCCGCCGCATTGCTCATGGCCATGCTGCAGTCCTCCCTGCGGATCCTTTTGCACGGAAGCGTGGAGATGGCCGCCGCCAACGGCCAAAGCTCCACCGTCATCTCCACCTCGCGGCTGGTCTCGCGCCTCAACCAGCAACTCTACGCCGACACCACACCCGAAAAATACACCACCTTCTTCCTCAGCATCTATGACGAATCCACCGGCACTCTTACCTACACCAACGCCGGCCACCTCCAGCCTCTGCTCATCCGCGCGGGTAAGTCTACCCGCTGTGACGTCAACGGCATGATCGTCGGCGCCTTCGCCTCCGCCTCCTATGACGAAAGCAGCCTGCAGCTGCTGCCCGGCGACCTGCTGATCGGCTACACGGACGGCATCACCGAACCGGAAAACGAGTTCGGCGAAATGTTCGGCGAAGCCCGCCTCGTGGAAACCGTGGCCAAGTCCGCGCACATGAGCCTGGACCATGTAATCCACACCGTCATGGAAGAGGTGCATCGCTTTACCGGATCCCCTGAACTCCAGGACGACATGACCATGCTTGTCGCCAGGAGATCCGCATGAGCGCCTTGCGCAAGAACATCCTCTACATCGCTGTCCTGGTCGCGCTCACCGTCTCGGTCGGCACGGTAGGATTCATCGTCATTGAGAACTACCCTCCCTTTGATGCCTTCTACATGTCGCTGATTACCATCACAACCGTCGGCTATGGGGAAATTCGGACCCTGTCCTACGCCGGACGCGTCTTTAACAGCTTCCTAATGGTATTCGGCGTCGCTGTCATGTTCTTCTCGGTGGGCATCATCACCAATGCCGTCGTCGAGATGCAGTTTGCAGATGTCCTCAACCGGCGTAGAGTGAAGAAAGTGATCGACAAGATGAAAGACCACTACATCCTTTGCGGCTTTGGCCGTGTCGGGCGCGGCGCTGCCGCGGAGATGCAGCGCACCGGCGTGCCCTTTGTCGTCGTGGATCGCAACAAAGAGCGCGTCGAGATGGCCATGAAAGCCGGCATG
>ORMF011363830.1_pt1 | contig 14489 bp, 8 predicted proteins | sample 1779871 | NCBI WGS metagenome assembly ORMF01 (sample SAMEA104232316, study PRJEB22302) | groundwater metagenome | biome: forest; feature: aquifer; material: groundwater | place: USA | collected 2011-08-07 | depth 5.4 m | reverse complement strand
TGCCCGAGAGATAGCGCAGGAACAGCGCCGCGTTTTCGGGACTCCAAAGGCACAGGTTTTGCGTCACGTCCACCCGCGTCACGACCGCGCCGGTCCACTCCGGACGCCCGGACCCGTACACGAAGCACAGCTCCCCGCGCGTGAAGGGCGGAATGCTGTACAGATTCACCAGCTCGTTCGCGCGCCTGACGTTTTCCTCGAAGTCGTAGCCGAAGACGTTGTCGGCCCGGTTGAAGCGTCCGATGTTTCCCGACAGCTCGACGCGAAAGCCGTCGCTCCGTAGCCGGATCTTCGTGTCGTGGGAACCCTCGACTTCCAGGACCTGGTCCGTGGTCCACTCGACCTCCCCGTCCGAGTCCACCGCCCACACCCGCCCGTTATTCACGACCGGAACCCCGCCGGCGGGATGCTCCTGGCGGAGCGTCACCCAATCGCAGAACACCGAGCTATCCACGGCGCTCTGCCTCACCTTTGGGATTTCCTTTACGTGTTACTGGCACGTAAAGGCTTTTGGTGGCCCGGGGGCGGGAAAACGCTGGCGCGTTTTCGCCGCCCTCCGGGCCGTCAACGCCCTGCCGGTCAGTGGTCGCCGATCCGGCGCCGCAAAGCGAGGCGCAGCCAGCGACGGGACACCACGAAAAACAAAGGGTCGGAACCGTTGCGGCAGGCTCGGCGCTCATCGTCCGCCCCCGGTCAACCGGCGGCCTGCTGGATCAAGGCGCGAATGTCCTCAACGCGCCATGCCGTGATACGCCGGCCCAATGTCCTTACCGGTTGAGGGTAGCGGCCAGATTTGACCCCCGCCCACCAGGTACTTTTAGAGACGGGGATTACTTGCAGGAGGGTCGAAAGCCGGACGAACCCGGCTTCCGGAAGGTCGCTTTGCACCATGTCGCACCTCGAAGGTGTGTTGAACATGGTGCGATTTTTGTCGCACGCCTTGCCGCCGCGAAGCCCCTGTGCTTAGCAGCGGTTAGCCTCTGCTAAGCAGCGGCTAATAAAAGTTTATGCGCGGAGCTTGTTTATCAGAGCTTTCCGCGCAGCCGAGAAGGACATTCCGAGTGCTGCGCATTCTTGTTCAGCACAAAGATCGCGGGATGAATACTTTCCGCTGGCCCAAATTTCACGCATTTGCTTTTGCTTGTCTCGGCTACCGCCGGGCTGATCGTGCCTTGCGTTCGCCGCAGTTCGCGCGATTTGCTTACGCCATTCGGAAGACCCTAACTTCGAATCTGTTTCCTGAATCGGACTTTCAGTAGATTTGTTGCCGCGTTTACGGACGCGGTCTGAGGATTCCGACACCGGCGGCAGGTCCACCAATTCAAGGATTGCAGCCCGGTCGATGCGCGGGTGATCCTCTTCAAAATTTACAACCTCGCTCAATGGGCGCGAATGCCCGGAAGTCCTGAGACAAACCGGTTCGGCAGTGTCGAATTCCACGGAGCCCACTCGGTTCTTGCCTTGCAAGTTACCGAGCGGAAAGACCCCGCTTGCCTGGTCCCGCTCCGGTTTACCTTTCAAACCGAGCGCCCCTGCAAGCCAGAGCGCAACCTGCGTTTCCGCAATCTGCCATTGCCGCAATCGCGCTATAGGAATCCTTATCCGGCCCAAATCGACGGGCCGGTCACAGGCCACATACGCCCGTGCTGGTTGACCGTTCCGAGTCGGAAGCACATGCACGGGCATGAAACAGTTTTGCTCACAGCCGGAGCATTCCACCGTCGAAGCCGCAGCAATCGGCTCGATCCATCCGGCTTTCTGAAAAACCTCAATCGCCCCCTTCGGCCATTCCCGTACTTGTTCCCAAGCGAGGACGGTATCCCCACCGGAACCGAGACGCGCAATAAGCTCTTGCAGCACATCCTGAAGCGTCATGCGACGCTACCGTTCTCTTCGGTCTCCGCCTCAACCGCTTTGGTTTCCGGCTGCATCGGCTCGATGCCGGAATCGACAAGCATCTTGCGGATAATCAAGTCCCGAACGTCGTGGCGCAGCGCGCACCAATTGGGAGCGCTGATCTTGAAACTGCGTATGCGCGCCCGCGTGCCGGGCGTGGGTGCAAACGTGACCTGAATCTCCGTCTGCGTAACGTGAAATGGCGGCAGGGTGAGTTTATTCATCACGTCATAAACCGCCTTCAGGTCTTGTTTCGACTCTGCTTCCACGGTGACTCGGCGCTTCTCGCCAGTCTTCAGGCTCAAGCGAAGCATGCGCACCGCCACAGACTCGATGCCGCAATCCGGCGGGTACTTAAATACAAAGTCTCGATTCGCCAGCGCATCCAAGGCATACACCCGGTCATCTTCCGCGAGCTCTTCCAGATCATCGAACTTCAGAATCGTCTCGGCGAAAATCTGTTGCAGCTCGGGCACAGCCTTGGTATTGCGCGGAGCGTAGATGTCCAGCGAGCCCTCGGCTTGACAATAAACGAAAATAATCTCGAAGGCAGGATGCCGGGCACGGGCAGAAAGGGAATTGCGCACCCACTCCATACCGGATTGTGCGAAGTCTTCCGGGTAGGCATGGAAATATTCCTTTTCGTAACGGCGGAAGACCTCCACCTTGCAGTTCCGTCCCCTGCCTTCCTTGGTGTGGAAATAGTGGCTGATGCCCTGCGCCAGTCGCTCGGCGTCTTCGTCCTCCACGTGCGGCGGCAAGTGGGGCAGATCGTTACGCTTCTTCCAGAGCGACTCGGATATGTTGTCCGCGTGCAGGAACAGCGTGGCGCCTGTCCAGTAATTGGTGTGCTCAAGGAATGCCCACATCACCGCGCCGTGAAATCCGTCGATCTTCGAGATAGCGGCCGGGAATGCCTTGTCCTGGTGATAGTCCGCTTCGTCCGTAAGCGCCATCACGCCGCCTTGGCAGGCCATGGCGTCAATGTCCTGGCATTCCGCCTCGATCTTGGCCTGCTTGTCGTCTGGCAAGGCCGTGAAGCCCTGAAAGATTGGCTCCACCTCCGTTTCCTTCAGCTTGCCAAAGACAATCTCCTGCAAGACGCCATGTCGTTCGTGAAAGTAACGAGCCAGCAGCGCGTTTGGCGTGCGCCGAAAGAACTGCAAATGCGAATATTGCCCGGCCATGCGCTAACTCCTCGGGAGCACTGGTACATCCTCCAGCCAACCGCGATCAGTCATTCGCTTGCTCATGAGTCGGCTAAATCGTTCCAGATCCAGAAACAGCACCGTGCATCCAGCGCAACTGTGGAAAGGTGTACGGTAATCGGGACCATCCTTTCGCGGCAGGAAGACCAAGTGCGCTTGCACCGATCCGCAGAGGGGGCACAGGAACTGACGCAAGCGATCCACTTCGTTCATACTGTATAAATATACACACCTGTCTGATTCAACTCAATGGGCGCTACATTGCAGCTATGTGTTCGAACTATCGGCCAGTGCTTAAGCGTCTTCCGTAAGCGGCAGTTCCAGCGTGCTGCCCTTTCTCGGGAGCACCTGATCTACCATCTTGACGAATCGGTGCCAGCCGAATCCGCTAGCAATAGCAAGACGCTGGAACATGATTAGCGAGTGAAGATGCTGCGCTAGCAGCGGATGGCCTACATCGTCCGTTAGCCATTGGTGAAGCTTATTCTGGCGATGTCCCTTTTCGTTCTTCGGGCTGCGGCTTTCCAATTCCTCAAGAACTCGCGGAGCGAGCCGCTCATAAACAAGATCGCGTGTGTAGTACGCCACAACGCTAAAGCGATTTTTGGCCATGCCCGGCCACGTCCAGCCTTTTAGCTTGTAGATGTTCTCGTAGAACTCGTCAGGGAATCGCTTAACCCAAGCCGCTAGTTCCTTTCGGATGATCGCCTCCAGATATTTCTGGAGCGCTTGCTGTGGTCTTACATCCTGATACCCAGTAGCTTCGTCAACCAGGGCGACAATGCCTACTTGCGCTAGCGCCCGAATCAAGATTTCCGCATGAGCGGCGATAGTTACCTGGCGATGCCCAAGCACATTTGCCGTTCGAGCGTCGAGCCAGATCTCGCAGACCTTAGGGATGTATTCGGCAGGGATGCCGTGAGCCACACCGCCTTTCGGGGTCCGATACATCAAAGGCTGCGGGTGCACCTCGCCTAAGTGTTTCTCTATAAAAGGAACTAGGTTTTTAAAGGCCAGATATAGCGGCATCCGTGCACCGCCCGATTCGCCGTCTTTGCGCCTTACAGACAGAGCGCCGCTTCGATAGATGCCCATCCCAGCCATGAAGTCGGTTTCGGTTAAAACCCGCTTGCCGTTTGAAAGCACGGCGCAGGGAAACTCCAAGCCGTCCCCGAACTTGAGTACTCCGACATAGTTGGCAATCGGCAAATCGGACGCTGCCCAGCGTGCCTTGGCAGCTTTGCGAGCGATCTTTTGGCGGGCCTCTGGACTGAGAGATTCAGCCCTGGCATGGCCACCTTTGGCCTTGTTCTCCGACGCTTCGTCCATGCTTGCACCTATTTAAAAGTGCTTGCAGCATGGGGCATAGTCCGTCGAAATGCAAGCATTATTTTATAAATGCTTGCTAACCTTCAGGAACTGTCCGGCGGCAGCGATACCCCTCGAGATTTCCCGCCGCAAGCAGTTAGGCATTCACGAGCGGTCATTCCCCCGCCCGTTCGCTGCACTCCAACGAGGAAACGCTAAAGCGATCCGAACTGCTGCTAACGGGCAAAAGCGCTCATTCAAACTGACGCGCTACCTACGGCGCAATACATGCACTTTGGCAGAGCGTCTGATTTGATCGCAGTGTCCTGCCCTCAAGCCGCGTGACCGTGCAGCGGGATTACTTCCGCCCCGGCTTTCAGCTTGTCCAGATAATCCGCCCATCGCTGCATCATCTTCCGGCGCTCGGCGAGGTGCGTCGTCCTGTTGTAGGCGCGCCCGAGGGGATCTCGCACAGTGTGCGCGAGTTGTTGCTCCACGATCTCGGGGCGCACTCCGAGCTGTTCCTCAAGAATCGTGCGCGCCATCGCCCGGAAGCCGTGTCCCGTGATCTCGGTCCTTGTGTCGTAGCCCATGCGTCGGAGAGCCGCGTTCACCGCCGCCTCGCTCATCGGCTTCTTCGGATCGCGACCGCCCGGAAAAACGTGCTGCCTTTGGCCGGTCAGCTTCTGCAGCTCGCCCAGGATTGCGACGGCTTGGGACGACAGCGGAACAACGTGATCCGTCTTGGTCTTCGTAACCAGGTAGTGCCATTCGCCCTTATCCAGCTTGAAGCCATCCCAAGTCGCCTTGCGGAGTTCGCCGGGACGCACGAAAAGCATTGGAGCAAGTCGAAGGGCACATTGCACGGGGAAAGTGCCTTGGAAGGCATCAATCGCCCGCAGTAGCTGCCCTACTTTGGCGGGCTCTGTGATGGCCGCAAAGTGCTTGTGCTTCGCCGGAGGCAATGCCCCTCGAAGGTCAGTGGAGGGATCGCGTACTGCTCGCCCGGTCGCCACGGCATAGCGGAACACCTGCCCGCAGTTCTGATGCGCCCGGTGCGCGGTATCCAAGGCGCCCCGACCCTCCATCCGGCGAAGAATTTTCAGTAACTCAGGCGCGGTTATCTCCGCGATCGGTCGTCCGCCAATCCACGGGAATATGTCGTTTTCCAGTCGCTTGATGATTTTCTCGGAGTGAGACGGCGCCCAAACTGGAGAGTACTTCGCGAACCATTCGCGGGCCACTATCTCGAAACTGTTTGTGGCCCGCTCGGCCTTCTCGGCCTTCTGTTTCTTTCGATCCTCTCCCGGGTCGATCTTCTGCGCCAGCAGTTCTCGCGCCTCATCCCGGTACTTCCTCGCAATAACAAGAGATATCGCCGGATAAGGTCCGAATGCCAGCCGCTTCTCCTTGCCGTCAACGCGATACTTCCAGCGCCAAAGTTTTCCGCCGCTCGGCGAGATCTCCAGGTAAAGGCCGCCACCATCGAACAGGCGTACCGGTTTACGCGCAGGCTTGGCTTTGTGAATCGCGGTGTTGGTCAGGGACATTTGAGGTACCTCGCTTTGAGCAATTATAAAATGCCCCCAGCGATTTTTGAAATGCCCCCAGAAATGCCCCCAAAAGGGTCCGGATTCCGAAAATCCTCTTTGGACGCCTTTGGATCAAAAATAGCCGTTTCCCCTATGAAAACCCTTGGGGAAACGGACCTTGCTGGACTTCTTAGGACAGTGAAATGGTGGAGTGGAAGGGGATCGAACCCTCGACCTCCGCATTGCGAACGCGGCGCTCTCCCAGCTGAGCTACCACCCCACGGAAGGGGCGGAATTCTACCGCAGATCGACGCGCGAGGGATACCCGCCGGGACGACGGCGCGACAGGCGCGTCAGCGCCCGCTATCATTCGTACCGAGAGGAACATCCATGGATATCAAGCCCCCGTTCGGCTACAAGGACATCGTCCCGCTGAACCGCACCCAGAAGGTCCGCCTGCTGCGCCCGGGCGAAATTCCGGCGTTCGCCAGCAACTTGAACGCGATCCCGATCAGCTACTCCGAGTTCGCGCTGGTGGCGCGCGAATACCCGATCGTCTTCACCGCCGCGGGCGGCAGCAAGGTGTTCGCGCCGGCCGCGGTGCTGGGGATGGCTGCGGGGGAGAACCTATTCAACAACGGCGGCAGCTGGGCGGGCAACGTCTACGTCCCGGCCTACGCGCGGCGCTTCCCGTTCTGCATGACCCGGGTCACGCTCGACAAGGTCGAGCAGCAGAACCGCCTCATCTGTGTCGAGAAGTCGCATATCGACGAGCAGTCCGGCGAGGCGATGTTCGACGCCAAGGGCCAGCCCGCGGAGAAATGGAAACAGATCGAGCGCCTGCTCACGGAATACGAAGTGGACCTCGAGCGCAGCCGCGAAATGTGCGGCATCCTTTCGGACTACGGCCTGCTGGAGCCCTTCACCATGCAGGCCAAGTTCAACCAGGGCGGCGATCCGCTGCACCTCACCGGGATGCACCGCGTCGCCGAGGGCAAGATCGAGCACCTCAACGCGAGCCAGCTCAAGAACCTCGTCAAGAAGGGCATCCTCGCGCGCGTCTACGCGCACCTGTTGTCCATGGACAACTTCGCCAAGCTGCTCGACCGCAAGGCGGCGAAGGCGGCCTGAACGCGCAGCGCTCGCGGCCGGACGCGGACATGCGTTTCCGGCCTTAATCTGCGGCGCACGCGGCCGCGGCCCAGGACAAGAAACCGCGATAGGGTTCCGCCGCACGCCGCTCTTCCGGAATCCATGCCATCAGCGAGCGCGCATACGCCTGGTTCCCGGCCAGGCAATGGCGGAAGACCGTCACCAGTTGTCCTTTGGGCGCCATCGTCCTGAAGCGCTCCTGAACCACATCTGCCTCGGGCGGCCGGCGCTTGACCAGGGCGTCGATCGCCTGCTGCTCTGCCGCCGCCGGATCTGCGGCATCCTTATTCGCGGCGATCTCGACCATCCGCGCCTCGCTATCCAGCATCCATAGCGGCAACGTCGCCGGGTCCGTGCCGCCGAGCAATTCCGCGAGATCGCTCCAGAGGCTGGAATTCCTTTTTCGCAGCTCCGGATGCATTGCCGCATCGAGCATCCCGCGTTCGCGAAAATGCGTCGCGCTCGCGGCGATCAGCGCCTGCGGCAGGATGCCCGCGATCCAGGGGCTGCTCACCAGGCGTTCGCGGCTTCGGCCGGCATCCATCAACCAGGCGAACAGGGATTCCGCACGCCCGCTTGGCAGCCGCGAGGAGACGCGTCGCGGATAGTTGTCCTCCAGCGGGGCGGTGCGTGCCGTCACTTTCCGCAACACCGCCGCGTCGGCCATGAACAACGCCACCATCCGCTCCGGCCGGTCGATTCCGATGCTTCGCAACTCGCGCTCCGTTCGCGGATCGGTCCAGAGACGGGAAAAGCGCTCGCGGGACACGGGCGCGATGCCGCCGCGGCTTCCCACCATCATCCATTCGAGCCCGATGCCCGACCAAAGCGAGCAATCGTCGAACGCATCGCAGAATGCGCGGATGATCGCCAGCGCATCGGATTCCCGCAGCTGGTGCACCGGCAGCCAATAGGTCGCCAGGCCTCCGGGGTTGAGGCGGTCCCGCAGCAGCCGGAAATACTCGAGCGGGTAGAGGGAGGTCCCCCCGGCGATTTTCGGCGGCGGCGGCTCGCCGGTGATGAGGTCGTAGCGCCGGCCGGTCTGCTGCAGGAAGAACCGCCCGTCCTCGACATGAATGGCGACACGGCGGTCGCGCAATGGATGGCTGCGCGGATCGGGAAAGACGAGGTCGCTCATCTCCAGGACATCGCGCGACACGTCCACCACGTCGATGTGCTTCACCTCCGGCAGATCGGCGAGCGCGCTCGCGGTGGAACCGACGCCGAAACAGATCAGGAGGGCGCTCTCGATTCCGGGATGCAGCGCCGCCGGGACATAGGCGAACAGCTTCATGTAGCGGTGCGAGCGTATCGCCGTGGCGGACATGGAGAAGGAATTGGTCGCCAGCCGCTCGAACAGCGGCTCGCCGAGGAATTCGTGCTGCAGGTAGAACGCCGTCTCGACCATTCCCTCGCGCGCCGCGATCAGCCGCGCGCCGTAGCGCGCCTCGACTTCCCGGTAATGGCTGTCGACCATCCTGCCGAAAGGGAACAGCGCCAGCGCGAGCACCGCGGCGAGCACGGGCGCCGCGCGCCGCCACGGTGCCGCCTCTCCCGACGGAACGATCAGGACGATCAGCCCGTAGAGCGCCGCCAGGACGAAGAAGGAGCGCTCGACGCCGAGCAGAGGAAGAACAATGAATGCCGCGAGCAGCGAGCCCGCCACCGCCCCCACGGTATTGGCGAGCGTCAGCACCCCGGTCGTGGCGGCCGCATCCGCAATCCGCATGCGCAACTGCTCGCCCAGCGCCGTGAACAGCACGCCGGACAACAAACAGACCGGCCCCATGAGCACGACGGACAGAAGCACCGCCGGATAGATCGAGCCGACGCGCATCGGTACCATCGCCTGCAGAAATCCGTCGAAGGCGGCATAGCCCGCAACCACACCCGCTGCCGCAGTTGCCGCCGCAAGACGCGTCACGCCGGCGGACAGTCCGCCGCGCCGCGACAGGCGCGAGGCGAGCACGCCACCCAGACCGATGCCCGAGAGCACCACGGCCAGCATGGTCGTGAAAATCAGCGTGGTACCGTTCTGGAACAGCAGCAGGAACCGAAACCAGACCACCTCCAGCGCGAGCAGTATGCCGCCCGCCAAAAATGCCGCCGCCAGGATGCGGCTGCCATCCATCGAGAGCGGAGCGCGCGTCGCCTGTGCCGGGCTCGGTGCAACCTCGAACAGCGGATGCTGCGCGACTCGCAGCGCGATGTACGCCGCGGCCAGATTGCACGCGGCGGCGAGCAGCCCGCTGCCGCGAAGGCCCAGGCCGGGGATGAGGGCGAGCTCGGCCAGCAGGGTTCCGGCAACGGCGCCAAGCGTGTTCACGCCGTACAGCCGCCCCAGCGCGACGCCATAGCTGCCGGTCGCCGACTCCAGAGGCCTGGAGAGCAGCGGCAGCGTGGCCCCCAGCGCAGTCGCCGGTATCACCATCAGGCCGAAAGCGATCGCCGTGCGCGCCAGGTTGAGGACCGGCGCCTGGTCGACGAACGTCGCGAGAAATGGGCGAAAAACGCCCGGCAACCACGGGAACGCGAGAACCAGCAGCGCACCGGACAGGGCGGCCACCAGTTCCACCTTCGCATAGCCGCGCACCAGATTGCCCCAGCGCCGCGCGAGCACCATTGCGAGGCCATTGCCCAGCGCCAGGCCCGCCATGAACGCGCCGATCACCAGCGCCGCCGACCAGACGCTGTTGCCGACGATCAGTCCCGTCTGGCTGAACCAGACGTTCTCGAACACCAGCGCGCCCATCCCGGAAAGGAAGAACATGCCGTGGATGGCGCCAATCGCGGGCGCAACCTTTTCCCTATGTGCCAAGGCTTTAACTCGGGCCGGGCGGGGACTGCTTGCCGGCGTCCCGGAACTGCGCCTGGATTTCCTCCACCTTTTTCGCGTTGAAGACCAGCGCCTCCACGCAGTCTTCGTCGAACCTGGATCGCGCCATCCTGCGCAGCCACGCGAACGCCTCGCCGTTGCTCCAGGAGGGCTTGTACGGGCGCTTACTGGTCAGCGCGTCGAAAACGTCCGCCACGGCGACGATGCGCGCCTCCAGCGGGATCTCGCCGTCGTGCAGCCCGCGCGGATAACCGCTTCCGTCCATGGCTTCGTGGTGCGACTCCGCGATGTGGCGCAGCAGGTCGAGGCCGTCGAGCTGCTCCAGGCCGAAGTTGTGCGCGATCGCCTCGACCATCTCCAGGCCGCGCACCGTGTGCTGCTCCATCTCCTTGCGCTCCGCATCCGAGAGCCGCCCGGCCTTCAGAAGGATGCGGTCGGGCAACGCGAGCTTGCCGAGGTCGTGCAACGGCGCGAATTCGAAAATGCGCTCGATGGTGGCGTCGTCCAGGTCGGCCGTGCCGGTGGCGGCGAGATGCTGCGCGATCAAGCGCGCGTAGCGCGACATGCGGTCGATGTGCGCGCCGGTTTCGGGGTCGCGATAGTGGACCATGTCGTGCGCCGTCTTGACCGCCGCGGCAAGCACGCGGACCGCGAGCATCTCGGCGGTCACGACCGCCGAGATCAGGTGGGCATGCACGTCGAGCACGCGCAGCGCAGCGGCCGAAAACCGCCCCGTGGTGCGCGAGTTGAAGAAGATGAACCCCCAGAATGAGCCGTCGAGGTACATCGGAACGGTATAGCTGGAGAGATACCCCTCTTCCTCGAGGATCCTGGTGTGGAGGTGGCGCCCCCGGCGGAAGATGCCCAGATCGTTGACGACGCGCGGGTGCCCGCTGCGCAGGATCTCGGAAAGCGAGGGCAATTCCGAAAGGCGCGCCTCGTAGCGCACCAGGTCGTTGCGCCCCGGCGCGCTGGCGAGGAACGTCTTGAGCAGGTCGGTCGCCCGGTCGTAGGCCGCGACCGAAATCCGGTCGACGAAGTCCACCTGCGCATACAGTGCCTCGTGGATCGCGGCGAGCTTCTGTTCGAGCGGCACGCTCCTGTTCAGGGGATCGAGCGCGTCGGCGTGACGGTAGAGGCCGGAATCCGATTCTTGCTCGGTCGCCATGCGCGGAATCGTACAACGCCGCGCACCTACCGCAGAGAAATGCGAAAGCGCAGAACTACGGAACCTTCTTCGCCGCGACCCTGCTCGATCCAAGGCCGGCTCTTGCCTAGAGGCGCATGAACCCTTCGCGCAGACCTTCCAGCGAGCGCAACTCTGCGGGACCTTGCGCGGCGCCGATGGAGCCTTCAAATCCCCAAGTCCGAGTCGTCGGGGCACGCCCCTGCGCCCACGACGGGACGTAGGACGCTACACCGGTGTCCACGCCGTCGCCGGTGCCGATGGCGTTCGTGTATCCGGCGACGCGCAACCAGCGGCGATTGATCTCCGCAACGTCCAGCGCATCCGCGCCACTTCTGCCACCGTCCAGCGCACGCAGCAATGCATTGAAATCGTACGCGTGCAGCAAACCAAGCTGGTTCGCGGCAGGGTCGTAACCGGTTGGAGCGGAAGTCGTCGCCTGAGGCACCGCGCCCGGTACCGCAGCGAGCGCCGGCTCGCCCGCATGGCCGCCATAGTTCGGCGCGCCCGGGTCGGTTGCGATCGAACCGCCGCCCTGATTGACATGCTCGATGCGCGAGGCCATTTGCGCAGCGTCCCAGGACGTGCCGTCGGCGAAGCGCATCTCGTCGACCCTAGCTGCGCCGGGCGCGAACCAGCCTCGCAGCGTTACGCTGCCGCTCGGTCCACCCACCTGCGCGTACAGGTCATCGCCTCGCCGTTCCAGGCGCACGCTATCCGGCCCGATGCCCTCGCCAAAGAGCAGCGTATCGAATTCGCTGCCGCTTTCCTCGATCGCATCGTGGCCGTCATGCACGTCGTAGAAGTACACATCGGCGCCGGAACCTCCCGCGAGATCGTCATTGCCGGTGCCGCCGACGATGATGTCTTCGCCCGGGCCAGCCCACAGCACGTCGTTGCCGGCGCCGCCTTCCAGAACAGCATCTCCGTAGGTGTAACGGCTGCTGGTCAGATTGACTACATCATTGCCCGACCCCATCGCGAAGCGCTCGATCGAGGTGACACGCTGGTCAGCGCTGCCGTCGTCGATCAGCACAGCGTCGTGCAGCGCCGACCCGAGCAGCACGTCTACGCCCTGCTGGCCATCGAAGTCGTCCAGCGACCGAGAGCGGCTCGCAAGGCCTTCGATGCGCCCGGTGAACGCGTTGATCGTGGCATCCTGCCCCACCCAATTTGCGTCCGCGGTTGTGAGGAACGAGTCGTCACAGGCCGTGCCGGTAAGCACGTCCGGTCCGATCGTGCCGCTGAACACCTGCCCATCTTCGCAGAGCGACTCGACCTCGATCGAGAACGTTTGCGACGCGGTGGCGCCGGCCTCGTCGGCAACGATGACTTCAACTACGTAGTCGCCCACATCGCCGGTACCGGCAGTTCCCGAAATCGTGCCGGACTGCGCATCGTAGGCGAGCCACGCGGGCAGCGCCGCGCCGCCCGCCAGCGATACGGCCAGCGCAAGTGAATCGCCCACGTCCACGTCGGTGAATGCAGCCGTCGGCATCGCATACTGCAGTGAATCGCCGACGTGCATGTGGACGTCCGTCAGCGCCGTGCCGATCTGCGGCGCGTCGTTTGCACCGTGAACCGAGACGCTGAGCGCGCTGCCGGACGACGCCTCGCCATCGGTGGCCTCGTAGGCGAACACCTCGCCGGCGGCGGAACCCGCGCCCAGGAATTGAACGCTCTGGTTGTCCAGCAAGTAGACGTAGCCGCCGTCGCTGGCAAGCTCGAGCGTGCCGTAAGTGCCGGCGTAGGTCCCCGAATTCGCCACTGCAAGCGCGTCCGCAGGATCTGGATCCACATCGTTCGCGAGCACGTTCCCTGAAATCGTGATCGTCGCGTCTTCCGTTACCGTCGCGGTATCGGGTGCGGCAACTGGTGCGTCATTCACGCCGAGCACGGCAAGCGTGAACACGTCAGTCGCTCGGTATCCCGAGTGGTCGGTGGCCGTGACTGCGAGATCGATGCTGCCCGTATCCGCGTCGCCAGGAGTACCGAAGAACGTGCGCGATACCGTATTGAATCGCAGCCACGAGGGCAGCGCCGAACCGTCGGCACGGGCGGCGCTCCACACGAGGCACGAGTGATCGCCCTCCGGGGTGGCTACGGTGTCGTCCGGATCGACGAACGTGCGGTCCGCCACCTGGAATGAGAACGGCTGATTCTCGGTCGCGGTCTGGTCTGGAACGGGTTCCGCGACGTCAGGCGCGACACCTTCGGGCGCGGGCGGCGGCGCCACCAGGATCCTGAACGAATCAGACGCGCTAAGGCCACCCCGGTCAGTAGCTGTCACGCGAATATTGAATTCGCCCAGCTCCGCATCGCCGGGCGTTCCCGCAAGGGTGCGCGACGCTGCATCGAAACCTAACCATGCGGGCAGAGGCAAGCCGTCAGCCAGCATCGCCGAGTATGCAAGCTCGTCGCCTGCGTCGACATCTGAAAACGCACTGCCGCCAACCTGGTAGGACAGCGCCGATCCGGGAGCGACGCGCACATGTGCCAGCGGTTGCACCAGCATGGGTGCGTCGTTGAGATCGGCGATCGTGACAGTGAAGGTGTCGCTCGCCGACAACCCGCCGCGGTCGGTTGCTGTGACGCGAAGCTCGATCGCGCCGATGTCGCGGTAAATCGGCGTGGCGAGGACGCTGTGCGTCGCGGCATCGAACCGGATCCAGTCCGGCAGCGCCGACCCGTCCGCCCGCCGCAGGGAATAGGTCAACGCGTCTCCCGCATTGGCGTCCGCGAATGCGCTCGACGGGATCTGGTGGCGCAGGAACGCGCCCTGCGCGCCCGAGGCGTCTGCGACTGCGCTGACGAGGACTGGCGCCGTGTTCGGCGTGGCCTGCGGCGTCCATGGCGCCGTGTCCGTCGCCTGCGTGCCGACGCGCTGCACCAGCGTCTCCCAGGTCCACACGGTGCCGTCGGAAAGGAAGCGAACCTCGTCCACGGCGCGGCCCGGCTCGCCGAACCCGCCGAACGGGCCGCTGGGTGCACCCTGCAGTGTCAGGAAGTCGCCTGAACCAGGAATGGTGATCGTGATCCCCCCGCCCAAACCGAAGGTGCCGACGCTGATTTGCGAGGGCAGCAGGTCCGCATTCATCTCCAGGCGATTGAACTCCGTCGAGTTGTCCCACTCCGATACGAAGTCCGATCCGTAGCCGTGTCCGAACACATAGGTATCGCCGCCCGCGTTTCCTGTCAGGGTGTCGTTCCCCGCGCCGCCGTCGAGCCGGTCGTTGCCGTCGCCGCCGTTCAGCGTATCGGCGCCGGCGCCCCCGTCCAGCTCGTCGCTGCCGCCCAGGCGGCTCAGCGTATTGTTGCCGGCGAGACCCACCAGCCTATCGTCGCCCCGCGTGCCCCTCAGGAGGTCGTTG
>ORMF010472421.1_pt1 | contig 14491 bp, 13 predicted proteins | sample 1779871 | NCBI WGS metagenome assembly ORMF01 (sample SAMEA104232316, study PRJEB22302) | groundwater metagenome | biome: forest; feature: aquifer; material: groundwater | place: USA | collected 2011-08-07 | depth 5.4 m | reverse complement strand
TCGGGTTTTGGTTTTCGACGAATGTCGGCGGGCGGGCCCCCGACGATCCGGTTTACGAGCCGATCTTCGAACGTGCCAAGCGGTGGAACATGCCGCTCTGGGTGCATCCGGGCCAAGTGCCTCAAGCCTGGCAGCAGGCGCTCGGACTCAACAACCGTTATCTCAACAGCGGGGTCGGCTTTCTGCTCGACGATATGCTGTGCGTGGTCAAGATGATCACCGCCGGTGTGTTCGATCGCTGGTGGGGCGTGAAATTCGTCTTGTGCCAGCTCGGCGGCTTCTTGCCGTTCACCATGGGCCGCTTCGACCAGCAGTATTTTTTCGAGCGCCGCGCTTTCGAGCAGCAGAACAAACCCTTGCCCGAATATTTGCAACGCCGCGTCGCCGAATACTGCCAGGCGTTTTACGTCGACACGCACACCGCCGATGCTTCCGCGATTCGCTGCGCGCTCGACTGCATGACCGCCGACCGCATCGTGCTGGGCGGCGACTATCCGATCTCGCCGCCGGAAGTCGGCCTGGGCTACACGATTCCGCAGCTCGACAAGGTTGGGCTTTCGACCGGCGATCGAGCGAAAATCGAGCGCGAGAACGCCGTGCGGCTGCTAAACCTGGCGTGACATTCGTGTCTCGTGTTCGTGATTCGTGTTCGTCCGAGCACGAGCTGCGAGCGCGAATTTCGTGCCAAGGAAAGCTCGAGATGACGTTCAACGGTGAACGATGCAGGACAGACAAAAGGTGAACCGATGATAAGCGAAAGACCAACAGCACTCGTTACCGGCGCCGCCACGGGAATCGGCCGCAGCGCGGCGGTGGCCCTGGCCAAACACGGCTACGACGTGGTGATCAACTACAGCCGGAGCGAAGATGCGGCCAAAGTAACGGCGCAGCAGACCCAGGCCGCCGGCGCTAAAACTTTGCTTTTTCGCTGCGACGTGAGCAACGACGGTCGCGTGCGCGCCATGGTCGCGGCGACGGAGAAAGAGTTCGGCCGCCTCGATGTCTTGATCAACAATGCCGGCACGACCGTGGATGTCGAGCCGAAAAATATGGACGGCATGAAAGTCGAAGATTGGAACCGCGTTTTCAACGTCAACGTGCTCGGACTATTCCTGGTAACCCGCGCCGCCGCGCCGCTGCTGAAGAAATCGCCCAACGGCTGCGTCGTCAACACTTGCAGCATCGCCGGCCTGCGCCCCAGCGCCCAGCCCTTGCCCTATGCCGCCAGCAAAGCCGCGGTGGCGAATCTGACGAAGACTCTGGCAAACGCTCTTGGGCCGGAGATCCGCGTCAATGCGGTGGCGCCGGGATGGATCGAAGGCGAGTGGATGAAGCGAACCCTGGCGGAAAACTACGACGGGCTGATGGCGCGGCGCGCCAAGTACACGCCGCTCAAGCGCTGCTGCACCGAGGACGACGTCGCCGAGAGCATGATGAGCTTGATCGTCGGCAACCATTTTATGACCGGCGAGATTATTATCGTCGACGGCGGCTTTTCAAGTTCAACGTGAACGGAGCAGAGAGTTCAAATCGTTCCAGTCGTTCAAGCCGTTCAAATCGTTTTCTGACGTCTTGAACCTTTTGAACGGATTGAACGTTTTGAACGCGACGAGCGCAGCGAGGAGAAAGCATGCTTGACGGTGTCGTTCGATTCCCCCCTGAATTTGCCGCGCGCTACCGCGCCAAGGGCTATTGGGAAGATCGTTCGCTGCGGGAGACCTTCGACGAACTCTTTGCCCGGCACACCGACCGGGTGGCGATCATCGATCGCGACCGCCAGGTTACCTATGCCGAGCTTGACCGGCGCGCGACGCAGTTGGCGCTTAATCTTTTGGACGAGGGACTCCGGCTGCTGGACCGCGTGGTCGTTCAGTTGCCCAACGTCGTCGAATTCGCCTATCTCTACTTCGCGCTGCAGAAGATCGGCTGCATTCCGATCATGGCGCTGCCGACGCACCGCTTCCGCGAGATGAGACAGTTTGTCGAACTGTCGGGCGCGGTGGCCTGCGCGACGCCGGATACCACCAGAGATTTCGACTACCGCGATCTCGTTCGAAGAATCCGCGATTCGAGCAAGACCCTGCGTTTGGGGATCGTCTTGGGATCTGCACCGGAGGGGTTTCTGTCTCTGAGCGAGTTGGTCGAGCGACCCAGCCAGCGTGCGGCGCAAGAATTGAAGAGCATAGTCATCGACCCGGAAGATCCGGCGCTGTTTCAGCTCTCGGGTGGCACCACCGGCGTTCCCAAGCTCATTCCGCGCACGCATAACGACTACATTTACAATTCCAAAATGGCGGCGGCGGCTACCGGCGTCGGACCGGACAAGATTCTGCTCAATGTCTTGCCGCTAGCGCATAACCTGCCGCTCGCTTGCCCCGGCCTGCAAGGTTATTTTTTGCACGGCGGCAAGGTCGTCTTGGCGCAGTCGACGCGCAGCGAAGATGTTTTCGCGCTGATCGAACACCACCGGGTCACGCATATCGCCCTGGTGCCGGCGCTGCTGATCCGTTTGATCAACGACCCGTCGATCAAAAAGTTCGATCTCTCGTCGCTGCAGGTGATCCAGAGCGGCGGGCAGCGGCTTCAGCCGGAGGTGCGCCGGCGAACGAAAGAATTGATCCCGAGCGTTACCGTGCAGGAAAACTTCGGCATGGCCGAAGGGATGCTGATGTTCGTCCGGTTTAACGATCCCGAGGATGTGCGGATGGAGACCGTCGGCAGTCCGGTCAGCCCCGACGACGAAGTGCGGCTGGTGGACGACGACGATAACGAGGTCGCGCCCGGTGAAGTCGGCGAGTTTCTCGCCCGCGGGCCCTACACGTTGCGCGGTTATTACGGCGTGCCGGAGTACAACGCCAGGGCGTTTACGACGGACGGTTTTTATCGCTCCGGCGATTTGATGCGGCGCCACCCGTCGGGAAATTACATGGTCGAGGGAAGGAAGAAGGACCTCATCAACCGCGGCGGCGAAAAGATCAGCGCGGAGGAAATAGAAAACCTCATTCTCATGCATCCGGCGGTGCAAAACATCGCCTGCGTGCCGATGCCCGACCCCGTGCTCGGCGAGCGCATGTGCGCTTGCGTGATCCTGCGCCGGGGCGCGGCATTGACACTTCAAGAACTCGTCGCGTTTCTCTTGAACGAAGAGATCGCCAAACATAAGCTGCCCGAGCGCCTGGAGATCCTCGACGATTTCCCGCTCTCGCCCTTCGGCAAGGTTTCGAAAAAGGATTTGACGGAACGAATCGCACGCAAGCTCAAAGAAGAGGCGAGGATCTGAGGCGCGCCGGCGGATGGCGCCTCCTCGGATTCTCAATGACGGAAGGGACCCCCATGAAGAGCCTGGGCTACAAAGTGCAGTGAGAGATGGGACAAGGGGTTGGAGTGGAAGGCCGAGGATCGAAGATCGAGGATGGAGGATCGTCGGTCTTATCGGAGTTAGCGAGTAGATTTACGGCATGAACGAACAATCGACCGTAGGCTTGACCGACGCTAAGAAAGCAGTCATCGATGCGCTGCGCAATCGAGCAAAGAAAGCGCGCTTCACGACCGAACTGGCAGCGACACTTGAGCGAACAAGTGTTGGCAAGGAAGAGATGGAACAAGCGCTTGCCGATCTCCAAACTGAAGGCATCGTAATGATCCGCGATAACTTCTGCGCCGATCCGCATCTGGCCGGAGTCGATCTCAGAGTGGTGGCGCTGGTCGAAAGCATCGACGGCGCGGACCCGCAATTGAGCGCGATTCGCGTCATCGATGACGCCTGGAACAAATGGTTGGGGGAGTATCTGGCGAACCACAGGTGCGGGTAACGCGGCGGAAATGCCTGCGTTCAAAACGTTCAAATCGTCTGAAGAGTTTAAATCGTTCAACGCGCCATGCAAGAACTGGTGTTCTGATCTAAACGTCTTGAACGTTTTGAACGGCTGGAACGTTTTGAACCGGCGGTGTGGAGTGGAATGCAAAAGGGGAGGATAGGGATTTGAGAGTTGCGGTTGATATCGGCGGAACGTTTACGGACGTGGTTGTCTTCGACGAGGCGAAGGGCTCGTTGGCGCTGGCGAAGGCGCTGTCGACGCCGGCGGAGCTGGCGCGCGGTGTTCAGGACGGTCTTACCAAGGCGGCGGTTCCGTTGGATCGGGTGGAGACGCTGATTCACGGCTCGACCGTCGTGGTGAACGCGATCATCGAGCGCAAGGGCGCCAAGACCGCGCTGGTGACGACCAAAGGCTTCCGCGACGTTTACGAGATCGGCCGCATCAACCGGCCGGAATCGTTTAACCCACGCTTTCGCAAGCACCGGCCGCTGGTGCCGCGGGAAGATATCTTCGAAGTCAGCGAGCGCATGCTCGCCGACGGCTCGGTGCGCACGCCGTTCGATGAAAACCAAGCGCGCGAAGTGGCGCGCATTATCAAAGAAGAAGGCTTCGAGGCGGTCGCCGTGCTATTCCTCCATTCCTACCGCGCGCCCGAGCATGAAATCCGTATGTGCGAGATCCTGCGCGAGACCGACCCGAACTTGTTCGTCAGCGCTTCCCACGAGCTGTCGCGGGAGTACCGCGAATACGAACGCACATCCACGGTGGCCGCCAACGCTTACGTCGGTCCCAAAGTGAGCCAATATCTCGGCGATCTCGAACGGCGCGTGCGCGAAAATAAGTTCGGCGGCAGCCTGCTGATCATGCAGTCCAACGGCGGCCTGTCCGACGTCGAGCTGGCGCGTCGCCAGTGCATCCAGATGATGGAGTCCGGCCCTGCCGGCGGCGTCGTCGGCACCATGGCGCTCTGTGAGCTGCTCGACCTCGAAGCCGCCATCGCCTTCGACATGGGTGGCACGACCGCCAAGGCGAGCGTGATTCGGCGCGGCGTGCCGAGTCTTTCACCCGATTATTTTATCGGCGGCTATAACGAAGGGCTGGCGATCCGTATTCCCGTGCTCGACATCGTCGAAGTCGGCACCGGCGGCGGCAGCATCGCCTGGCTCGACGAGGGCGGCGGCTTGCACGTCGGTCCGCGCAGCGCCGGCGCCGAGCCCGGTCCGGCGAGCTACGGCCGGGGCGGCACGGAACCGACGGTCACCGATGCCAACGTCATTCTTGGCCGGCTTTCGCCGGAGCGGTTTCTCGGTGGGGAAATGCGCCTGGACCGGGCTGCGGCTGAGACCGCTCTGCGTGAGCGGCTGGCCCAACCTCTCAACGTCAGTCTCGAGCGTGCCGCCGCGGGAATGCTGCAGGTCGCCACTTCGGCGATGGCCAACGCGGTGCGCCACGTGACTTTGGAGCGCGGCCTCGACCCGCGCGATTTTACGCTGGTCGCCTATGGCGGCGGCGGTCCGCTGCACGCGGCGTCGGTGGCCAAGGAACTGGCTATCTCCAAGATCATTATTCCGCACGCGCCGGGCCACTTCTCCGCGCTCGGTATGCTGATGGCCGATTTGCGGCGTGACACCGTGCAGACGTTGTTTGCGCGCATGGATGATTTAGAAATGTTCGCGCTTGAGGACGAATTCAGAAAGCTTGAAGCCCAGGGGCGCCGCGCCCTCGAGGAATCCGGTATTCCCACCGATCGAATCGTGTTCGAGCGCGCCGCCGACATGCGCTACGTCGGCCAGGAACATGCGGTCGCAGTGCGCATGCCGGCTGACGTGGGCGACGAAAGCGCGCGTGCGGAGCTCAAGCGGCTTTTCGACGAAGCCCATGAGCTGCGGTACAGTCACAGCGCGCAGGCGGAATCCGCGGACATCGTGAGCCTGCGCGTTTCTGCCATCGGCCGCCTCGGCAAGCCGCAGTTTTCAACGATTCCTAAGGGCGAGGCGACGCCGCCGGCCCCGTCGCGCCGGGGCACGCGCCCGGTAACCTTTGAAGGGTCGGGGGCACTCGAAGCGACGGTCTATGACCGCACGCAGTTGCTGCAAGGCAATGTGATCAGCGGGCCGGCCATCATTGAAGAGGTCGCTTCGACGACGGTGGTGGAACCGGGTGACACGGTGACGGTGAATGCGTACGGGCATCTCATCATGCAGCTCAATAGCGCGCCATGAACGCGCGCCGTTCAAGTCGTTCAAAAGGTTCAAATCGTTCAAAGCGTTTCGGAATAACGAGCACGAGCTCTGAGATATGAAATCTGAAATTTTGAATTCCGAGCGCAGCGAGGACAAGGTCGATGCGTTTACCGCCGAAGTAATCCGCAGTGCCGTGGTCGCCATCACCGGTGAGATGAAGACCAACCTGATGCGCACGGCGTACCACACGATTATCTACGAAGCCGAAGATTTTACCGTCGGACTGTTCGACGCCGACGGCAACACGATCTCCATCGGCTTGGGTCTGCCGATGTTTATCCGCGGCCTCTCCGATTCGATCAAGGCGAAGATCGCTTTCTGGGGCAGGGAGAACATCGAGCCCGGCGACATTCTGCTCACCAACGACAGTTACACGATGGGGAGCCACCTCAATCACCTGATTTTTACGCTGCCGATTTTCCATGAGGGCGAGCTGGTCGCGTTTTCCTGTTCGATGGCCCATTGGCAGGACATCGGCGGGCAGTTGGGCGGCGTGACCCGGGATATTTTCTCCGAAGGCTTGCAGATCCCGTTCGTGAAGATTTTCCGCGCCGGCAAGGAAAACCCCGAGATTACCTCGATCATCCGCGCCAACGTGCGCGTGCCGGAGCGCGCGATGGGGGACATGCGCGCGCAGCTCGCCGCGATCCGCACCGGGGAGCGGCGGCTCATGCAATTGCTCCAACGCTATGGCAACCAGGCTTTCAAAGAGAGCATCCGCCTGGTCTACGAGCAGAGCGAGAAACTGGCGCGCGCCGCGGTGCGCCAGATCCCAGACGGCATTTACGAAGCCGAGTCGTTCATGGACGACGACGGCGTCAATCTCGGGAAGCATATTCCAATCAAGGTCCGCGTCGAGGTGCGCGGCGACGAGATGACCATCGACTTGAGCGGCGTGAGCCCGCAGGTAGCAGGCTTCTATAATTCCGGGCCCACTGCCGGTCGCTCCGCCGCCGAGGTCGTATTCAAATGCATCACCGCGCCGCTGCTGTTGCCGATCAACGAGGGTTCGTTTCGGCCGCTGAAAATTATTCTCCCGCCGGGTCGGATCGTCAGCGCGACCAAACCAGCGCCGGTGCGGGTCTGGATGACCGTGCCGATGACCGTGTGCGACACGCTCTTTAGAGCGCTGGCGCCGGCCTGTCCGGAGCGCACCATCGCCGGTCATTACGCCGATCTGTGCACGGTCAACCCACATGGCTTCGATCCCGGGACCGGACGTTTTTTCTGGTCGCATATCGGCCATCCCGGCGGCGGCTGGGGTGCGAAGCATGACGAGGATGGCATGAACGCGACGGTCTGCCTTAACGACGGCGACACGCATAACGCGCCGGTGGAAGCCACCGAAGCGAAAAATCCGATCATCGTCGAACACCGGGCGCTGCGCCAGGACTCCGGCGGCGCGGGGAAATTTCGCGGCGGCCTGGGGGTGTCTAACGAGGTGCGCATGCGCAGGCCGGCGACGATCCACGCCCATGTGGAGCGAACGATTTGCGCGCCATGGGGTCTGCACGGCGGTGAAGACGCGCTGGCGAATCGAATTTTTATCACCCGCGAAAACGGCGAGGTTAAACGATTCCCCACGGGCAAAATCAATCCCACCGAGATAGACAAGGGCGATGGTTTTACGGTCGAGACCGGTGGCGGTGGAGGATTCTGGAGTGCGCTGGAGCGCCCGGCCGAACGCGTGCTCGCCGACGTGCGCTCCGGATATGTGTCGGTCGAAGTGGCCCGGCGCGACTACGGCGTGGTGATTCGCCAGCAAAGACGGGCTTTCGAGCTTGACGTCGAGGCGACCGCGGAGCTACGGCAGAGCCGAAGCTAACTCGGAATGCTTCCCGCAAAGACGCAAATCACGCCAAGGACTCAATGGGTAAATTCGAAGCACGAAAGCGGCCCCGCGGACCGAAATTCGAAACAATTCTAAATGATCAAAATTGAAAGCACCAAATCCGAATCTCGAAGCTCGAAACAAATTCAAATGATGGAAACACTGCAAATTCCAAACGAGCCCAAATCGGCCTCGGCGTTTTGGATTTTACGGATTTGAGGTTTATTTGACTGCGGTTTGTTTCGTATTTCGATATTCGGATTTTGATCTGAAATTGGTTTGCGCCTTGCCGCGGAAGAGGTGATCCATGAAACAGCTAACCGCCAACGTGTTCGTGGAGACCGGACTCAAAGGCGCAAATCACGGCATCGTGACGACTGCGGACGGCATCGTATTGATCGACACGCCGCACAAGCCGAGCGACGCGGTGCGGCTGAAAGGGGAGATCGAGCGGCGCGGGCGGTTGCGCTACATCATCAACACCGAGCCCCACGGCGACCACTGGACCGGCAACGCGTTCTTCGACGTGCCCGTGGTGGCGCACGAAGGAGTGCGGGCGCGCATCCTGGGCACTGATTTGGCGGCGCATGTCGCGCGCGTGGCCTCCTTCGGACCGGAGGAGCCGAAACTTCTGGAAAACTATAAACCCAATGCGCCGGTGATTACGTTTCAGAGCGAGATGACCTTGCACGTGGGTAATCACACCTTCCGCATGGTCCATATGCCCGGCCACACGCCGTATCAAGCCGCGGTGATCGTCGAGGAAGAGGGCGCCGTATTCACCAGCGACAATATCTTCTGCAAGGTGCAGACTTGGCTCCAGGAAGCCAATCCGGACCATTGGCTCAAAGCGCTCGAATCGCTGCGCGCGCTGCGCGAAGACACATTCGTTCCCGGCCACGGCCCGGTGTGCGATAAGAGATATCTGGACGAGCAAGGCTCGTTCATCCGGGAATGGGTGGAGATCGTGCGCGGCGGCATTGAGCGCGGGATGAATAAAGAGGAATGCCTGGCCAATCTCACGGCGCTGACTGACAGATATCCAATGGACGTCGGCCAAGACGGCATGGCCCCGCGGGTGATGCAGTTGAACGTCGCCAATTTGTACGACTATCTGACGGGCGCGGGCATTTACGCTCGTGGGTGATAGAGATCAGAGGTCAGGGGTCAGAAATCAGCGGTGATTCTGCTGAAAAACCCCGTTCTCCCTTCGACCAAGCTCAGGGCGAACGGCAATGACACTTGATAGCATTGATAAATTTCCGTTCATGCTGAGCCTCGTCGAAGCATTCATAGGGTTTTTCAGCAGAATCAGCGGTCAGATGTCAGCAAAGAATCGGAGGATAGCCGGGAAGATAAGATGTCTAGTCCGAGAGGCATCGAGCGATTTACATTTCTCGATGCGAATCAGACACGCGGGCGCGAGCGGGCAGCCCGGCGGGGCAATCCACGTTGTAGCTGACGATCCGCAAGGCGCGCGTCTGGTTCATGAATGCAGCGACCCGCTGCCCGGTCATTCTTGGCGGGCGAAGAACTTTTCTAGGACGGCGCAAATCTCCGGCATGTACACGGTGGCGACCTCCCAGACGATGTGCAAATCCACGTTGGCATAGTCGTGCGCCACGATGTTGCGCATGCCGCGCATTCTTCGGAACGCGAGTTCAGGGATGGCCCGGCGGGTCGCCTCGGTCAAGTGCGCCGCGGCCTCCCCGATGATCTCGATGCGTCGGATCACCGCGTCTTGTTTTTGCCGGTTGGCGTGGAAATCGGTCTCTGTCGTGTCTTTGACGTAGGTGCCGATGAGCCGCGCGGCCTCCAGGATGTCGCGCAGGCGGCCGACTTGGTCAGTTTCCATACAAGCACACGGCGGTGGCCAGAATGTGCTCGCGGGCGAAGCGATTGGGCGATTTCTCCAGGGACCGACGCAGAACAAAATCCACGGGGCGGCCGATCAACTCCTCGGCCTCGCCCGCCATATCCAACAACTCGGCGGTCGAGACCGGCGTTGATTCGTCGAGCGTCACTAGCAGATCAACATCGCTGCCGGGCCTGGTGTGGCCAAGCGCGGCAGAACCGAAGACCTCCAAGCGGCGAATGTGATGTTTCTCGCAAAAAGGACGCAGCCGCGTGCGGAGGTCGTCAGACGATAGGGCCTGCGTGTGATTTGACATGGGGATAGAATAACGGGAGCTCCCGTCGGTTGCAAGCCGGCGTGAATAGGAGAAATGGGATAAATCCAATGATTGTCTTTTTGTCATGACAGCGGGTGTGACTCTGAATCTCCCAAAACACGTTTAGGGTCCGACATCGACGTTACTTTGCAAGCTCGCCCGTCAGCGTCACCGACGAGCGCACTTCGATGGTCCCCGCCTCCACAGGAGTCGGCGCGGCAACCATAGCTTCCATCTGCGCGCCGCGCGCTCGGTCCATCACGATCGGGCGAACGCCGCGATCGCCTTCGGTGACGGAAAGAACTCTGACGATTTTGAGCCCAAGGGCGGCGGCGATTTCTTCCGCTTTCGCTTTGGCTTTGGTCGAGGCCAGGCGCAGGGCTTGCAGTTGCGCCGCATGCTCGTCCTTGAGATTGAATGCCAACCGGTGAATGGTGTTGGCCCCCGATTGCATCGAGGCGTCGATCAGTTTGCCGACGTTCGCTAACGCGCCGGTCTTGATGCGCAGGATGTTGGTCGCGGTGTAACCGACGATCTCAGGTTTGCCGCCCTGCGGGTAACGATAATTCGGATTGAGCGAGTAACTCGCCGTTTTGACTTCGTCGCCCTTGCCGAGAAGTTTTTTCACTTCGCTCATAACGCGCGCAAGCTTATCGGCATTCTCCCTCGCCGCGTCCGGGGCGTTCTTCGCCTGGGTGACCACGCCGATGTCAATCTCGGCTTGATCCGGTTCCACCGTGATCACGGCTTCGCCGTTGGCCGTGACCGAAGGCGGCCGCGGCCCGCGCCCCGTTTCTTGGGCGCGAGCGATGGACATGGTTAACAGCAAAGCGCCGACGAGAGCGATCAAGGTCTTCATGTGCGATCCTTTCCGCGAGGAGTTCCTAATCGAGACTACCGCATGTCGGCGCTCCCCGCCAGACTTGACGATCCAGTTCTATTTGCTAGACACTCGCTAAGATTTTATGAGACCGTTGGCCGCGGTTGTTCTATCGCTATCGGTTGCAGGTTGTGCGACGCACCAGAGCCGGCTTTTCTGGAGAGTGCGCGAAATAGCGCTCTCCCCGAGTCCGGCGGTCGAGCTGGTGAGCCGCCAACAAGAAACCTTGGTTACTATCGATAGCCAAACGGTCAACAAGCTGCTGGTCGCACATTTTCGCATCACCCGAAGCGCCGGGGTTCAAGCCGAGCTTTTGATCTCGGAAGGCGAACGCGCCAATGCGTACGCGGGACTGATGAACGCGCGGCGCGTGATCGGGATCAACACCGCGATGGTCAAGCTCATTGGCGACGATATCGACGAATACGCCGCGCTGATTGGCCACGAAGCGGCCCACTGGGCTAGAGGGCATGTCGATGCGGGGCGGCTACGCTCCAGCACGATTCAGGCGGTCGGCAGCCTGATCGGGGTGGGATTGAGCCTGACGGGAATTCCGGCTGCCGGACTGATCACCGGATTGGGCGCGGACATGATCGACGCTACGTTCAGCCGCGATAACGAACGAGAAGCCGACGCCTACGCCGTCGAGTATATGCTCGCCAACGGATTCGATCCCGAGGCGGCCGTGCGCCTGCACGAAAGGATGCTCAAGCAGCCCGGCGGCGTGGGTATTCCATTCCTGAGCAGCCATCCGAGTGGAAAGGAAAGAATCGATAACCTCAAGAAGCTGATCGAAGCGAAGAGAGCGCAGGTCAACGAGGAATAGAGCGGATCTCGTGTTTGAGCGTGTTCTTCAACGGCCGGCAGTCATTACACTTCAAGTTCTGCGCGCCATGCTTGACGAGCCTTCGTAAGCTCTACTATGAAAGTTCGGACTCACTCCATGAAAGCACTCGCGTTGTTATCTTTACTCTTGCTGCTGCCGGCTTGCTGGTTGGTTCGAAAACCGCGGGTTTGGGAAATTGATGAGTTGGCCCAACGGGAGGGCACGTTGGTCGCTCTATGGGACCACGATTACGAAAGCATGTACGTGAAAAAGCAAACCATCGTGAAACTTCAAGAAGCGCATCGACAGATCGCCGGTGGCGCTGAACTCGGCACCCAGCTGGTGATCATTCCCGCTGAAGAACCTAACGCCTTCGCGGGTTTGTTAGAAGGGAAGCGGGTGGTAGGGATCACGACCGGCATGATACGGTTCGTGGGAGAGGACATGGACCAATACGCCGCGCTGCTCTGTCACGTAGCAGCTCACTGGTTGAAAGGTCATATCGAGTGGAATTCCATGCGACGGGGTGGGCTCAGTATAATCGGAATCGCGATTAATCAATTCACAATAGCCCCGTTGGGAAGCATGGCGGTGCAAGCGGTCGAGGGATACTTCAATCGGGACCAGGAACGCGACGCGGACTCATTAAGCGTTAGCTGCATGTCCGGGAACGGTTATGACCCGCAAGGGGCCGTACGCATTCATGAAATGATGCTAAAACTCTTGGTGAGCACCAAACCCGCCTTTCTAATGACTCACCCAACCAGCGAGGAGCGAATCGAGAATCTAAAACGGCTGATCCGGTCTCAGTCATCTCAGCCATAAGCTTAATTGCTTTTGGCGTTCCATCCCTGCTAATCCTGAAGGGTGCCATCGACGATCGCTGCGACAAGCAACGGGGTAAAGCCACGGTTCTTCTACGGTTGGTACATCGTTGCCGTCGGTTTCATTGCGAACGTCGCGACTTCTTTCGCGCTTGCCAGTACACTCAGCATCTTTCTTAAACCTCTGACCGCCGATTTGGGTATCTCCCGGGGCGTGTTTTCTCTGTTGCGCTCCGGCGAGGGAATCGTCGCGGCTTGTCTCGCGCCGCTCGTCGGAGCGCTGGTCGACCGCTACGGCGGGCGCTGGTTGATGGTGGCGGGCGCGGCGGTCGTCGCCTTGGGCTACTTGATCCTCGGCCAGGTTGCGAGCTTTGCGCAGTTCGCCGCGGTGCGCCTCACTCTGGTGAGTTGCGGCGACGTTTTGATGGGCTACATGGTGGTCAATGTCGTGGTGGCCCAATGGTTCGTGCGCCAGCGCGGGCGCGCTTTCGCGTTTACCAGCATGGGTGTCGGTTTCGCCAAGGTCTGCATGCCGATCCTCGCGGCTTGGCTGCTGCTCATGGTGGGCTGGCGGCAGACCTGGGTGGTGTTCGGCGTGATCACGGCCGGCTTGCTGATTGTGCCGGCGCTGCTCTTCGTCAGGCGGCGGCCCGAAGAGATGGGGCTCAATCCCGACGGCGACGCCAAGCCGGCCAGTGCCGACACGACGCCCCAAGGAAAGAATAGCGGCGCCGCTTCGATTACCCATTCCGCAGATACCACCTGGACGCGCTCCGAGGCGCTGCGCACGCGCGCCTTTTGGCTGCTCGTCATCACCTTCGGCATCTCGAGCATCGGGGTAACCGGGCTTAATCTCCATGTGTTTTCCTACGTCACCGACATCGGCCACTCTCCCGTGGTCGCCGCCAGTGTCATGAGCGTGATCGCTTCCATGCAGCTCGCTTCGCCTCTGGCCTGGGGGTTCCTCGCCGAACGCGTCGACGCGCGCATCGCCGCGATGCTGAGATTCGTCATCCAGGCCATCGGTTTGGGATTAGCGATCTTGACGGCCAATCTTCTCTGTCTTTATGCCGGGTTTTTTCTCTATGGCATCGGTCTCGGCGGCAATATGGTTCTGCCGGACATTCTCTGGGCCAACTATTTCGGCCGCCGTTCGCTCGGCAGGATCCGTGGTATGGGATTGCTGATTTCTCACGTACTCGCCGCCATCGGTCCGCCGTTCTTCGGTTTCCTGTTCGACGCCACCGGCGGCTACGGCCTTTCGTTCGCGATCTTCGGCGCGGTGCTCATGGTCTCGGCGGTTTTGAGTCTCCTTTTAAGACCGCCGCGGAAAGCGAACGCTCAGGGGGAGTAACTGAGTGTCGGAGTATTGGGAAAGCTTCTTGCTCTATCTTGCTCCTTGAGTTCGTTCTGGCGTATTATCTGGCCCGTTAAACGATCTAGACCGATTCAGGCCCTGGAGGAATGTAAACGGCTTTATGGATGCGCTAATGGATCAGCTAGTTTTCTGCGTCGGGAGTGAAGAATACCGCTGGGACGATGTGATCCATGCCGCCAAGTTGCGGGGCGATTGGGCCAGGTTGGAAAAGGAACTTTGCGAAGGGTTGGCTTGTGTCAAGCGGATGGATGAGGCCGAGGAGGAGATCGATGCTGACGAGCTGGAGTCGGCGGCAAACGATTTTCGCTACGAGCGCGATCTCGTGACCGCCGAGGAGGCAGAGGCCTGGCTGAAGCAGTGGAATCTCGAGGCCGAGGACTGGATGGATTATATCCATCGCTTCCTGCTAAGACGGAAGTGGGCGGACAAATTGGCCGAGATTGTTGCGCGTTATCGTGTTACTAAAAGGGAGATCGATGGCTGCCTCCAGGTGGAGGCGGTCTGTTCCGGTTATCTGGCG
>ORMF011502834.1_pt1 | contig 14499 bp, 15 predicted proteins | sample 1779871 | NCBI WGS metagenome assembly ORMF01 (sample SAMEA104232316, study PRJEB22302) | groundwater metagenome | biome: forest; feature: aquifer; material: groundwater | place: USA | collected 2011-08-07 | depth 5.4 m | reverse complement strand
CGGTGTAACCAACTCGATAAACGGTGCTCCACCCTTGGGTTCATGCAAGCCGGGGCGGGTGCCAGATTCGAGACGTCTCTTCAGCGAGTAGTAATCAAGCCTAAGAGCCCGGGCGGTCTTGTTCACTCCGTACTGTCGGGCAAGTTCTACCGCCGCCGCCCACAAGGCATCCGGTATAGACGAACGGTGCTTGCCTGTCTTGCGCCAACGCTCCAAGCGCTGGCGAACTTGTTCGAGGGGTCCACAAATCGCGACTACCTTTGCGGTTTTCATCAGCTGTCCTCCTGACTCTCTGAGTTGCAGCTGATGATATCAAAACAGGTTGGACTCAGTTATTCAGGCTTGCCGGAAAAACACCTTAAATCAGCTAACTTGATCACGCGGTCAAGTTCGGTGAATGGCTTGACCCATAGCTTGACCGACGCTTGACTCACGGATACAATCGCTACCATGAGCTACCGGCCCCAATTCACCGTCACGCCGGCGCTGCTGTCGCGGGTGGAGGCGATTGCGGCCCTGCGGGAGCGCATCCTTGGCGCGACGGTGCAGGTGGCGTGGATTCCCGCGCTGCAAAAAGATGCGCGCGTGCGTAATGCCCATTCGTCCACGGCCATCGAAGGCAATCCGCTGACTCTCGAAGATGTGCGCGCGGTGGAGCAAGGCGCGCCGCTGCCTGTGCCGGCGCGCGCGCGGCGCGAGGTAGTGAATTATTTTGCCGCGCTGCGGTATATCGAACAGCACGCGGATAAAAAGCGGCTAACGCAGGAGGATATTCTACGATTGCACGCCATCATGGCCGGTGAGGTCATGGATCAGGGCGAGGCCGGACGCTACCGCACAATGCGGGTGCAAGTCGGCGGTTACGTTCCGCCGCCACCAGCGGACGTGTCGGGGTTGATGTTTGAGTTGCTGGAATGGTGGAACCAGGAAGCGATGGCGCTGTCGCCGGTATTGAGTTCGGCGATCGTGCATTACCGGTTCGAGGCGATTCACCCGTTTGCCGACGGCAACGGACGCACCGGCCGGGCGCTGGCGTTGTGGGAACTTTACCGGCGCGGATTCGACTCGCACCACATTTTTTCGGTGGACGAATTTTATTGGGAAGGTCGTACGCGCTACTACGCCGCGCTGGAGGGGGTTCATCAAGCAGGGGAGGACCTCACGTCATGGCTCGAATATACGGCGGAGGGTTTACAGCAAACGCTGGAGCGGGCGTGGCGGCGCATCCAGGAGATTCCGATGACGGGCCGGACTAAGCTGGTGTTGCGGCCCAAGCAGGAGAAGTTGTTGCACCTGCTGCGCACGAGCGGTAGCCTCGCGCCGCAGGAAATTTGGGATGCGCTGGGCGTGTCGAAGCAGGGTGCAATGGACTTGCTGCGCCCATTGATGAAGGCGGGACTAATCAAGCGGATCGGCACGCTGAAGAACGGGCGCTATGTCCTGAAATGAAATCGCCATGAGCATCTTCGACCTTCACGCGGCCGTCCTTGACGACTACCGCGATTTCGTCCGGTCGTTTTTCATGGTCGCGGACGACCGGGCGCGGGAGTAGGGGCGAGGGGTCAAATCTGAAGTTGAATGGTTGTCACTCGTCTTGTTCTCCGCAGTTGATCCTGTATACCGTCGAGACGGCATCGATTTAATCAACTCCAGACGTGAATCGTTTGCCGATCGCACTCGGCGCTGTGATAGCGCCTTTCATGTTTTATCCCTTGATCTCGATCCAGAGTCCGCCCTCGGTCGAAAGCCGAGCCGACGATGCAACTCCCGCGGTGATCAGGAAGCGCTCTGCTTCCTCTACGGTGATCCTTTGCTTACCTATTTCAACGTTCCATTTCTTCGAGCGCTCACCGATGGGATCGATGACCGAATCCGGAGTGAGAGGACCGTACCCGCCGCCCACCCAGGCCCAGCCGCCGGCGCGCAGCACTCTCTTGATCTCGCGCAGCAGCGGCGCGGTGAGGAAAAAGAAAGCGCCTCGTACCAGCACAAGATCGAACGATCCGTCAGGCTCTGGAATCGGTTCGATGGATGCACGGCGTACGGTGAGCCGGGATGAACAGCCCTTTTCACGAGCCTGCTGGGCTGCCCAGCGCAGCACTCGCTCCGACTCATCCATCACCTTGGCGCGAAATCCGCTGCTTTTGACGAGCAGGCTTACGGCCAATCCACCCGCAAAAGGACCGAGATCCAGAACATCACCCGACCCCACGCCCGAGACTTTGAGAACGTGATCCGCCATGAACGGATAGACGGGAACCCAGAGGGTATTGATCTGCTCTATAATGTCTTCATCGCGTTTCATTCATACGACCTCGCAGCGGCTACAAAGGAATTCATCCTGAGACGACTCGGACCTTTCTTCTTGACGATAACACATACGATCCAGGTGACCGTCTTCTCGCATACTGTCCTCCTATTAACCCAGCGCGGATCTAATTTCCATTCTCCCGTGGATGCGGCGACAAGGGCAACCCAGTTCGTCATGCCCGCCCGTCGACTGCGCTCAGGATAGACTCCGGCGGGCATCCAGGCTGGACTGCGAAAGAACTGGATTCCCGCTTTCGCGAGAATGACGGTCGAAGCGATTTTCCGGTCGGCTTCAAGCCGACATGTTTTAGATCCCTCGGCTTACAGCCGAGGGTTGTTTAATCTAAGAACTCTCACCAACAGGTTAAACACGCTATCATTGACTTCGAACGAATCCATGTCGTCTTCCCATGACAGTACATTTTTCGTTCAGGCCGGCTCATCTTCCCGTGACCGATGGCCATCGAACCTTCCAAATGCCCGCGAAACGTCTCGTGTTATCCTTCTACGCCGCCTGGCACCGCCCTTGCTGTGGTTTGCAGCGACGGAAACGGCTGATCCAAAGAACCCAAAGAAAGGCGAAACAAAATGGACAGATATATAAAAGTATTCTCGCTACAAATATTCGCGCTGAGTCTTGCCGTTAGTATGCTCGCCGCTTGTTCCGGCGGTCCCATGACGACCAGGGAAAAGGGAGCGGGCATTGGCGTTCTTGGCGGCGCCGCGGCCGGGGGCATTATTGGCGCAACCATGGGGCGTCCCGGGGCTGGCGCTGCTATCGGTGGGGCCCTGGGTCTGGGTGCCGGCGCGCTCGTTGGAGATTACATGCAGGGTCAGGAACAATCGCAGTATCAGCAAAACCAGCAGCAGATCCAGCAGAACCAGCGGGAAATCGACCGCAATCGACAGGAAAGTCAGCGGCTGCGTAAAACCGAATATTAGAAATCGGCGCCGCCGGATCTCACGCCGCAAAACAATTCCCCGTGCCAGTGTGCGGGAGCTGACATAATAATCGACTCCGCTGAAAAAGCCTCCGTTCATCCTTCGATAACCTCAGGACGAACGGAGGAGCTTCTGAAATCATTGCAGATTGTCCGTTCATGCTGAGCCTCGTCGAAGCATTCATCGGGTTTTTCAGCAGAATCACAATCCTTACAATCTTTCGATTTCCGTCCTTTTTTGTTGCGAAGATAAGGGGTCCGCTTTTAGCTCATTGGCGCACTTCCGAGGGGCCGGGAAATCCGCTGTTGAAAATGTTTCGACGCTAACGAGCGCGCAGTATTTAGTGCCAAGAGAGGAGCGCAAACCGTCGATATCCTGCGATGTCTTGTCCGTTAATACTTGCCGATTTTCAAGACGGGTTGGGGGAAGGGCAGGCCGGAGGGGCGAACTCTTTGAGAAATTTTACGGTTTGTTCTCTGACGCTCGCCCTGGGTAAAAAATGGCCGTGCTCCGGGTACAGCACAAGCTGGTGGCGGATTCCCGCCGCCTTTAGCTGGTCGCGTAGCAAAAGGGACTGGTTGACGGGGATCACGTTGTCCTGCTCGCCGTGCAGGATCAGCGTCGGCGTGCGCCAGCGCGATGCTTCACCAAGAAAACTTACCAGTTTCGGATTGGCGTCGCCGTTGGGGTTGAGCAACTTGCGCACCCAAAAGCTCGGCGTTTCACGGTAAAGCCGCTCGAGGTCGTAGGCGCCGGCGTAAAGCACCGCTCCGCTTATCTCTTTTACTTCGTTGATCAACGCCGCGGCGAAGGTAGCGCCGCGCGAAACTCCGTAAATCATCACCCGGCGTTCATCGATCCAGGCGTTTTGCTTGGCGATCGAAAGAGCGTCCTTGAGGACCTGCTGGGTGGCGTCCTCAATCGATCCGTTGGCAACTTCCGTCGAGCCATAACCGGGGAGCGATATGGCTAGACTCGCAAAGCAAATCTCGCTAGCTAATGCCTGGGCGGTCGCGAGAACCTGTTCGGCGCCGCGACCTGTGAGGCTATGACCGTGCAGGAGAATTACCAGCGGGAACGGACCCGCGCCCCGCGGCCGGACGACGTAAGCTTCCACCCTGCCGCCAGCGCTGGGATAAAAGAAACGAACGGTTTGCTCGCCTTCGAGGGCTGCCAGTTGCTTATACGGGACGACCCGAACCGTGTTGCAAGCAAACAAAAATAACAAGCCGATGGTGGCGAGTCCGGATCTTTTGAGCATGGCTGATTCTAGCGGTCACGCTGAAAAACACAATGCCGGAAAACTGGGTGTGGGGTGTGGGGTCTGACATAACAGTGAGCGTGTCCAGATGAATTGCCGTCGTGATGAACGGCGATCCTGGGTCGAACCAAGGCAACTTTTTGATTTAGCAATAGAAGAATGCATAAAACGTGTCGTTTGAGAGCTTAGCGGCGACTTTTGGAACCCGAAAAGCAACCGCTAAACCGCTAAGAGAAGACGATGCTGCGCTCCAACCGCCATTTTCTTCCTAGGTACGTCGTTTCCGCGATCCGTTCAAAACGTTCAAACCCGGAGTTCCATTCGAAGATCAGCACTAAACTTCGGCCAAAGTTTGCGCTGGACCGATAGCTCGGTACCTGCATTCGCGATGCCAAAAGCCGGTAAAGTCGCCAACGGTCTCAAGCGTCGATCAATTCAATTGTGGCGGCTTCGGGCTCATGTGGTTCTAGCCTGATAGCTGAAGCGCTTGACATGAGCCTCGCGGACAAATTAGCCTGCCGCCAGGACAGCCAAATTAGAGGAGGTGGCTCATGGCCAAGGCACTCGGGGCATTTTTGCTTCCTATGTTTATCTCGGTATCGCTGGTCACGGCGGCGCTTGCCGGCTCGGTGGAGGAGTTCTACAAGGGCAAAACCATCCAATTTGTCGTCGGTGGTTCCGCAGGGGGCGGCTACGATACGTACACTAGGCTGATAGCGCGCCACTTCGCCAAATACGTTCCCGGCAATCCCTCCATGGTCGTCCAAAATATGCCTGGAGCGGCCATGCTGATCGCGGCAAATTACATCTATAACAGCGCTCCCCGCGATGGCACGGTCATCGGCCATTGGTCCGGCCCGCTTATTCTACAGCACATGATGGGAAACCCCGCGGTGCAATTTGAGGGGCGCAAGTTTGGCTGGCTCGGTATGCCAACGTCGGACTCCCTCGTGTGCATCCTGTCCGATCGCAGCGGGATAAAGACGGCAGATCAGTGGGGTAAGGCTAAAACACGGGTGAAGCTGGGGGCGATTGGCCCCGGCACCAGCGGAACTGATGATACCAGGCTCCTCGCCGCGGCCACGGATTTCCCCCTGCAGCTCATCGAGGGCTACAAAGGTACGGCCGATATCAGGATTGCGGTGGAAACAGGGGAAGTCGACGGTACCTGCGCCTTTGGCTGGCAATCGGCGAAGGTGACTTGGGCCAATGCCCTGCGGGCACGAGAGGTCCATGTTGTGCTGCAGACGACCCTTGAACCTCATCCCGAGTTGAAGGGTGTCCCGCTCGCTGTCGACTACGCAAAGACAGAGGAAGGGAAAAAATTCCTCCGCATAGCCGGCGACCTTTACGGCAAACAAAGGCTCTATTCTCTTCCACCGCAAGTGCCCGAAGATCGCTTGCGAGTACTGCAGAAAGCCTTCATCAATACTCTGAAAGATTCTCAGTTTCTGGCAGAGGCGGAAAAGGCGAAGCTCGAGATCGAACCGGTGGATGGACCCGGCATAGAAAAGATGGTTAACGGGTTGTACGAAATCGAGCCCGCCATTGTGAATCGAGTTAAACAGTTACTGGCGGCAAAGTAGGATCCGGGGTCTGAAAAAACATCCCTTCTGCTGAAATACCTCCGTTCGTGCTGAGGCTCTCGAAGCATGAACGGAGGTTTTCACACACTCTCAGCCTTGCCCGCGATCACATCCCGCACGCCACCGCTTGGATTGACGCTGTCCGCTGATCTCAACAAACGGGGTATCTGCGTTGGGTCTGCGCCGTGGGTAAATCTGCCGTTGGCGATGATCGGCGAACGTCAGGCAACATTATTCCATGGGAGAAAAACCCAGAAGGTGGTAAAAGATAGCGTGGTCCAACGCGTAACCGTACTGCCGGTGCTTTTAATGTTGTAAGTGCGCTATGACCGTCACCCACGTGAATCAACCGACTCCAACTTACCTTCACATCGCGGAAACGGCTCTCTCTCCTAAGCTGCAACGGCTGGCATTGGTCAATGTTTGTCTGGGACAATTTATGAGCGCGCTGGACTCCCGCTCGGTGATCGTCGCCCTGCCGACGATATCGATTTATTTCAACAGCCCGATGGCAGTCCTGCAATGGATCCCGCTGGCGTATCAACTCACTATTATCGGCTTTGTTCTGAGCATGGCTCGCCTGGGCGACATGCTGGGGCGCAAAAAGATTTACGCTTTTGGATTTCTGCTGCTCACCCTGGGCTCTGCCGGTTCTGGACTGAGCACTGGCCTGTGGCAACTCATCGCTTTCAGAGTCCTGGCAGGCCTCGGCGGGGCCGTGGTCATGGGCAATGGGCGGGCGATCGTGTCGACGGTCTATGCGCAAAAAGGGAGGGCCCAAGCCCTGGGGCTCACTTCCATGGCCTTCCATTTGGGATATATCGTCGGACCCTCCCTGGGGGGATTTCTCATTGACACCGTCGGCTGGCGCTGGATCTTCTTTGTCAACTTGCCGGTCGCTGTCGCGGTAGGTGCCATGGCCTGGAAGGTTCTACCAGAAACGGCCAGTCATCGGGGAAAATATTCCTTGGATTCACTGGGTATGGTGACGCTGCTGTTAACGGTGGTATCGCTGATTTTGGGTTTGCAGCAGATTGCCAAGTCGGGCGTTACCTGGGTCGCCGTAGCGGCGTTTCCGGCCGCCGCCATTTTTCTTGGTTTGCTGTTACACTTTGAGCGCAAGAGTCCGGCGCCACTGCTCGATCTTTCACTCTTCAGGGTACGAATGCTCACCGCGGGGGTGCTGAGCAATCTTTTCATTGTGACCTCCCACAGCTCGACATTTTTCCTGTTGCCGTTTTACTTGCAGGGGATTTTACATTTTAGCCCGACCCAAGTCGGCGTCACGATCATTTTCTTCTCCCTGGTCATTGTGTTTCTAGCGCCGCTCGGGGGATGGCTTGGGGACCGACTCGGTTCACGGTTGCTTTGTACCGCGGGCTCCGTCTTGAGCGTGATCAGTATGCTTGCTTTGTCACGTTTGGGAGCGGACGCCGGTCACGCGGAGGTGATCGTTCCCCTCATGATCCTAGGACTGGGTTGGTCGCTTTTTCAGGCACCCAATTTGAGCGCGATCTTCAGCGCGGTGGAGGCTCGCCACGTCGGGGCGGTGAGCGGGATATCCCTAACAGCGGCCAACATCGCCAACGCAATGGGAGTTGCCGTCGGGAGTGTGCTGTTTCTGCGCGGCCTGAATTACTTTGGTCTAAGTGGGTCCGTGGTGCCGGCTTATACGCAATGGTCACAAAGCCCCGAGGTTTTTCTTAAAGCCTTCCAGAGCTCCTGGCTCATCATCGCGGGACTAACAGCGATTGCCATCGTAACTTCAGCGATGCGCGGCGTCGATAAGCAAACCTCACAGGGTGGCTAGGAACAACCTGTGCAAGATGTCGATTCGTGGCCGGCCGGGAGCCGCTCTATGGCCAAACCGACAGTCTCTCCCGCGTCCTCGCTAGCGCGCTTTTAGCTCCTGCCCTATCTCCGGTCGTCTTTTCTGTCGTCTCGCCGTTCATCTCTATCTTGACGGCCCGGCGGGTGAGATTTTCTGTATCTATCGTGGTCGTTGTGCGGTTCATGGTCTGTATCGATTCGCACCCTGTCACGATCTCTGAGGACGAACCGCGGCGGCGGCTTTGGACCATGTCTCCAGTCGCCGCGCTCGAACCAATAATATTCTGCCACGCGCGGATAGAAGTAGATTTCGTGGTCGGGATAGTAATAGTAGCTCTCCGAGCGCCGGCCTCCCGGTCTTTCCGCAACGATGCAGCCGGAAATGAACAGTAAAAGTGCTGCCAATATGGCGGAAACCATCTCTCGTCTTTTCATGGCCCTGTTCTCCCTGGGTTTTTCCGTAACTTAATGATCGCCTGCCTGCCACACATAAAAACGCAACTGTTGTGCCAGGTGGCAGCGGCGAAATCAGCAGTTATTTACGTTGTGAAGAACGGCGATTTCGCAGTCGCGGGAATTTCGATCGGTAATGATTCTTCAGTTATGCGGAATTTCCGGGATAACTGCCCGCGCGTGGCGTTTATCTTGTTAGATTTGGGTTTGCGTAATGCTACGTGTATGGCTTCAACGGCATAGTTCATAAGCACCGGCCGAACCACGAACCAGAGAGGACGATTGGTCAACGAATATGCCAGCCTTCACCGAATCACCTGGCAGCTAATAAGGCAGTCGCAGCGTGATCGTCGAATCCGTGCGCACTCGGCGTCACTATTTCCTGTTCAACAAAACCGGCCGCGCCGGCCAAAGCCGCGAGTGCCGCCAGGTCGAAGGGCGGTCAACCGAGCTTGGCGACCGCTTCCTGAATTCGCTTGCAGCCTTTCTCGATGTCTTCGAGCGAGGTGGCGTAGGAAAAGCGGATATGCTCTTGGGAGCCGAAGTCTTCGCCGGGCACCGCGGCGACCTTGGCTTCTTCGAGCAGATAATCGGCCACGTCGCAGGGAGTTTGGAGCTGCTTGCCGGCGGTGGATTTCTTGCCGAATAAACCGCTCACGTTCGGGAATACGTAAAATGCGCCCTGAGGTTTCAGGCAGTGTATTCCGGGAATCCCATTCATGAGGCTGACGATCGCGTCCCGGCGTTTGGCAAACTCGCGCACCATGATGGGCAATTCGTCCTGAGGGCCGCGAATGGCTTCGAGAGCGCCGGCCTGGGCGAAGGATGTTGGATTAGAAGTGCTCTGGCTTTGAATCTTACCCGCGGCCGCGATGACATCCGCCGGACCGAGAGCATAGCCGATGCGACAGCCGGTCATGGCGTAGCTCTTCGATACCCCGTTGATGAGGATCGTCCGGTCGCGCAGCCCGGGGCATAGCGCGACCAGGTTGTGAACGGCGAATCCGTCGTAGACGATCTTATCGTAGATGTCGTCGGCGAGAATCAGGCATGAATGCTTTTCCAGGACCTGGGCTATCGCGAGCAGCTCGTCGCGGTCGTAGCAGGCGCCGGTGGGATTGCAGGGGCTGTTCAACATGACTACCCGAGTGCGCGGAGTCAGGGCGGCATCGAGTTCCGCCGGCTTCATGCGAAAGCCGGTCGCTTCGCCGGTGGGAATGAGCTTGGGAACACCGCCGGCCAGCAGGGCCATGTCGGAATAGCTGACCCAGTAGGGGGAGGGAATGACCACCTCGTCGCCGGGGTTAATCACCGCTTGAAGCACGTTGTAGAGGGAGTGTTTGGCGCCGCAGCTTACCAATACGTCTTCCTTACGATAGCTAAGCCCGTACTCACGCCGGTATTTTTCCGTGATCGCTTCGCGCAGGGGTTCGATCCCTTTGACGTCGGTGTACTTCGTCATGCCTTTGCGCAAGGCTTCGACGGCGGCCGCCTTGATGCGCTCCGGGGTGTCGAAGTCGGGCTCGCCGGCGGAGAAATTGACGATGTCGATTCCTTCGGCGCGCAGCTTTCCGGCCTTGGCGGCGATGGCCAGGGTGACCGACGGCTTGATCAGTTTGGTTCTATCCGCGAGTTGGGTCATCTTTGCGCTCCTAGACTTTTGAACTTTTGGCTCAACTTCTTGAGCACTTTGGCGGGCACCAGACCGGAAACGTCGCCGCCCAAGCTGACGACTTCCTTGACCAGGCGCGAGCTGATGTAGAACTCGGATTCGCCGGTCATCATAAAAAACGTCTCGAGTTTAGGTTTAAGGCGGTGGTTCATCATCGCCATCTGGAACTCATACTCGAAGTCCGACACCGCGCGCAGGCCGCGGATGATCACCGTCGCGCGTTTGCGCTCGGCGTAATTCACCAGCAGACCCTCGAATGAGTCGGCCCGCACCCGCCCTTTGAACCCTTTGAACACCTCGCCCACCATTTGCAGCCGTTCCGCCACGGAGAAAAGGGAGCCGTCCTTGCCCGGGTTGCTGGCGATAGCGACGATGACGCTGTCAAAAACGCGCAGCGTGCGCTTGACCAAATCGATATGTCCGTTCGTTATGGGATCGAACGAGCCGGGGTAAATCGCGACGGCGTCTTTTGCCATATGCGGTGGTCCTTCTATGAATTAGGTTTACGCGACCATTTTAAAAAAAGAAAGCACAGTGTCGCCATAGCGGCGCTGATCGCGCAACTCCAGCCCATCGTAGCGGGGCGCGATTTCCTCCCGAATGCTATGCTCGGCGATCAACGTCCCCGTCTGTCTGAGCAAGCCGCCTCGGGCCACCATCTGTAACGTCGTCTCGACCAGGCGCTGGTCGTAGGGCGGGTCGAGAAAGATGATATCGAATGTCTCTCGTCGACCGCCCAATAGCCGCAGGGCTCGGTTGACCGGCGTGGCCCAAACCTTGGCGTGATCCGTCAATTCCAGGCGCCGGAGATTTTCCCGAATCGTCTTCGCCGACTGCGCCGACGCATCGACCAGGATCGCTTCGGCGGCGCCGCGGCTCAGCGCCTCGATGGTCACGTTGCCCGTGCCGGCGAAGAGGTCTAGAACCTTAACGCCGGAAAGATCATGCGGCAAGATGTTGAATAGCGCCTCCTTGACCCGCGCCGCCGTCGGTCGAAGCGCTCTCCCCTTGGGCGCCTTAAGGCGCCGACCGCGGGCGCTTCCACCGATGATGCGCATGGATTTTAAACCCTTCGACTCAATCCACGGCCTTGGCCGGCGGCTCGTGCCCAGGATTCCGCATTGTCATCCATGGTCGTGAATGCGAACCGCTTTCAAGAGCCAATCCTGGGAAGGTTTCTAACTTGGTTAGCAAGATACGGCGATGCTGTCAAAGGTGTGGAAAAATTGAAATCTCAAACCGGCCCACCGCAGGATGGGTTGGACGCTTAAGCGGAGAACGAAGTGCCGCAGCCGCAGGTGCCGGTGGCGTTGGGATTGCGAAATTTGAAGCCGCCGCCGTAAATCCCGGCGACGAAATCGATCACCGTGCCTTTGAGAAAGGGCGCGCTCTTGGGGTCGATGTAGACTTTAACTCCGTCCCATTCTCGCACGGTGTCTTCCGGTTTTTGCTCTTTGTCGAAGTCGAGCTTGTAAGAAAAACCCGAACAGCCGCCGTCCGTCACCCCCACGCGCAGCCCGTATTCTTCCTTTTTGTCACGTGCCAAAAGCATCTTGACCTGCCGGATGGCGCTCTCGGTCAGGGTCAATCCCAGTTCGTCCTGATTATTGAGCGGCTGATACATGTTTCCTCCCGACGCAGTTAAGCCTAATGGCCGCGGCGGGGCATGTCAAGGCGGCCGGGAGGCATTGGGAGTGTTGCACGATGGGATTCTTGAGAATGTGCTATTATCGCATGACTGTGCAGGGACGTGGGGAATGCTTGACACCCATTGCCCAGTTTGGTAGCGGTCGCGACTGCAGGCGTGCACGCCGCTCGAATTGAACAGCTTGTACGGCTCGAATTTCTTGATCATATTTGACCGACAACCTGGAACGTTGAACCCTGAACATTGAACGGCCCGAAGGGCCTGAATGACAGAACGGCCCGACGGGCTTGAACGACTGGAACGTTTGGAACAACTGGAACAATTGGAGGAGTAAGGATGTTAGACGTTGAACCTAAAGGTGCAGTTCACTGGATCGATCATTACGTGGTCGGGACGAATGACTTACCGAGCTGGAGTTACTGGGCGCTGCATGCCACCGGCCTTCCCATCCAGGCGATCAACGGACTGACGACCAACATGAGAAAGAAGAATACTCCGATCTTTTGCTTTATGTGGTGGGAGGGAGGATCATGCCGCATCGGCGCCTTTCTGCAACCTGAGAACTACCCGCCGGCCAAGCCTCTGGGCCCGGATATGCCGCGCTGCGGCTTTTACATCCGGTCGGAAGACATCGACAGCCATTTGCGCAGGCTCGATCAATACAAGATCCCGCACACCGATCCGGTTAAAACAGCCGCCGACGGGGAAGAAGGCACGGTCATTTGCTTTGCCGATCCCGACGGCAATCAATATGAGTTTTGGGCGCCGGTGCAGATGCCGGAAGGCGCCATGGAGATTGCCACCACGGAAAAAGTCGGCCGCATCAGCCATGCTATCTACGGCTCCCGCGATCTGGCGCGAACTGCGGCATTCTTTGAAAATTATTGCGGCATGGAAGTCGAGCGTCATTCCAAGACCGCCGAGGGGACGCTCGTCCTGCGCTTACGAGCGGGGGCTAGGCTCGTCTACAAGCTGGTCGATCATGTCGACGAGCGGATTGCCGGACACAGCCCATGGTGGGACATGCACACCGCGCTGACGGTCCGCGAGGAAGAATTCTTTCCCAACTACCGGCGCATGTGGGAAGGACTTCCCGAAGAAGCGGGCCCGAAGGAGAATTTAAATGATTCCCGCGAGAAGGAAGACGCGTTTCCAGCGCGCACCGGCTTGCACCGCAGCCCCGTCGGCTACAGGTGGAAGGAGATCTATAACCGCGGCGATGAGTTCTACGACTGGGACGGCCACGCCTTCCACTTCTTCGGCGGCATACCGCTGAAAAACGACGGCTCGCTGGCGTTGTACGAGGCCAAGGAACAGGAAGAATATTTGCGCGAGCTTGCCGAGGCGTTGAAAAAAGGCGCCCGGCCGTAGGGAATGAGGACGAGGGCATCGAATGCATTGTTGGGTCTCAGCTCGCGATTATGTTAGATTCTTGAGGTGGCGACATCCTGGTTCGAATCAAGCGGTCGATCTTGGCGGGACGGTACGCATTCAGCGAAAAAGCCCGCATAGAAATGGAATCCGACGGCCTGACGGAATTCGACGTCGCTGAATCGATAATCAACGCGGTGGCAATCTACAAGCGTCTCCGGTCAAGAAGCCGCCGGCGGTCAAGCCGGACTGAATATTTATATGTCATCCAGTCGACGAATCTCGAGGGTGTCATGGTATATTCGAAGGGGAAGTTAGTTCGCGAACATGGCGAGGACCACTTTTACTTTCTCGTCTCCGCCAAACAAGCACTATGAAGGCGCTTATGAAACAATACCAACTTACTGTTTCCACCTGTCCAAGCTGCGGCAGTTCTACGATCCGCAAGGTGAAAGGAAATTGGACTGGAAATTTTAGGGGCAAAGATTATACGGTTAGGGATGTTGAATATTTTGCTTGCCCGAAATGTCACGAGAAGATTTATCCTCCCGAAGCAATGCGCAGGATCCAGGAGCGCTCACCCGCATACTCAAGACCTCGATCGGTGCGCCGAACGTCGGTATGAGCAAAATGCCAAGGACGCAAAGAAAGACTCGTTGTCATTTCGACCGAAGGGAGAAATCTTTCCTAGATCTCTCGCATTCGCTCGGGATGACGGGCCTCGGCCCGTCACCTTTGCGCCTTTGCGCGAGACGCGTTTTTCCGTTCTCTTCCTCATCCGAAGTTTTCAAACATCTTTGGCTAACCCTAATCGCCACCCTCCTTTTCCTATGCTTCATCAGCGCACCGGCGTGGAGTCAATCGAGCAAGCCCATGTCTGCGGCCGATTTAGCCGCCTACACAGGGCCGGATCGCGAGCGTTTGCTGCTCGACGGCGCCAAGCGAGAAGGCAAAGTCGTTTGGTACACGACTCTAGCCGCCGAGCAGAACAAGCAGGTCGCCGGCGCCTTCGAAGCAAAATATCCCGGCGTCAAAGTGGAGACGTTTCGAACGGGATCCTCCGCGCTGACGCAAAGACTGCTCACCGAGGCCCAAGCGCGCCGCCACATCGCCGATGCCATTGAAACGACGCTCCCCGGTTTGCTGACTTTTCGCGACGCCCAGTTGTTGCTCCCCTACAGCTCGCCGTACCTCGCGGCGTTTCCCGAGGACGCCAAGGAGAAAGGCCCCAGGAATCTCGTTTACTGGACCCATGCCCGCGAGTCCTACATCGGTTTTGCTTACAACATGAGTATCGGCTAAAACCGAATTGTGTTGTATTTATATGATACTATGCCACCGCGAATTCGATTCGCCTTCCATCCATGTGTTGGATCATCAAGTCGTTCAGCTTTTGTAACGCCGGCTCCAACCTTGCCATGCTGTG
>ORMF012057223.1_pt1 | contig 14500 bp, 12 predicted proteins | sample 1779871 | NCBI WGS metagenome assembly ORMF01 (sample SAMEA104232316, study PRJEB22302) | groundwater metagenome | biome: forest; feature: aquifer; material: groundwater | place: USA | collected 2011-08-07 | depth 5.4 m | reverse complement strand
GCGGGTGTAGCTCAGTGGTAGAGCGTCACGTTGCCAACGTGAAAGTCGTGAGTTCGAGCCTCATCACCCGCTTTTTTAACCAGCTTATATCTTTAAAGGAGAGACAACAATGGAAACAACAGAGACCCAACCTAAAGAGTTTGCAAATGATCTCATCCGTTGCACCGTTCAGCAAAAACCTAACTGTATCGTTGAGTTTTTAATCACAGCTTCCACAAGTTTAGTAGAAAAAGCTAGGCACGCCTCCATAAAATTAGTAAACAAAAATGTTACAGTTCCAGGTTTTCGAAAAGGAAAAGCTCCTGAAAGTCTAATCAGCTCAACATTTTCTAACGAACTTGAAAAATCAACTAAAGAAAATCTAGCAAGACAAGCCTATTTAGAATGTCAAGCTCTCACCTCTCTTCCTAATTTAGATCCTAAAGAATCCTTCTCTTACCAAGTAGAGTCTCTTTCTCCTAAAGAAGCACGTTTAAGCTTATCTTTTGAAACAAATCCTATTGTTCCTGTAGTAAATCCAAGCGATTGCGTATTAACACCTGTAACTAGACCTGAAGTCAATCCTAGTAAAATCGAAGAAACGATCCGCCAAGCCTTATTTTTCCATGCTAAATGGGATACTATTACAGGCAGACCGGTGCAAGAAGGGGACTTTATTATTTTAGATGCTAAGACTGTAGAAGATTCCGGCGCCTCTACCCTTTTATTTAAAGGCACCCGCTTTGAAGTAACAGATAAGTCCATGGCTCATTGGATGAAAGAAGCTGTTTTAGGGAAAAATGTTGGAGAAACCACAGAAGGGATCAGTGTTGCAGATGAAGATGCTTCTGAAGAGGAGAAAGCTCTTTTTAAACCTAGTAAAGTTGAAATGACCATTCAAGCTATTGAACAGGCTACCTTACCCGAACTCACAGAAGATCTTCTAAGTAAAATGGGAGCTACTTCAGGAGAAGATTTAAAAGATAAAATAGAAAAACAATTAAATGAACAAGCTGATGACCATGTATCTGAAAATTTAAGAGACCAAGTCATAGACTTTTTAATAAAAAATTACTCTTTTGATCTCCCTAAATCTTTTGTACGAAAAGAATTAGAATTTAGAACTTCTCAACTATCACAAGACAGTTCTTTTATGGACCACTGGAAATCTCTTTCTGAAGCAGAAAAACAAAAAATGATTGGATTTCTTACTTCTCAAACAGAAAAAAGCATCATCCTTTCGCTCCTTTGCTCTGCTCTACTCAAACAAGGTAACATCCCTTTTCCGAAGAATAGAGCTGTTAAACCAGGCTCCTTTGGAGAGTATTCTCAACAAGTACTCCTCAGCGCTACAGATTATATTATCGAGCAGTCCAAACAAAAGGCTCTCTCTTGCTAAAGCTTGCATATTTATTAAAGCCAAGGCAATATATGGCACAGTACAGAAAATCTAATTTTTAACTAGGATGTAGGGCTCATGTATCAAATTCCTTATGTTATCGAAGACACCGGCCGCGGAGAGCGCGCCATGGATATTTTTTCAAGACTGCTAAAAGATCGTATCGTATTTATTGGTACAGAAATCAATGATATAGTAGCTAATACAGTCATCGCTCAACTGCTTTTCTTAAGGGCTGAAGATCCTAAGAAAGATATTCATATGTACATTAATTCCCCAGGTGGAATTATTACCTCAGGCCTTGCCATCTTTGACACTATGCAATTCATGAGCTATGACATCAACACCTATTGCTTAGGACAGGCCGCTTCTATGGGAGCTCTTATCCTTGCAGCAGGAACTAAGGGTAAGCGCTTTGCTCTACCAAATAGCCGCATTATGATTCACCAACCAAGTGGAGGAGTCACAGGAACTTCTGCTGATATTGCCTTACAAGCTAAGGAAATTCTTTTTCTTAAGCAACTTTGCGCAAAAATCAACGCCGGGTTAACAGGTAAATCTCTTTCTCAAATCTTAGAAGACTCTGAAAGAGACTTCTTCATGGGATCGGAAGAAGCTTGCGCCTATGGACTTATTGATAAAATCACTCCTCAATCGGCACGCTTTAATTAACTTAGAAAAAAATTTACATAAGGAGAACGCTGATTATTGCTAACACCACTTAATTTCAGCGTTTTTTATATTCATGACAAAAAAAGAAAATCCTCGTTCCTCTAGTTGTTCCTTTTGCGGAAGACCTGAAGAAGATGTAGAAAAACTCATCTCCGGTCCATCTTCTTTCATCTGCGATAAATGCGTTAAACTTTGCACTGAAATTTTAAGTAAAAAACCGGCTCACCACGAGCTTAAGCTACTAAAGCCCAAAGAGATAAAAAAAGCATTGGATGCTTATGTTATAGGACAGGAAAAAGCTAAAAAAACTATTTCTGTCGGAGTATATAACCACTACAAAAGAATCATTTCTTTAAATAAAAAAAATGAAATTGAGTATAGCAAGTCCAATGTTTTACTTTTAGGTCCTACAGGATCTGGTAAAACTTTGATGGCTCGTACTTTAGCCCAAATTCTTGATGTTCCCTTCGCCATAGCAGATGCTACGACTTTGACTGAAGCTGGGTATGTAGGCGAAGATGTGGAAAACATCATCCTTCGTTTGCTTCAAGCTGCAGATAATGACGTTGCAAGAGCCGAAATGGGGATCATCTATATAGATGAAATCGATAAAATCCGAAAAACGACAGGCAATGTATCTATTACTCGAGATGTTTCCGGAGAAGGAGTTCAACAAGCTCTACTAAAAATCGTAGAAGGCACTATTGCTAACATTCCTCCTAAAGGGGGACGAAAACATCCCAACCAAGAGTATATCAAAGTAAACACTGAGAATATCTTGTTTATTGTTGGAGGAGCTTTTGTCCATCTAGATAAAATCATAGCGAAAAGACTGGGCAAAACAACCATTGGGTTTGATACTTCAGAGGCAAGAACCTTTGACACAACAGAGACCAACTATCTTTTATCTAAAGTAGAACCTGAAGATCTGATTGCCTTTGGATTGATTCCAGAATTCATAGGAAGATTTAATAGCATAGCTAACTGTAATGAGCTTAGCGTAGAAGATTTAGTATCTATCTTAACAGAACCTAAAAATGCTATTATCAAGCAATATGAACAGCTATTTAAAGAAGAAGGAATTAAACTTACATTCCTCCCTGATTCCTTACAAGCCATGGCAGAAAAAGCTAAAGAAACAGGCACAGGAGCGAGAGCCCTCAGAATGATCGTAGAGACCCTTCTAATGGACTTAATGTTTGAAGCACCTTCTGATCCTACAATTCAGGAAATCATTGTAGACAAGCACTGTCTTACAGAAAAAGCGGCTCCAACCGTTTTACGCTCATGTGCCCTGTAAAAAGGGCCTTAAGCCCTTTTTACATCTCGATTTTTTCTTTTCTTCTCTTTTCCCTTGTTAGCTGAAGATTTTACCTCACCTAGGGATTTGGGATAGAATTCTTCCATTACTTTTTTGATCTCATTTGTCTGCGCACCCATAACAGTTTTCACTTTTTCTAATAAGTTCCACTGATCTTTAGTGAAGTTATCAGGATTTTCTGCAAATCGGAGCATCTGTTCTTCTGAAATTCCGGTTTGATTAGATAATCTTTTTGATTCTTTGAGTAAAAACGTATGCAATTGTGACATTTTATCTACAATATCCGTACGTTCTTTAGGATTCGTTTTAGGTAGAGCTGATTTAAGGTGCTCAAATAATGACACCACTTCTGCTAATAAAGTAGGTAGATCTATATTGCCATTTGCATCCACACTCTTTTGCAAATCGCTCATAACTTGGTTTATCTCTTCTGTAATTAACATACATTACTCCTTATTCATGGTAAATTACATTCTATCAAATATGAAATTAATTTAAATAAATACTTTACACGCTGACATAAATTGATATACATAAGCCATTACAACTAAAAGAGCTAAAATATTAAAATAATTTTATTTCAGAGGTGAAAGTTGAGATAATGCTATGACACCTTGAAGGAAAAAGGGATTTTTTCTTTCTATTCACCTCTAATCCAAAAAAAAGTCCCCCATTACAGCTTCTGAATTAACAAGTTCATCTTTATAGACCCCTTCTTTAACTCCAAAAGTTGTGATCATCGAAAAAAATAATTGTTTTTCTGTTTTTGTTATTTTTTTATACAAGTCGATTTTATTTTTGATGTTTTTTGCATATTCCTTATCGATCCCATAGATCTTACTACTATATTTTATCTCACATATGGTTATTATCCCATCATTACGCTCAAATAGTAGATCTACCTGGGCCCCTTCTAAATTTTTATCATTTTTCTTAGGGATATATTTCCAGGTAGTAGCATTCGATCCCGATGGGATCTTAAGAGCTTTTTTTATTTTATGAATATGCTTAAAACAAAGAGCTTCAAAAGCAAGCCCTGACCATGCTTTCCAAGCAGGTGTTTGGGAGGTTTCTATCCAAAACTGATTATCTAACCTATCCAATGTACGAAGAGAAATAAAAGGGGCAATCCAGGTGAGATAAAACAAAACATACTCATCGATAATCTTATAATACTGCCCCTTTTGAGAATGACCCCAAGGGAGAAATGATGTAATAAAGCCGGCTTCTTCAAGTTCCGTTAGCTTTAGAGTTAGTCGCCCCCCCTTGAACCCTAAGTTACTCTCTATTTCGACGCGGCTGACCCCTTCCCTTTTTTCGGACATAAATACAATAAGCGATTTATGCACTTCTGATTCAGTAAATAACGAGACAAAAAGATTATTAAATTCATCAAATAAAGTGCCTTTTTTTTGAAAGCACATCTGGTTGATATTTTGCGTGGGTGATAGCCCTTTTTCTAACATGTCCAAGTAGTAAGGAATTCCTCCTATGCACATATATAGCTGAATTACTTGGTAATGATCATATCGAATGCCACGGTTTTGCAAAAAAATCTGAGTTTCAGAAAGAGAAAAAGGTGCTATGAGTAACCGCATCGTAACACGATTATGCAATCCCCCTTTACTGTTTAAAATATTTTTAATAATCCAAGAAGCCGCAGATCCACAAACGATCACTTTAAGAAAAGGATTGCTCACCCAAAATCGATTCCAATAGTAGTCTAGAGCCTGTAAAAGTTTTGTTTTACGTAAGGCCATCCAAGGAAATTCATCAAAAAAAATTACAATCTTTCTCTTACGCCCAACTTGCTCTATAGCATCTGTAAGCATTTGAAAAGCATTCATCCAGTTAGAAGGAGGTTTTAACTCCACATTTTTTCCGTAAAAAGTCCGTCCTATCTCCCGAGAGAACTCGTTCAATTGCAAAGAAAGAGCGGCCCCCTTTATCCCGGTGACTTGAAAAAACAGACACGATTGCAAAGAAAAATACTCCCGAATTAGATACGTTTTTCCCACCCGACGACGTCCATAAACCGCCACAAATTCGGCCTTTTTGGATTCCAGAACTTTTTTTAGAGTTTTTTTTTCTGACTCTCTACCTAAGATAGTATCTTGCTTCATAAGGACCTTTTTTTGAGATACGGACGCTTTATAATTCTACTAAAGCGTCCGTATCTTATCAAGATGTTTGAGATACGGACGCTTTAATTTTATTCTAACGCGTCCGTATCTCATAAAAAACATTAAGATACGGACGCCTTAATTTTATGCTAACGCGTCCGTATCTTTATATTTAGACCCACTCTCTCTATAAGAGATTTGACTTTAAAATAAAAACTTAACTATATTTAACTTAAACAGAAAGGACTTTTATGAGATCCAATTTACCTCTTAAAGTACAAGGTCATCGAGGAGCCAGGGCTCTAATGCCTGAAAATACGATCCCCTCTTTTGACCTGGCTATCAAAGCTAAAGCTCATACTCTAGAACTTGATCTTCAACTAACTTTAGACCAAGAATGTGTTATTCATCATGATTTTTTCATCAACACAGACCTTTGTACCTACCTAGATGGTTCTTCTATTAAAACCCCTTCTCTAATCAAAGACCTCACCTTAGCTGAAATTCGAAAAATTGATGCAGGAGGTCATGTAAATCCTCAATTTACTAAACAATCTCATATTCCCAAAACACCTATTCCCACCCTAGTTGAGCTTTTTAAATGGATTAAAGCCTCTTCTCTCCCTCAAGCTAAAACAATACAGCTTAACCTAGAAATTAAAAGAGATCCAAGATCCCCCCATTTTTCAGCAACCCCTGAAGTACTTGCTGAAAAAATCATAAATCTTGTGAATGAGCACGGATTTTCTGATCGCGTCTACTACTCTTCTTTTGATCCACATGTTTTATCTGCCTTCCGAAGTAAAGATTCAAAAGCTGAGCTAGGATTAATCTTTGATGAGAACAGTCTAAAAATAGCCAGCCCCTTAGATATTAAGAAAGGGTTAGATTTTATCGTACAGCTAGCTTCCTCCTTAAAGGTAAAGGTCCTTTCTCCTGATCATGTACTTGTAGGGAACTTAATTAACGTAAGTCTCTTACAAGAAAAAGGTTTTCACATAGTCCCTTGGACAGTCAACGAACCCAATAGATGGAAAGAACTCACCTCCATGAATGTAGATGGGATCATCACAGATGATCCGGAAGGACTTCTTCACTGGCTTACCTTAAGCGAAATGTAAGCTATTCAATCGATCTAGATCAAAGTTGTTATAATTGTTTGTAATTACACTATAAATGTATAATAAAACTATACTAAAACAATAAGATGTTAATATGGACTTTTCACTAAATAACTACAAACCTGACATAGATACAGCACTTCCTAAAATACCCATTTCAGGATCTGAAAGCGGATATAAAACAAATTGGAATCCCATTGCACTAGCCATAGGACACATTTTTACAGGCGGCGTCTTTGGAAGCAGACATTGGCAGATGGCCTTTTCACAATCAGACAAAACAGAATTCTACACAAAAGCAGGCCACCTCTTCATTGGGACAGTCGAATGTATCCCCCTAGTCGGAAGCATTTTTGCTATAGCGGAAAGGTCGCTTTTAGAAAAAAAGCCAAAAAATCAGATAAAGGTTATGCCCCCCCCCCTAAAGACTCAAGTTGCATCCAATTTAACAATAAAAGATTCAAAGAAACCTACCCCAGCCCCATTCCCAACAGAACTTAGGAGTAAACTAGAAGCAATATTTAAATCGAAAAACCTAAGCTTTGAACCTCACCCCTCCAATCCAGAGTACTGCATCTGCTCAAATAGCTGCGTTGCTGATATTACAGCTATTATAGATTCCTACAATTCCAAATTTCCACAAAAGGATCAAAATCCTATTTACAAGATACTTTTTTTTAAAGGCTATGATTTAGCAGCTTTTTGCTGTAAACTTCGCCCTGAAAAATCAAAAGATCCATTCTTCACCTATCCTACAGGAAAATCTTGGAACGCAGCTTTAAAGATGATTAAAGAAGATCGCGATACAAGTTCTAAACCTCCCCTTACTCTCACATTAACAGATAAATCAATGTACACCGAAAAACAGTTTGTAACAAACCCTCTTTTTGCCCACACCTTAGAAAAACACAATGTTTTTGAGCGTCTATGTTTTCTTCAAAGTCAACCTAATTTTCAAACAAGCTACCAAGATTTCTTACAAAAGCTTAAGCGCAAGGATTTAAACTGGGCCGATGAGTACAAGAATAAACCTTTTGATCTAGCCTACCTATCTCTTTTTGCCCGCCTAAATGAGGAAATAGACAACGAAGAATTATTTGTTGCGCAAATGCTCGCTTCGGCTTTTTTGGAATCAAAAGATAGCGCATCCCATACTGTCTTAACAGAAGAAAATGCAATAGAGCATCTAGAAGATAGTAACTACCTCCCAAGCAACATCCCTCTACCCCACTCCTTAACAAAGATATTAAATAAGTATATTTTAAAGCCAAAACTCAAATGTGTAGAAGGGCTCAACGAAAAATCTATTTTAAAACGGACAAGCGTTTCCTATACGAGCAATAAGCTTTTAGATAAAGCACTCTATAAAAGCTCTGTCGAGGATGGCATGCACCCATTCGGTTCAAAAGAAGAAAACTCTTCTACAAAAGATCCCAAACCTGTTACGATTACACTTCTTCCACCAAAACTCTGCGTGGAATTTTATAAAGAGATCTTAGGACCCAAGATTGATCCTGATCTTCCTCCAATAGCACATCAAGAGTACTTTGGATATAGAGAACGCTTTTCTGATCTTTTTAAAGGAAGGCCTATATCTTACGCTTCTCCTTTGTTTTATATGCCGGGCGTTCATGGTACGGATAGCAACACACAACTTGGCATCACGGCCCATGATGCGATTTTTCACTGTCCTGTAGATTGGCAGCACCCCTACGCAAAGAGTCTTGCCGAGCTAGGAAAGGCGCTTATCGATTTAAAAAAAGATTATCAAGGCAAGAAGGAATGGCCTTTTCATGGCCTTACTCTTGTCATACTGGACCGGAACCTAAGCTCTGTAAAAGCAGGGCTTGATAGAATTTTGGATGAAGCCTCAAAGCTTTCTTCTGACGATCAAAGGATATTTTTTGCTCTATGCAAAGAAAAGTTCCCTCCAGGACTACACATGCAAATGCTAAATCGGAGTCAAAAACTCATCAAACAACTTCCCATAGAAATCGAGTGGCTCAAAAAACGTGATACAAAAATGCGCAAACAGTTTTTCAAAGACAATCCGGAGGCGTCCCAAGACAGCTACTCTACCGGCCTTCCTAAACTTATAGACTCCTATACCAAGATAAAAGAAGCATCTGAACTTTTTATCCATCTGAATAAACCGATACCTAAAACACCTCACACGTCTTGGTATAGCAATTATTTGGGCCCAATTCCGCCCCAAACCTCTAACTAATACAGCTCTTTATAAAAAAATAAAATTCCAAAAACCATCGTTGACTTTTAATTACAAAAAAAAGTAAAATTTAACATTAATAATTTTTACGTGATTTAAATTGAATATACAAAATAGTATTTACACCCCGTTTTTTTGTACATCTTGTTGCTAGCCTAAGCTAGCACACCCTCTCCTCTTTCCTCAAAAATTTAATTAAATCTACCCACTTTTACAAGAAGGAACTCTCATGTGCATAGAGCATGATCTAAATAAAAAAAAGAGCTACAAAACCGCAACCCTATACCTCATTGCTATCTTATTTGGCATTTTTAGTGGCCTTGCCAACATCTCTTTATTGGAAAATATAGGGTTACTCATCTCTGATATTTTCATGAAAATATTCAAATGCATCAGCCTTCCTATTATTGCCCTTTCTATTATTGTCACTTTATCCGGTTACAGCAGTAAAGGGGGCATGCATAAGCTATGGCAAAGAGCCATCTGCTATACCATAAGTACAACAATCATCGCAGCTACCGTTACTTGCGGTTTATACTTACTCATCAAGCCTGAAAATGTTAGCATCCTATTAGATACAGCTCCGACCCTACAAACTACCTCTTCTTATTTCAACCATTTAACCAATCTTGTCCCCTCTAATATTTTTTCCCCTTTTTTAGAACATCAAGTCATCGGTGTACTATTGATTGGACTCATCATTGGAATAGCCATTCGTTATATAAAAGAAGAAGAGCCTCGTAACTCCATTTCCAATTTCTTTAAAGGGACTCATGCTATTTTCTTAGTGATCACAGCGTGGGTTGTAAAAATGATACCCCTTGGCCTTTATGGATTTATCACAGCAACCGTTGTTCAATTTAAAGGGGGCATGGGACTTAAAGGGATCGGGAAATACCTGCTCATTGTCCTTGCAGCAAACATCGTCCAAGGTTTTATCATTTTACCCCTATGGCTTAAAATTCATAAGATCAAACCTTTCTCCACGATGAAATCGATGCTACCTGCTTTATCTTTAGCCTTTTTTTCTAAATCTTCTACAGGAACTTTACCTGTGACGATAGAAACTGCAGAAAAAAACCTAAATATGAGCCCAAAGGTAAGTAGATTCATCTTACCTCTTTGTACGACGATTAATATGAACGGCTGCGCAGCTTTTATTTTTGCGACTGTGATCTATTTAATGCAAAATCATGGGATGCTCATCACCCCCGGCACTTTATGTATTTGGATTTTCATAGCCACTTTAGCAGCTATCGGAAATGCTGGCGTACCTATGGGATGTTTTTTCCTCAGTGCAAGCCTACTCTCAGGAATGAACGTACCTATCACCTTACTAGGAGTTATCCTCCCCTTCTACAGCCTTATAGACATGGTTGAAACTGCACTAAACGTATGGTCTGATACCTGCGTTGCTAAAGTTGTGGATAAAAAGGCAGCTGAGTCAGCAGAAAGCTTCCCTGCTTATACACAAAGCTAAATCTCACTTTTTCTTTACCTTACAGACCCCAGACTTCAATTGTTTTGCCGTTCACATGTTCTATTTTGTGGTAGATTTTCTTGGTCCAAGATTTTTTCATACTTCTATCAAAAGCTACCAAGTATCCTTCTGCAGCTCCAGATATGTCCATATACTCGGCGGTCTGCCTTAATCCTTCTATAATATCAGCTTTTTGCCTGTGTATTTTAATTTCTATGACAAAGCTCTGCGTTTTCCAAGTGATCAAAAGATCCACCCGTTTTCTTCCAAGACCATATTCTCGATGAATGGTTCCTCCTCCATTGATAATCCGTTGCATGAAGGCCAGAAGCAGTAGGTGGGGGCCAGCTTCTTTATAGGCAAACTTTTCTTCCCATACTCCTGAATTTCTTCGATAAAAATCCGTAAATCCAGTTAGAAGTTTAGGAACATCTAATAAACCATCTTGTGTTTGATACCAAGCAAGCTCTTGCAAGATTTCTTTTTGCTTTGTATAAGCAAGCGCTCTTGGAATTATTTCTTGATAGATGGGATTTGCAATGCGGATCTCATTTCTGCTAACCAGTCCTAAGTCTTGAATATAAAGCAAATCATCTGGAGGAAATCCTGAGCCTTCATTGCCGCTAAGTATAGCATCTATAATCGAGCAAACTCTAGGTTCATTTAGTCGATCTAGAAGAACATCTAGATGCGTATCACACCTTTTGATCAAGGCCTCTTTAGCTCTTATTAAAACATCTTTTGTAATAAGCTGTGATCTATCTTCTACATCCCGAAAACAGGCTTGATATGCTAAGGCATTAACAAGCCAGGGTTGTCCTCTTGTTTGGTCAAAAGCGTACGCTATTGCTTCTTCTGTAAATATTTGCCCTGTTTCTTTTGTGTGTTGAAGATAAAGATCTTTTACTTGTTCAAAGGAAAAGTCAGCTAAAGTAATGCTCTCGGCTTTGATATTAAAAGCGCTTCCCCCTAAAATAGTTGCCTGTTCTTTGTCTGACCATATGCGATAATCTCTGACATCTCGCACCCCAAATAAACAAATAGATTGTGGAAAAGCGTTAGGGCGTGAGGTGTATCCATCACGTAACTGTCTTAATAGAGCAATTAAAGTATCGCCTACTAGAGCATCAATTTCATCAATAAAAAGCACTAAGTGTTTATGCTCTAATTCATATGTTTTTTTTGCCCAAAACTGTAGAAAATTGTATAGAGCCGATACGGAGAAAGCCTGTTTGCGGATTTCTTCTTCTAAATAGGAAATAGCAGGGTCTTCTTTTCCAAAATAATCAATAATACCCGATTTAAACCGTTCAAGTAGTCCCCAGGTTCCCATGGCAACATCGCCTCTAGCTGCTTGGGCTATTTCCACATTAATATAAAATGCTTTATATTTCCCAATGGAATTTAATTCTCTTACCCACTCGAGAATAGCTGTTGTTTTTCCGCTTTGACGAGGAGCGTGGAGAATGAAATAGAATTTTTTTTCAATAAAATCTAGAAGTTGTTTTGAGCTGAGTCGATGTTGGACAAAATAATGATCTTCAGGATTAATGAGTCCGGCTGTATTAAAGAATTTTTTGTTTTTAACCATAATACCCACGGTTCGCGTAAAGTTTTTCAGGGATTTTTGATTTGTCTTTTTGAAAGAAAATTTTAGTTTAAAAACCCCCTCTTGTCAATAAATAAAATAGTTACTACCCCCTTCTACAGTCTAATTAATAAGGCTGCTAAAGTCTTACACGCAAAGCTACTCTAGCAAGGTTACTTTTTTCTTTTTTGGAGGGGAAGGTGGTCTTTGAAGGTCTGCCTCAGTGAGAGTTGGTCGCAAAGCGTTAGTCAACGTGTTTTTAAGCAGTGTAACTGCATCTTGCTTTTCCCCTGAAAAGGTGTTTGTTTCTAAATACACTAAAATCTTATCTTTCATTTCTTTACTAATAAAATTAATTATCACAGGGTCTAATAAGCCAGCCTCTAAAACAAAGGCTAAATCTTCTTTAAGTCTAGAACTGGAAAGAGAAAAGGTCTTAAAACAATCACACTTAATAGCCAAAAGCATAATATCTTTATCGTCTAAAAATTTTTTATCCACCCTCTTTAGTATCGTTGCGTCTTTAGAAATAGCTTCCATCACAGCTTCTTTTGTTTTTGGTAAATCATCCTCTCCTGGGAATAAAGCATATTGAGCCAGTAAAGTTGCAATGGCAAGCTTAAAAATCTGTCTAAGAGACGAATCACGCAAAGTGCTAAATAATCTAACACTTGCAATACCTGCTAAAGTCCGTCCTGGATTTTTAGCAATCCAGTAAAAAGGAGAAAGCACTGTATTAAAAACATGAAAAGCTGTAGTTGTAATTTTAGCAATTTGAGAAGGTTGTGGTTTGCTACCTTGAGGGGACGGAGTTATTGATGAACTTGAGTTAACTGGTTTAGAGCTATCCATGCTTATCTTATTGTATACTCATAAAACTGAACATTATCTTTGTTTTAAAAAGAAAGCAACAAAATAACTATTGTTTTTAGAGGTCAATTATTCCAATATAATGAAAGACTCCTCAAACCTTTTTATTCCCATTCCTTTCATTTTTTTGTTTACCTTTCTAAGATCTAGAGTGCATCTATACCACCAGATGTAGAAGGCCAGTTCAATTCCAACGAAGATAATACTCCATAGATCTTGAGGTCCTTTAAGTATCTGCACAATATTTTTCAGCATAGAAAAAGGACCTGCCACGACTAAAAAGGTCAAATACCTCGTTCCAAATTTTCGATAAGCGCATAAATAAGAAATCCCAAATACGCCCCATCCGCTCACAATAACAGAACTAACAAGCACCACAACTGTCGATGTTGATATTTTTCCTAACAACTCAAAAAGTAAAAGCAAAACCGCAACAATGGGAAATGCTATTAAATAAACTAATGATGCACGAAACCATTTTTTTCTTATCGATGCATCTTCTTCACTCAACATAATCGAATCTCCCTTTCCTGTTAAAATAACTCAATTTTTCTAAAAAACGATGCCCTATCTCTTCTAAAAAAGCTACGCTTTTTATCCGCCCCCACCAAATCAGGGAAATCACGATTTGGTGGGGCTTGCTACGCCCAAGAAAGTCACACCAAATCAACAAAACAACGATTTGGTGTGGGTTGCAACTTTTAAGCAAAAAAGAATACATACCTATCAAACTTGAAACCAGTATGTTACGATTAAAAAGCCTATATATCAAATAGGATCTGCACGATCTAATAGAGCAACAATCGTTTTTTCAGAAATAGGCTTATAATCCCAGACCTCAACAGAAAGATTAAGCTGACGATCCACAAGCTTATTAGGTCTTTTCTCATGAACATGACCATGAAGCTGAAAATGAGCTGGAGCTGACTCACTAGGGATATGGATCAGTTCAACAAGATGTCGACCTATTTTGATAAAGGCTGACTCTAAGACGAGCATAAATCCGATCGTTGCCATTTTAGTAGGAGTACCATCATGATTGCCTCTAATACAAATTTTATTTCCATTTAACTTTGAGCAAATACTTGTAAGAAACTCTGTTGTCCCTAAACCAAAATCACCTAAAAAGAAAACTGTATCTTGAGGGGCAATAAGATCATTCCAGTTTTTAATAAGCTGCTCATCCATTTCAGCAGAAGACTGAAATGGCCTTCCTGTATATCGAATGATATTACTATGAGAAAAGTGGGTGTCCGATATAAACCATTTATTCATTTTTAACTCTTAATTTTAAGTTATATCAATATATCGTCTTAAAAATCCTTATTAACAGTCAACATGATATCACTAGACCAGTAGTTGACTCCAAATTCCCCTGCATAACCAAGCTCTATCTTCACAGGCTTTCTTTTACCTACTGCAAAAGCAAAGTCGACTCCAACAGCACCTAAATTAAGGTTTTGGGTAACTGAACTAACTGTGAAGCTACTTGGAGCTCCGACAAAAGAGGTGTTAACAGTTCCTGTGCCATAAGGCTTTTCAAAGACGTAAGAAGCTTTTTCTCTAAGAGAAAAAGTTCCCCAATCGTAATCCCATTTTTCTAAAAATTTAAGCCCTGTTTCACTACGGACCATAGAACTATTTTTCCGTTTTTGCTTAGCATTAAACGGAGAAGCTCCATGTTCGCTATAGCCTCTTTGCCAGGAGATAGCTAGGTCAG
>ORMF010316923.1_pt1 | contig 14500 bp, 12 predicted proteins | sample 1779871 | NCBI WGS metagenome assembly ORMF01 (sample SAMEA104232316, study PRJEB22302) | groundwater metagenome | biome: forest; feature: aquifer; material: groundwater | place: USA | collected 2011-08-07 | depth 5.4 m | reverse complement strand
GAGCTGCTGCTGCTGCAGAAGACCATGGTGGTGGTGGAGGGCGTGGCGCGCTCGCTCGACCCCGAGCTCAACATCTGGAGCGCCGCGGAGCCGATCGCCAAGGAGTGGATCGAGGCCAACTATGGCGTCGCCGGGCGCCTGCGCGAGGCGGGCGAGGGCGCCGAGGTTCTGGGCAAGGTGATGGCCGAGGTGCCGCGCCTGCTGGAGCAGGCCGAGCGCACGGCACTCGCCCTGGCCGACATGGCCCGCGGCGGCCTGCGCCTCGACGACGATACGGTGCAGCGCCTCGCCGCCGCGCAGGCGCGCCAGGGCCGCTGGACACGGGCGGCGCTGTGGGTCGGCGCGCTGGCGCTGGCGGCGATTGCCGTTTGGCTGATTTTGCTGGTTGGCTGATCGCTGGCGAGCCTCGATACTCCCCCAGCCAACGCAGGAGCTCATCATGATCACGCGTCAGCTCGGCTCCGATGGCCCGCGCGTCTCCGCGCTGGGCCTCGGCTGCATGGCCATGTCCGGCGTCTATGGACCGGCCGACCGCGCCGAGAGCATCGCCACCATCCATGCCGCGCTCGATGCCGGCATCACGCTCCTCGACACCGGCGATTTCTACGGCATGGGCCACAACGAGCTGCTGATCCGCGAGGCGCTCGCCGGGCGCAAGCGCGAAGAGGTGCAGATCAGCGTCAAGTTCGGCGCCCTGCGCGGGCCCGACGGGTCGTGGAACGGCTACGATGCGCGGCCGGCAGCGGTGAAGAATTTCCTGGCCTACACCCTGCAGCGCCTCGGCACCGACTACGTCGACATCTACCGCCCCGCGCGTCTCGATCCAGCCGTGCCGATCGAGGACACGGTGGGCGCCATCGCCGACCTGGTGAGGGCCGGCCACGTGCGCTATATCGGCCTCTCCGAGGTGGGCGCCGAGACGCTGCGCCGGGCGCACGCCGTGCACGCGATCGTCGACCTGCAGATCGAGTACTCGCTGATCTCGCGGGGCATCGAGGCCGAGATCCTGCCCGCCTGCCGCGCGCTCGGCATCGCCGTGACCGCCTACGGCGTGCTCTCGCGCGGGCTGATCAGCGGCCACTGGTCGCCGGCGCGCGCCGGGGCAAAAGGCGATTCCCGCAATCTCGCCCCGCGCTTCGCGCCCGAGAACCTCGCCAGCAATCTCCGCCTCGTCGAGACGCTGCGCAGCAGCCTGGCCGCGGAGAGGGGCGCAAGCGTCGCCCAGCTCGCCATTGCCTGGGTGCTCGCGCGCGGCGAGGACATCGTGCCGCTCATCGGCGCGCGCCGCCGCGGGCAGCTCGGCGAGGCGCTGGGCGCGCTGCAGGTGCGGCTCGACGCGGCCGACCTTGCGCGCATTGCCGAGGCCGTGCCGCCGGACGCCGCAGCCGGCGCGCGTTACAACGCGCATCAGATGGCGCAGCTCGACAGCGAGCGGTGAGCGGGTGGGGTCAGACCCCGTCGGACGCCCGCAGTCCGACAAGAGGCCGCGCCATGGGGTCTGACCCCATGCGCAAGCGCTAATTACCTCGCGGGCCGGAACCCCGAGGTTGAGAAGAGAGCGGGGCGTTGAGCCGCCGGACCGTGTTTGTGAGGCCTAAGAGCACGGCCCTTACGCCCCGCTGCCGCGCCGGAAACCGCTTGACCGATCCGATCACCAGGCTCCCGCAGGCCCACGGGTTCGAACCGTGTAGCTTTGGCGCGACCTCCGGCGTATCGATCGCTACGCGTCTGCGGATCGACTCCCTCTCGGGGCCGGAGTGGGATCAATATCGCACATCCCGGTACCCGCGGGGATTGCGCGCGGCGTGGTTAAGCAAGCTGCGGGGCATGAGGCAGGGAATGGACAATCGCCCAACCGCCGCCATGCCCTGAAACCTGAAGGACGGCAAGCGAACGAATTGTCATGAACTGCCGTCGAAGTCGTCCTGAGCATGCGTCTTGCCGACGATGAGAACGGCGTGGTGCTACTGTTAAGCGCCAATAAAGCAGGCCCCGAAGCATTGGCCTCCCAAGCAACTTTTCTCCAAGATTCAATGGGTTCGCGCGTTTTGAGCACTGAGCACTAGGTTTCAATCGTAAAGCCCGCTTCCCTGAAATGGCCATCCAGCGTGAGCGCGAGCGTGATACCCCGATCGCGCATAATTTCAAATGAAGCGCAATCAACGAGGCTCCACTCCTTGTCGTTGGAGACCCGCTCGTACCAGTCGAAGGCTCTGCGGAACAAATCTTCCGTGTGAGCGACTTGCGTAATTGGTCCCTTCTGGATTTCTTTGACGAGGTTGCAGGCCAGCCGGCGCAGATGCTCCCCCTCATCGGAGAACCACGCGAGCAGTTCAATCAGGACGAGTTCGCTGGTGACGATGTCGTCGCCGATCTTCTTCTTCAGCACGTGCGCGGCGTCGTGCGCGTCCTTCTCGCGCTTGTCGAGAAGGGCAATCCAAAAAGAAGTGTCTGCAAAATAAGCCACGGAACGAGCCGAAAAATTAGAGGTGCTTGTCGAGGTCAGCTAGCTTCTTCTTGGGAGGTTTCGACCATGCCTCTTCAGGAGTTGCCGCAAGGAGCGCGTCGATGGTGGTCTCCAGCCAGCTTGGCGTTGGAGCGACCGTGGCGACCTTCTGCTCAAGCTCCGTTGTGTTCGTGTTCTTCGGGTTGGTAATGGAGGCAGGCGCGAGGCTCACGCGCTTCGTGTAATCTGCGCACGTGCCTGTAGAGCCCGCGGTGATTGAGAAGGCAAGCGTGCAGACCGCCGCCCTATATTGGAACGGATACAAGCGCGAAGGGACAGTAAGGGTCGGGGGAGCTGCGCCGGGAAGGCTATGCATCGAATAGCTTCCTTGCTTCCGCGGTGATGAAACGCTCGAAGATGGCGCCTTCTATCGTGTGAAGCTTGTCTATAACTGGCGTGATCTCCTTAGGTCCATCAAGGGGTTGATGATCCCACACTGTGTCGATATCGAGGAGATACTCAGCCATCTTCGGTGTTTGGGGGTCGAGTGTGGCCTGCGTGACAAAGATTTTGATACCTTCCGAAGTGACGAACTCGTGCCGACTGTTAAAGGCCGTAAGTTTGCCTTGCACTTTGGTCTTCCCATCTTGGGCGACGGCTTCAATCGTCGTCATCATATCCCTCAGATAGACGGCGGCTGATGCTGCATCCGGGTTCGGAGTAACGATACGATTTATGTATCGGACACCGAGGCGGTTCACAACGGAGAGGCCGGTTTCCTTGTTGAAGACTTCCAGTGTACGAATGATGCGCGGCTCGAATTTCTCCCAGCCTTCGTATGGCGGAAGGACGACGATGCCGAGGATGTTGTGCCCGAGGCTGAGAAGCGCGGTGTTGTCGGGCCGCGGAAGGTGAATACGGAAGAGGCTTTGCTGGAGAGCGAACTCGGGCTGACCTTTGTTACCGCCCGCGGCGATCGTCTGCATGTGCTGCTGGCGGGACTTGCCCGAGTACTCCTTCAAATCCGGGTGAAGCTGGAGCTTGCCTGGCAGCGTCAAATCCCATTCAGGATTGCCCTTCAGCGGTGCGAACGTGAACTCGCAGACCGCCTCCGCGATGGGGGGATTCTTGTAATCGGGCATGGCACCTCGTAGGACGCTACCTGGAGGAAGTATAGGGCAGGGCCGGTTACAGACCAATTCCTCGCGGATATGTGGCTCTGCCGCGCTGTAACGGCAACGAGAAGGTTATAATCGGCCTTGCGAAGCCTGCCCAACAGCGCCCTGCCCCCGGCTCAAGCCGCCAGGCGCATCTCGGCGGCCTTGCGGCTCTCCATGATGGCCGCGACGCCCATGCCGCCCGCGGTGCACACGGAGATCAGGCCGCGACCGCCGCGCTCGGCCAGCAGCTTGGCGAGGTTGCCCATGATGCGCGCGCCGGTGGCCGCGAACGGGTGGCCGAAGGCGAGGCTCGAGCCCTTGACGTTGAGCTTGGCGCGGTCGATCGGGCCCAGCGGCATGTCGCGGCCGAGAAATGTCTTGCAGTAGGCCGGGTCCTCGAACGCCTTCAAGGTGGCCAGCACCTGGGCGGCGAACGCCTCGTGGATCTCGTAGAAGTCGAAGTCCTGCAGCTTCAGCTGCGCGCGCTCGAGCATGCGGGACACGGCAATGGTGGGCGCCATCAGCAGCCCCTCGCCCTCGACGAAGTTGTTGGCCGAGGTCTGCGAGTAGGTGAGATAGGCCTGCACCGGCAGCGCGCGCTTGGCGGCCCACTCCTCGCTCGCCAGCAGCACGGCGGCGGCGCCGTCGGTGAGCGGGGTGGAGTTGGCAGCGGTCAGCGTGCCGCGCTCGGACTTGTCGAACGACGGCTTGAGCTGCGCGATCTTCTCCAGCGAGATGTCCTCGCGCAGGTTGTTGTCGCGGAACACGCCGGCGAACGGCACGATCAGATCGTCCATGTAGCCCGTGCGGTAGGCCTCGGCCGCCTTCCTGTGGCTGTCGAAGGCCAGCTGGTCCTGCTCGGCGCGCGATATCTTCCACTCCTGCGCCATCAGCTCGGCGTGCTGGCCCATGGACAGGCCGGTGCGCGGCTCGCTGACGTTGGGCGGCTGCGGCGCCAGCTCGCCCGGCGTGAAGCCCTTGAAGGCGGCCAGCCTCTGCCCCATCGACCTGGCGTTCTGCACCTCGACCAGGCGATGCGCGAACTTCTGCTTGAACACGATGGGCGCATCCGACGTGGTGTCGGAGCCCATGGCGATGCCGCTCTCGCTCTCGCCGGTGGCGATCTTGGCGCCGATCATGGCGGCTGCCTGCAGGCTGGTGCCGCACGCCTGCTGGATGGTCACGCCGGGGGTGGTATGCGCCAGCCTGGTGCCGAGCACGGCCTCGCGCGCCAGGTTCCAGTCCTTGGAGTGGGTGACAACGGCGCCGCCCACCGCCTCGTCGATGTGCACGCCCTGCATGCTGTACTTGTCGACCAGGCCGTTGAGGACGCCGGTCAGCATCTCCAGGTTCGACTTGTCGGCGTAGAAGGTGTTGGAGCGGCAGAACGGGATGCGCACGCCGCCGATCACCGCCACGCGCCGCAGGGTCTGGTCCATGAGGCCTCCGAAGGGGGTCAGACCCCTTGCCTAGACGTTGCATTTCAATCTCGAGGTCGAGGCAAGGGGTCCGACCCCCGCCGCGCCACCCCTACTCGGCCGCCGTGCGCCTGAGCACCTCGACGTTGGATTTCTGCTCGTTGGCCGCAAAGTGCAGCGGGCCGCCGCGGAACGGCGCAAAGCCGGTGCCGAAGATCACGCCGGCGTCGACCAGGTCCGCGCTCTCGACGATCTTCTCGTCGCGCACGCGCTCGGCCTCGCGGATCAGCGGATCGACCAGCTCGCGGCCCAGCCGCTCCAGCTCGAACTTGTCATAGGGCTGCTGGGGCTCCGTCTTGTCCGGCTTGCCGTCTTTCCAGACGTAGAAGCCCTCGCCCGACTTCTTGCCGAGCTTGCCGGCCGCCACCATCTCATCGAGCTTGGTCGGCCCGCCGGGGCCCAGCTTCAGGATGTTGCCGACGCTTGCGCAGACATCGAGCCCCACCGTGTCGGCGAGCTCGATCGGGCCCATCGGCATGCCGAAGGTGCGCGCCGCCTCGTCGATCTTCTCCTTGGATTCCCCGCGCTCGAGGCGCTGCAGCGCCTGCATCATGTAGGGCGCCAGCACGCGGTTGACGAGGAAGCCCGGGCCGCTCTTGACGATCAGCGGGAACTTGTCGATGGCCGCGACGAAGATGCAGCCCCTGCCCACCTCCTCGTCCCGGCTCTGCGCGCCCTTGATGACCTCGACCAGGGGCATCTGCGATACCGGATTGAAGAAGTGGATGCCGATCAGCCGGCCGGGGTCGGCGAGCGGGGCTGCGATCTCCTCGATCATGATCGAGGAGGTGTTGGTGGCCAGCACCGCGCCGGGCTTGAGCTTGCCCTCGATCGACTTGAAGAGGTTCTGCTTGACATCGAGCTTCTCGACGATCGCCTCGATCACCACATCGGCGCGGCCGATGCTCTGGCCCTTGGGATCGGCGATCAGGCGCGCCATGGCCGCCGCGCGCTCGGGCCTGGTCTTGAACTTGCGGTTGATGACCTTCCTCTGCGCGGCAATGCCCTTGCCGATCTGGGCGGCGTTGACGTCCTGCAGCGATACCTCCATGCCGGAGGCGACGCACCAGCCCGCAATGTCGGCGCCCATCACGCCGGCGCCGATCACGTGCACGCGCAGCGGCTTGAAGGCGAGGCCCTTCGGCGCCTGCGCCTTCATCATCTCGGAGAGCTTGAACACGCGCCGCAGGTTCCTCGACGTGTCGCTGAGCATGAGCGGGGCGAAGGCGCGCGTCTCGGCCACCTTCATGCCATCGAGGTTGCCGGCGTGCGTCTCGAACAGGTCGATCAGCCGGAAGGGCGCCGGATAGTGCTCCTCGCGCACCTTCTTGGCGGTCTCGGCGCGCAACCTCCTGGCCAGCAGCCCGCGCGCAGGCGCCATGCGCAGCACGTCCTTCCAGATCGGCGCGGAGGAGGCTTTGCGCTTCCTGTCGATCGCCTTGCGCGCCATCCAGGTGAGGTTCAAGGGGCTCGGCGCCAGCTCGTCGACGAGGCCCATGCCGCGCCCGGCGCCGGCGCGGATCATCGAGCCGGTCAGCATGATCTGCATGGCGGAGAGCGCGCCGGCCTGCCGGATCGAGCGCGCCGTGCCGTTGAAGCCCGGGAAGATGCCGAGCCTCACCTCGGGAAAGCCGATGCGGGTGGCATCGTCGCGGGTGGCGATGCGCCAGTGGCAGGCGAGCGCCAGCTCGAGCCCTCCCCCCAAGCAGAAGCCATGGATGCAGCACACCACGGGGATGGGCAGCTTCTCGATGCGATCGAGATAGCCGTTGATCCGCGTCAGGTTGTCGACGATGCCGCGCTCATCGGCCAGCGCGTCGAACTCGCGCACGTCGGCGCCGACGATGAAGCCCTTCTCCTTGCCCGACGTGAACACGAGGCCGCTGATGGTGCGGTCGCGCGCGCCCTGCTCGGCGCGCTCGACGATCATCGCCAGCTCCTCGAGCGGGCGGCGGCCCAGGGAATTCTGGCTCTCGCCCTCGCGATCGAACACCGCCCAGGCGATGCCTTGGTTGTCGATCGAGAAGCGCCAGTCGCGCAGTTCGTTGATGTCCATGGTGCTCGAGCCTCATTCTGCCGCGGCGCTGTGCATTGCCCGCGCGTTATGCCCCGCCGTCATGTAGTGCGGCTTCACCTCGGCCGGATCGAAATGGTCGACGGCGATCACGCGCGCGGTCAGCTGCTCCACCTCGCGCAGCAGCTGCGCCTCGCCGTCGCCGATGATGCCCTGCTTGGCGGCGTCGCCGATCCAGTCGGTGCCGTGCACGCGGCGCACCAGGCCCGCGCGTATGGCGCGGTCGAGCTTCTTCTCGGCCGCCTCGGCCGCGACCACCTTGGCCATCGTCACCTCGAGCAGCCCGGTCGGGTCGTTGGGGTTGTGCGACACGTAGATGAACCGGGTCAGGCGGTCGCGCACGTCGCCGGGCGTGAGCACCAGCTCGACCACCTTGTGGCCCAGCCAGTCGGGCGCCGGCTTGTAATGCGACCCGAACGGGAAGACGGCGGCGCGCATCAGCCAGCGCGCGGGCGCCACGGGGAAGTTGTCGATGGTGCCGCGCAGCGCCTCCTGGAAGCGCCAGAGCCCATTCTGGGCGGCGAGCGCCACGATGTGGCGGTCGTTAGCGGGCTTGCCGTCGTCCTCGTAGCGCTTGAGGACGCAGCACAGGAGATAGAGCTCGGACAGCGCGTCGGCGAGGCGGCCCGTGAGCTTCTGCTTGATCTTCAGGCCGCCGCCGAGCACGGCAACGGTGAGGTCGGCGACAAGTGAGAAGTTGCGCGAGGCGCGCCACAGCTGGCGGTACCATTCCGCCGTGCCGTAGGCCTTCTCCGGCACGGTGCCGAAGAGCCCGAAGGTGATATTGTGGAAGAAGGCGCCGAAGGCGTTCGACAGCGAGAAGGCGACGTGGCCGCAAAACGCCGCATCGAAAGCTTCGAGCCCGCGCTCCTCGTCCGCGTCCTGGCAGGCCTGGATTTCCTTGTAGAGGTAGGGGTGCGAGCGCAGCGCGCCTTGCGCGAAGGTGATGAGCGAGCGGGTGAGGATGTTGGCGCCTTCGACCGTGATGGCAACAGGCATCGCCTGGTAGGCCGACATCAGATAGTTGGTCGGCCCATCGCAGATGGCGCGGCCGCCGTGCAGGTCCATGGCGTCGTTGAGCGAACGTCGCATGCGCTCGGTCGACTGGTATTTCATGATCGCCGAGATCACCGAGGGCCTCTCGCCGCGGCTCACCATGGAGGCCGTGACGCCGCGCGCCGCCTCGTTGACGTAGGCGTTCTCCACCATGCGCGCGAGCGGCTCCTCCAGGCCCTCCATCTTGCCGATGGGCAGGTCGAACTGCTTGCGGATGCGGGCGTAGGCGGACGTGTTTCGCAGCAGCGACTTGGCGCCGGCCGCCGACGAGGAGGGCAGCGAGATGGAGCGGCCGGCCGCCAGGCACTCCATCAGCATGCGCCAGCCCTGCCCCACCATTTTCTCGCCGCCGATCACCCAGTCGATGGGGATGAACACGTCGCGCCCCCAGATCGGCCCGTTCGGGAAGGCGGCGCCGCTCGGCAGGTGGCGGCGTCCGATCTCGACACCCGGATGGCCGGCGGGAAGCAGCGCGACGGTGATGCCGATATCCTCGCCGTGGCCCAGCAGGTTGTCGGGGTCGAACAGGCGGAAGGCCAGCCCCACCAGCGTCGCTTGCGGCGCCAGCGTGATATAGCGCTTCTCCCAGGACAGGCGGACGCCGACCACCTCCTTGCCCTCGTGCCGGCCCTTCGTCACGTAGCCGACATCGCGCATGGTGGCGGCATCGGAGCCGGAGGTGGGCCCGGTCAGCGCGAAACAAGGCACCTCGAGGCCCTTGGCGAGGCGCGGCAGGTAGTGGTGCTTCTGCTCGGGCGTGCCGTACTTCTCGATCAGCTCGCCCGGCCCGAGCGAGTTCGGCACCATGACGATGGTGACCGCGTCGGGCGAGCGCGAGGCGATCCGCCCCAGCACCAGCGATTGCGCCTGCGCCGAGAAGCCGAGGCCGCCATGCTCCTTGGAGATGAGCATGCCGAGGAACCCGTGCTTCTTCACAAAGTTCCAAACCTCCTCGGGGATCTCCTTGTCGTTGTGCCGGATGTTCCAGTCGTTGAGCATGCGGCACAGCTCGTTGGTGGGCCCGTCGAGGAAGGCTTTCTCCTCCTCGGTCAGCGTGATGGGCGGGACCGCGCGCAGCTTCTCCCAATCGGGCTGGCCGGAGAACAGCTCGGCGTCGAAGCCGATGGTGCCGGCATTCAGCGCCTCCTGCTCGGTGGCCGATACCTTGGGCAATACGCCTTTGATCTTGTGGTAGACGGGGGCGATCAAAGCCGCGCGCCGGATGGCCGGCACGCAGAGCCCGGCCAGAACGATCACCGGTATCCAGGCCAGCAACCCGAGCAGGCCAAGCTCGGGCTCTCCCATCTCGCCGTGCAGCATGCCCGTCTGCCAGATCAGGGTTGCAGCGGCCAGGCCCGCGGCCCAGACCCACAGCGGCGCGCGCCGCATGGCAAGCACGAACACGCCGGCGATGCACAGCGCGATGAACACCAGTTCCGCCATAGGGGCCGCTCCTCCGATGGCGCGAAGGCGCCATCGCATCTCTCGACAGGAATTCCAGGTCTTTGCAGTAATCCAGAGTTGACGTTTACGTCAACTTAAAGCCCGCTTTGCGTGGTCGTGCAAGCTGATCGGCCCGCAGGCCCATAGGTATACGAGCGATGGCTATTTTTTGGTATAGCGAGTTTGCCGCCGAAGCGAAAACCTCGCGTTGCCTATTCAGCCCTGGCGTGCCGTGGGGTCAGACCCCAACGCTCGCTGTGGGGTCAGACCCCAACGCTCGGGTGAGATGACGGATAGGCCGGTCGTAGGGGTCTGACCCCATCACCGCTCACTGCCGCGCTTCGACGACGGCCTCGGGCGGGGCCTTGGCCCAGGGGTAGCCGCCGCGGCCGAGCCCCAGCCCGAACTGGTAGAGCCCCTGCATGTAGGCGCGGTCGAACGGCTTTGGATGCGGAGCATCGAATTCGACCGGGATGGCCGCCAGGTTGTAGTCGATGCCGTCTGCCCTGGCTCGGGTGTACATGCGCACGAGGTCGCCGATGCCCCGGCTCTTGGTCAGCGTCTCCAGCGAGCGTTGCGCAATGGCGAACGTCGATTCCTGCATCACCTTGTATTCGGGGTCGATCTTGCCGTTGCGGATGATCCAGAGCCGGCGCTGCACCTTGCGGCCGAGCGCCTTGTCGATGTCCTTGAAGCGGAAATCGGCGATGGTGAAGAAGACCTCGCGCGTGGTGCCGCCGTCGACGTGCATCTCCTCGTAGCGGTGACCGCTCGCCTCGACCGTGATCCGCACCGGCGGAAAGATGCCCGGAAACGAGGCCGACGCCAGCAGCACGCGGCGAAACAGCTGCGGCGCGGCCGGATGGCTGCTTTGTGCGATCTTGCCCATGTCCCAATAGACCGGCCGCTGGGCATCGAGGTTGGTCGTGCCGATCAGCAGGAACCGGCCCTTGGCCCGCTCCTCGGCGACCCGGCGCAGGAATGGGCCATCGACATAGTGCTCGATCAGCTTGGCGAGCGGCGCGCTGTTGGCTAGCGCATTGCCGCCGAACAGGCCGGCGAGGACATTGGCCTCGTAGATCTGGTCGGCGCTGTAGCTGGTGAAGAGGCCGGCGAGCGCGCTGTCGTAGTCGCGGCCCAGGAAGGCGAAGGGGGCGATGAGCGCCCCGGCGCTGATGCCGGTGACGAGGTCGAACTCGGGCCGGTCGCCGTGCTCGCTCCAGCCGACGAGGAGGCCGGCGCCGAATGCCCCATCGTCGGCGCCGCCCGAGATCGCCAGCAGATTGGAGACCGGCGTGTGCCCGCCGGCGGCGCGCGTCTGGTATTTGGCCCTGAGCTTGGGCAGCTCGGCCTGCAGCAGGGCGTGGGAGAAATGCGCGTCTCCCCACACGCGCACATCGGCCATGCCGGGAACGGTGGCCTCCGTCGCAAGCTGCACCGGCACGGCAATGCGCACGGGCACGGTCGCGCAGCCGACCAGCGCGAGCGCCAGACAGATGAACGTGACCAGATATGTGACCCGACCCCCGGATAGGAGAGACACGGCACCCCTTATGCCGACGCGACACCCCCGAGCCGCAATAACCTACCTATGCCAAGAACTTGGCTCGCTGGCCAGCATTCAATCGAGTATCAGCCGGCGGCCCCAGCACCCAGCCGGGCCAAGAGCGCGGCAAGGATGGGCACTTGACCCTTGTGCAGCTTGCGCGCGGCCTCGGCGAGCGTGAACCATTGCGCGCGATCCACCTCGGGGAACTGCTGCATGCGGCCCGACCGCGGCGGCCACTCCATCGTGAACGAATTGCTTTTGAGCCTCGCCGGGTCGAAGTCGCCCTCCACCGCCCAAACCTCGACCGTCTTGCCCCTCGACTGGCGAAAGCTGCCGAACGCGATGAACTGGCCCTCGGGCCTGGCTCCCGTCTCCTCGGCGAACTCCCGCTTGGCCGCGTCGAGCGCGTCTTCGCCCGGGTCGTACTCGCCTTTGGGGATGCCCCAGGCGGCCTCGTCCTTCTTCGTCCAGAACGGCCCGCCGGGGTGGACCAGCAGCACCTCGGGCGCGGGGCCGGATCGGCGCCGGAACAACAGAATGCCGGCGCTGCGCTTGGGCATCGGGGACGTCTCGTCAGCGGATCGCTTCGCAATAGCCTGTGGGCGCTGTCAATCTCGAACAATCGCTGCGGTGGCGGCAAGACTGAGTTTGCGGCCCGTGCGCGGGCGAAACTGCGGATTGCAGGCAGCCTCCGCCCTGGCGTACCCTCTCGCGGCCGGCCCTGATGCCGGCTCATTCATGCCCTATCGGTTTCGGGGGCGGGCATGCGCGCGAGATGGGGACAAGCCAGTGGCCGGTAATCAGGGCGTACTCGTCGTCAGGGAAGACACGATCATCAGAGGCGAAATCCGCAATTGCCGGCAGATGGAGGTCTACGGCTACGTCGAGGGGGACGTGGCGGCCGAGTCGCTGCTGATCCATGAGAGCGGACGCTGCTTCGGCACCGTCAAGGCCGAGAGCGCCGACGTGTCGGGCACACTGCAGGGCGAAGTCGTAGTCAAGCACCTCATCAGCATCCGCAGCTCGGGCTCGGTCAACGGCAACGTGCAATACGGCCAGCTGGCCATGGAGATCGGCGGCAACCTCAGCGCCGAGGTGCGCAACGTGCCGCCGACGCTGGCGGGCGACCTCGACCTGACGGTCGACAAGGGCCGCTCCGTGCGGGTCACGCTGGAGGACCTCAACGCCGTCGACCCCGACGACGACGCCAAGGACCTGACGTTCACCGTCTCCAGGGCGATGAACGGCTTCGTGACGCTCGCGGGCGCGCCCCCTCGGCCGGTTGCCCGGTTCACCCAGGCCGACCTGCAGGGCGGCCGGGTGCTGTTCATGCACGACGGCACCGACACCAAGATGGCGAGCTTCGACGTGGTCGTCGCCGACCACGCCGGCGCCACCTCGGGCGCCCCGCAGACGGTGAAGGTCCACGTCCGGGGACCGTAGTCGGGCCGCAACCTGGCGCCCCCAATGCGACAGCGGGCGGCGCCACCGGCTCTTGCGCCAGCGTACCCGATACGGCTCTACTCGGGGCGCGTGAGCGAGACAGCCGACATCCTCGAGGCCAAGCGGGCGCTGCGGGCGCGCATCAAGGCGTGGCGCGCGGGCTTGAGCGCGGACGCCAGGGTGGTGGCGGCGGACGCTGTCGCCGGCCACGGTCTGGCCTTCCTGCACCCACTGGGCGAGGGCTGCGTCGTCTCGGCGTACGCGGCGATGGCCGACGAGTTCCGCGTCTGGCCGCTGCTGCGCCGGCTGCACGGCGAGGGGCTGCGCCTCGCCATGCCGGTGATGCAGGGCAAGGGGCGCCCGCTGCGGTTCCGCGCCTGGCAGCCGGGCGACGCCATGGACCGGGGCGTGTGGGGCATCGCCGAGCCCAAGGCCGACAAGCCGGTGCTGGAGCCCGATATCCTGATCGTGCCGCTGCTCGCCTTCGACGGGCAGGGCTGGCGGCTCGGCTATGGCGGCGGCTACTACGACCGCACGCTCAGTGACCTGCGCGCGCGCAAGGCCGTGGTCGCCGTGGGGCTCGCCCACGACGAGCAGGAGGTCGACGCGGTGCCGCATCTCGACTATGACCAGCGCCTCGACTGGGTGCTGCGCCCGTCGGGTGCGCTGCGGTGCGCGAGTTGAGGCCCCATGCGTCTCTTGTTCCTGGGTGATGTGGTGGGCCGCTCCGGCCGCAACGCGGTGATCGAGGAGCTGCCGGGCCTGCGCGCTCGCTACCGGCTCGACTTCGTCGCCATCAATGGCGAGAACGCGGCCGGCGGTTTCGGCATCACCGAGGCCATCCTGGAGGACCTGCTCGGCGCCGGCGCGGACGTCGTCACGCTCGGCAACCACGCCTTCGACCAGAAGGAGGCGCTGGTGTTCATCGAGCGGCAGGATCGGCTGCTGCGCCCCATCAACTATCCCCCCGGCACGCCCGGCAAGGGTGCGGGCATGTTCAAGGCCAGCAACGGGGCCGACGTGCTGGTCATCAATGCCATGGGGCTCATTTTCATGCCCGAGCTGTCCTGCCCGTTCCGCGCCATAGACCGCGAGCTCGAGGCCTGCGGCCTGAAGCGGGGCGCGGACGCGATCCTGATCGACTTCCATGCCGAGGCGACCAGCGAGAAGCAGGCGATGGGCTACTACGTCGATGGGCGGGCGAGCTGCGTCGTCGGCACGCACACCCATGCCCCCACCGCCGACGAGCGCGTGCTGCCCCGCGGCACGGCCTTCGTGTCCGACATCGGCATGTGCGGGGATTACGAATCGGTGCTGGGCATGGACCCGGGCGAGCCCCTCAACCGTTTCCTGAGCAAGATCCCGCGCGGGCGATTCGAGCCGGCGCTCGGCCCGGCCACCCTCTCTGGGCTGGCGGTGGAGATCGACGATTCGACCGGCCTTGCCCGGCGCGCGGCAGGGGTGGCGTCGACAGCGCCAACGTCGGCGCGACCTGAACTCAGGTATGCGGTCGAAGTCGGGCGCCGATCCGCGAGTTCCGACGCCTTCGCCGACCGAAAGCAGTAGTGGTGGCCCCAACGGGATTCGAACCCGTGTTTGCTGTCCGCCACGCGCCTTCTTAGTCAGATCGGTTAGTTGCGGAATGTTGACTCAACACCTTGGCCCCCGGGATTCAAATTCAGCCGGGATCCTAGTCCTGAGGGGCGCCAGAAGGAAATGCTTCTGACAGGGGCAAGCTTCCCCGGACCCGCTAGCGAGCGCCCGAAGCTCACCGACGGAGCGGCTATAACTCCTCCGTTCGCGCCTGCAGCCGATCGTCAGGCCGAGGGCCTTGCCGGTCTTGAGGTGTTG
>ORMF011193372.1_pt1 | contig 14501 bp, 24 predicted proteins | sample 1779871 | NCBI WGS metagenome assembly ORMF01 (sample SAMEA104232316, study PRJEB22302) | groundwater metagenome | biome: forest; feature: aquifer; material: groundwater | place: USA | collected 2011-08-07 | depth 5.4 m | reverse complement strand
TTTGTAAACCCTCACCAAGAATTGAAAGATAAAACCCCTGCAGAAATGGCTGAGATAACTCTTCCTTTGAAAAGAAATAAACTGTTAAACCTTATCAGATACCTTGCAAAATCGAGGAGATGACGATAAGGTTACAGTATCATTCTATTAGTTCTCCGTTTACCCGATTAATCAATGACTATTTCCAAACCAGCCAAATTTTTTATCCTTCTCAAAAAAGTTCGTTTAAAACACCCTCCTTTTTCCATCAACTTTAAGTTTTTTTACATCTCTTTTAACAATCCTCCTTTTTTCTCTTTGAGAAGTTTGAATAATTCCGATTTTACGAAAAAATTTTCAAACTTCTTGTTAGAGAATTTTGATTTTTGCAAAATTCTCTATTCCGCTCATTTTTCATTTCGAACATTCCAACTCCTTCTCTCACTTTTTCATTTTTTCAGTTACCTTATTCTCTACCTCTCAAAATTTTATCGATTATCACCAAATCCTTCGAATTTCCATGTAGCTTTTTGGAGAACCGTGAGAAATCAACGAATTTCTCACGTTTATTAACTCTCACTTTTACGTTTTTTACTCCTTTCTGCTCAATTTCCTTCTCTTTTATCATCATTTTTATCATCTTTTTCTCAAAGAGAAGTTTGATTTTTGCAAACTTCTCCAAAGTTCATCAAATCTAACTCTCACTTTTTCATTTTTAAGCCTTTTTTGGTCCCTTTAACCATTTTTTTCACTTTTTTACTCCTTTTCTCGATCTTTCTTCGACTTTCCAGTTCTCACTTTTGCATATTTCTGCATTTTTTCCTTAATTTCCTCAGGCACGCATACCCTCTTTTTCCCATTTTTTTCCACTATTTCTTCAATCAATCCTTCACTTTTCTGCTTTATTGAATTTATTTGCCCCCTAACTGTTGATCTTTCTTTCCCCAACAATAGCGCAAGATCCTCATAACTTAATTTCATTTCACTATTCATAAGCGTAATTATCAATGCTCTTTCATTACTTGATAGTTTTTTGAAAATATCATAAAAATTGCCTGTTTGAACAGCTGTTTGAACAGCTTCTTGAACAGCATAAACAGCTGTTTGTTTATCAAAAACAGGCAATTTTTTAAACACCTGTTTGTTTTCTTCCACATCTGACACTTCTTCAACAGCTTCTCTCAACCCATTCAGTTCATCTCTTATATACGACAAATCCCCCTTTATCAGATTTATAAAATCAAACAGCTGTTTATCTTGTCTATCAAGGTGTTTAATCCACTTTCCAACAGCATCTATATCTCTTTTAACAGAATTAAACCCCTCTTGAGTTTTTCTCTCTAAATCATTATCCTGTTTTTTCTTAAACCATCCAAACATAAAGATGTTTAAACACCCAACCTATTTAAATCTTCCGTCAAATACCCTATATAAAATGAATAGTCAAATATCGTAAAATTTATTAAATTATAACCAAACAAACACCCCTAAAAATAAAAACTATTAAGAAAAACACCAAAAAACAATAAACAAACAGCTGTTTAAACACCCAAAACAGCCGTTTATCGTCGATAACAAATACCTTCCAATTTACCTCAAAAAATTAAACCTTCAGCCAAAAACCTCCTGCCTAACAACCGCCTAAATCTTTAAACAAACAACTGTTTAAACATCAAAACCCACAAAAACTCTCCAAAAAATTAATTGCCCTTTAATGAAAAACATAAAAATCTCTAAAAGACAATGTAAAAAAGAGAAACATATTTAAACTCCTCCCACCTATGATTTATAATTTTATTCAAATATTTTGAAAGGAGGGTAAGAATGGGTGAAATGAATGCAATCGACTGGATAGCTAGAATCTTGGTCATCATAGGAGCACTTAACTGGGGCATAGGAATCTGGGACATGAATCTAGTTGGAAGCTTCGGCATCGTAACAACAATAATTTATGCCTTAGTCGGCCTTTCAGGTGTCTGGGAAATAGTAAGATTATTCAAGAAATAAATCTTAAAAAATTTTTATTTTTTTATTTTCATTTTCTCGTTTATTATTTATTATTAACTATTCATATCATTTTATCCCTTACATATCAAATACTAATTAAAAAAATAATGATAGCATTCCAAAAAAAGCATCCTTCTTCGTCACCCCTGCCTAGCATCTTTATACTTGAGTCATAGTCACATTCGTCGGCGCAATAGCAATTCCAATAATAACTTTCTAGGCCAACAGACCAACCAAGGAAAAAAAACAATAAAGAAAATAAATAACCTAAAAAATAACAGGCTAGATATTTGTATCAAAAGCCAAATTATTCAGCCTAGTTCATGGGTTCGTTTAATTTATAGAAAGATTTATTAATTTTAATAATACTAATGTCTCTATGAGCTATGCATCTTTGACTGGAGGAAATTTTTCTTTTGATGACCAAGGATTGATAATTACCTGCGCTTTTATTATGGGGTTCCATTAATAACTTTAGGGTATCTTTTTAAAATTCCAACATTATTCACATTTGTTTCTACAATAGTTGGAGGTTATTTTTTAGCATTATATTGGAAAAAAAGAAAATCAAATCCTCAAATTCATCACAAATCTAAAAAAATAAGCCTCAATAAAAGTGAGGCGCGAAGCGCCGAACGCACCCGACAAACACCCATTTGAACAACAAAAACCAATAGTCTTATATACCTCAACACCCTCAATAAAACATGGCTTTAATCTCATTTACAATTTCTGCGGTTCTTGCAATAATAATAGGTTTAATAGTCCTTATTTTTCCAAAGTTTCTTCGTTATGCAATCGGTCTTTACTTAATTGTATTTGGCATCCTTCAGCTTTTAGGCGGTTATATGGGCCTTTCTCCTCTAGGTTAATCCTTGTTTAAACACCTAAAGAGCATTCATTCAAACACCTTAAACACCTGTTTAAACACCCGTTTTATCGTCGATAAACCGAAAACTTTATTAACTCTTTAAACATTCAAAAAACATGGAACAAAAACAAATTTCAATAAGTGATGTCTATCAAAAATTAGTAGTTATAGAAGACATTTTAAGGCAAAAAGAAGCTAAAATAGAATTTAGTCATAAAAAAAAGACAGGTAAAAAGATGCCTGAAACAGCAATACTGTCCGAAAAATCACTTGCAGAGGAATGGTTAACTCCAGAGGAAGATGAAGCATGGAAGGATTTATAGTCGGAGATTTAGTTGTCGTTCCTTTCCCTTTTTCTGATCTTTCTAACTTAAAAAAACGCCCTGCCCTGGTTATCAAAGTTCTAAAAAAAGATATCATCCTGGGGCAAGTAACCCATAAATCCTATGAAAAATCAGAAGAAGTCCCCATAACAAATAAAGATCTCAGAGAAGGAAATCTAAAATTGGATAGTTATGTTAGGTTAACCAAGATATTTACTTTTGATAAATCTTTAATTTCTTATAAAATTGGTACCCTGAAGCATGATAAGATGGTTGAAATAATTAATAAATTTCAAGAGATTTTTAAATTCTCCATTGCTTAATCTTTCAGCTTTCGCCAACACCTTTCAGCATAAAGCTAAAGTGCGTTTAATTAAAATCGAAAGGTTTTTATAGTAATTATATTGTGTCTATTTCATGGTAGTTTACGAGTTATTTATACTTTCAGATAAACAAGGAGAGAGAATAAGAAAAGTTCCCTTTTTCGTTGAGGAAGATGAATTACCAAGAACAGGGGACACATATCATTTTGGAGAAATAGACGAAAGAGACACTGAAGCTCTGCGTCTTATTAAAGAAAATAGATCAGAAGATATTGAAAATGCCAGCTATATGGTGGTGGGTGTGAGGCATTTATGCGATATTTCCTCATCCATACTTAACAATATCGCGGGGCAACATATTTTAAATGGAAAAGTAGACAATGATACTTATAAAGTCTATCTTAGAAAAGAACAGTCAATAACTCTCCAAACACCTATTTAAACAGTCGTTTTATCGTCGATAAAACGATAAATTTATAAACTTAATTCTATTCAATAAAACATGGAGCAACAATTAACAACAGAGTTATCTGAGATAAATCAGAAATTAGCAAAGATAGAAATATTCATGAGTAAAATGGATCAATATATGGAAGATTTAGAGTTTGCAAGAAGAACAGAAGAAGCTTACAGGCGAATTGAAGCGGGAGAAGGAATTACAATGGAATTTGATGAGTTCATAAAAGAAATGAAAAAATGGTAGAAATAATCTTTGATTCAAAATTCAAACATATTTTCTCAAAGATAAAAGATAAAGAGACGAAAAATAAGATAATTACCCAGATTGAGAAGATTAAAGCCAATCCAGAGGTCGGGAAACCCATGATGTATGGAAGAAAAGGAACAAGAGATCTATACATTCCTCCATTTCGCTTGTCTTACGAATATGTTGTCCTTGAAAATAAAGTTTATATGTTGGATTTATATCATAAGAAACTGCAATGAAATTTAAGATAGTAATCGAGGATAAAAAGAAGGGAAGGATGGAAATTCCATTGCCTGCACGGAAAATACATCATTTATTTGATATTATGTATATGGTTGGAGGTTATCCAAGTAATACTAACACTTTTAAACTAAATCATGTTTTTGACACATTCAAATGGTTTCATAAAATAACAGATCATTTAGTAATTGATGTGATTGAAGGAGGATTACATAAAGAACAAGGGAAGAAAACTATTTACATGACTAAGAAACCTCATTGGAGAAAAGAGAAGGTTCGCGAGGTTTAGAAAAATAGCCCCAATCGAATATATAGAAAAATATATAATGTTGCGTTCTATCATAGTATTATGGAATTTGAAGCTTTGACGAAAAAATGGGGAAACTCAATGGCAATAATAATCCCAAAGCATATAGTTGAACAGTTGAAACTGAAGGAAAACGAGAAAGTAATTATTAAAATGGAAATAAAGAAGCAATAAAAATTTCTCGCTTGTCACATTTAGAAGAAAATAGCTTCAATAAAATGTGAGGTGCGAAGCTCCTCAACGCATTTGATATCATTATCATCTCCAGAAGGAGTGTAGGGTTGGGGTAGAAAGGCTTCTAATCATTAATATTTGTTCGTTTAAGTAGTAACGTTTAAATACCCGTAAATGTCAAAAATATCATGATTACAAGACAAAGTATAGAAGGCGAATTGGAGTATGGCATGGTGATTAATGGGAAAACTCAAAAATCTAAAAATCTTTCGGCGTTTCTTAATAATTTTTATGGGCATTTAGTTGGAGGGTTTAATAGAAGATGTTGTGAACAATTAGGAAATATGGACAACAAACCTCAAAATCCAGGGCATAGTGAGCTAGCGAGAAGTAAGACTCGCCGAGAATTTTATCAAGAAGTAGATCAAGTTACCCAAGAAGCAGGATTAGATGAAGGGGAAATCTTAAAGTTTCAGAAGTATCACGGTTGTGAAGCTGAAGATGAGCAAGAGCGAATTTCCAGAAGAATATTTCCAGTTTATATTGCCCTCAGACAAAAAGGTTATTATCATTATCCAGATTTAACTTGTTAAAAACAAGAGTACGCACAATCACCATTAACTGCACTTTTAGAGCTAAAAATGATGTTTAAACGAACTAATCTATAAATTATTTAGAAAAGATAAAATGAAAATAATTATTTCTAATTTCTTACAGATTCATAAGCATTTTCCAATGTTTCAAGATTTGCAAGTTTTTCTAATGGATGTCCTTTTGGTAAACTTCTAAATGTAATTTCATCGAATCTTCCATCATTGTCATAATCCTTAGCAGATATCCAGGCATTACTATCAGTTATACATATGCCTCTGCCTCCGCCATCAAGTCCGATTGTAGTTGGATAACCTTCATAAGTGCCTTCTCTTACGAAGTTTGGATTTTTCGCAGTTAATTTATCATAAACATATTTAGAACCCATACCAAGTCCAACCATGCCAAATGATAAAGTTACAGCCTTTAATGCTCTTATTAATTTTGTGTCTCTCATTTTCAATTAAGTCCTCCTTTCAATTCTCTTTCTTGTTTAATATTTGTTTTTATCATACAAATTCTAGAAATAACAAGTATTTAAATCTTTCTATTTGTTACTACTTCATAATAACTCTTATAATATTACCAATAACCTTTAATATAAAACAAGAGTTCGTTTTAATCTAATAAACTTCATCATGATGATCAAAATCAACAAAAAGCACAAAATTCTTTTCTATATCAACTTTGAAAGTTAACACAAAACTGCTGTCGATATGAACTCTTTTAAGATCGCTCAGATCATGCCTTAAATTTTTATATCTTTTTATCGTTTCAGCATCATTATTTATAATTTCTTTAATTTTCTTTTGGATTATTTCTGCTCTTTTTCTATCTTTCTTGAGAAGTTTCGATATTTTAATCTTTAATTTATCACTAATGTCAAAATCAAACATTATTTAAACAGAGCATCTAATTCTCTTAAAGTCATCTTTCTATTTTTGTACTTCTTTAGATGTTCATTCACCCCTTCTATCATTTCCTTGATATAGTTGTCTTTGGCTTCTTTCTCTACAATATCTTCCCCATAATCTTGGGCAAACTTATTTATCGCGCCAGATTTGTCTTTTAAGCCATATCTTGCTTTTATAACTGCAAGAACCTTATTAGTATATTCGTTCAATTCTACTCTGGCCGAAATTGTTTCTTGTTCCATGTGATTTTATATACACTTAGAATACACCTCATGTATATAAATCTTTCTCTTACTAAACTTTTGCGTTTTCTTCGGAGACCTGTACCTCATTTTATGAGTAATTCGCAAAAGTTTAGTCTTGCCCGATAAGAATAAACTTAGATTTTACTTGATTTTTCTTATCATGTAAGAATAATTATAACGTTCAATATTTATCTATAATCTGAAGAGATAGTTATTTCTAATGGAATGGTCATCTTGAGCTGTTTTAAAATTCCCTTTAAGATTTCTTCTTTTGCTCTTTTTTTAAAATTAACAATGCCTATGGTTTTAACTTCATCCGTTTCTCTATCTTTAGTTATTAAAATGCCTTCTTTAATCTCTTCAGTATATTCTGTCTTCGGAGGAAGTCCAAAAGATACCTCTAAGAAATCTACTAGTTCATCATAATATACATCAAGCATTGTTTGATTTTTCATTGTATTGCTTTTACAAAATGGGATGATATTATAAAACCTTCGCCGTTTAAGTATTTTGCTATTACTTTTACAAATTTATAGGGTGATGGAAGATTTTTGTAGTATTTATAATAATATTTAACTTCTTCATCTTCTAAAGAATCAGTAATTTTATCAGGTTTTTCAAGAGTTTCTATTATTTTATCTTTTTGAGAAGCAACCTCGGGATGTCTTTTGACAATATGATCCCAATTATAATCCGTCATTCTCAATATCCTTTCTGTTTTATCAATTACTTCGAAAATAATATTCATAATGAAAATAAAACTTTTAAGGATTTAAAGTTTGTTATTGACTATGTCTAAACGAACTAATCTATAAAATTTTCTTAAAAAATTATGAATGATGATATAATTGAGGGATTATTATTTGCTTTATCCATAAGTTTCATCATGGGCAAATCTAGAGGGGTTGGGTAAAAATAGGACATATACTCTTTTATGATCTTTTAATTCCTCTTGTAATTTGAAAGCTCTAGAATGGAGTACATTTTTCGCAGGGAACATTATAAAGTCTTCATAACCTGTATCTTCTAATCTTCTTTCAACTTCTCTCATTACATCTATTATAGGGCTATTTCTTTCAACAATAATGGGCTTTGCTTCTTCATAACGTGCCTGAAATCCTTTACAATCTCTAGCATCCAATTCTTTAATAATTTCATATAAAGATCTTCCTTCCATAAAGAGATATTCTATTAGGGGTTTTTATAGATTTATACGTTTGTTTATACTATCTTCAAATCCAAAAAATATAAATTCTAGCATCCTGTTAATAACTAATGGCTTTAAAAGTAAAATTGAAGAAATGAAAAAATGGTAGAAGTAATCTTTGATCCAAAGTTCAGAGATATATTTTATAAGATAAAGGATAAAGAAAACCAAGAGATATTTATAGAAATAACCCAAAAGAAAATTATCCGGGCAGGAATTCAAGGATTTTGAAAATGTTGAATTCACAAAATAAATTTTTCAGTCAATATAATTTCTACAAAATAACATCTACTAAAAGAATCTGCTTCCCAATTCATATGCTCCATAAAGATATGTCCCCAATCTCGCAGTTTCAGGAATGCCCGCCATAGTAAGTGCAATAGGATAAGTCCATCTTGCACTTGAAGAATCTTCATATCTCTTTTGGTCATGTTCTTTTAACCAATTTCTTACTGCTAAATGTGCATCTTCTCTTCTCATAACAGTTCTTACAATTGATGTAGGAACAAGAACAATATCAAAAACTCTTAATGCCCCTTTAACAACTCTCTCAGCATTTTTCCATTCATCTATTACTTGATGGTCTATTTCCATAAATTTAATTAAAAACTCTTCAATTTAAACATTTCTATTCATTACTTTCTCCAACAAGTTTTCCCGCTTCAATCTCAAGTTTATCTGCTTTCCTTAACATTTTTATTTGGGATTTATTTAAAATATCAAAGTGTTTTATCTTCGTTAAATATTCTGGGATATACCAGACATCTTCCTCAGAGCTAATCCATTCTTTCTTGTCAAATCTAGACAAATCCACAGGCAAACTATATTTCCTCAATGTCTTTTTTCCATTGTCTAAAAAATATTCGTGAAAATAAGACATCACAAGTTCCCGTATTGTTCTGTAAACCGGTTCTCTATAGCGCAAAACTGCATGATTTGTCTTACTTATTGCCCCCCAATAACCTTTCTGCTTAAAAACTGCAACGACATGATCAAAATCTTTATCATTTGCTTCCAAATCAACTATCAAAGGTCTAAATCCTTGTACCTTCAGAATTGCTGCTGCGAGAATAGCTCCTTCGATACAATGCGCTCTTTTACTTTTTAGAACCATTCTGGGAGACATACAACTATCTCCTTTTTCTTCGAAGTTTATCTTCAAACTATTAATAAAATCTTGAATTTTTTTTGGAGAATTCAATTTTTTTATTATTTTTAATTCTTTTTCATTATTGGCAATTTGCTCGATTATGCTGCTTTTTTTGCAAATTGCCTTATTGGAGAATTTAGATTTTTTAGTAATGCCATTATTGAAATTCTCTATAAACATTCTTTTACATACAAAAAATCATTTAAATAACTATCTCAATATGGATATTTCTGTAATTACGGTCGCTTCTTTCAGAAATGTCCATTGGAGATTTTGGACTAAATGTGCTTCAATTACCAGAATTCTCTATAAAATCATATTTTTCCTTTCAACCAAACAAGAATTGTGGCAATATAAATCAGGAGCAAAAAACCAGAAATTTGCCATATAAAATTAATCTTCACAACAAGTCCAATAACCAGCATAAAAAAAGATAAAAAAACAAACCAATACATTGGGTGAATTCTATCCAAGTTACTTAAATCTATAAGTTGAACAATCCCCGTTCTATTTTTAAGCATAAAAAGAATGTGCGTTGTGGTGGTATTTATAACCTTGTTTTCTGAAATAAGAATAATAAGCAATTATTATTGCTGCGATTATCACCAAAACAATCACCAAAGCTGTAATCCATATCCATGCTCTGCTATTTGTACCAGTTTCCGTTGCAGGCGTTACAGGTGCAGTAGCTTCAGCGTTGTTTACAGGGGGAGTTGTCGTAGTCGCATTGTTTGCAGGCGTTTGTGAAATCTGTTCATGAATATAAGATAGTGTCATATTCGCCTTATTATTTTTTATACCCTCCAATTTGACGGACATATCATAAAAGTTATCTCCACTAATTTCAAATTTCTTCAATTCTCCAATTGAAAGTGTAGTCTGTTGTGGAGTAGAAGAAACATTTATTGTAGCACTCGTATTTGTAAGACTTATGACTCCCATATAATGTATCTCATTTCCCAATTTAATTCTAGCCCTGTATCCTTTCAGATACTCTCTAGTTAAAGGCTGTCTTTGACTAAAATCTTCAGAGTCATATGCTATTGTGCCCTTCCAGAATCCTGCTTCTCCACCGCCTCCTCCAGATGAGGTAGTTGTGGTAGCCGCAGCAATAGCAGTAATGAGATTTCCTATTACACTTGGTCCTGTTCCAGAAAAGTGGGGTAATCTTATCCATATTCTGTTATTAGAAGCATCAATATAACAAGGATTTGTATTATTTATTAATGAAGAGGAAGTTATATTTGCAGTTGTGCATATAGTTGAATTCATTAACTGGGACCATTCACCAGCTCGAGCAGAATAATGAGAGTTGTTTCCCGCCAGCGCCCCAACATTTGTCCCATTTGCTGTTGAGTTCCAAATCACATTCCAATTATCATCATAAAATGTAGGTATGGAAATATTTACTTGTGTGGTTTCATTTAATCCTGTTGTTGAACTGCTCCCCTCCGTATAAGGGATAGATACAAGCACATAATCATATATTGTTGGTCCTGCAGAACCAAATCTTAATGCAGATGCAAATGTCCCGGATGTAGCCTCGCTAGTAGAGCTGTCAAATAATGCATCTGGAGGGCCAGAAGCAATCATATCCACATTTATATAACGTACTAAAATTCCAGAAGTTCCCATTCCAAAACTTAACTTTCCTCCGCCCATAATAGCCTTCATTGGATTATGGTCTGCCATATTTGTAGAACTTCCAGCTGTACAGCTGGATGCAGGATTAGGAATATCACAACTAGAGTTAGAAATATAAAGCGCCATCGTTATAGCCGAAGTAGTAAGAGTAGAACTAATTGCCTGAGGATTAAAGGAGTTTATTGTTATATTCCTAGCAGTCTGTATTTGACTTTGCGTGTATGATACTCTTTTCGGAGCATAGTCTCCGCCACCGACAAAAGCATTAATTTCTTTAATTCCCGTTGCATTTAATAAAGGTAAATAAAAAGTAGATGTTGAACCTTGTTGAATGTCGAGCATCCATGTAAATTCAATTGCCCCCAAATTAGAATAGTCAACATTAGTTTCAATGTGACCTGAAACAGTGCTTAAAGTACTATTTGTTGAATTTACAATGTTAAACATTTGCTTAGCTGTCGAAATGTTTATTGTGCTTCCAGTTATAGTGTCCATACTGATATTGCTTGCGCTTCCTAGCAATATTGACATCGAGCTAAAGTTGAATTGATTTAATCCTCCGCTTAAACCACTTATATTTTTAAATCCGCCATAATAAGTGCTGCCATTTCTCGCACTTGCAAAGAGTAAAATATTTGAAGTTTCTGCAGGTGTTGAAGGCAGAGATATATTATAAAATCCTGAGGTTAAATTATGAAAGTCAGTTTGTCCAACAAACCCGCTTAAATTGTAAGGCATATCTCCAAAATCTGCATGAACCATGTTTCCAGGTTCTAATAGAAAAGGCACAACCGTAAATTCATTCCAACCACCAACTCCAGAATAATTAATAAATCCAGAAACTCTCGCAAGATTTGTCGTGGTATTAAACTGATAATGCAAGGTTCTAGTTGTGGCATTATACCTTGATAAATTACTAATGTTGTAAGAAGAAGTTGAAGAGAGATTATTCCAATTAAAACTTACAGGCATGCTCGCATCAGGATATATCATAATAGAGTAATTTCTATCTCTTGGAAGATTTACAACCACCTCATTTACATTAGAATCAAACTTTTGTGCAATTGGATACCCCAATTTCTGATCTTTTATTTGATATTTAAATGAAATCCTGCTCGCTGAAGAGTTGATAGCAGTTATATTTACACTTCCCCCTTCTTTCAGATAAAAACTAGTGCCCGCAACTTGTTGTATCATTTGAGAAGGAAATGCAGGCAAACTCTGTCCGATGTAATCAAGAAAGCTGCCATTTAAATGCGTTATTTTTGGTTCATACATCCATTGAGAATTCGAAGGCACACTAATGTTAAACCACCCAGAAGCATTGCTTACAGTCGCAGAATAACCTACAACAGACCAGTCGTTCTGGCTTCTAATCGTTATATTGATGACTGAATTGTTAAGGAATCCACCATCAACGTTTAAGGTTGTTCCATTAAACTTAAAAGTTGAAGAAGAAACTATCAAGGTTCTTGTTTCAGTTCTATTAACATTCCCCATTGTGTCATTAACAGTCGCATTAAAGGAATATGTTCCGGCGTTCAGTCCAATATAGTTAATTGAAAAAGGAGAAATTGTAGAACTGGAAGAATTTACTAGACTATTTGTTGAATCATAAAGAGTAACTCTAATTGTTTGGATACTCAAGGTAGCATCAGCAGCAGTTACATTTACAGTTACATTTCCTCCGACGTTTATTGTGTTGTTCGCCGGGGTTGGCGAAACAAAACTGATGTTTGGCGCCGCCGTATCAACTGTAACTGTTCTTGTGGTTGTCGTATTAAAATTATTAGCATAATCTCTTGCAGTCACATTATAACTATAGGTTCCATCTGCAAGCCCTGTCCAGTTAATTGTTCTAACAGCTGTCGTAAAAGTTGTTGAATTGTATTGCCCTGTAGAATTGTATAATAAGAAAGTAATATTTGCTTCATTTGTCTCAACAACAGACACATTTGCATAAATCCAATTTCTAGATACATTTACGCCGCTATTTTCCGTGCCTGTACCAAAGAGAGGAACAGGGTTTGTATTATCAAAAGTCAATCTAGAAACAACAATAGTCTTGTTAAGGTTGCCTATTGTATCATTAGCATAAACTGTGATGTTATAAGTTCCGTCTGCAAAGTTTGATGTGTTTATTGTAGCATTCCAAAAAGTAGAAGCTGAATTAGACGCTGTAAATGTAGCGTTCTGTTGTCCAGAGCTATTTGTTAGATTGAAAAATACATTATTAACACTAAGAGTTACGTCGTTTATTGAAACATTAAGTACGAACGTTCCCGAATAATTGCCCCCATTTACTGGAGAAACAGGAGTTGAAACATTTGGGGGCGTTGTGTCTAAAGTAATTAGTCTTGTCGCTGTATTGTTTAGATTATTATATGTATCATTAACAGTTGCATTGAATCTATAGGTTCCATCGCCTAAACTTGTAAAGTTGATAAAATAAGAAGCAACACCAGCGGAAGATATGCTAGTATTTACCAAAGCTTGAGTTGAATTATATAACCTAACAACTATCTTATCAATTACCCCATTATCTGTTGCAGACACATTAACTTGAATATTATTTCTCGATAAATTTGTTCCATCTGTTTCAACTGGAGAAGCAAAAGCAATCGTAGAAGGTATCGTCGTATCATTAACAGTCACAGAAATATTTGAATTGAATGCTCCAGTTCCATTCAATGTTGTAATCGTTATATTGTAATTTCCAGGAGTTGCAGCAGTCGCATTAAGCCAAAAATAATTAAGAACAGAACCATCACTTCCATTAATTAAGAAATAAGTAAAGTTACTCCAGCTTAAAACGCTAGAAGTATTAACAAAAGAATAATTTTGCACAGTTGTTCCATTTGCTCCAGGAATAAAAGTAAATCCCGAAGGTAAAGTAATGTTTAATTGAGTTATATTTGCCGTTTGACCTGCATCCGAGTTATTAACACTAATATTATATATAAATCCAACATCTTCAGCAAGGTTATAAGATGTTCCTCCAGAAGATGTTCTTATAACATGTGCCGCAAAAACAAACCCTGCAAAAACAATAGAAAAAATAATTAAAGTCAGAAAAATCTCTCTCAAATTAGTTCCACCTTTAATATCCCCCATATCATCAACCATCTTTTTTATTACTAAAATATACAAATCTATAATTAAAGCACCTTTATAAATGTTGTTCTCTTTTCGAGAGCAAGCCTCTATAGCTCAGCGGTAGAGTACGAGTTTCGTAAATTCAAAATAGTATATTTTGGGGTGCTTGCGATTGCGTAAGCAATCGAAACAACTTGGGGTCCCGGGTTCAAATCCCGGTAGAGGCTTATTAAATCAAATCTCCAAAAGTCCTGCAAAATTTATCCTTAGCAAGCTTAAGGCTTTTTTTGCCGTCTTCAGTCAAAGTGTAAGAAATCGTCTTGCCTTTTTTTCTTTCATGGATTAAACCTTCTTCTTTCAGAGATTTTAAAGCAGGATAAATAGTTCCAGGACTGGGTTTTTCTCCTTTCCTCTTCTCCAATTCTCTAGCTATTTCCTGTCCATTCATCTCTTTCTTAGACAATAAAAACAAAACTAAAAAACTCAGAAAGCCGCGCATATCGCAACAATATACTTTCTTGCATCTTTTCATATTTCTATTGGGCATGCAATATATATAAACCTGACCCCGCGTTTATCTACGCGTGATGCAGATTCGTTTTAGCTCCTTATAGGGTTTTTTGCATATAAGTCTATAACTGAAAGAGAAGCCTTATTCCTTTTTAATATTTTAAGTATCTTATTTTTTTCAGATTTATTTAACATAATCACTCCCCTAGTTATT
>ORMF012446178.1_pt1 | contig 14502 bp, 10 predicted proteins | sample 1779871 | NCBI WGS metagenome assembly ORMF01 (sample SAMEA104232316, study PRJEB22302) | groundwater metagenome | biome: forest; feature: aquifer; material: groundwater | place: USA | collected 2011-08-07 | depth 5.4 m | reverse complement strand
GGCCGTCCGCTCGGCCAGCTCCCGCGCTTCAGGTGTGAAACAGGAAGTTTGGGCCTGGGTCACCACTGGCAATGTCAGAAAAAGAACAGTCAGAGGTACGATCAATAGCCAAAGTACTCTTTGAAGCATAACGGGTCCTTTCGTTGGTTGTGCCGCAATCTCAGTTTGTCTCCAGAGACTCTACGCACTACTCAAGCCAAAACCAATGCCGGATGCTAACGCGCGGAGCGCTTAGGACCAGCAGTGATAATGCAAAAGATCGGAATCCACACTATTGCTCGACGACGATGAGAATAGCATTGTAGGGTGTTTTGCCGAAGAGGTAATAACGATTGACCGCTCAGTGCGAAGCCTGTCCTGGTAATCTGTTCATAATTACTAATGCTGGACTGAGTGTCTGATTGCCAGAGGACGGTCAGGTGAAAGTAGCTGGCAGTTCTTCATGGCTAGAAACCGTTAATGGAGGCTTCAGGCAATCCATTGGTTCGGGTTTGATGTAACGATAGGCGAGGCCTATCGGCACGCGGCAGGCGCTTTTTTCGTTTGATCCAGGAGTTCCAATCTGAGATCATGTGCCAGCAAAAATGAAGTCATTCTATTGCTACCCATTCAACTGTCTTAAAAAGAAGAGGTGCGCTGTGAACATTAGATTTCGGCTCGTCGTCACGGCGAAGTTGCCCGTAGCAGTAACCGTGCTGTTGCTTATTCTTATCGGCCAGATATCGACACAAGTTAGGAGTCAACAAACGGACCGCGGAGTAAGACTTGGACCATCAGAATCGGTCAAGGCCTTACCCGCCCAGGGCAAGCGGTATGCATTGGTCATTGGCGTCGACCGCTACGCAGATACGCAAATCACGACGCTCGGTGGCGCCAGTAATGATGCCAGGACACTGGCGAGCGCACTTACCCAATACGCGGGTTTTCCCAGCGAGCAGGTAACGCTCCTGGCTTCGGATCAGCCCGCCGAGCGACAACCAACGCGCGGAAACATCCTGCGCCGGTTGTCTAACCTGTCGGCAGTTATTCCGCCCGATGGGCTGTTATTGATCTCGTTCGCCGGCCACGGGATCGAACGGGGTGGTCAGGCGTTTCTGCTTCCTTCCGACTCACAAGTAAGTAATGATGTTGATCTGCTCGAACAGACTGCAATCAACGTCTCTCAAATCAGGGATCGAATCAAGAAGATCGGAGTCAAGCAGGTGCTAATGATCATTGACGCTTGCCGCAATGATCCTGTTGGGCGCGCCAATGCCGACAACCCTTTGACTCCAGCTTACACACGCGCCTTCAATTTCGATCTGCGTAATCGCGAGGTCCAAGCCTTTGCCACGCTCTATGCAACTGAAGTCGGACACCGGGCTTACGAATACAAGGAGAAGAAGCAGGGCTATTTTACCTGGGTCCTGGTCGAGGGCCTTAAAGGCGGAGCGGCGAATGAAAAGGGCGAGGTAACGCTGGCTGGTCTGGTGAAATACTTACAGGAGCGTGTGCCAAAGCGTGTGTTGCAAGATTTGGGACCCGGCAAAGATCAGAAACCATTTGCGGTAGTCGAAGGCTATCGCGCAGATGATCTGGTGATCTCTATCCGAGACGCGAAAGCAGCTGCTCAACAGACGAACCAGGCTGATGCGAGTTCCCAGGCAAATAGTTCTAACGTCGACCCGGCGGTTGAAGTGAAATCGCGTGACGCGGACGCCTCGCTATCGGGTACAACCTGGATCGGCTCGAGCCCCGAGGCTGGAGAGTACACGATGGAGTTTCTGAAAGACGGTGAGCTTCACTACATCATCAAAGTTCTTCAGAACGGCGTTACTTCCCCACGAACGGTCAAAGGCAAGTGGACGCAATCCGGTAACAACGTGCAGATAGTAGTTGGCAACTCCTACTCAGTCTTGCAGGGCACGATCGATGGCAATGTGATGAAAGGCGAAGGCAATAATCAGGAAGGCGGCTCCTGGAAGTGGACGCTTTTCAAGAAGAACTAAATGTTTGAGAAAGAACAGCAGTCTTCCTGTCATCGGGCGAATACTCATCGGTTGATTCTGCTCATATTTGTGTCCATCCTGAAGAACTTTCCTTATCTGAGTGACGGCATGCTCTGTATAGAAAGCAGACTCACCGTTACATACGCTCGTTCTAAAAGCACCCAGCCTAACTGCAAAGAACACAGCTTGATCTAAGAAATCGCCGGATAGCTGAGGGACGCACGCATCCACAGTCTGGCACGGAGTGTGTTATTCATAAGGCCATTGAGGGCAGCTTTGAAATGACAATGATTAGCACAGGAAGCTCTTTCCATACGGAAAAAGTTGCAACGAGCGCAATTCAGAATATTGATGTCTTGATCGGCAGGGCAGTTCTCTCAGTTGAGACTGCCAACAAGCTCGGTCAAGTGCAGGATCTGATTGTTCATCCGACGAAGGGTGAAATGGTCGGCCTCTCAGTCCAGATCTCCGATCAAAGTCACCTGCTGGTTAGCAACGAAGAGATCCATAGCATTGGCCCCGATGCGGTCATGGTTAATAGTGATCAATCGCTTGTCTCGCCGGATGAATCTCCGCTCAAAGCGTTTGCCTTTGCCAAGAATAATCTGATTGGCGTAAAGGTCATTACCGAAGATGGAAAGCTACTTGGGGAGATCGCAAATATTTACATTCATATCGAAGAAACAATGTGTCTTTTCATATACGAAGTTCGTACCTCCATACTCGATAAGCTTCTTGGACACGCACTGTATTTTCCGGCTTCTTCTGGGTGCGCATTTGCTGACGACTCAACCCGTTTGGTAGTGTCCAACGACACCGAGAACGCAGATCGCAAACTTAATGCATTAGTATCGCGTCTTTTTACGCGCTCTGGCTCACTTGCGCCACAAGTCAGTGTTCGGAGTCACAGCGACTAAGACCGAGGAAGGTAAATTTTCAGGAGTTGAGCCAGCGTGAACCAGCAAAGCGGCAAGACTGAGAAATCCCACCACCACGAATAGATCAGAAAAATAAATCAAATGTGTTGATCCAGCGTCCCTATGTGTGTTCTAGCGGACAGACGCTTCTATTCATTCAGCACACTCTGGCAGAAACACAGTATCAAGGTATTTAAGCTGGAAGATCGCGTTCTTGAGATAAGTATGGTTATATTCCTTCCGCGAACGCTCACCGTTCTTGTCCTCACGTCGAGATTGACCCACAACTAGCCCTCTTGCACAAAGACGACGAATGGCGAAGGTGCTCGGCGGTGGCTACTGAGGAATGAGCCATGAGCGCCACATTAAGGTCTGGTTCGTTCGAGAAGAGGCCAAAGCCCATTAAGGAGAAAGATACTCATGTTCAGAATCGCTAATGCGACTAGTGCTCTGAAGGCCCTGCGGCTATCCGCTTCGCTTCTTCTGGTTCTAGTCTGCACCAACACCGCTTGGGCGCAGACCACGTCCTTCACTTATCAGGGCCGGTTGCAAGACGGAGGCACGCCGGCGAACGGGAGCTACGACTTGCAGTTTGGGCTGCGGGACAGCAATGGCGGCGGGACGCAGATTGGCTCGACTCAGACTGTGCCGACGGTTACGGTAAGCGCGGGAATCTTCAGTGTGCAGCTCGACTTTGGCGCGAATGCTTTTCCGGGCGCGAACCGCTTTCTGGAGATCAGCGCGCGCTTGAACGGGGTTGCGTCGTTTACGACCCTCTCGCCACGGCAGCAGATCACTTCTACGCCTTACGCGATCCGCAGTTTGAATGCTTCGTCGGCCGATGCCGTGACGGTGAACGGCGTGCCCGGTGGCAGCGGCAATTACATTCAGAACACGACGACGCCACAGGCGGCTAGCAACTTCAACATCTCGGGTAACGGCACAGCAGCAGGGACGCTGTCGGCAAACATTGTCAATGCAACGACGCAATACAACATCGGCGGTAATCGAGTGCTCAGCACAGGTTTCGGTAATCTGTTTGCTGGGATCAACGCAGGCCGCTCGAACATGGCTTCGGACAACAGTGGGAATGTAAACTCCTTCTTCGGTTCAAACGCTGGTCGTGATAACACCTCTGGCTCTGGGAATTCCTTCTTCGGAGACGGTGCTGGCCTACGTAACCAGGTAGGGCTCAGGAACTCCTTCTTCGGTAACAGCGCTGGCCAGGGTTTTAGCGCTGGCGCGTTGGCGAACATCGTCAGCGATATGTTGGCGCTTGCGCGAGCTGATGCGGGTAAGCAACATTTGTTGAAGGAAGATCTGTATCTGAATGATCTGGTCATTGAGAGCTGTAAGGCTGCGCAAGCGCTCGCCACCCCCAAACGAATTCAACTTTCCTGCGAAGCGCCGGAAGACCTCGTTTTTCATGGAAACGAAGAACTTCTCCAGAGAATGAGCGTGAACCTGATCGATAATGCGATCCGCTATACCCCTGAGGGTGGATCGGTGTCGGTCAAGCTCGCCTCAAATGCCGCCTGCGCACAGTTGGTGGTTTCCGACACAGGCATTGGCATTCCACGGGAGGCCATCGGGCGAGTCTTCGACCGATTCTACCGCGTCGGCGACGTAAGAACGCACGCCAACGGCGGCAGCGGCCTAGATTCCTAAAACTTTCTAACAGGCCCGTAACGGGGCGGTTGGCGGCGAGTTGTACTCAGCTCTTTGGTTCACGCCGCCGCCCGCGTGGATCCCGCGACGCCCGCCAGAAAGTGCTCAATTGCCACTTCCAGCGCGCCACCCAGTCCTGCTCCAGTCCACCCGGATGCCTCAGCACAATTCGTAGAACTTAGAACAAGCCAGGCGACAATGAAAAGAGTCAAAACAAATTTGCTACCGTATTGCTTCATAAATCTTTGTCCTCCTAAAAGCGACGCGGAAGAGGTCATCACCCGCACCGCGATCCACAGTTAATTTACCGTTTCACTTCTGCCGCCTGATGTGCGAATGCAACATCAAGCGCTTCGTTGGTCTCCCGGCTGAAAATCCAAAAGAAGCCTTTGACCGGCAATTCTCCTGGGCAAGGCATCACCGCTCGGTGCCGCCTATTCAGCACGGCGCATGGCGTATATATTCACGCTGGTAAGTGACTTACAGTTTAGAGAGACTTTGTCGACGATGGGTAACTTGAAATAGCGGTTGTTGGACTTAACTACATGGTAACGCTAACTAAACTAAATGTCTGACAAGATTGTTTACTGTTTCCGACTTGAATTTGTCGTGGTTCAGAAAAGAAAGCGCTTCCAGAATCCTCTTCTTTTGATGTCACGGTGATCGACAACATGAACACCATGCTGCTAACCGGCGTCGGCCATGCGCTCGAGAATGTCCAGTCTCATCCTGGTCGAAGAAGTGAAGCCATCTGTTGAACCGATCGATCTGCGAAGCAACCTTGATGAATTACAATTACCAACCTGAATCCCAGGTCCAATCAGTACTCTTCAGTACTTTGACGACCGTGGGATTGGCGATCTTAAGAAAGACCGGTGCCGAAGTGCGTGATGCCCGCATTTAAGTTGGAGAAGAAGGCCAGCGCGAGCGCCGCGAGCATTACTGGTACATCGCCCACCATTGCAGCCGTCAAAAACACAGGATAGAGCGCGGTGAAGAGGCGCGAACCAGATCAATGCGCCCCACGCTTTTCGCTCGGATAGCAAATCGTCCCACGCCAAGACTCGGAAAACGAGAATGGCAGACAAACCCGCCAGCAGCCACAAATGCATTAGCACCAGAACAGGCTATCGTAGTGGCGGCGTAGGTGCGCCCGAAGTAGTTTCTCTTCTTGGAAGCGAGCCCGACAAAGGCTGCCCGTTACCCGAACTTGTTCAGTACGATCAGCGCCAACGTCACTGTGATGGCGCCGCCGATGCGCGTAGCGACTTGCGCGAACGGCATCAAAACTAGCCGGTTCCCGGCAGTTAGAATTGCGACATCGCCCGTGCCGCCCTGGCCGCTATGCGTCGCGTTGATGATTGCAGTTTCTATTGGGTACATCTTTAACCAACGGCCGACCACGAAGCCCGTCGCCATGAGTGAGGCTACAGTAACAAAGATGGTGATGACGTTGACCGGATGGAAGGCCAGCATCAACTTGTCCCAGGGTGTGATGGTGGCGCCGACAGCGAAAAGCAACGGATAGACCACCGCCACGCGAAAGAACTTGTATATAACATAAGCGCCCTCCTGAAGCTTCGGCGACGCCGCGTAAGTGAGCTTCACGATGACGACGATGAAGAGCATCGCTACCGGAGCCGGCAAATTAAACAGTTCGTGCGAGAGCATCCCGAGCAAGTAGAGTGAAATGGCCATGATGCCTGCGGCGGCTATGTGACTAACGTCCATGTGCCCGGTGATCTCTTCCTGCTTGGGATCCATGTCATCATGCTCGCCTGGCTGCAAGCGCCCCTCGCCAGTCAAGTGTGGGTATTTCTTGCCGACATAATTCAGTAGACCGGAAAGCAAAATCGCCATCAAACTGCCGAGCATTACGGGGGGCAGCACCAGCGCAAACATCTCGCCCTGATCTTGGTGCAGAATTTCCGCGTAGCCAAAGGAAAGTGGCATTGCTCCTTCGCCAACTCCTCCGGCCATGATTGGTACAACGGTGAAGAAGAAAGTGTGCCGCGCACCCATGCCGAGGGCTGCCCCCACCAGAGTGCCCACAAGGGCTGCTACGATTGAACCAGAGGCCAGCGGAACAAAGATTTTGACGAACCCTTTAATTAGCACCGTGCGATCCATTCCGAGGATGCTACCGACGATGATCGCCGTAATAAAAAAGTAGAGGAAGTTTGTCGTCTTGAAGAAATCCGAAACGGGTTGCACCAGTAAGGTGGGTATCAGATGGTAATAGACCAGACACGAGGGAATAAACGTGGCAAAGATCGCGGGACCGCCGATGCTTCTAAGGCCAGGTAAACGCTTCCCGAACTCTGCGCAAGTGAATCCGCCGACCGTCATGATGGCGAGGACCATCGAGATCTCCCCTGGAACTTTCTTGATGACCACAAAGACCGCCATCACACCCAACAAGACCAAATACACCGGCAAGGGAACGACCCCGATTCTGAATTCCATGAGCTTCCACCAACCCTCGGGCCAGAAGCGTGTCGAGAGTCTCTTCGGCACACTGGTGACCATTGGTGTGGCGTTGGCGTGTGTTTCGGTTCGCATCTGTCTTTGGTTTCTAAACTGCGTTGAGTGATCGAGTCCCATAACTCAATCGTGAACCTCTAAATAAAGATGGCAGGCAAGCGCACTTTGCCGCCCAGCCCACGCTTGCTTCCTTTTGTTTATCCGTACTTCCATCAGTCTTGCACCTCATAGGTCCAAATTTGGGCCGGCTCATTGCCCCTGGCCGGCACCCCAAGGTAGAGCCTGTCGCGCTGCACAAACAAGTAGCCGGTCCTTGCTCCGATCTGGCTGGGAACATTCGCCAATAATTCATATTGATCGGGAGTGTTCTGCTGGAACACACTAACAAATCCTTCCGCGCCCAGGACGTACACACGCTTGCGACGAGCATCGTAGTAGAGATCATCGCATGAGCCGGTGGATGGCAAGCGAGCGACCTCCCTGCCCGATTCACTATCGAAGGCGAGGAACATGGGAATTTTCCTGGTGCAAATAAAAACTCGATGCTCCGCCTCATTGAGAGCCATCGCATAATTCCCACGAACACCCTTCAGGGGCCACTTGCTTATGGCTCCGGTCTTACGGTCGACTGACTCAACTACTCCGCCGCCCTGCGGGATGTTCACGAAGATTCTTGAACCTTGTTCTTCGATCTGGAATGACTCGGGATGAGCATCGATCATTAGATCCTTACCCACGCGTTCTCCCGTTACTGCGTTGAAGGTAGCGAAGCCGGCGACTTTATCCTCGCCGTAACCCACGACCACGGTTTTGGTCGCCGCATGGTAATGGAGGTTGTCGGGATCCGCACCTACCGCGATCGTCTTCTCGAGCTTGTAATCTACGCCGTTATAGATCATCACCTTTCCATTGCCGGCGTTGGTAACCCACAATTTGTCCAGCTCGTCGATAAATAGCACTGCTTGCGGTTCGTCCAGGCCTTCCTTGATGGAGTGGATGATTGTAGCCGTGAAGGCATCAAAGACTTCCACTGAATGGTTACCCAGCGCAGAAAAGATCACTCGTCTCCGTTTCGCATCAGCAGTAAAGTGGTCGAGTCGTCCGGCGATCGGCGGTAAAGGTGCTTGCTCGTAAAGCTGTAGGGGAAGTCTTGCGTGGACCAAAGGTCCTGACTGTTGCGTGCTTGGTTGCGCGGAACTGTGGAACGTCGAAGCCGAGAAGACTGCCACTACCAGAAGAAGACTGCCACAAAGTAATTTCATATTCACCTCGCTGAATTGTTATCTGGAACCAAGCCTTACTTAACACAAGAATTCATTGTGGTTCATAAACGCGGATTTCCGCCGATTGGTTGTCCTTGCGCGGAAGCGCAACGTAGAAGCGATTTAGTTCGGGAACGAACAAAGAAGTTCGTGCGATGGGCCGCGTCGGAATTCTGGCCAGCGAGCTGTAGTGATCAGCATCCCGCTGCTGAAAGACATCTATGAAACCCTCACCTCCGGTGACGTAAAGACGTTTTCGACGAGCATCGAAGAACATGCTGTCCAGAAGTCCCACAGCCTGGAAGTCCGCCACCTTCTTAAAGGACCTGGTGTCGTAGACGATGATATGACCCGGCGTGCGGGTGCCCACGAAGAGGCGGCTATTGGCGGTGTCGAGGGCGAACGCGACCGTTCGTTTGGCTTCTACTGCCTCCCAGGACTTAGTGATCTGGTTGCTCCCGGCATCAATGACAGCAACCTCACTGGTCGCCGGAAGTGTGATATAGATATGGCGGCCCAACTCATCGACTAAAATTCCGCCGGGGTGGACCTTCGTCCGAATATCTCCGATGTGTTTGTTGTTTCGCGCATCGATGATGGCCACATTACCGAAATCCTTTTTCGCGTCCTCACCGCCATACCCTACGTAGAGAAGTTTTTTCCGCGGATTGTAGCCAACGAGATCTGTACCCAGATCCAGTTTAATGCTCTCGATCAGCGCCAGCGTTCCGCCGTCGTATACCCGGCACATTCCGTCGTTGCCGCTGGCCACAAACAATTTCTTCAGTCCTTCGACGTACCACACACCCTGCGGCTTCTGAGGACCCGTGATGCCACGAATCACCTGGCCCGCACGCAAGTCAATTACCTCTACGCTGTTGTTTCCGAGCGCTGCCACGAAGAGCCTCATGCCTTTCACGTCAGCGGAAAGATGATCCAAGCGGCCATCGACGGATAACGGAATCGTCCGCACAAGTCGCAGTGGCGCGGGACTGTCCTGCGCGAGTAGCGGCAGTCCAAGAGCCAACACCGTCAATGCGACAAGGAAGATTTTCTTCACCAGACAACCAAACCCACCACTAACGAGCCTTCCGTTAGAAGACGTTGACCCGATGGCCTCACTCATCAGGAACACCGGCTACCAGTTCAGGCGTACTCCGAGCTGAATCTGGCGTGAGCTGGTTTGGGTAGATGTTATTCGGCCCGCCGCTCCAATCGCGGCGCCCGACTCGCCGAAGACCGCGTTATTGCTCAAAGGCGGGGCGAAGTTTGTGTGGTTTAGGATGTTGAAGAACTCGGCGCGGAGTTGCACGCGGAAACCCTCCGAGACGCGTGTTATGGGTATGTTTTTGTAGAGCGCCATATCCACGTTGAACAGGCGCGGTCCGGTCGCAATGTTCCGGCCGGCATTACCTAATCGCGTGATCGGGTTTGGCAAAGTGAAGCAGGCAGTATTGATGTAACGAAGAGGATCGGCCGGGTTCTCGATTTTGCATCCCGGCACATAGTCCGGCCAACCATTAGCGTCAGTGCCTCTAAGACCCAACGGATCACCACTGATGATCACAGAAAAGGGTACGCCCGACGCGGCCTGAACGATGCTACCCAACTGCCAATTGCCGAGCAGCTTGGAAGCGACACCTTCCTTCGGACCGGGTATGCTCCAGAGCATGTTGCCAACAAACACATGTCGAAGGTCATAGGCGCAGCGTCCCCTGCGATGTGCCTTTTCGATAAATAGGGGTGAGGTAATGCCGTTCAGGAATTGGTCGCCGCGGGAAGCTTCCGAACCGTCATCAATGCACTTGCTCCAGGTGTAGGAACCTTGCACCTGAAAGCCGTGGCTCATGGGCTTGAGTAGTTGAAGTTGAAGTCCATTGTAGCGACTATTCCCATCCCAGAACGTTCCCCGAACCTGAGAAGCATTCGGATTGAGTCGAGCGCCGCTACCAGCCGGCGTCGGCCAAACCAATCCGGCGGGCGTCTGGGCAATGGGCAGCACGATGTTGATCTCGTCAGTACCGAAGGCCATGTGCACACCGCGTGACCCAACGTAAGCCGCCGTCAGGGTCCAATCGCGAACCACCTGATGCTGCACGGTCAGATTCCAATTCATTATGTAGTTGCGGGAGGGGTTTAGTTCGGTGAAAGGTACGTCCAGGGGAGCAGTATTGAAGTTGATGCTGTTGAAGAGTGCCCCAGGAAATACACCCTGGGAGAGATTTGTTTGGCCCGTGGGCGGCGACAGAGTTGTACCCGTATTGAAGGGCGTTCCCTGCGCTTCCTTGGGCGTGAATATCCAGGGTAGCGGCAAAGCGTCGTAGATGCCGAAGCCGCCGCGAATGGCAGTCTTGCCGTTTCCGAAAACATCATAGGCAAAGCCGACTCGCGGTTCGAAATTGCGCAGCGTCGGATTGCGATTGAAGAGCTTCTTGACAGGGACGAGCGGTCCGCCGGGAGTCAAGACAGCCAGGAACTGGTCGTGCGCTTCTGTCGGTATCGTGCTCATTTCATAGCGCAGTCCTAAGTTCAGATTCAGCCTGGAACTGTAGCGCCAGCTATCATTGAGGTACCCGGCCCAGACTTTTGTGCGCACACCGACTTCTCGGGTACGAGACGGGTCGAGCGAGAAAAAGTCCCTCGGAATGTCCTGCAAGAAGTTTGCCAGGGATCGAAACCTTACTCGTCCATTCGGTCTCCGCAGGCTGTTTTCGTTGTACTCGATCTTTTCAAAGGCGAAACCAAATCGGAGCGAATGGTTGCCTCTCGTGACGAAAGCATCGTCATAGATCTGGTAAGAGTTCTGCACGTGCCGAAAGTAAGAGTTGCCGCCAACTCCCACGGCGTCGTTTAGGCCTGGGACCGTAATGATTGCGGCTGCCCGACCGGGCGCACTCCCGAGAGCAAGGTCCGCGGCCGCGGGATTAAGAGCGGGCCCCTGCACATTGACAGCACCCTTGGTCCGGTTGTAGCCCAGCCTGAAAGAATTGACGAAGTTTTGATTGAACGTGTGAGTCTCTTCGATTGCGATCATCTGCCGTCGCGTGCGGTTCGGAAACACGACGTTATTTAAAGCGTCGGGAATGCTTAGGCTTCCGTTGTCGAACATGTAGGTGCCGAAGAGACTGTCCTTGCTCGAAATCCTGTGGTCGATGCGAGTTGTAAAAAAGTCTTCATTAAATCGTTGGCTCAAGGAACTCGTGAAAATTCCGGTATCGCCGTTTCCTACTAATCCGCCATTCGGCAGTGGGTACAACTTGAGGAACGGAATAATATTGGGGTGTACTGTCACCGTCCCAGCGGCGAGCTGTCCCAGTCTAGCAGCCGGCGATGGTACCGTGACCACACTTGGAACACCCTGCAACCGCCGGATGCGCTCGAAGTCGGCGAAGAAGAAAGTCTTGTTCTTGATGATTGGACCGCCAAAGGATCCGCCAAACTGATTGCGCCGCAGCGGTGGCTTAGCACCGTTAAAGAAATTTCGCGCATCCAGCGCGTCGTTGCGGAAGAATTCGTAGACGGACCCATGAATCGAGTTCGATCCGGAACGCGTAATGGCGTTGATGACCCCGCCCGAGGTCCTTCCATATTCGGCGGTGTAGTTGCTCGCCAGCACAGAAAATTCCTTGACTGCATCGGCACCCAGATTTACGCCGCCGGCGCTTCCAGGCGCGCCATTGGTATAATCGTTAATGCTGACCCCGTCGATTCGATAGTTATTCTCCTGGGGACGGTGGCCAGTTATCGTCAGCTCATCACCATAGCCGCGGTTGCCGCGAGAGGCCGTGCCACCGCTGGCATATTGTGTCCGGATACTTGAAATCCCAGGCTGCAATGTAGCCAGGCTGGTCCAGTCGCGCCCATTGAGCGGCAACTCGACAATGGTTTTCTCACTTACTACCGCGCTGATTGTAGGCGTCGTCGTATCCACGGCCGGAGCCTGGTCGGAGACCATGATTGACGCTGTGACCGCGCCGGCCGCCAGTTTGAGGTCAATCGTTAAATCAGCACCGACGGTGAGGGTAACGCCCTTTTGAAGGAAAGAGGTAAAGTTCGGCGCCGAGGCGGTGATCTCGTATTCGCCCGCCAGGAGGTTGGACGCCCGATAAATGCCCTCGTCATTCGCGACCAGATTGGTGGTAACGCCGGTCGCGGTATTGCGAATAGCGACCTGCGCGCCGGGAATCAATGCCCCGGTGCTGTCGGTTACCTTGCCGGAAACGGTTCCTCCGGAAACCTGGGCGCTAACGGCAAACGGTATTAACAGAATGACGAGAAGTCCCAAGACCTGAGTGAGTTTGCAAAAGTTGACAGACAGCATGTCGATCCACCTTTCTAAGTTGATTCAGAGATTTTCAAGCAGCGGCTAATGAGAACACACGGATCAAAACACCAGTCTAGAGTTCAAGCTTTAGCTTGTGTTGCGAACAGCAGCTTAAAGGTTGAACTCTAAACTTCCAACATTTTTCATCGATGACTTGCGTCGGTCTGAGTCCGGTTATATGATTCGCCTTTGGCCGGGCGCCGAAGCTAATTTGTTCCGCTAGGATACAAATAACCTGACCCGCCCCCGCAGTCTTTAGATAAGGATTAAATTCACACTAATAACTCTTAAAAAAATCTTACCGCCAGTTATGCTTTCGCAAATTCAGGAGAAATACGAATTCGGGCCTTTCTGCCTCAACCCGACGGAACATACCCTACTGCGCGACGATCAGGTAGTGGCCCTGGCTCCGAAGGCGTTTGAAACCCTGGCTTTGCTGGTGCGAAGCAGCGGACATCTGGTTAGAAAGGAAGAGCTGCTCGAGCGGGTCTGGCGAGATACCATCGTAGAAGAGGGTAATCTAAACGTCATCATCCATACGCTGCGAAAGGCTTTGGGTGACGACCCTCGCGAACACAAGTACATCGAGACCGTAGCGAAGTGCGGCTATCGCTTCGTGGCGGAGGTGCGCAAGCCAGAGCAGGCCGAAGAGACAGCGAGCGAGACGACGAGTGCTATTGATTCGGTCAAGAGGGCTAAACAGTCTTCAGATCCGGAACAAATCATGGAATCTGCCTCAGCTGCCGTGTCTCCTCCGTTGTCTTGGCGTCCGCGCAATCGGCGCCGCATAGTGATCTTTGCGGCGAGCGTTCTCACATTTGCCCTGGCGGCTACTTCCTTTTCGGTTTGGCGCGCTAACCGTCATCCCCAGGCTGCCGTGGTGGTGGCGACATTACGCGTAAGATCGATTGCGGTGCTGCCTTTCAGAGTTTTGAGTAGTGAAAAAGGAGACGAGTACTTGAGCCTTGGGCTGGCCGACGCCCTGATCACCAGCCTTAGCCAAACCCGCCAGGTCATCGTGCGCCAGACAGAGGCCGTCGCCAAATATCAGAACACCGGCAAAGACCCGTTGGAAGCGGGACGCGAGCAGGGAGTCGACGCGGTCCTCGAAGGACAAGTGCAGCGCATCGGGGATCGAGTGCGCGTGACTGCGCGGCTGGTGCGTACGAGCGACGGTACATCGCTCTGGGCCGATCATTTCGAAGAGAAATTCACGAACATCTTCGCGGTCGAGGACACAGTTGCCGAAAAGGTCGCTCGCACCACAATCCTGGCAATGAAAGGCGCGACTGAGTCGCCCACGGAGCGGCTCACCAAACGTTACACCGAAAATAACGACGCCTATGAGGCTTATCTCAAGGGTCGCTACATGTGGAATAAGCGAACAGCTGACAGTCTACAAAAGGCGCTCGGGTATTTTCAGCAGGCCATTCGACTTGATCCGAATTATTCCCTGGCTTACGTGGGTCTGGCCGATACTTACACTCTGCTTAGCTTCTTCACCCTGGCTGCTCCCAACGAGGCTTTCCCCAAAGCGAAGGTGGCAGCCGAAAAGGCGCTGGCTATCGACAATACTCTGGCGGAGGCATACACGGCGCTGGGCCAATACAAAGCCTACTACGAATGGGATTGGAACGGAGCGGAAGATCAGTTTCAAAAAGGAATTGCTCTTAATCCTAATTATCCGCTGTTACATCATTGGCGCAGCCTCAACTTAATAGCGATGGGACGGATGGATGAGGCGCGGGCGGCGATGCGGCGCGCACTCGATTTGGATCCGCTGCTGCTCGTCACCAACGTGAACCTGGGCCGAATAGATTACTACGAGGGCCGTTACGATCAGGCCATCAAGCAATATC
>ORMF011601294.1_pt1 | contig 14502 bp, 10 predicted proteins | sample 1779871 | NCBI WGS metagenome assembly ORMF01 (sample SAMEA104232316, study PRJEB22302) | groundwater metagenome | biome: forest; feature: aquifer; material: groundwater | place: USA | collected 2011-08-07 | depth 5.4 m | reverse complement strand
GCCGTGGACCTTGATCTCCAGGTAATCCGAGCGCGTATTGTCGACCGGCCAAAAAAAATTCGCAATCAAAACAGCCGCGCACGCGGCACATAAAAATCCGAAAGCCGTCCACAACCGGCCGATGCCGACCCATCGCGCTCTTTTGCCATACGGCATCGCGCCCAGCAAAAAAAGAAAAAGGACAAACATGCCCGCAAAACTGAGCCAGGCCGTCCGGGACATCGTATAAAGCAGGCTGACGCCAAGCAAAATAATCAAAGCCCACGCAAGTTGCCGGATTTTGAGCGACCGGTAGGCCAGCAGGACGGCGAAAGCATGAAAAAGAGCGATGGCCATCAGGGTGGCATGCTGATTGTTATAAAGCAGGTCTAAACTCAAAAGAGACGTTTTCATTTTGAGATTATAAAAATTGACAGCCGCCAGGACGCTGCATCCCAAAACAAAATAAAACGCGCAAGACAAGAAGCACAAACGGTAATGCATCACATACCCTAAAAGAAAAATCATACAGCCAAGCACCAAAGCCAGATTGGCCGACATGCGATAGCCGGATGCCGGCATATGCTGCAGCGCTCCTGTTCCCACCGAAAACGCGAGCAGTAAGATCACGGGCCACAACCAAGCGCTTTTGCGGATGCCCCTTCCGGCCACTTGCACAAAGGAACCTTGCAGGACGGTCCGCGCAGCCATCAGAAACACCATGATATGAAAATGTTTGAGTGTAAACGCCAGATGCGGAAAAAAACCGGGCGCATGAAAAAACGGTGCGAAAAAGAAAGCGGCGCACGCCAATTCCTGGGGCTTGTTTTTTGAATAAATAGCAAGGCCGGCCCATCCGAGCGCCGCACCCAAAAGGAAAGGGCCTGTCAGAAGCGTCGATAGTAAAAGCAGGAAGCCCACAACCGGGCGAAGGAACACTCCGGCGATTGGCTTGTTTTGGACGGCGGATTCCATGAGGTTCATACGGTGCGGCGCAAGACACTCACGCCATGATTCTTTTTAATTTCCTGATAGCCCCGAGCCTTGAGCTCCTCGATCTGGCGCGTGCCATCCGCCCCCAATAACCAATCAGCCACGACCACATACGCGGTATTGCGGGCTTTTTCGGAACCGCCCTCCCGCGGATGATTGTTTTCATAGATATGAATTTCCCGGCGATGCGCCGCATGCGGGGCAAAAAACTCATGGGTCCGCAGCGAGGCTTCCGCGGGAATTTCCCGCAGCATGGCCTGAATCTCGGCATAACCAGGCTGACGCTTGTCTTGATGGATTTTCAAGACGTAGTATTCCGAGACGCCGGTCATTAAAAACGAAGGGATCAGGATTAAATAAAGCGCAAGGGTTTTGGACCGCAGCTTTGCGGCACCGTCAATCGCCGAAATAAAAACAAAAGGCGTCAGAAAGGCCGTGTATTGAAAGAAGATCGAACGCACCATTTCGTTGCGTGCCGTTAAATTCTGAACCAGCGCCGGCCCTGTCAGTAAAAACGCCGGAAAATCCAGCACGCTCAGGAAAGCCAGCGGGCCATAAATTTTAACAAGATAAGAAACCGTCTCAGGCTGGAGAAGATGCCGGAGCAAGGCGCCGGCCCCTTCCCTTTTCCAAGCCAGAAAATTGGCGTCGAGATAAAAATAGGCCTCGCCGAAAACCCGCGGGATGATCGCATAGATGACCGTAAAAAAATACAAAACGGAAAAGAGCATCCAAAAAAATCCGAAAATCCGGGCGCGCCGGAAAAAAAACGCGTAAAAACCAACGGCAAAAATCACCGGGGCGGCCCCTTCCTTGGAAAGGAGCGCAACAAAAAATGCCAGGCTGGCCAGCCGCAACCGGCTCTGGATCAGCCAATAGAAACCCCACAGCCATAAGGGCATGGCGAGCACTTCGGAATGAAAGTCAAACCGTACGGCATTGCGTACCGGCAGATAGAGCACAAAAGCCACCGCAAACGCAAGCGCCACGCCGGCCGATCGGATCTTCCGTTGTGCCAGGCGGAAAATCGGAAAAACACAGGCAGCCGCCGCAACAGACTGCAGCAAAAGCAACAATCTTGGATCCGGCCAAAGACCGTAAAGCGGGGCCAGCAAAGCAAGCAGCGGGCTGAAGTGATCGGCTAAAAGACAAATCCCGCCTTTAATCGAGGAATAGAGAAACGCACCGTGCAGGGTATTCCAGATGGCTTGAACAAAAATGGCCATATCAAAACTGGTATGAAAAACCGCATGCCGCGTCCATGCCGATGCTGTCCAGAGAACGGCCGAAAGAAAAAAAAGGGTCCAAACCCAAAAACCGGGACCGACGCGAAGCGTTGCGAGCCCATGCGTGAGCGGACTCCCGGTCAACCGGCCGCGGGCATGCCGGGAACCCAGCCAAAAAGACGCCAGCACAACCAGGCCGGACAAAGCGGCGCGATGCACCCACGGTTTTTGATTCACCAGCTCTTGAATCGGGCCATGGATCAGACAGGCGCCGCCCGTGAAAAACAAAACCGCGGCGGCAAGCAGGAATGCATCAAACAAATAATCCGTGAGTTTAAACCGGACGGCGTCTTCTGCAGTTTCTGTTTTTTCGGGCATGACGGGTCGCTTATGGGTTTGCGATGCGAATGCTTAAAAAAGAGATTGGTAGACCTCGATGGTCTTGCGTGAAGTCTCCGCCCAGGAAAAACGCTTGATACGCTCAAAGCCTTTGGCAATCATAGACCGGCGCAGGCTGGCATCCTCGCTCATGTCCATCATGCCCTGCATAATCGCTTTCACATCATAAGGATCCACCAGCAGCGCGGCATCTCCGGCCACCTCGGGCACCGACGTCTTGGTGGAAGCCAGCACAGGCGCGCCGGCCGCCATGGCTTCCAGAATCGGGATGCCGAAACCTTCATAAAGCGAGGGATAAACAAATGTCTCGGCCCCGCAATAAAGCGCGTTCAAATTTTCTTTGCTGACATAGCCGGTAAAAATAACATCTTCCAGGGTCACGCCGAATTTGTTGGCCAGCGATTGGAAAAATTTTCCGTGGCCGAATTCTTTGGACCCGACGACCACAAGCTGATAACGGGCATCTCCCTTTTTGGCGTGCAGAAAGGCCGCAAAGGCTTCAATGACCCGGTCGAGATTTTTGCGCGGTTCGATAGTACCGACGAAAAGGAAATACTTTTCGAGAATACCATATTGTTTTTTGGCGTCTTGAATAGTCTCTTGTGGGATCCGGGATGTAAAACCTTCATGACCGGATAAATACACGACATGGATTTTGCTTTCCGGAATTTTCAATCCGTCGATCAAATCTCTTTTGGTATTCTCGGAGTCCGCAATAATGGCATCCGCCCGCCGCAGCGTAAAGGGCAGCCACTTCCCCCAGTAAAAAGCGCTGGGCCAACGCAATTGATTGGGGAAGAGCATCCCGATCAGATCATGCACCGTGACCACCAGCTTGCAATTTTTTAAATACGGCGGGGCAAAGGCCGGAATGTGAAGGATGTCCAGCTTGTCGCGGCGGCTCAATAACGGGAGTTGCACATTTTCCCAATACCAGCGCTGGGCCGTGTTGAGGTCCACATCTTTTCCCCGGCTGTAAAAACGGAAAGTCAGTCCTTCAACCTGTTTCTGAAAGTAAGTACGAACCAGCTCCTCCGTGTACACGCCCAGCCCGGTCTTGCGGCCCTTCAGCGATTGAAGGTCAATGCCAATCCGGATATGCGCCGGACTTTTCGAACGCGATTTCAGGGAGCGGATACCTGAGTGGAAATCTTTGAGCAGACGGTACCCTTCCAGGGTTTTTTTAGCGGTGTGCTCCCACTGGTAATGGGTCTGGATATGCGCCTTCAATCCCTGCGGCTTAGCGGATTCAAAAGTCTTGAGGGTCTTTTCACGGATATCGTTCAAATCATCCGGAGAAACATAAGTCGCAAATTGCTGGAAATATTCTTCCGTTGCTCCTTGATTGGTAATCACCACCTTGGCTCCGGCAAGACCGGCCTCCAGCGCGGCAAGCCCCGGAGTCTCAAGCCAGCTCGCCAGCAGAAAAGTATTGCAGGCCGCATAGGCCGAGGCCAGCAATCCGGAGGAATGTTTCATCGCCCCTAAAAAGTGGACCTGATTCCCCGCTTCTTTACGGCATTGGGCATAATAATCCCGGTATTGATGGACATAATCCCCGATAATCACCAGCGGAATCTTGACGTCTTTGAGCGCACGGATCATGTTGAGCTGGTTTTTGCGCGGCTCGATACGGCCGACACACAGAATAAAATCTTTGATGCCATAATGTTCGATAAAGGCATCCGGCGTGGCTTCGGAAAATTTCGGGTCCACACCGTTGGGCACAACAAAAATCTTTTCCCGCGGCACACGAAAGTACCGGACGAGCTGCTGCGCTTCACTCTGGGAATTCGGATAAACCAAATCCGAATATTCCATCATGCTTTTACGCAAAGATGGCATGAAAGGGCAAAAATATTTTCCGCCTTGCCGGGCCAGCGACAGGAAACGTTCATCCATGGAAGAATAAATCCCCCATGCGGATTTCCAGCTGTACCAGCAAATCGACGACAGGACGGTTTGAACGCCCAAAATATCGGCGATACGAATGATTTCCAGGCAATCCTTGACCGAACCAAAAGTATGGAAAATGTCGAACGATTCCAAATGGTCCACCCACTGGTCAAAGAGTTTGACCTGGACGCCCATCCGCTCAAGGGATTCCTTCGTCTTCAGCAACTGGATCTCGCCGCCGCCCGGCGACTGAAAGGCCGTCGGGTAAGCAAAAAACGCGACTTTCACGGAAGTGGCAAATCGATTCTCTTGCGCCCTGTCATGGTTTTCAGACCCGGCATGCGGGATTTTGAATTTCAGCATTTCATCCTGGCTCAATGGCATATAACGGCCTGCTTTCTTGACCCCGCTCTTGCATTCGCTTTTGCGAAGGACTGCCCGGCAAACATTTTTGCGATCTGCGTCAGGATTCTTTCTGAAGCCCGGCCGTCGCCGAAAGGATTATGGACGGCCACCATTTTTTGATACGCCGTCCGGCTTGTCAGCAAACCAGCGGCTTCCCTGTAGATGTTTTCTGCCGAAGTCCCCACCAGCTTCGCGATGCCAAGCTCGAGCGCCTCCCGCCTTTCGGTCACGTTACGCAAAACCAACACTGGTTTGCCAAACGAAGGCGCTTCTTCCTGAACGCCCCCGGAATCGGTCATCACAAAATAGCTTTTTTGTAAAAATGCCAGGAATTCCCCGTAACCGAAAGGCCGCACGAGCGCAACATTCGGACTTTTCCCGAGAATTGCATGGACGGTCTTGCGGACCATCGGATTCGGGTGCACAGGAAATACGATCCGAACACCCGGAAAATTGGCGGCAATCTGTTTGAGGCTGCGGCAAATGGCTTCCAGCGGCTTGCCAAAACTTTCCCGTCGGTGAGCCGTCACCAGAATCAATTTTTGAGGATCCGAAAAACGTCCAGCAAGGGAAAACCGGCCGTCACACAAATACTGCTGTGCCAGATTCAAAGCATCCACAATAGTATTGCCGGTCACCTGGATTTTGGATGCTTCGATCCCTTCCCGCAAAAGATTTTGCCGCGTTTCTTCCGTCGGCGCAAAGTGGAAGTCAGCCAGACGGGAAATCAAGGACCGGTTGATCTCTTCCGGGAAAGGATGATATTTGTCATAGCTGCGCAACCCGGCTTCGACATGCACAACCGGGATCCGTTCATAAAACGCTTTCAATGCCACGGCAAAGGCCGTTGTGGTATCGCCCTGCACCACCACGGCATCCGGCCGGAAAGTCTGCAGCACTTTTTTCATTTTCGGAAAAACCCGGCGGGTCAAGCCCCCCAGGGACTGATTGTGCTGCATCAGATTCAAATCATAATCCGGGCGGATCTTGAATAAATCCAGGACTTGATCGGCCATCGCCCGGTGCTGCGCCGTCAAACAAACGGCGACCGCAAAATCTTTCTGGGCCTTTGCCTTGAGAATTAACGGCGCCAGTTTGAGGGCTTCCGGCCGTGTTCCAAACGTGAAAAGAAGTTTTTTTTTCGGGTTCATTTGCTTGCCTATACTTCAGCCGGCCGTTCCGCTTTGACCTCGTCCGATAAGCGGAAGCTTGCACGAATTTCTTCCTCATTGGTCTTCTGAAGGATGGCGCGCGCGACAAAGGTTCCGGTCACAATCGCCGAGCCGAACGAAAGATAAAGGAGTAAATAAACGCGCCATTCAACCGCCGGAAAAATAAAATTCAAAAGAGCGCTCAGGCCCGTCAGGTTCATCACGGCCGGATACGTCAGCGTATTATGAAGAATGGCAAGAGCCACACGCAGCGGATTGCGGCCTTTTTCTTTTTTTTCCGAAGGAACCTTTTCGGTCTCCTTGATGATTTCCGCCCAGGCAAACCGTTTGATATGCGTCAGCTGCGTGCGGCAACGCGCATCATAAACCGCCAGCATGAGCACTTGCCCCAAAGAGGCCAAAATCCCGATGAGCATCCAAACGCTCGATCCGGTTTTCCAAAACAAACCAAAAGCGGCCGTCAGAGGCAGAAGCAGGTTGATAATGTAGTGGTTGATCATATCGAAATACATGCCTGTCAGACCGCCGTCGCGTTTATCCATGACCAGCGCGCCCGTTTTTTGATAGTGGCGGTACCGCGCGACTTCGCCGTCCACACCGTCGAGGGTATACCAAAGCTGCATCAGCAGAGCCCCCAACAGGAACGTCCCGCGCGACGGCAGGCAAAAGAAACCCGTTGCGGTCACGCCGGTCACGATCATCATCAAAGTCACTTGGTTGGCACTGACTCCGGCAGGCAGGACCAAGCGCGTGATATAAATGGACCAGAGGCGCACGAAATGCCCGTAGAGATTGGAACGAAGGAAATCCGCGCGCTCTTTTTTGAAAGCCGTTTGGCAAATTTTTCTCAGTTCAGGAATGCTTTCCACTCGCGACTCCCCCTTCCGCAAAGCGCCGCGCCTTTTGCATCACGGTCTCGCCATGTGTAATCAAGCGGTTTTGTATTTCTTCCGGGTGTTTGATGTAATAATTCAGGACCAGCGCATCTTCTTCCGCATTCGGGCTGCTGGAATTATCGTATTCGACCGCATCACCGGCTCTCTGCACCGCCCCGAAGGTCCGGGTCAGATCGGATTGATCAAGCCGTTTTAAAAAGCCGGCTTCGTCGCCCTTGATCTTTTCCATTTCTTCCGCGGAAAACAAACGGTACAGCCTTTGAATCCGCACATCAAAACTGGCGGAGACAAAAAATTTCCATTGCGCGTCCGGGAAAACCACCGTGCCGATGTCCCGGCCTTCCATCACAATCGCTTTCAGCTGGGCGCATTCGCGCTGCCTTTGCGTGAAAATATCCCGGACTTCACGAATCACCGCGATCTTGGAGGCCAGCTGAATGGCCGCATTGTCATCCAGAATGCGCGTCCAATCTTCGCCGTTCACAAAAATGTGCGAATAGCTTTCAAGCACGCGGAATTCAAATTGCATGGCTTGCGCAAGTGCGATCACGCGCGCCTGGTCTTGGGCGTCGATCTTTTGCTGCAGCGCCAATTTCCCAATGGCACGGTACATGTAGCCCGTATTGATATAAGTCGCCCCGGTCATCCGCGCCAAAGCTTGCGCAATCGTGCTCTTCCCTACACAGGAAAGGCCGTCAATGGCGATCACTTGGCTTGGGTTCACCTTGGCTCCTGGGAGATTACCGCTCGGCTTCATCGGATTTGATTTAATATTTTCTGAAGATCTTCGCGCGTTACAGGCCGTGGATTGTTCTTAATGCGATCGGGACGGAAACCATCCCGCAGAATCAATTTAATGCCGTCCTCGCGGATGCCCAAACCGGACAACTTTCTTTCCAACCGGACCTGATCCATCAGCGCATCGATTTGGTTGGCCATGTCGTCATAATCGCGCGCACCCGCTGCGCGGCACAAAGGCAGCCCCGCCTCTTTCATGACCGGCGCGTTGAAACGAATAAAAGAGGAGAGCGTCAAAGCGCAGGCATGCCCATGCGCCACCGAAAAATGTGCCGTAATGGGATAGGAAACCGAATGCACCGCTGTTGTTTTCGTGTGCGCTATCGCCAAGCCTGCCTCGCAACTGCCCAAAGACATGGCAGCGCGCGCTTCCGCATCGGAGGGTGCCGCAACCACGGTCTTAAGATGCCGCATCATGAGTTCGAGCGCGCGCAGCGAGTGTGTCTGCGAAAAAGGCGTGGCGTGCACGGACCAAAAAGATTCGATGGCCTGGCTGACGGCGTCAAAACCTGTCGAGGCCGAAACATAGGCCGGCATCGAATAGGTCATCTCCGGGTCGATGATGGCAATCGAAGGATAAAGAGCGGGATGACCGATCGTAATTTTTTTCTTTTCACGCGTTTCTAAAGAAGCGTACGGCGTGACTTCGCTGCCGGTACCAGCGGTCGTGGGCAGTGTGATCAAAACCGGAGCACGAACCGCAATGGGCGGTGTGCGGTCCATGTAAGCCGCAAGATCCGTCACAGGCTGGCGCGAAATAACATTCCAAAGCTTCGCGGTATCTAAAACACTGCCGCCGCCGATCGCCAAGGTCACGTCGAAAGATTGCCCTTTCAACCGGTCGATGCCTTCCTGCACAAAGATTTGGGTCGGATTTTGCGGCACCGCCGCGGTTTCAAGGACTTGATACGGCTCCAACATTTCCTGCAGTTTTGAAAAATAGGCGGAAGCCCGAAACGATTTTTGTCCCAAGACCAGCAAAATGGATTTGGGCTTCAAGTCCGCCAGCACAGCCGGCAGCTGATCGAAAGATCCGTTGCCAAAAAGACGGCGTGTGGGATCTTGATAGAGGCTGGCAGTTTCCTGTTTCGCACCGGAAGCTTTGGTCGCGGGAGCAGCCATCATTCAGGAACCGGAGTTTTTTCAACGAAATTTTTAAAAGACTCGGCGATTTGAGCAGCCGTGTACCGGGTGGTAATGCGCGGGATGTCTTTGGTTTCCTGCCGGTTGACCTTGATGCGAACCAGCACCGGCCCGTCCTGTCTCAGCCAATGCGGCAGGGATTGCCGCAAGGACGTCTGCTCTTTAAAACACACCGCCGCGCGATATCCGCAGGCTTTGGCAATCGCTTCAAAATCCGTACTGACGGACGTTGTATTTTGATCGCCCGTTGTTTCATACGATTCGTTATCCACCACAAGATGCACCAAATTTTTAGGCCCATAATGACCGATCGACGAAACAATCCCCATATGCATCAAGAAAGCGCCGTCACCGTCGACCACCACGATGCGGCGGTCCGGCCTCGCAAGCGCTGTCCCTAAAGCCAGCGCCCCGATATGCCCCATCGACCCTTGCATATAAAAATTACCGGGCCGGTCTCCGATCGCAAAAAATTCCCGGGAAGGTTTCCCGGTGGTCGCGAAAATCAAATCCTCTTCACCCAGGCATTCGCGGATGACGGCCAGCGCGTCAATGCGCTTCATCGGGTAGGCCGAGGATGCCGGCGCCGCCGCGTAGGCGCCAAACGTGCCTTGCCGGACCAGAAAGACAACCGGCTTCTTGCGCGTCATCATTTGCTCAATGCCCTTATCGAGTGCGCCAGCCAATGCATTTTCTTCCTGCGGCAGCTCCCAGTAAGGACAATCCAGCGCTTCCAAAAGCTGCGTCATTTTTTTCCCCATGATTTCATGCTGCGGCTCATCCGCAATGCCGTAAGCGCGGCCGCTGACAAAAATCAAAACCGGAACCTGATAAATGGCATTCAGCGATGTCAGCGGGTTGATCAGATTTCCCAAACCGGAATTTTGAATCATGACCACCGCCGGCTGGCCGCCCAGATAAGCGCCGCTTGCCAGACCCAAAGCCGAACCTTCATTGGGCGCCATCACATAGGACAAATCGTGCTGATCTTCGATGTAGCGGATGACGTTTTTAAAATACGAGCACGGGACGCCCGTGTAAAAACGGAAAGCCTTGGAAGCGAGATACTCGACAAACACCTTGGGAGAAATCACAGCGAACTCACCGTCTTGCTCAGGGGTTCGTTGGAGGACGCAGAAAAATAGCGGTTCACTCTTTCATAGTCATCGAGCGAATAAATCTCAGACCAGCCGTGATCAATGATCATCCCGTAAATCTCGGCTCCTTGTTCAATCATGTATTGCAGGAGATCCGTCACGGAGGCCTGATTCATATTCGCGGCTTCATAGAAAGGCTTCCCTGAAAATTTCGCCTGCGCTTCCTGCCAGGCCTGTTTGATCCGCTGGCTGCCTTCGTCGGACAAAAGCATCATGCCGATGAACTCATGCTGGGCGGCCGGTTCGATCTTCTTGCCGATGCGCAGAATCTTTTTGAATTGTTCCAAATTAATTTTCCGGATGTCCTGGCTATCGTGGGACTCCGCGACCACCACGCGGTCCAAAACCTTGTCGCGCCGCGGCAGCGTCTTGAAAGCCCTGTCAATCACAAGCGTAATGGGGTGGGTGCTTTTAAGCAACGTTTCCGGTATTTTGCGGTCGAAAATAATGTCGGCGTAGCAAAGCAGCGTCTTCCCCTGCGCCGCGTTCAAACCGCACATCATCGAATGCGCGCTGCCTTTTTTGGCATATTCCGGGTTGCTCACTTTTTGAATGCCGTTCGCCGCAATTTTATCTTCGCGATAGCCGGTCACGACTCTAAATTCATTCACGCCGGCCGAACGCAAAATATCCAGCTGGTGTTCCAAAAGAGGTTTGCCGCCCACTTCCAGCATGCATAAGGGCTGATCGGATAAATAGGGGGCCAGGGCAGGCTGAAATTGATGGTCGCCGGCAGCCGGAATCACAGCGGTAATTTTTTCTCCCTTGCGGGTATATTTCTTTTCATTTTCCTGATGCGAGGCCATGCCCTGCAATTGGAATAATTCCTGCATCGAAGCAATTTCCTTTTCCACCGAACGCGTACTGCCTTCTTCATAAATTTTACGCAGGACTTCGTCCATTCCGCGCACCATCGCGCGTATCCCCTGATTGGCATAAATGGCTATTTTGTAGCCTGCCTGCGCCAGCTCGTCCGCCGTCACTTCGTAATAAGTTGTGGGGATTGCGATCAGCGCGCAGCCATTGCCGACTTTCTCTTTCCAGAGTTTTGAAAAGGTGAACATTTCATCCGGCTTTTTGGATTTCGAATGCATCACGATCCCATCCGCGCCGGCTTTGTAGTACGCATACGCGCGGTTGAAAGCCTCTTCCATGCCCCAGCCGGCGATCAAAGCTTCCACGCGCGCAAAAATCATGATGCCGTTGTCATCTTTGCGGGCGGAGCGCGCCGCTTCGATCTTGCCGACAAATTCCCCGATGGCCGCTAATTCCTGCCGGCCGGGAATAAAACTGTTCACCTTGGGAAAGTGTTTATCTTCGATAACAACCGCCGCAATATCGGCGGCTTCGTATTTGCGGATCATGTGCATGACATTATTCGCATCGCCGTATCCGGTATCGCAATCGCACACCACCGGCAAATGCGTGGCTTCGTTGATGTTGGAAGCCGCCACTAAATTCTCGGTCATCGTCAAAATATTGGCATCGGGAACGCCGTGCGCCGTGGAGATCTCGAAACCGCTGGCCCACACCCCGTCGAAGCCGTTCTTTTCGATGAGCTTGGCGCCTAAGGCATTATGGCCACCGATAATTTTCAATATCGGTTTTTCGCGCATCAACTGCCGGAACTTCTGTGCTTTATTCATTCAACTTTCTCCTTGGAAAAATAAGTGCGCTCGATGCATGCCCAAGCTCGCTAAGTCCTGTCTTGATGCGGTCATAGAGAGATACTGGACCCGAAGGGTTTCTGGAATACCCGCTGAGTAGCGAGCGTTATTTTAAAGCTTCAAGCTCGAATGTCAATACAAACTTCTAACTTTAACCCTTTATAAATGAATGAGTTACGAACTTAAACCCGCCCTCAAAAATCGCCTTTTCGCTAAGTTGCAGACCGATGCGGCCGATAATGTTTAGGGATAAATAAATATGGACGCCTTCCGGCAAACCGCCTATTATTCCGCATGTTAAAAAAAGGACGTATTTTACTCTTAACCCCTAATCTTAAAGGGGTTAAGGATGGTCTCAACCGCATCCAACCCCCTCTGGGCCCTATGATTGCCGCTGCCGTCATGCGGAACAACGGGCACGAAGTCTTTATCCATGACGCCGCGCTGGAAGGCTGGAAAAACCAGCGGGAGATTGATCAGAATACGGTTTTGATCGGTCAATCCGATGACGAGATCAGCAAAGTCATCGCTAAGACCGCCCCCGACGTCATCGGAATATCCGCTCTTTTTTCCAATCTCATGGAATCGGCCCATCATATCGCGGCCATCGCCAAGCGCGCCAAGCCCAACGCTAAAATCATCCTGGGCGGTAATCATATTTCCAATGCCATTTCGGATTATGTTTTTAATTCCACGCATCCCGGCAATGACACGCCGCGTTTGCTAGATTTAGAAGATGAAAACGTGGACTTTGCCATGCGCGGCGAGGTGGATAATGATTTTCCGCGCCTCGTCGATGCCATCCTCGAAAAAAACGATGTGTCGGGCATCCCGGGTCTGGCCATGCGCAAAGGCAAAAACGAATATCACATCAATGCGGCCCCGGAACGCATCGGAGAACTCTCGGTCCTTCCCCACCCGGCCCGCGATCTTGTGAACATGGAAGGCTATTTCGAAATCGGCGCTTTTCATTCCGCCAAATCAAAATCAAAACGCGTGCTCAGCGTGATGGCTTCCCGCGGCTGTCCCGAAAAATGCACCTTCTGCACAACGCCGGAAATGTGGGGCAACATCGTGCGCTGGCGCACGACCGACGATATCATTTCGGAAATCAAGACCGCGAAAGCAAATTTCAACATCGGTGAAATTCAATTTGAAGATGACACGATCACGGCCAGAAATAAAAATCTGCTGGATCTGTGCAAGGAATTGGAAAAAGTCGGCTTGCCATGGTGCACGCCCAACGGCACCAAGACCAATTATCATTTGGCCTCGCAGCCACATCTGTATAAGGCCATGGCCGATGCCGGCTGCTATCAAATCACGCTCGCCTGTGAAAGCGGCGTGCAAAGGGTCCTGGATAATATCATCCGCAAAAATCTCAAAGTCGATCAAATCAAACCGGCCATTGAAAATGCCAAAAAAGCCGGCATGTTTGTGCACACTTTTTGGATTTTAGGCTACCCGGGAGAAACCTATGCGGAAATGCAGCAAACCGTGAAGGCCGCGATGGACAGCGGCGCTGACAGTTTTTCTTTTGCCATTTTGAGTCCCCTCCCAGGCACGCCCATTTATCGTCAGGTCATGCGGGAAAATTTGTGGTGGCCGGGCCGGGATGCCAACGATTTGATGTACCGCTCATCGCTGGTTAAAGTGGACGGGTTTGATTCGCCCGAAGAGTTTGAAAAATTTGTTACCGAAGCCAATATCAAATGCAACAAATTGCTTCAAGAGAAAGATCCGGAAAGATTCAAAAAGAAGTACGGCGCGGACACCAGCGAGCGCCATTTGGTCAAGCAGACTTAATCCTGCTGAGAACGCAGCCTTCGAATAATTTCCGTTGAGGAAACTCCCGGTGTATACGGCGGTTCGATCAACTCCCCGCCCCACTCTTGCAAAACTTCAATCACGCGCTGCCGCGTCGCCTTCTGCACCCCTTCACACCAGTCATCGCCGTGCACAACATACTGCGGTTTTAATTTTTTAAGATTCGGCACGTAATCCAGCGTTTCCTGCGGCACGACGCGTGTAACTCCCTTGATATTTTCGACCACGGCCTTCCGCTCTTCAAAAGTCATGCAAGGCTTGCGCTTATAGCTCGTAATTGCGGCATCGGTCAAAAGGCCCACCGTAACCTCGCCGTATTTTTCCGCCGCCCGGATCAAGTTGATATGCCCCGGATGCACGATGTCCGCGGACATCCCCACATAAACAACCGGTAATTGCTTTTTCATAGGAGCCTCACAGAAAAAATTTAGGCAGCAACGCGCTGCAGGATATAAAACCCGGCATTTTCATAAGTAATCTGATAGCCCGCTTGCTTCAAAGTTTGCAAACTCGATTCCAGCGGTTCCGTCCCCGGCTCCCAAAAATCCTGCTCCAAAATGACATAATCGGCCTTTTTCGCCAAAGCCAACGCCGCCTTCGTGGGATCTCCATGATAATCAAACTGATGGATTTCCTTGCGCTGGGCCATCTGGGGAATCAGGCTATTATGGGTCAACACGGAAGCTTGCTGTGGAATTTCCCGCAGCTGCGCCCGGATCATGTCCCGGTGCGCTGTGCGGTGCGAAGCGCTATCGGTGTAATAAAAATATTCCGAAGGCCCCGACCGGAGCAGCGCCACAAAAAGCAGGCAAAAAGATAAGAATAATTTTCGCTTTTCTATCCAGGCAAAACGGCGGCAAAGCTCTGAAAATCCATAAATTGCAGAGACAAACAAAACCGGCGCCGAGCCCGTTGTGTAGTGATAAGCAAACGAACGCATCGCT
>ORMF012647472.1_pt1 | contig 14504 bp, 12 predicted proteins | sample 1779871 | NCBI WGS metagenome assembly ORMF01 (sample SAMEA104232316, study PRJEB22302) | groundwater metagenome | biome: forest; feature: aquifer; material: groundwater | place: USA | collected 2011-08-07 | depth 5.4 m | reverse complement strand
CTCGCGCCGCGCCCACCCGAGGTGCCGCTTGCCGCCTGGATCAACCCGCCCAAAAGGAAGGTGCCCGACTCAGCAAAACCATCAACCGTTACTCACTAAATTCATGCAACCAGGTGTCGCAAACTCATTGACACGCTCCGGTGTTGAAGATGTGTTTTGCGTCTACTTGGAAAGACGGCAAACCCACGCGCCTCCCCAGCAAAGACGAAACAGCGCACACTCCGCGCCTTGTGAAAGTCCTTCGCTTGGAAAGCTACGAAGACGCGCTGCACAATCTCGCCACAGACGCCACGCTGGCGGCGAGCGCCGCGAAGGCGGCGGCGTTTCAGGACGCGCTCGGCGCGGAGAACTACCGGCTGCATTACCTCGCCCGGCTGCCCATGGAGGCCAGCGCCTCCATGCTGCAAACCGCGCGGCTCGATCATCCCTTCCGCTACACGCTCGAAATCCTTACAGACGACGGCGCGGAGACACGCGCGGTGGATTTGGTGGAAACCTTCAACTGGCTACTCGGCCTCGACGTGAAACGCCTGCGCCGCTGGATGGAGGGGAAACGTGAATACCGTGTGGTCATGGGCCGCGACCGCGCCGGCGAGCGCGTGCTCGTGGTCTGGCGCGACACGGCGGACCTTGATCCGAAGGCCGAGCGCGCCTTCCTCGACAAGCAGGTCGCCGCGCTGACGAAGGATGCGCCCTTCGACCGGATGCTTATCAACGGCGACTCTGCCACGCCCGGTTTCGAGAGTCTCGACGCGCTCTTCAAGCAACTCATGGAAGCCGTGTAAGCGCATGGCCCAATCCGCAAAAGCGACCGTCAGCAAACAGACGCTCGACTTCGAGCGCTCGCTGGTGCTGAACCGCTACTTCCTGGCCCAACTCGGCGCGGTGGAGTTCGACGACCTCCGCTCGCACCTCGACCGCGCGCAGGAGGGCGATTGGGGTGACGGTAACAGCTTCTTCTTCCACGGGTTGGTGAGCGCCGGCCTGAAGGACATGGCGATGCGCGCCAAGCTGGCGGATTACGACCAGCGGATTCTCGGCTATGAGCGAGAACTGGCGCGCGGGCGTGGCGTTTTCCGCTTCAAGTATTTCCAGTGGCTCGCGCTGCTCTTCACCGAGTTGTATCTGGACGCGCTAACCGAGCACCCTGCCGCACTGCGCCGAAAATTGAACGAGTTTTTCGTCAAGGAAAAGTCGCGCGGCGCGTTGCCGGGCACGATGACGGAGTTCACCGAGGACGATCTGCGGCGTATTGCGTTCCTCATGGCTACCGGCTCGGGCAAGACGCTGCTGCTGCACACGCACATCCGGCAGCTTCGCCATTACCTCGCCCACGGCGCGCATCCCGAAATGCTGGCCAACCGGGCCGACGGTCGCCGCGAATGGGACAACATTCTGCTGGTCACGCCCAACGAGGGCTTGAGCGAGCAACACTTACGCGAGTTGCGCGAGAGCGGCGTGGAATGCGGGCGGCTCGTCGAGGAACGCAGCGCTGGCGGCGGGCGTGGGCTATTTGGTCCACAGGTGATGGTGGTGGAAATCCACAAGCTGGCCGAAGAGGCGAGTGGCGACGGCGTGAGCATCGCGCTGGCCGAGTTGGGCGGGCACAATCTCGTCTTCGTGGATGAAGGCCACAAAGGCGTCGGCAGCGACGCGCAAACGTGGAAGAACCGGCAGCGCGCGTTGAGCGAGGGCGGCTTCCTCGTGGAATACAGCGCGACCTTCGCCCAGGCCGTGGGTGCGGCCAGCGGCGGGAAGCGCGAAGTGCTGATGAGCGACTACGGCAAGGCGATCCTCTTCGATTACAGCTACCGCTACTTCCACGGTGATGGTCACGGGAAGGATTTCGAGGTATTGAATCTCTCCGCCGGGACGGAGGAGCGCGCGCAGCAGTTGCTCGTGGGCGGGTTGCTCGTCTTCTACCAGCAACTCCGGCTTTTCCGCAGCCACGGCCGCGAGTTCCGCCCCTACGAAATCGCGCGTCCGCTCTGGGTCATGCTCGGCAGCAGCGTGAGCCGGCGCCAGGGCGGCAAGGCTGACAACAGCATCGGCGCGAAGTCCGAGCGCGCGGACGTGGCGAAGGCGGTGACGTTCCTCCAACGCTTCCTCGAAGAACCGAAATGGGCGACGAGCGTCATCGCGGACGTGCTCGCTGGAACGAGCGGTTTTCAGGATGAGGAAACGAAGGCGGATTTATTCACTGAGCGCCTCGAATATCTGCGCACACCGAAGGCGAAGGATCTGTACGCCGAAATCACCGAGCAGGTCTTCCACGGCGCGGGCGGATTGGAACTATGGCACCTCGGCGGCGAGACGGGCGAAATTGGCCTGCGCGTCTCCGCACCCACGGGGAAAGAGAAGCCCTACTTTGCTGTCATCAACATTGGCGACGTGCCGAGCTTCGAGAAACACGTGAAGGAGCACCTCAACCTGGAGGTGAAGGCGGACAAGCTGATCGGCTCGCTGTTCGACTGCATCGAGGCGGCGGATTCGCCCGTGCATCTGCTTATCGGCGCAAAGAAATTCATCGAAGGCTGGTCAAGCTGGCGCGTATCGTCAATGGCGCTGCTAAACATGGGCAGTGGCGAGGGCTCGCAGGTGATTCAGCTTTTCGGGCGCGGCGTCCGATTGCGCGGAAAGAACCGTTCACTCAAACGCAGCGCGCGCCTCCCCGACGAAGGCCCGCACCCGCGCGAACTCGCGCCGCTGGAGACGCTCTATATCTTTGGTTGGAATGCGAACTACGTGCAGCGTTTCCGCGAGATGCTGCAACGCGAGTGCGTCTTCCGCGAGCTGACGGTGACGAGCAAGAGCCTTTTCCAAAAAGAGAAGACGCTACCAGTCCCCCGGCCACGCAAGGACTTTGACGTGCGGACCGAGACATTCACCGTCGCGGCGGAAGACCTTGGCGTTTCCATTGACCTCACGCCGCGTGTGCAAACGCTAGAAGGGACGCACATCGGTGCGGGCACGCTGGGTGAAAGCGCGAAAGTGGATTTCTCCACGGCTGCGGTCCTGGGACTGGTCGACGTTTCCGCGCTTTACGATTCGCTGCTCGCACACAAGCGAGCGCGTGGGCTCGAACATTTCTACATTCCGCGCATGGTCCTGCCCGCCATTCTCGGCCGGTGTGAAGTGAGAGTTTCCACCCGCGACCGGCACGACCCGGCTATCTTGCGCGATGCTGCCACGCGCGCCTGCAAGACCTACCTCGACCGCTTCGCCGCCCGGCGCGAGCGGGAACGCGAGAGCAAGGAAATCGCGCCGGCAAAGCTAGTGGTGAAGGAACAACCGGTCACTTATCGCGTGCGGACCACTTCCGACGAGTTGTTCAAGGAATTGGAACTTCTCGTCAAAAAGGGGATGGGCGAATTGCAGCAGACGGCATGGAAGAAGCCGCTGCCACGCTTGCACATCGAGCGTCATCTTTATAGCCCGCTCCTCCGCGACCCGAAAGACAAAGCGTATCTGGTACCGGGACTCGCCGTTAGTCCGCCTGGCTTGAGCAAGAACGAGAGTGACCTCCTGATACGGATTTCAGATGTCTGGGAGACGAGAAGGAACAAGGAGCCGTTCAAGGGCGTCGATGTGTTTCTGCTCCGCAATCAAGCAAAGACTGGCATCGGCTTCTTCAAACAGAGCGGCTTCTACCCCGACTTCCTCCTCTGGCTTCGCCACAAGGCGTCTGGCCGTGCGCATTTGCGCTTTCTTGAATCGCACGGGATGCACCACGGCGGTTTGTTCCTGAAGAACAGTCCAAAAATTGAGTGCCTTAAAGAACTCAGGACACTTTCCGCTCGGAAGGATTTCAAAAAGGCCAAGTTTTCGATGGACGGCTATATCCTCACTACGACGCCACTCGGCGACATTCCCGGCGCGGGCGGCAAGACATGGGAAGATCTGAAGCGTGATTATCACGTCATGGAGCAGACGGCCACGAACGTGAACCCGATACTTGAATTTCCAGCCGAGAAATAGCAAGGCGGGCAGAGTCAAGGACCGGTGGGAACGGCGAGGGTGTAGATAATGGAGCATGGCGCGACGATTGTCGGGAATTGCCGCAGGGGGTGTGCTATGGCGCGATCCGCACCCGACCCCGCCGTAGGCGTGGCGATCCGAGAATCGATGACGAGCCCAATCGACCCAATCAATATTTGTCCGCGCTGCCACGGTGGCGGGTTTGAGCCGACGCTTGCTCACACAGGCGGGACAAGCTTGACGCGCGGTGGCTAACGCTATGGCACGCAAACAAGGCGACACCTTGGCAGACTTGGGGCTGCGTCCCCGTCTTGGCCATGACTTGCCGACACTATTCGCATGGCTTAAGGACAAAGACCTTACCGATACCGGCAGTGTGTTCGATCGCCCGTTGGAAAATTTTCTGCCGGGAGCTGAGGCGCTTGGTGAACGACTGGCGCTCGCGCAATCTACGGGGCGTCATGCGTCACAACCGCACACGCAAAATGAATTGAAAGTCTTGAAAAAGAGTTTCGAGAACATCAAACTTGGTGGGATCAGCCCGGATGCCCTGTGGGGCGCGATGCATGATGCCGAGGGCAGCGTGCGGACGCTGCGGTGGGAGAAGCTGCCGGCCGAGGCTATGGCGTTTTACCGACCCTTTCACTTTCCTCCGTTTGACCAATGGGGCATATACCTCCTGATTGGTCCCTTGCTGAACTACCACTGCGCGCTGATCCAGCAAAGCCAGCAGCTCAAGCTGTTCTCGCCAGAAACCTTGATGCACCTCATCTTGTTTGAGATATTCAATCACGAGTTTTTCCATCATTTGGTGGAATCTACGGCGACCACTCTGGAACTTATCCTGGCTACCCAGGATAAGTCCCAGCCCGTCTACTTGCGCCATCGCCAGCAACAGGCGGACAACACCTTCGACCATCCGCACGCGCCGCTGGAAGAAGCCCTAGCGAATGCGTATGCATACAACGCCTTGAGCTTTATCAGCCGCGTCAAGGCGGGTTTCAAGACAGCCGGCGTCAAAGCCTACCAGCAAGCCATTGCAAAGTACTGGCACTGTGAGCCGCCCGGCTACCGAAACGCCGCGCTATACATAGGGGGTAACTACGTTGATGGCGGCGCTTTGCTCCTGGCGCAACTGTTAAATCAGCCGCGCTTGGCAGATGACGTGCCCTTGAGCATTGTTGCCAAGCATGTCATGCCCAGTGGTTTTGCAGCTTTGCTCGCCAAACCGGATATTCCGACTTGGCTGGTTGGTGCTGAAACGGAGCTAGCCCTGTTCGACAAATTGGTCCCCGCTCCCAACGAGGCATATACCCAGCTCTTCTGGCCCTACAACACCGACAGCTTGGACAATTTCATTGCCCAAAAGCTGGCGGAGGAGAAAGAGCGCAAGGCATTGCAGAAGTCTGCGCGCCGGGGAAAAGCGCCGCAAGCACAGATGTTCTGATGGATACCAGACAGATTGGCGCCTCCTACGTTTTGGTGAGCTGCTGCACTCGGCGAAAGGCGAGTCCTTCAGAAAACGCCTATTCGTTCTGAAATTCAGCCAAGGCGCGCATTTGATCTCGTAGAACCTTCTGGAGACCCCTCACGGGCGCCGACCGCTGCCCATGCTTCCAGCCGTTCATGCGGCTGATCGCCTTACCCTGCGGGGTTTTTACGCCTCCGGACTGCCATGGCTTCCAGATGTGAATCAGCTTCGATTGCCGCGCCCGTCGTTCCGATGTCCATCCGTTCATAACTTGAGGACTCCAATAGTTCGGTTGCCGGATTTATTTCTCTGGCGGAATGGTGCTCGAGATCAGAGCCTTGCATTACGACCTGATTTTGTTGAATAACCGTTGGTTGACAAGGATTGGTGATGCGCCCAAGCGTTTCAAGGGTCTTCCGGCAATTATTTTGGACACGAAGTGCGAGCAATATTCGCTCTTGGTAGTGTTCACTGCCGAAATGCGTGTATGACCGTTCGATCAACGAAGAAAACAGCGCCTGCAAGACTTGCGCCTGACCAAATAGCGCGGCTTTGGCTGCGGTGAGATCCCCCTGTTTTAGCTTTTCAGTCTCGGCCTTCAATTGGAAGACGAGATCCGCGAAAAAAACAGTCGGCTTCTCATCTAATGAAATGAGAAGTCCTGGCGCCACGCCGCGGAGGGCGAGTGCACTTTGGAATGCCGGGTCGATCGCTTGATGAAGGGCTTTTGAGGTTTCTCGCTTTTTCGTTTTCACCCGCCGGCCCGGTTGGATGAAACCTTCTCTATCGTCGATTGATGGCGCTTTCGCTTCCCGGACAAAAGCGGTATTGGTAGCCGCAATATGAATGGCCGCGCTTCGTGGGGCAATGGGTTTTGTCTTCATCAGTGCGCGGTTGATCCGCAGTGATCGATCAACTCGATGAACTTGTCCGGATTCCATTTGGCGCGAGGAACTCTCATGTCAAAGGTGGCCGCACCCCGCATGGCCATGGTTACGATTATGTCGTGCGGATCGGCTTCGTCGTCAACCACAATCGCCCTCCTGACGTTCGGGTTTTCGCGCAGGACGGTCAGGACCCGCTGCCGGCGGGTTTCAATCGCGAGGTTTCGCAGCGGCTCATTCTCGGGATCGCTCAAGGCGGGGGCGAGTGCCTCGGCGGGGTCGGCTTCTATATCGTCCGCATAGATCGCTGTCACCAGCCGGCCCAATTCCGCCGGTTCAGTTTCGGTCGCCACTCGCTCAATACGCGCCGGAATGGAACTGACAAAACCGACAGAAGTACTTTTGTCAGTTCTGTCAGTTGGTCTTTGGCGTGTTTCCAGATCGGTGAGGCGATCCAGGTAGCTCATGACGCCACCTTGGGATTGACGTAGTAGGCGGGGTCAGACGGCCGGCCCATCACCGGCGCATCAGTTTCGACCGCCCGCAGGTAGTCGTAGTCCGCGAGCAAGCGGCACGCAGCTTTTACCCGCTTGGCGTCGCCCAACCCATGCCATCCGTTGCGGTAGACCTCCCGTGCTTTGAATGGGCTTTGAACCTGCCCGCGGCTGATCCTTGCAAGGAGAAGGCGTGCGGTATCTGCGTCCGGTGCGTCGGCGGCGTGATAGATGCGCCGAGCATGCGGTTCCAGATATTCCAGCCAGGATAGGGCCTTCAACATGGTGCGTTCACGGACCTCATACCCGTCTGGCTGGTCGGCGAGATGAAAAATAAGAGCAAGCTTCCCGAGCAGTCCGGGGTACTTGCCGAAGTGAGATGAAACGGCGGAGCAATCCTCGCCGCTGGTCTCGCGGTTGCGCCGTGAGATCATGAAATTTGAGTACCACTCCACGAACAGCCCTTGTGCTCCAGCGCCCAGGCGCAGGTAGGGCGGAGAATTGCCAAAGTCGTCTTGCCGCCCGATACGTTCCGGATCGAACGTGTCGGCGAACGCGAAAAGGGCCGCTGCTGCCTCCTTGCTTTCCTTGCTGGGCCATCGATCCACGTACTCGAATGCCGGCGCGTCGGGCCACACGGCAAGCTGAAACCGCTGCAACAGCCCATCCGCACGTTCGCCCGAGAATGCGCCTCGCACATACCGCTCCAGCGGGCCGGGCTGAATTCCACCAATCACCGACATGGCGAAAGCCGGAATCGCCGTTTTTCCTCGCATGATCCGATCAAACCGGTAGCCTTCCTTCCCGCTCCAGCCGGTGAGATAAAACCCCCTCGCCGCGGCGTTCCGTTCATCCTCTAGATTCGTGAGCAGTGACGAAAGCTCGTCACGTTCCACCAGCAACCCGTTTGGATTCTCGGCAAGCATTTCGCCCAGCCGTTCTACCGTGGCATCAGAAGTCCAGTAGACGCGGCTTGGCGGCGCTTCAGGCATAGCCTCAAGCACAAGCTCAAGTTTGGCGCCGGGATCGTCGGCAAGCGAAGCCTTGGCTACCTTCTTCGCCGCATCGTTGCGAATCTTCGCCTTCTCAAACTCGGCCGCAAAAATCAAAGCTTCCTTGGCGGCAGTCTCATCGGCAGCGAACTGCAAACGCTTGAAGGGGCTCATCGCATCACGCATGGCTGGCGTTTTCAGGCTTGAAGGCAACCCGATCAGCGCACCCCAGACATTCCCGTACTCGGTCCAGTCGTCCTGTGCTTTCAGCCGAATGCCTAACCGGCGACCGACTAAACTGCCAAAAGCCACCATCGCCGAAACGGCGGCAAAGTCCGGCGCGAATCGTGCACGCTCGGCGGCATCGGCGACCCAGGGCGTGAACTTATCCGGCAGTAGGCGCAAGTCGAACGCTGGCACATTGGGAAGTGTTGGCAGCGGCAAAGGGGCCGGCCAGGCGTCAGCGCTCGGGTTTGGCGCGTTTCCGGTAGGTGGTTGATGCGCTGGCACTGCCGGCACACCCGCGCCCGCCTGCGGCCCGCGTCGCAGTTCCTTGGGTCCGTCTACCAGTTCCCGCACATCCTGCCAATGCCTGTCGGCACAGGAGTTGTGCTGGCACTTGAAACCGAGCGCGCCATCCGCAGCGCGAAATACCGCAGCCTCGCCATTCGTGTGTTCCGGACTGAAAGGGCATCGCGCCAGCCGGTAACGGTCCCCACCGTTATGCTGGTCACGCTTCGCCTCTATCCCGAGGCGTGACAGAAACGCGTCAAGATCAAAAGGAGCCTGACCTCGGTACACATCGCCATTCACCCGCTTGGGGAGATCAACCGTCGGGGCAATCTCACGTAACTGGTCCAGCGTTACCACGCCTTCGCGCTTTGGCATTTTCACGAGGCGCGATAGGCGCCAGGGCGTGGCGGGCGTGTTGTCTCCCTTGTTCGCAATGGTCCCGTACAGCTTCACGATGCGCGCTGCATTGAACACACTGCGATCCAGCTTCACGGCGTCCGTGTCGAGTCGGTCGGCCAAGGCATTGAGCACCGCTTTCACCGCCTCGGTCACTTCTGGCGTATTTGGCAAGTCGAGCGGATAGATCAGGTGCATTCCATTGCCGCTTTCCGCAACCTCGGGATCCGCCCAGCCCAATTCCTTGAGCAGCGCATAAGCTCTTCGCGCCGCTTCCCTGGCCCACTCTAATTGCGCGTCTGTGGCGCTTGTGTCCTTCGGCCGTACGGGATCGAAGTCGAGCAGCAACCGCGTACGCCGCACAATGTTTGCATCCGTGGTGGTCGCCTGTGCATGCGGCTCGATTCGATTGGAATAACGCCCGAGTAACTGCGGATCAACGGGGTTCAGCGTGACGTAGACCGCCGCGCCATTTGCATTCAGCCGTTGGGCCTCGCGCGCTGCGTTGGCGTGGTGCGACACATCGAAGTAACCCGCGTCCGTGCGCTTGCGCCCGCGCTGCGTGAGCGCCCGCAATTCAATAACGCCATCCGAGGCGAGCATTCCAAGGGTGCGGACCATCATGCTATGATCAGGTTGCACTGTTTCAATGATTCCGCTCATCGACCCTCCTCGCGTTCCGTTTGGAGGGTCTTTGCTTTCTGGGCCAGGAATTCATGAATCGCGCGCATTGCCTGCGATAGGAAGGCATCTCTCACGGCGGGCGTTGTGAAACCAATGCTCTGGACGTACTGAGGTTTGCCGCGGTCGGTTCGTGCCACGTTGCCGGCGTTATCGAGTACCGGCCGTCCCGGAACACCGATCCACTCGCGGCCACCGCTTTGGTGGTGGGTGAAATCTGTCAATATCAAGCCCGACGCAAGCTCTAGCGTGGCGAATCCCATCAAAAAGCCCTTCTGATACGGCCGGTAGTCCACGCAGCGCATCATGACGCGCTCCAAACCAGTTTTTGCCGGCAAAGTGGGGCACAGTTTTCCAGCGGCAGAATTCCGTGCGGGCAAGCGGCAATTGCCGCTGCCCTACCAGCTGTGGCTGGTATCACGGTAGAATTGGCTTGCGAGTGAGATGTTCTGAGGGCGCGGAGTTTGCAGACTCCGGCGCCCTTTGTTTTTGTTGTCATGGTCGTCTGCCTGATCACGCGACGACCACAGCAGCACGCTCTTCCAATAGCGCGCGAATCTTCTCGACGCGCCACACCGTAGTCTTCGGCCCGAGCTTTTCCCCTTTCGGATACTTGCCCTTGGCAATGCCGTCCCACCAAGCGGACTTACTGATCGGGATTATTGCGGGTGTTGGCGGGTCACTGTCCGGATCACCAATGATCTGCGGCAACCGTACATACCCTGTATCCGGTAGCGTCGCAGGGTATGCGCGCTTCGATTTCGCACTTTGCGTGCTTGGCTTGGTAGCCATGTGTCCGTCCTTTTGTGGATGAATCGTACTTTCATCATCCGCACGGATAAGACGCAGTAGCTATGTCTCAGTGAATTTTGTTTGTGTTGAGAATTCTATCTATTTGCCTTATCGAGTATGAAAAACTACCGCGTTCCTTAACAAGGCGAGCCAGGCCCCTTCGTCCACCGTTTTCCTCATATAAATTCCTGGCCATCTTAACAACTGCATTTGGCGCTACCACGCTGCCAGCGGATCCGCCTGCCGCAGATGTACGCATTTTGTTTATTCCAACCTTCGCGGCGTGTGCCAGGTCCTTGCCTAGCCAAAGTTCACGGCACGCATCTTCGCCTGATTCCAGGTCGCAACGCAGTCTGACCAGCCGCACAATTGCTTGATCGATAACGCTCTCCTCTGGCATCTTCAGTGCCAGCATTTCCCTTTGTAGATCCTCAGCTTCTGCGTGCATATGCTCTGCTAAACAGCGATCCTCCAGCCGAAGCAATTCTTCCATCCTCAGGTGAGCTTGAAACGATTCGACCACTTGGTTCGGGGTAATTTTATGATCGCAGAGCGCGCCAGCGATGGTAATCCGGTCCGCCGTGAACTTGTCCTTGATGAAAGCCGGCGCCCAGACTTGCTCTATCGTGCCTCGAAGCCCATCGTATTTTTCCGCCTCCCACTCTTTGAGTAGATCGAATAAATTCGCTGGTCGTTGTCCCATATGCGCCCCCTTCACGCTCCCTTGATGCGAGAGCCGCGCCAGCCGGGCAAGGGAACTCGGTTTTCGCCCTCGGGAATCAGCCTCGGGCTAGGCGCAGCAATTCGCTAGGCAGCCTGCCCGCGCAACAGGATCACATCCGCGCCAGTCCTCAGCTTGTCCAGGTAGTCAGCCCATTGCTGCATCATCTTGCGCCGCTCTGGCAGGAACTTAGTCCGGTTGTAAGCTGTGCCGAGTGCGTCCGGCACACGATGCGCCAATTGATGCTCGATCACTTCCGGCGCGATGCCAAGCACCTCATGCAAGATTGTACGAGCCATCGCTCTGAAACCATGCCCGGTAATCTCCGTGCGCGTGTTGTATCCCATGCGCCGAAGCGCAGCATTCACCGCAGCATCGCTCATCGCCCGTCCGTTGCTTCGCGCTCCCGGAAATACAAAGGCCGTGCGTCCCGTCAGGGCGTGCAGTTCGCGCAAGGTCGCCACGGCTTGCGATGCCAGCGGGACAAGGTGTTCAGTCTTGGTCTTGGTCGCCAGATATTTCCACTCGCCATTTTCAAGGTCAAATTGCTGCCAGCGCGCTTGCCTCAGTTCACCCGGACGCACGAATAGCATAGGAGCAAGTTTCAGCGCGCATTGCACGATGAACGTGCCCTTGAATCCTTCGATTGCGCGCAGCAATTCGCCTACTTCAGTCGGTTCGGTAATCGCTGCGAAATGCTCTTGCTTCACCGCCGGCAATGCCCCGCGTAGATCGCCCGTAGGATCACGATCAGCGCGTCCGGTTGCGACCGCATAGCGAAATACTTGCCCGCAGGCTTGCGCGACTCTATGTGCTGTATCGAGCGTTCCCCGACCTTCTACCCGTCTGAGCACCGCCAGAATGTCAGGCGCAGTAACTTCCGCTATCGGCCTACTCCCGATCCATGGAAACACGTTATTCGATAGTCGCGTTGTAGTTTTGCTAACGTGGCTCGCTGACCATCCCGCCTTCCGGCCGCCTATCCACTCCCGCGCCACGGCTTCAAAACTATTCGCGGCCAGCGTCTCGCGCATCGCCTTCGCGGTTTTCCGGTGTGCGCTCGGGTCTATGCCTTCGGCGAGCAGCTTCCGCGCCTGGTCGCGCCGGTCTCGGGCGCTGGCGAGAGTGACAGCAGGATAGACGCCCAAGGCGAGCAGTTTTTCCTTTCCGTTGAATCGGTACTTGAAGCGCCACAGCTTCGCCCCGGCTGGCGAGACTTGCAGATACAGCCCACCGCCGTCAAAGAGTCGTGAAGCTTTTGGGCCTGGCTTGGTCTTGCGAATTCCGGTGTCTGTCAGTGGCATCTTGGGTTCCCCCGGTGCGCGATACCCCCAGTGCGAGGGCCGATACCCCAAAGAATACCCCCAGATACCCCCGGATTGCAATAGCCCATTGCGGACTACTCTGGACAAGAAAAAGGCCGTAAGCCCTTTAGTTACTGGTGCTTACGACCTTTATTGGACTACTTCGGACGGGTTGTTGGTGGGCCCACCTGGACTCGAACCAGGGACCAAAGGATTATGAGTCCTCTGCTCTAACCAACTGAGCTATAGGCCCGATGAACAATTATAGCGCGGCGCTGCGGCCGTGCTTCCGCGGTAATTTCAAAAAATTGAAACGCACTACTCCCCGTACGGCGGGCGGTTTCGAGAATTTTATATACCCACACTGGAATAATACGGTGGAACGTCAAGCCGCCGCGGCGCGCTTTACCCGGACCTTCTCTTTCAAGGTCACGAATTCTTCCGCCGCCGTCGGATGGATTCCCACCGTTTCGTCGAACTGCGCCTTGGTCAATCCGGCCTTGACCGCAATGGCGATTCCCTGGATGACTTCGGGCGCGTCCGGGCCGACCATGTGCGCCCCCACCACGCGCCCGGAGCCCGCGTCCACGACGAGTTTCATCATGGTGCGTTCGTCGCGGCCGGACAAGGTGGCCTTGAGCGGCTTGAAATCGGTCTTGTAGATATCCACCTCGCCGCAGCTTTCCACGGCTTTGGCCTCGGACAGCCCGACGCTGCCGACCGGCGGCTGGCTGAACACGGCGCTCGGCACGTCGTCGTGATCCACCGGCACCGGCGCGCCGCCGCCGAACAGGGTGCGGGCGACAGCCTGGCCCTCGCGGATCGCGACCGGCGTCAGGGCGATACGATCGGTGACGTCGCCGGCGGCATAGATGCTCGCGACACTCGAGCGCGAGTACCGGTCCACCGCCACGGCGCCGCTCTGGTCGAGTCTTACGCCGGCGCGCTCAAGCCCGAGGCCTTTGGTGTTGGGCGCCCGGCCGGTGGCGAACATGACCGCATCGACTTGCCTTGTTTCGACCCCATCGCAGCGCGCGCGCAGTCCGTTCCCCGCACGCTCGAGCGCCGCCACGCGGTGCCCGGTCAGCACTTCGATGCCTTTTTTGCCCAGTTCCAGATGCAGGTGCCGGCGCACATCGTCGTCAAAGCCGCGCAGGATCTCCTCGCCCCGGTACGAAAGCGTCACCTGCGATCCCAGCCCGTTGAAAATGCCGGCGAACTCGACCGCGATGTAACCCCCTCCCACGACCAGCACGCGGCGCGGCAGTTCGGGCAATTCGAACGCCTCGTTGGAGGTGATGGCCAGTTCCGCGCCGGGGATGGCCGGCTCCCCCGGCCGCCCGCCGGTGGCCACGAGGAGCGCCTTTGCGGTGATGTGTTTGCCGCCCACCTCGACGGTGTGCGCATCGGCCACCGTGGCCCGGCCCCGTAGCAGGGTCACCTTCGAATTTTCGAGGAGCCTGGCATAAATGCCCTCCAGGCGCGCAATTTCCCTGTTCTTGTTGGCGATGAGTGCCGGCCAGGAGAAGCGCGGTGCCGCCACGGTCCAGCCAAAGCCGGCCGCATCGTCGAAATCCTCGTGGAAATGCGCCGCGTAGCTGAGCAGTTTCTTCGGCACGCAGCCGCGGATGACGCAGGTGCCGCCGAAGCGGTGGTCTTCGGCTATCGCGACGCGCGCGCCCAGGTCCGCCGCGACGCGCGCACTGCGCACCCCGCCCGAACCGCCGCCGATGACAAAATAGTCGTAGTCAAATTGGGACATGTCACCCGTGCCGTCGCCCCGCGGGGCAGGCTCCGCGAACCGCTGGATTCCCGCCTCAGGCGGGAATGACGGCGCGCCGCGCCGTCAGTTGTTGTCAAGAAAGCTCTTCAGCCGCTCCGAGCGGGAAGGATGGCGCAGCTTGCGGAGCGCCTTGGCTTCGATCTGCCGGATGCGCTCGCGCGTCACATCGAACTGCTTGCCGACTTCCTCCAGCGTGTGGTCGGTGTTCATCTCGATGCCGAAGCGCATCCGCAGCACCTTGGCTTCGCGCGGCGTGAGCGAGTCCAGCACGTCCTTGGTGACTTCGCGCAGCGAAGCGAACATCGCCGCATCGTTGGGCGCCAGGGTCGTCTGGTCCTCGATGAAATCGCCGAGGTGGGAATCATCATCGTCGCCGATCGGCGTCTCCATCGAAATCGGCTCCTTGGAGATTTTGAGGATCTTGCGGATCTTCTCCTCGGGCATCTCCATCTTGATCGCCAGGGTTGCCGGATCGGGTTCCTGCCCGGTCTCCTG
>ORMF011559014.1_pt1 | contig 14504 bp, 18 predicted proteins | sample 1779871 | NCBI WGS metagenome assembly ORMF01 (sample SAMEA104232316, study PRJEB22302) | groundwater metagenome | biome: forest; feature: aquifer; material: groundwater | place: USA | collected 2011-08-07 | depth 5.4 m | reverse complement strand
GAGTTGGGAGAGATGAAGCTTTGGCAGGTAATCGTCGTGGCCAGCGCCGGCGCAGTGATAGGCGACCAGATCGGATATGCGCTGGGCCGTTGGGGCGGTCATCGCGTCGTCGAACGGATTCGGCGCAGACGAAATGGCTCAGATAAGATTGCGCAAGCCCAGGCATTCGCTAAGCGATGGGGGGCAACGGGAATATTCCTGACGCGTTGGCTGATCACACCTCTCGGGCCGTGGTTGAATCTGACCAGCGGAATGACCGGTTATCCCTGGACACGATTTTTCGTATGGGACGTGTTGGGAGAAGTTCTCTGGGTGGTCCTATACGTAATGCTCGGGATATTCTTCAGCGATCGCGTGCAGGCGCTGGTTGAAATCCTCGGCAACCTTGCCTGGGTGATTGTAGGCTTGATTGCCGCGGTGATACTGGGTTGGAAGTTGCTCAGGTATCTAAAACCGGAGGAGGCGATCAGGGCTGAACAGTGATTTCCGAGTGTTAAAGCCAAGGCTTGACCAGACACTACGCGCTTGGAGAGATCTTTTAGGCGCGTTGAGTGCTTCCGCGGGCGGGAGCAACGGCGGCGTCCGCTCCTTTCTTTGCCGCACGCCACTGGCCGATTCCTTCTCTCGCCAGCTTAAGGATTGACCGGCGGTTATCAACGATCAGCTTGAGCCAGGCGCCTTTTGTCATCTGCGGAAAGTAAATACCGCGAAAGAACATGCGCATGGCAAAGTGCATTACGCGGATCCTGAGCGGCTTGTCGGCAATCGCTTCCAGGGCGCTGGCATTCCGCTGCGGACTGTACGATTCGGTCCACGCCTTATCAAGCTCGGCCTGCGTCTGGCTAATCGACATTTTTAAAGGAGTGTTCGCCATTTGGTAAGGAGCAAACTCCAACCAGTGCTTTGGCCTGGTCAGCCGGCCCGCTTTCAGCAGACGATCATAGAGCGGTGTAGCTGGGAACGGGGTGATTTGACCAAAGACCGGTAATCCGGGGGGCCAGGTTGCGATCTGATCGAGCGTCCGATCAGCAACCCCGGGTGTGTCATTGTCCAGTCCGACTATGAAAGACGTAATTGCATAGATATCACGCCGGGCCAGGCGATCCAAAACGGCAGCATACTCAGCCGGCTTATTAAAGCTTTTGTTTACATCAGCGAGGTTAACCGGGTCGATTGATTCCATGCCGATGAAAATCCATTTACCATGCGACGCTTCGATTAGATGAACGAGTTCTTCGTCGCGGAGAAGATTGGCGCTGATTTGCGCCACCCAGGGCAGCTGGGCGCCTGCGTCGATGATGTCTCTCAGCAGTGACTTGGTGCGTTTGATGTTAATCGCAAAGTTGTCATCGATGAAAAAAACAATCACCTGACTTCGATTCTTACGCGCATGTCTCTTAAGTCGTAAGAGCTCGTCTATTACGCTTTCGTTGCTGCGGAAACGAATTGAGTCTCCGAAGAATCCGGTGACGGTGCAGAACTCACAACCGTAGGGACAGCCGCGACCTGACTCGATTGGGATCAGATGGACGGAATGCCAACCGTTGGCATGCCGCTCCAGAAGCGGCCGCGCAACCTTCGGCACCATGTTGAATTGTTCGAGATCAAGTTTCTCCCACGCGATCGACGGATAAGGTTGCAAACTGGGCTTGCGTTCTTTGCCGCTCTCGTCAACGGGCTTGTAAATCTCCTGCAACTCACCGCGAACGGCGTCCGCGACGATCTGCGGCCAGGTTTCATCAGCTTCTCCCAGAGCTACCGCATCCGCATGGCGCCGGCCACCATCTCGTCCCAGTGCCTCGTCGGGTACTTCCGTGACATGCGGTCCCCCCATTACGACGGGCACACCCGCGGCACGGATGGCATCAGCCATGTGATAGGCGCGAGCCACCATCCTGGTCATCGCACCGATGCCAACTAATCCGATCTGTTTTTCACGAATGAAGGCTACCAACTGTTGCTCGTTCATTGGCCGGGCATTACCGTCGATCAGAAATACCTGATGTTCGGGAGGAGTGAGCGACTGGAGAAGAAACATCCAGAGATGCGGCATGAAGTTGCGGGTCACGCCGTTATCTGGATTGTAAAGAAGGATTTTCATGGGCCGCGATGGGCATGGCTGCCAACTCTCCGCAAAAGAACTCTGCGAAGGGCGAATTCCAATTGCCGCATAATGACCGGCACAGCTTAAAAGGAGAGCTGGAGCCTCTTCTGTGCGGTAACACACATAGTGAGCGAATAATTCGCTCAAAACGTCTGGGAAATTCCTGATGGATTGCTGGGGTAGGAAGCGCAGGGTGCTTAATATTATTAATCTCAATGTGCGTTCACGCACGGACAAAACACACACGACATGTTATATTCGTGTCGCCGGTTAGTTGAATCATGCATCTAATCGACATCAGGACCCGAGTCTGGCACACAAGCTTCTCCTTAATGCCGTTCGTTGGTTCTAATTGCGGTATTTTGAGAAGAGCACCTGATGTTCTGCAGTTTTAAGTAAACGCCACATCTCTAGCGACTCCACCTCAAAAGTATCCGCCTTATTTTTTCCGACGTAAAACGTCGCAGATCAGGAGTGTAAATGTACAACGAAGTTACGGCACAGAAAGACGATAAGCGCATAAACTGGCATACAGCTACTTTTATGGCGCTGTTTCACATCGGCGCGGTGGCTGCGCTATTCATGTTCAGTTGGCAGGCACTAGTGGCGGCCGTCGTGCTGTGGTGGATCTCAGCGAGTTTGGGTGTCGGCATGGGCTTTCACAGGCTCTTGACGCATCGCGGCTATAAAACGCCAAAGTTGGTCGAGTATTTCATCACTGTCTGCGGATTACTCGCGCTCGAAGGCGGCGCGATCAATTGGGTGGTTACGCATCGCATTCATCACGCGCACACGGACGCGCCGGGCGACCCTCACACACCGCGCGAAGGTGGATGGTGGGCGCACATCGGTTGGATGTTAAGGGGCACAGCGCAGTCTCACGACAAACAGACGCTGGCCCGCTATGCGCCGGACATGGTTAAAGATAGATTTCACGTTCTGGCTAATAACCTCTATTGGATGCCGATCATTTTTCTCGCCATTGGTTTGCTCGCATTGGGCGGCTGGTCATTTGTGCTGTGGGCCGTGTTCTTTCGGGTCACCTTCAATTTTCACGCGACCTGGTTGGTTAACTCGGCAACGCACATGTGGGGCCGGCGCCGGTTCGCAACGCGCGATGATTCAACCAACAACTGGTGGGTGGCGCTGCTGACCTTTGGTGAAGGATGGCACAATAACCATCATGCATTTCCAACTGCGGCGCGGCACGGACTTGCCTGGTATGAAATCGACCTTAACTGGTGGGGCATTCGGACCCTACAATTTCTGCGACTGGCGAAAAGTGTAAAACTGGTTCGCCTGGCGGAAGTTTCCGCGACCTGACGCTGTTTTTGTTACTAACAAGCGTCATGCGACTGCCGGCGTCTTCCAATTGCAATTCGATCCCGAACCACATTCTTATGCTCTATGTGTGTTTGCGCACCGATTAATGCGCGGCTCAGGTGATATAGGGGTGCTGGAGAAAACCGCGAATGCCAAAAGTTGCCGCACTCCCCGCTCCGCCTGCGAACCGATTGCTCGCTGCGTTACCGCCAAAGGAATATCAACGCCTTCTATCCCAATTAGAGCCGGTTACACTGGCGTTTGCTCAAATCATTCACTCACCGGGCGACACCATACGCCACGTCTACTTTCCTAACGACTCTATCGTCAGTTTGCTGGCCGCGGAGGATCATCACGCTTCGCTCGAGGTCGGTATGATAGGCAACGAAGGCATGACGGGTATCTCGGTCTTCATGGGCGTGAACACATCGCATACGCTCGCTCTGGTTCAGGGAGCAGGGACAGCACTGAGAATGAAAGCAGCGACGCTGCGCAAGGAATCAGATACCCTTGGCCACTTTCATCGCCTGCTACACCGTTACACACATTCGTTATTGACGCAGATGTCCCTGTCGTCAGCTTGCAACCGCTTCCACACCTTGAACGGCCGTCTCGCGCGCTGGCTTCTCATGTCCCACGATCGCATAGGGACCGATGAATTCCGGCTGACCCAGGAGTTCATGTCAAATATGTTGGGTGTGCGGCGCGAGGGGGTAAATAAGGTCGCGGGTGAACTGCAAAGGCACGAGCTAATCCGTTACAGTCGTGGCCACATCGAGATCCTAAATCGCGCAGGACTGGAAAGAATTTCATGCACCTGCTACCGAGTCATTAAAGAGGAAAGCGATAGATCTCTGCGTAAGAACGGTTCCCCGCTGGCGAATTAGCGAGGCGGCGGGATCCGGCTACTGAGTTTTAGCGCCTTTCAGTTCTTTGTACATGTCTTCTACGTTCGGCGTCACGAAGTTTTGAAACGCGAAACTCTTATACTTCTGCGGCAGCTTCAGTTCCGCCTTTGCTTGATCAATAGTCAAACCATCGGCAATCCCCTGCTTCACTCGCACTCTCAGGTCAGCAAGATAATCTCGGAAGTCGTTAATGTCCGAAGTCGTGGCAACATTGCCGTGTCCCGGGATAAAGGTTGCCGACGGATATTGAGTCAAAATCTGATCGAGCGTTGGAACCCAATCAGAAACTGTGGCATCGACCAGGTTTGGCAGAGTCTTTGACCAGCCTAAGTCACCAGTGAATACCACATTCGCGTCGGGCACATAAGCAAAGACATCGCCGCCGGTATGGCCGGGCAGGGTAGACAATACGACTTCCCGTTTGCCCAGGTACAAACGCACTACTCCCGAACTGAAGGTGGCGGTTGGATTTGTCGGCTTGATCGCCGCCATTGCGTCGAAACGATTAATCTGTCGTTCGAATTGCGCGCGCTTTTCTTTCTGATCCGCCGGGTGTATCGCCCAGCTGTTTCACGGCATCCGCTCGTCGTTTCTGCAAATCTGCGGACGCCGGCAGAAAGCGCTTGTTCTTTGTGGTCTGCCACTTCATTACATTATCGTGCGCGATTATAGGCACTCCGAGCGCTGCCAGGACCTGGTTGCCGCCTGTGTGATCGAGGTGATAATGGCTGTTGACGGCGAATCTGATGGGTTGTTTCGTGAGCGCCCGAATTTCGCCGATAAGTTCTTCCAGAGCGCCGGGAGTGAAGAACGTGTCGAAGATCAGCACTCCGTCATCGCCAATGACAAAGCCGGCATTGCCCGACGCCAACCCTCCGGGCTTGGCGATTGCCGCGTAAACTCCCTCCGCAACCTTAATCAGTTGAAAGTCGCCTTCGGCTTTGGGCGCGCCTCTAATTTGTTTGACGCCCAGCGATCCGCTCGCCATCAGAAGCGCGATCACGAGTCCAGCCAGCATCGGAATTTTTTTCATCGCAGCCTTCGCAAAGACTAGAGCTTTGCGAGAATAGCTTTCCACCGAACCCACGCATCATTGCGCGCTTTTCGATTTGCCTTGTCCATCGCGAGCACATTCTGATAATCATCAGCAGCTTTCTTGTCTGCTCCGGGATCACCCTTAGCCACAGGAGCTGTTGGCTGGGGAGCGTTGGGCTCACCGGCCCGCATGAATCCATGTCCCGCGCCCTCGTAGGTCACCGGATCGTAAGTCTTTCTTAACTCCTTCATCGCATCGACCGCTGGTGGAATGGTCGCGTCAACACGCATGTCTTTTTCCGCGTAGAAACCATAGACAGGAGCCGTAATGCGCGCGAGCGCTGCCCTGTCGATTGCGAACGGCTGTCCTTGTTGGTTATTTGCCGGCGGCGTTCCATAGAAAACGAAAGCTGCTTTGAGGCCGGGCCGGTTGGTTGCGAAGTTGAAGGTTTGGGCTCCGCCCCAGCAGAATCCCGCGACGACGATCTTACCATTCGCCCCAGGCAATTTCGCCACGTAATCAGCGACGGCATTTAAGTCACCGGTAATCTGATCAGGTGGCAAACCGGTAACTGCCTGGCGCACGCTGTTGCTGTCAAAGTCGCCTGTCCCGCCGCCCTTCGGGCCCATCCCAGAGAGCAGGTCGGGCGCGATCGCAATGTAACCGGCTTCGGCCAATTCGTCGGTGAGCTGCTGCACCCAGTCACTCATTCCAAAAATCTCATGAATCACAACCACGGCCGTGGCCTTTTTATTTACTTCAGGATAGACGACGAAACTATTGACTTCGCGATTGCCATTCTTTACTTTCACCCACTCTCGATGCCGCGGCGATTTTGCCAGCTGGTCTTTGGCCCAGTCTTGAGTCGCTTCCGGATTCGGGTTGAATGAATCCGGACGCGCGTCCGGGTGATGATGAGAGCCCATCTCCTGTGCGGCTACGCCAGAAACAGAAATGGCCATCATGATTGGCAACAAGATCCCATTTAAAAGATCTGCGATCCGCCTGGTGTTTTTACGCTTATTCATCTATGCCTCCAAGAAAATCTCGCTTCTGCTCGTGCTTCCCAGCTTACGGGCTAAACTAAATATCACAATGCGAGCGTGGTAAGCGAGTCGCAGAAGACGGTCGTGCGCTGAACCTGGTCGCGGCATTAAATGGAAAAGGCGATGTCGCCGAATCATTCGACAGCATCGCCCGTCAGTTAATCTTCAAGCGGGGAGCAATCAGCGCTTGAAAGTTTAGTTCAAGCTCATTACCAGGGAAACGGAAAGCGACCATAGTTGCCGTTGCTTCTGCGGTTCCGATTATACCCGCCGTTGCGCCGGAAACCTTCGTCATAGCCACGCAGGAAACCGTTAGGATAGGCTTTTTGGAAATGATCACCGTTGCCATAGTAGCCGCCGTATCCGCCGGAATCGCCGTGGCCATTCCGATAGAAGTGCGATCTCTGTGGACTGTAATTCTGACCACGTTGCGCATCGCTCGAGCCCGTGTAAAGACCGTCCTGGTAACCCTCGTTTAGGGCTATCTGACTTGCATTGCCGTAACCACCGTAACCCCCATAGCCACCGTTGTTACCATAGCCGCGGTTACGACGATACTGATCATTGCGGTGATAGTCCCAGTCCCGATCATTATCGCGATCGCGATCACGGCGGTAATCCCCATTATCACGGTCGCGGCGGTAATTCCGATCGCGGTCGCCACGATTCCGATCGCGCTGATCATGACGATCTTCGTCGCGATCCCACGGCCGCTGAGCCTGCACCGCGGCGCTCGATACCAATCCAATACCCGTTATGAACGAGAATGCCAGCAAGATTCTCCCGAATTTGTTAAGCTTAACGTTTTCGAAGTTCGATTTCATGTGGTCAACTCCCTTGCGCGGCTTCAACGATAATCTGTTGGAGCGATGGCCGGAAAAATGGGGCGAGTTCAGTTGGCTGGATTATAGCGACAACAAGAACGCACGGCTTAACAATTTTCGTCCGCGCACAAGAATTTTCGCGGGCCGTTAATGTACCGTTTAGATCCGTTCAATCGATCGGTCGGGTGGGATCGCGGTCCAGTATGTTAGTCGTCCGTTCAGTGATGCTCGCCGGGGCCTCTCGACGAATTCCCGTAGACGGTTCCGTTGTGTTTTGAGTGGCATCGATCGGTGAATCGATTCTCAGCGTTCGTTGATCGGAAAAATCCAAAGGTTTGGCCGGCTCCGGTCGAATCGAAAGCCCAGCGAGAATGTGACCCAACCCAGAAAGCATGGGTATTAGCCCCACCAGCCATATCACGTGCACGACCGGACCGATCTCAAATGGAACCCTGGCGATCACGTCGGGCGGTAACTTAAGTACCAATGCATTTGCGAGAAAGTATAAGAAAATGGTCAGCCCACCGCCCCAAAAGAATTTGATAGTTCCTTTGGTGAGATGGCGTTCGCGTCTCTGCTCCGCCGTCTTCGTCTTAGCTTCAATCCACCAGGGCTTTCTCGGAGTGGCATCATGGGCGCTCCGCACAATTTCTTTATTCATACCATCCATTGCGCGCGACACCTCATCGGTGACTCTTTCAAGCTTGAGGTTCTTCACCATTTCCTTGATCTTCGCGGGGACACCGTCGCTACGCGCGATCGCCTCGCTGAGCGAGACCGCCTTACCAATAACTTTGAGATTGGCGCCGCAAGACCGGCAATAATGCAGGTCCGGGGGCGATTCAGAGCCACATTGGGGACAGAACATATGGTTCACCGTCGTGACATATTATCCGGCGATTCTTGACGTGAGCAAAGCTAAACCCCTTACGCTTAGGGGCAGGAGGTTGTTCAGAGAAATTACGGATCAGGGAGTCGGTAGACCCCCGGGCGTCAGTGAGTCTCCGCCCAGAAGATGCGCTTGTAGTAGCGCGGGAAATGTCTCAACGTCTAGCCAGCAGTCAGGATCCTGTGTACGCGTCGTTTAACTTGCGAAAGTGATAACCCATCGCCGCTAACCGCAGAAACTCCGCCATTCGATCGCGATGCTTCACCAGAGCATGACCAAAGTAACGCCAGAATTCCTTTCGCTCACGATCTAACACACCCAGCTTCAACGCAATCCGCGCAAACGCCGCGGCTCCACTGAAGACGCCCATCGTGTTCTTCTCGGCCCATTCCTGTGGGGTGCGCTTGAGTGAATCGAGCGTCCTCCGGTAGTACTCGCTGGACTTATATATCGTGCACATGATCGACTGATACCCGGCGATTAACCGCGCCGGATCCATCTTCGGCACAAAATTGAGGGCACAATTGGTATTGTTTCCCGAACTTTCACCCAGCAGACGACCTTCCTTTTCCAGCCGCCGCCAGAGTTGAGTTTCCGGAAGTGCCGACAAAATACCCACCATCGCGAGCGGAATCGCGCTCTCGCGAATGAACTTGACCTGGAGCTCAAAGATATCCTCAGGATCATTGTCAAAGCCGACAATAAAGCCAGCCATGACTTCCATCCCGTAACTTTGAATTCTTTTGACAGACTCGAGCAGGTTGCCGCGGTTCTGAGACTTCTGCGCTTCCTTCAAGCTATCTTCTACCGGGGTCTCAATGCCAAGGAACACCCGTCGGAAACCCGCTTGCCGCATGCTTTCGAGCAGAGGCTCGTCGTCAGCCAGATTTACACTGGCCTCAGTGAGGAGTGTGAATGGATAGCCGTGCCGCTTCTGCCAATCCGCCAGCTCGGGAAGAAGACCTCGCACATTCTTCTTGTTGCCAATGAAGTTATCGTCAACGATGAACACCGTGCCACGCCAGCCAAGCGCAAACAAAGCATCGAATTCGGCCAGCATTTGCGGGTTGCTCTTAGTGCGCGGCACGCGGCCGTAGATTTCAATGATGTCGCAAAACTCGCAGTTGAAGGGACAGCCGCGCGAATACTGAACCGACATTGCACTGTAGCGTTTCATATTTGCGAGATGAAAGTCGGCAACCGGTGTCACCGCCAGCGGCGGGCGCTCCGCCGCCTGGTAGGATCTTTGCGGTGTTCCGCGCTCGAGGTCTTCGAGAAACTGGGGCAGCGTCGTTTCAGCTTCGCCGACAAAAATGTGGTCCGCTTCAGGCAATGCTTCCAACGTGGTCGACACATATGGCCCACCGACCACCACCCGCTTCCCTCTCGCCTTGCATAGGCGTACCACTTGTTTCAAAGAATCCTTCTGTACCAGCATCGCTGTGGCCATCACGATGTCGGCCCACTCTATATCGGTCGATCGCAGCTTGCGCACATTCAAGTCAACCAGGCGACGTTCCCACGCCTTCGGCAGCAATGCCGAGACGGTCAACAGTCCCAGTGGTGGAAATGCGCATCGCTTACCTTCGAAGGGCAGCGCGTGCCGGAAACTCCAATATGTGTCGGGAAATTCTGGATTGATCAGTAAGACCTTCATCACTTCTCCTGTTAAGTAATCGCGTCACCGATTAACGAACGAGCAAACTCGACGCTTTCTGCAACTGACTACTCTTCTATCCAAACGGACGCTTTGACCGACTTGCCGGTGAAAGATACGCTTCCTTCAGCTGGCGGATAGTCGCTTACATCCTCTTGTTCGTTTTGGCTCGGCCCAGCGTCAGCACATCGCCCGGCTGACACTTGAGCGCTTTACAAATTCTTTCGAGCGTATTGAAGGTGATTCCCTGGGCCTTGTCCTTTTTCAAGCGCCAGAGTGTCGTATGACTTACCCCGGTTTCCTTGGCCAGCCAATAGAAAGTCCGCTCATGCTGCTTCAGTAGCTCGTCTATTCGAATTCTAATCATTGGAATTCCCGACCTCCCACAGCATGCCCTCTATTTATCATAGCTGTTAAATATGTGTCTATAGAATATATTGCATTCTTGACATATATGCCAGCCTGCTATAGCCTTGCTCTTCAGATTGAGTCCAGCCAACTCTCTCCTCGGTTCCAGATGTGATCGTCCAGACTTCCTGAAGTGAAATCATTGATGAATACTTTGTTTGCAATGCAACGCGCCAATGGCGACTGGTTCGCACTCGAACAGCGGGATGGCCTTCGAGTGCCAATTTTTTCAAGTAATCGCGAAGCCATGCACGCCCGCGCCTTTAATGTTGAGCTATTGGTTTTTAAGCCCGTGGCCGTGAACGAGCGCGCCCTCAATGATCTCGAGCAGGTAGACGGCCAACCACCGTCGCATTTTTGGCTCGTTAAGGACGCATGCGTTAATATGAAGCGCGGCGTTGCCTTGGAGCACTCAGAGCTTGTCAAGCTAGTTCGCGCCGAGACAAACGGTGGAAACTTAGGTGGCTATGATAGTTTGTGAATTCTGTTCTCATTACCGCCAGGACGGCAAATGTATGCTGGGCCTCAACATTCCAAAAGGGATGAGCTGTCGCGAGTTTGGCCCGGGAATAGAAAAATTCTGTTCCAACCCGAACGATTTTGTTAGTCCCAACCAAATTACCCAGATGGCCACGTTTTTTGGGTTTAAGAAAGCGGAGCTGAAAAAGATCAGGCTCATGGCTGAAGCCACCGAAACCTCCCGCATAGCGGAACAAGAAAATACCGCGTCACTTAACGCGGTATCTTCTCTTTAACCCCGGCCGGCGAGTTTCACCTCGTCAAGATCGAAAGCCATCCGCATATCCGCGGGCGAAGCCGGATCGATAGACCTGTCCAACATTGCCAAAACCCGCTTCCTGGAAGTAGTGCGACCGTTGGGGGATCGCAGTTGCGACGATGTTTGACGTCGCCGACGCCAGTCTTCAATCCGTCTTTGTATCCATGTGTGATAAAACGGCCGATACGTTCTCACGATCACTACCCTACGTCGAGCGGGTTACCAACGCCTAATAACGGCGACGATGCCGCTTGCGCAGCTTATATGTGTACAGCGCTCCACTCCCCGCGCCGACGGCCGTGCCGATAGCCGCACCCTTCTTGCCGCCTGTAAGCGCGCCGATGCCGGCACCCGCCGTCGCCGCTCCCGCTACCGTCAGTTTGTCGCGATGCTTTTGCCAGAACGTACGGCTATGACGTCGATGACGACGAGTCTGCCCGGACGCCAGTGGCGCCGCTGTGAAAGCCAGAATCACCATTACTAGTAAGATTGATAGGACTCTTTTCATACTTCTCCTGTTCTGAATTAGGGCAAAGCCGCGGACTCTGCGGCGATGCGCTCCTGTGTTTCCCGAGTAAACCTTAGATTTCGCGCTCATTGTTCGCACTTCCCATGCCATGGCGAAATGTTTAAGGCTTCTCCAGTGATAACGCTCCTGGTTCCCGTAACAACGTTGGGACGAAGTCTGAGTGCCTGGAATCTCGTCGCCTCATCCAGTCCAGGGTGGACAGCGCTATATTTCATGTGTAGTATATATATCCTATGGACGCTATTTTCTGCAAGCGACAAATACCAGCGCCTGAGGAGGGCGCGCCTTATTATTGAAATTCGAGTAGACGAAATACTGGCCGAGCAAGGCAGGACCTTCTATTGGTTAGCAAAACAGACCGGCATCAGTCACACGACGCTGTGGCGATTGAAGAAAGGCAAAGCGTTCGGCATGAACCTCGACACGCTTGAAAAGATGTGTCGCGTGCTCGAATGCCAGCCCGGCGACATACTAACACTGGCGAACCAAAAGAACGGCGGCCAGAACCGCAAAGCCAGGAAGAAAACAAAACCATGATCATTAAAGAGAAGCCTTTTACCTTTAGATTCGTCGAAGCCGAAAACAACTTTCGCCTGGAACTGACGAATAGCACTGATCGTACGCTCAAGTGCATTGAAGTTCTGACTGTCTTTTTGAAAGATGAGATAACGCCCGGCGGCGGCCCGTCGCAAGCCCACATTCGATTTGACTCCATAGAGCGGATCCTGCCCACCGAGAAATCCATCATGCCGCACCGGACCTGGATCAATGGCAAGCCGGTCGCTAACGAACGCGATCTGTTGGAACGGCTGCAATTGATCGTCGGCGAACCGCATCCGTACGTTCTGGACATCTCCTGGCAGGACCCTGACGGGAAAACCCGTTTTCAACGAATACCAGTAGGACATTCGCTGCCCACACCAGGTTGAGTCCCACCGAGATAGCCCACACACAATTGTATCTGGACTGCTCTTACTTGGGCCAGCTCTGCAAACAGCAAGCGCCCGCCCACAGAACGACAAGCAAAGGTCCAACGTAGAGAAGATTAAGATACAAGTTGCCAAGCTGGGGGTCGGGGAGAAAGCCCGGGCGACAATGACGACCAAAGACGGCGTGAAAATAAAGGGCTATGTCTATAGCGCCGGCGACGAAGACTTCGTAATGCGGGATCGCAAGACTACCTCACCCACCACCATCCGCTATGTTGATGTGACCAAGGTTGACGGCAGTCGCGGGCATTCGGTCGCGAGGAATGTTTTGATCATCGCCGGAATAGGCACTGCAATCGTGCTAGCTTCGGTGTATTTTGCGATTGCGCGCAACGAGCGATGACCTTCATGACCAGGAGAATGGATTACGGTTTTCTGACAAACTTGAGCGCCACACCATTCATACAGTAGCGCAGCCCCGTTGGTTTCGGACCATCGTCGAACACGTGTCCAGAATGAGCATCGCATCGCGCACAGAGCACTTCGGTACGCGTCATCGATAAGCTGTTATCAACCTGTTCGCGGACATTCTCCTTCTTGATTGGCGCCCAGAAACTAGGCCAACCAGTCCCGGAATCAAACTTAGTGGCAGAGCTAAAGAGCGGCAGTTCACACGCAGCGCATTCAAAAGTACCCTTCTCGTGAATATCGTTAAGCGGGCTTGAGTAAGGCGCCTCGGTCCCCTTCTGTCGCATTACGTTGTACTGCTCAGTTGTGAGCAGCTGCTTCCATTCAGCATCGGTCCTGATTACTCTTTTGATGCCCTTATCGGCTTGAGCATTTTTCGAACGCCCGGCGGACTGAAGCAGAGCGGTAGCCACCGGAAACCTGAAAAGCGCGGCGCATGCGCCGAGTACAAGTGAAGATGAAAGGAAGTAACGTCTGTTCATATTTCAACCTCACGATAATGCGTTTCGTCTCATCAACCAAATTACGTCCGCGATTAGTGAATCGGATTTCCGAAAGCCATCAACTATCATCAGCAATTCTCTGATCCCGATCACTCCTGGCCATTAAGCCGCTAAAGTGACCCAATGATTCCCTGGACAAATTGACAAGTGGCGCTTTGCACTCTACCCTCCAGAAAAAAATCCTACTATTAGAACTTAAAAAAAGGATTACGATCCACGAAACCACACTAAGCAATACCAAGGAGACTCCTATTTCGTGTGATTTCGTGGATCGTTGTGCACCGTAACTTTCTGCTCGGGTTACTTTTCATACTCACCCGCCAACCAATTTTGCGTTCAGCTTAATCTCCGTACCCGCCAGGGCCTGTGAGACGGGACAATTCTTCTTCGCCGTCTCTGCCTGCTCGAGAAAGGCTGCTTCTTCGATATTCGGGATCTGCGCTTCGGTCGTGAGCTCAATCGTTGTGATCTTGAACGCCTCGCCAACTTTCTCGAGGCTGACACTCGCGTTCGTGCTGATTCTGGTCGGATTAAAACCCGCCCGCGTGAGTCCGGCCGCCAGGGCCATCGAAAAGCATCCGGCGTGCGCAGCGCCGATTAACTCTTCCGGGTTCGTTCCTGTGCCTTCCTCAAACCGAGAGGCGAAAGAATACTGACCTTCAAAAGCGCCGCTGCCCAACTTGACCCGGCCCTTACCGTCTTTGAGTGTACCTTCCCAAACTGCGCTCGCTGTGCGTTTCGCCATGTTCATTCTCCCTTGAATCTAGTTTTAGCGATTGTAGCGCTTTGGACTGCGGTGGCAAGCACCCGGGGTCCCCGGCGCGGCAGCCGCGCTGGGGCGGTCGTAGCGCGACACCACTTTGGATTGTTTGTAGTTCCGCCTTTAGGCGGGTCCGTACAGTGACAACAACAACGGCACAAAGAAAAGCCCCCGGCAATAATCCGCCGGAGGCTCTGTGAGAAGCAGTAGCCTGGTACTTAGTAACGCGAACCGCCGCCACCGCCGCGATCTTCGCGGGGCTTGGCTTCATTGACCTTCAGCGCGCGCCCATCCAGGTCCTTACCGTTGAACTGCTGTATGGCAGCAGCGCCTTCTTCCTTC
>ORMF010057966.1_pt1 | contig 14505 bp, 13 predicted proteins | sample 1779871 | NCBI WGS metagenome assembly ORMF01 (sample SAMEA104232316, study PRJEB22302) | groundwater metagenome | biome: forest; feature: aquifer; material: groundwater | place: USA | collected 2011-08-07 | depth 5.4 m | reverse complement strand
CGGTTCTTTCCCGAGAACGCCGTCGAGTACTTCGTCAGCTACTACGACTACTACCAGCCCGAGGCGTACGTGCCGGCGACCGACTCGTACATCGAGAAGGAAGCCACGATCAACGACGAGATCGACCGGATGCGGATGTCGGCCACCCGGTCGCTCTTCGAGCGGCGCGACGTCATTATCGTGGCGAGCGTATCCTGCATCTACGGCCTCGGTTCGCCCGAGGCGTACTACGGCATGCTGTTGCCCCTCGAGTGCGGCCAGCGCATCAGCCGGGACGAGGTGCTCCGCAAGCTCGTGGAGATCCAATACGAGCGCAACGACCACGACTTTGCGCGCGGGACGTTCCGCGTGCGCGGAGACATCGTGGACGTCTATCCATCGTACGAGGAGCAGGGGCTGCGCATAGAGTTCTTTGGCGACGAGGTGGACGGGCTGATCTCGTTCGACCCGTTGACTGGCAAAACGCTCCGGCGCCACGACAAGACCGCCGTCTATCCCAAGTCACACTTCGTCGCGCCGCGCGAACGCACGAAGCAGGCGGTCGAAACGATCAAGGAAGAGCTCGTCTGGTATCGGGCGAAGCTGGAGGGGGAGGGCAAGCTCCTCGAAGCACAGCGGCTCCATCAGCGGACGATGTTCGACCTCGAGATGATGCGGGAAATCGGCTACTGCCACGGCATCGAAAACTACGCGCGACACCTGACAGGACGCGCACCCGGCGAGCCGCCGCCGACGCTCCTCGACTACCTGCCGTCAGACGCGCTGTGCATCGTGGACGAAAGCCACCAGACGGTTCCCCAGATTCGGGGGATGTACCACGGCGATCGGTCGCGCAAGGAAGTGCTCGTGGCCTACGGCTTCCGCCTGCCATCGGCACTCGACAACCGGCCGCTCAACTTCGCCGAGTGGGAATCGCGCGTGGGCCAGGTCGTCTTCGTCTCGGCGACCCCAGGGCCCTACGAACTCTCGAAATCGCAGGGCGTGGTCGTCGAGCAGATCATTCGTCCTACGGGTCTCATCGATCCGCCGATTGCCGTCCGCCCCGTCAAGGGGCAGGTGGACGACCTCCTTCACGAAATCCGCGCGCGCGCGGCCCGCAGGGAGCGCGTGCTGGTCACGACCCTCACCAAGAAGATGGCTGAAGACCTCACGCAGTACTATCAGGAACTCGGCGTGAAGGTGCGGTATCTCCACTCAGATATCGAGACGCTCGAGCGCGTGCAGATTCTCCGGGATCTGCGCCGCGGCGAGTTCGACGTCCTCGTCGGGATCAACCTGCTTCGCGAGGGACTGGACCTCCCGGAAGTGTCGCTCGTCGCCATTCTGGACGCGGACAAGGAGGGATTCCTCCGCTCCGCAGGCTCGCTGATCCAGACCTCTGGGCGCGCCGCCCGCAATGTCAACGGGCAGGTCATCATGTACGCTGATAAAGTAACGGACTCGATGCGCATGGCCATGGGGGAGACCGATCGCCGGCGGGCAATCCAGGGCGCCTATAACGAAGAGCACGGCATTACGCCGCAGTCGATCGTCAAACAAATCGACGATGTGATGTCGAGTGTGTACGAGCGCGACTACTCTGTGCCGGGAGGGCCATCTTCCGCGCAGGACGACATCGAGCAGTTCCACTCGCAGGGCGAGCTCGACGCGCATCTGGCCAGACTCCAGGAACAGATGCGGGCGGCGGCCGCCAATCTGGACTTCGAGAAAGCGGCCTCGCTCCGCGACGACATCAAGCGTCTGCGCAATCCCGACCTGGCCCTTCACTGGCCAGCGAGAAGGGCCTGATCCGCGCATGCTGTCCTTCATCCAGGAACACCTCAAGAACTTCGCGCTCGAGGTGCAAGAGTACGTGTTGCTCACCGTGGCGACGTTCCGCGCGATGTTCACGCCCCCGTTCTACCGGTACGACATGGTGGAGCAATTCGACGCCATCGGCGTCCAGTCACTGACCGTCGTGGTGCTGACCGGTTTCTTCACGGGCGCCGTGCTGGCGCTGCAAACCGGGGTCACGCTGGACAAGTTCGGGGCGCGTCCCTTCGTGGGGCAGATCGTGAGCGCCTCGATGATCACGGAGCTCGGACCAGTACTCACGGGATTGATGCTGACGGGACGGATCGGATCCGGCATCGCCGCAGAACTGGGATCGATGATCGTGACCGACCAGATCAACGCGCTTCGGGCGCTCGGCACGGATCCAGTTCGTAAGCTCGTCGTGCCGCGCGTGATGGCCGGTATCCTGATGGCGCCGGTGCTGACCGTGATCGCCGACTTCGTCGGCATCATCGGCGGTTGGATTGTAGCCAACCTGCAGCTGCAGGTGGCGACCGGCGTCTACTGGTCGTCGGTGTTGAAGGTCTTGTACATGCAGGATGTCTGGACAGGTCTCATCAAGCCGTTCGTACTCGGATTCGTCATCGTGACGGTCGCCTGCCATGTCGGCCTGCGCACGAAGGGCGGCACGGCTGGGGTGGGCAGGGCCACGACGGTGTCGGTTGTCTGGGGGTCGGTGGGGGTCATCGCGATGGACTTTTTCGTGACCCAGGTGCTCAGGGCGTTGCTGTACTAGTGGAGCGTTTTCGATGAATCAGTACTACCGGTCACGACGTACACCGCAGAGGTCGCAGAGCATGCAGAGGATCTTGGCTGATGATTTCTCTGCGATCTCAGCGCGCTCTGCCCGCCTTCGCTTGGCTACGGCGAGGCCTCGGCATAGCGCGCTAGTTGCCGGCGCGCGGCGCCGGGCGGTGATCGTTGTGATCTGCCGTTACTGAATCAGCAAAGACAGGGTACTGAGGGGGCCGATGGTCGAGAGCGCGGCGGAGCGGGACGTGATGGAGGGTGCGCGTCGTGAGATGGAGCGCGGGCGTGGCGTGATGGAGCGAACGCGACATGGCAAAGACGCGGCAGTCGTGCGGTTCGATCACGTGTCGCTGGCCTTCGACGACAAGGTGGTGTTGCGCGATATCAGCTTCACGCTGGCGAAGGGGCAAGTGGTCATCATCTTGGGGGCCAGCGGATCCGGGAAGTCCACGATCCTCAAGATCATCACGGGCCTGCTTCGCGCCGATGCCGGCAGCGTATGGATCAACGGTCGATGCATCGACAAGCTCACCGAGCGTGAGATGATGCCCGTGCGGGCCGATCTTGGCATGATCTTTCAGGAAGGCGCGCTCTTCGACTCGCTGACGGTTCGGGAGAACGTCGGATATAAGCTCTATGAAGAGACGGACATGCCGCTCGAACAGGTGCATCATCGCGTGGAGGAGGTGCTGGGGTTTATCGGTCTCAAGGAGCACATCGACAAGATGCCGTCCGAGCTCTCTGGGGGCCAGCGCCGCCGTGTGGCCATCGCGCGGGCCATGGCCTTCAAGCCGCAGATTCTGCTCTATGACGAAGCGACGACCGGGCTGGATCCCATTACCGCGACGACCGTGGACGACGAGATCATCAAACTGAGGGACATCGAGGGCGTCAGCTCGATTGTCGTGACGCACCAGTTGCGCGATGCCTTCTACGTCGCCACGCACATGGCCGCGCGCGCGGCCGACGGTTCCGTCCGGATTACACCGGCGTCGCCGGAGAAGGTGGCCGAGGCCGAGTTCATCATGCTGAAGGATGGATTGGTGTGCTTCGGGGGCCCCGCCGATGCGCTGCGTCACTCGAAGGACGGGTATCTCAAGACGTTCTTGAGCTGAAGCCGAGAGCTGAAAGCGATCAGCCGTCGTATGTCGTAGGCCCGAGCTTCCGTAGTCGTATGTTGTAGGCCCGAGCTTCAGCTCGGGTGTATCAGAGGATCCAGATATGCCCCGTACTCGCTCACTGGCCTGGTCGGAACTCAAGGTCGGTGTGTTGTCAATCATCGCTGTGGTGATCACGGCGACCACGATCGTGATGCTGACCGGCGGTCGAGGCTTCTTCTGGCAGCGATACTCGCTCAAAACCCGGTTCGGAAACATCGCCGGACTGAAGGCCGGGTCGCCCGTGCGGCTCGCCGGCGTCGAGGTCGGGTCGGTGCAACGCGTGGACCTCGCCGCTCAGCAGGTGGAGGTGACAGTCGAAGTGAACACGAAATACCGGCAGCAGATCACAACAGAATCACGCGCCGTGCTCGGCTCGATCTCGCTGCTCGGCGAGAGCTCCGTGGATATCTCGGCATCGAGCGCCGGGACGCCCATTCCGGAGTGGGGGTTCGTGCCGACCGGACCCCCGACCTTGCTGTTGTCGGACGTCACGAACTCGGCGGGGCAGGGCATCGAGGAATTGACGGCGCTGCTGAGGGAAATGCGGGCCGGCAAGGGCACCATCGGCAAGCTGGCAAGCGATGAGCAGCTGTACGTCGAATTGAATCAGTTCGTGAGGTCAGCCAACGATCTGACGACCGGCATCAAGCAGGGCCGTGGTTCGATTGGCAAGCTGATGAACGATCCCAAGACCGCAGAAGCACTCGAGGCCTCCCTCAGGAATGTCGAGGACGTGACCCGGCGGCTGAGCGCGGGAGAAGGCAGCCTTGGGAAGCTGCTCAAGGACGACAGCTTCTCGCGGTCGCTGACGACAGCCACCGCCAACCTGGATACGCTGGTCGCGAAGTTGAACCGGGGCGAAGGCACGGCCGGGAAGCTCCTCAACGATCCGGCCCTGTTCGAGCGCCTCAACTCCATGACCCAACGGCTCGACGAACTCGTCACACGGCTGAACAACGGCGACGGCACGGCCGGACAGTTGCTGAAAGACAAACAGTTATATGAGAACATGAACAAGACCGTGAACGAAGTAGGCTCGCTCGTTGCCGAGTTGAAGGAGTTCTTCGCCGCCGTCAAGAAGGATCCGCGGAAGTATTTGAAGATCAACGTCGGACTCATCAATTGGTAGGGTTCGTGGGTTAGGGATTAGGGAATAGGGGGCCACATGGGCAAAGACGAAGGGGCTGGCGCTGGCAGCGTCCTGCTCGCATTCATTCTTGGGGCGGTCAGCGGCGCGGCGGTTGCGCTGATGTATGCGCCGGCGACGGGAAAGGAGACGCGAGAGTTTCTGGAACAGAAAGCGCGCGAAGGCCGCGAGCGGGCGACCGAGGCGGCCGATCGCGGACGTCAGGCCGTTGTCCAGGGAAGAGAGACCCTGGCGAACGCCATCGAGCGGGGGCGCGAAGCCTATCAGCAGGCGCGCCGGGAGAACGCGTGAGCCACTGGGGAGAAGTCTTCCTGGGTGTCATCGCCTTTGCCACGCTCACAACGTCGATGATCCTCATCGCGCTGCTGGTGGCTGCCGGGCGTCTCGCCCGGCGAGTCGAGCATCTGGTTGAGAAGATCGATCGCGAGATTACGCCGGCGTTTGGACATCTGAATGACATCGCTCGCGACGCGGCGCGAGCCGCGTCGCTCGCGACACTGCAAGTCGAGCGCGTGGATCGCTTGTTCGGCGACCTGGCCCAGGCCGTCGATCAGACGATCGGTGTCGTCCAGGGCATCCTCTCGGGACCGCTGCGCCAGGGGGGCGTGCTGTCCTCCGCCATGAGTGCGTTCTGGGCGGTGCTCTCGGTGGTCCGCAGCGCCCGCGCTGGCCGTGGCCGTTCCGGCAGGGACGACGAGGACGCGCTCTTCATCTAGCGCCATCAACCGCCACGGCCACGCATTCCGCGGCCGCCGGGTTCAGCCTCGAAGTCACGATTGAGTTGCACCGAGCCTTCCAGTCAACCCCGATACATACGAACTGAAGGCGAAGATCTGCGTCGATGACGCGCGTCTGCCTGCCCGACCGCGAGACACACGGAAGATGTATGTCCGTCGGCATATTCCCAAGCCCGGCCATTGCGCATAGACTCTGGACGCCGTGCCAGCGGTCTGCCAGACTCCCCAGGAGCTGCGTCTCCTGACGCCGCGCGTTGCGCGCGCAGCGGCCATCTTTGGGCTGTTCGTCGTGATCAGCGCGATCACGCGCGCGGTGAGCCTCCGTATCGACATCCTCAACGTTGACGAGACATCTTACATTGTCGGGGCGTGGCAGTTACTGAAAGGGCGGTGGCCCTACATCGCGTTTGCGGATAACAAGCCACCGCTCATCTACGCCTACTACGCGCTGACACAGGTGCTCCTCGGGCGCGGCATGCTCAGCGTGCGTCTGGTGACCATGCTGGCGACGGTCCCTTTGACCGCGTTTGCCCTGTCCGCGTACTACCGACACGACAAGCGCGGGATTGTCGCAGGGCTGATCTACTTGTTGTACAGCGCGGCCTACTTCGGCGACGACATGCTGGCCACCAACTGTGAGGTGGTGATGCTGTTGCCTCTCGCGTGGGCCCTCGTGTGTCTTCGCGACGGGGCTCACGCCGTACGCGCCGGCTGGGTGTGTGCGGCGGGTCTGCTCATCGGCGTCGCGACGCTGGTGAAGTATCAGGCTATCCTCTGGCTGCCCGGCGTTGCGCTGGCCGTTCTCATCGTGAGCTGGCCGATGGGGGTCTGGCGAAGTCTCCGACATGTCCTCGCGCTCTGCGTGGGTGTGGCGGTTCCGCTTGTTGCCGCAGCGGCCGTCTTCTCGGCCGGGGGCGGGCTGAAGGAGTTCATGTACTGGAACGTGACGCACAACGTCAGTTACGTGATGAATACCACGCCGCTTGGAGAGGCCGCCTGGCGCATGGCCGTGCGCGTGCTTCCATTTCTTGCCGCGACGTTCCCGCTCTGGCTCGCCTCCAAACGGTCGATTTCCATCGTCGGCATTCCGTATCAGACGCGGATGGTCGCGGGCCTGATGGTCGGGTCCGCCGCCGCCGCGTTCCTCGGCTTTCGGTTCTTTCCGCACTATTTCGTTCAACTCTACGTGCCACTGGCCATCGGTGCGGCGCCGTGGCTCTCGGACATCGCCATCGGGTCTCAGGCCATGCGCCGGAGTGTGGTTGTCTACTCCGTGGCGCTATGGGCTGCGTTCACGGCCGTGAACGCGGCGCAGTATCTTGGCCCTGAGGGCGTGAAAGGACGACCGGAACACCGGGTGCTACGACGGATCGCGGAGCGACTGTCGATCGATCGGTGCTACGCCACTGGAACGCTGTTTGTCTGGGGGTCTGCGCCGTCTCTCTACTACATGTCGAGGCTTCCGCCGGCGACGCGCTTCTTCTTTCCGGAGCATCCGCTCGTCCCGCATGTCTCCGGCAGTCCGTCGGCCACGCGTCGGCGCGTGGGCCGCCATCCACGCGGGACCGGACGGTTGTGGAAATGGCTGATAGCCGACTTGAAGCACAACAAGCCCGTGTATCTCGTCGACATGGCGCCCGGCGCGATCAAGAACTGGCACTACTTTCCAATGCGCAACTATCCCTGGCTGCACCGAATGGTGGACCGTCATTACGACCTCATCGACTCCATCCAAGGCGTAGAGATCTATCGTCGCCGCGGATGCGGCACGTAAACCAGAGAGAGCATCGGGCTGCGCTATTCGGATCCATCGGCCCGAGCGATTTCGACGAAGCGTTCCTCGCCGTCGCTCGAGATGTGAACGCGCCACGGGTTGCAGCACACCTCGCAGTCCTGAACGAAGCTGCCACGCATGTCGAGCTCGACGTATATCTCGATCTGCTCGCCGCAGTACGGGCACGTCACGAGAAAAAGGTCATCCATCAGTGCGCCGCCACCAGAATGCCAAAAACAGAAGGGAGGGGCTCCATCTTCGGACTCATTATCAGCCGCCGCGAGGGTCAGACGGGGTCTGACCCTCGTCTGACCCCGGCTCGCACGTTTCGTGAAATTTCGCGCGGTTGCGCGGTGCTGCCCGGTCAGGGGCGGCGCGCCTGCCGGGTGCCGCGTCCCTCTGCCGATACCCCCTGTGTGAACTATCGAGAGTTCGGGGTGATCTCCGGGGCCGGCTCGCTCCAGCGGCGGGCGACGCTCGACGTGGCGCAGCAGCACCGGCTGCTCTTCGAACAGCATCCGCTACCGATGTGGCTCTTTGACGACGAATCTCTCGCGTTCCTGAGCGTCAACGATGCGGCCGTGCGCAGCTACGGATACAGCCGTGAGGAGTTCGCTCACTTCACCCTGAAGGATCTCTCCTCTCCTGCAGACTTCGCGAGTCTCGAGACGCGGCCGTGGGCGGGGCGGCGCGAATACAGCAACACCGAGCGCCATCGGAGGAGAGATGGCGGAATCGTCGATGTGCGCGTGCACTACCAGGCCGCTCACATTGACGGGCGGAGCGCCTGGCTCGCCGTGGTCGAGGACATCACCGAGCGGCGTTCGCTCGAGGCGCAGCTGCGTCAGGCCCAGAAGATAGACGTCGTTGGCCAGCTCGCTGGAGGTATCGCGCACGACTTCAACAACCTGCTCACCGCAATCCAGGGCTACGCGGAGCTGCTATCCGACCGCTTGCCGCTCTACGACCCGCATCGCGACGACGTGCAGGAGATCAGTCTGGCGGCCGAGCGAGCGGCGGCACTGACGCGGCGGCTGCTCGCGTTCAGCCGCAAGCAGACGTCTGAACCCTGCGTCTTGTCGCCCAGCGCGGCCGTGCAGGAGGTGGCGCCGATGCTGCGACGTCTTGTGGATGAGAGGATCGACGTCACCACCGTCGTCAAAGCCAAAGGGCGCGTCAAAGCCGATCCAGTCGAGCTGCACCAGGTGCTCATGAATCTCGTGCTGAACGGCCGCGATGCGATTGGCGCTGGCGGGGGACAGATCACCGTGGAAACAGCCGATGTCGTGGCCGACGGGACATCTGGCGAAGGCCATGCGGCTTTGCGCCCTGGCCCGTACGTCATGCTCGCGGTGTCGGACACCGGCCACGGCATGAGCCCCGAGACGGAGGCACGGATCTTCGAGCCGTTCTTTACGACGAAGCCTCAGGGTCGCGGCACCGGCCTTGGCCTCTCGATGGTCCACGGGATCGTCCAGCAAAGCGGCGGTTACGTGTTCGTGCATAGCCAGGTCGATCACGGTACGACCTTCAAGGTGTACCTGCCCGCCGTTGACGAACTCCGGGTGAGCCCGACGCTAGAAGGCGTACCCGAGGTCCCGCGGAATACCGCCAGCGTGCTCCTGCTCGAGGATGAAGACGCCGTACGCCGTTTGGTGACGAAAGTGCTCGAGAATCGGGGCTACCTGGTGCACGCGACCGCTCATCCGCACGACGCGCTGGCGATCGCGAAGCGGACGGATGTGCATATCGATCTTCTTCTCACGGACGTGGTGATGCCCGAGATGAGCGGTCGAGCAGTGGCCGAGGCCGTGCGGGCGGTCCATCCGGACTGCCGCGTGCTCTTCATGTCCGGCTATACCGACGATGCGGTGTTGCGTCATGGCGTGCTGACGGTGAAGGCCCTCTTCCTGCAGAAGCCGTTCAGGGGCGACGCGCTGGCACAGAAGGTTGCCGAAGCGCTGGCCAGCTAGGCGACGCCCGACCTGAAGGCAGGCCTACGATTCACCGCGCTGCTCGCGTACGCAGGGATGGGTTCGGATAGATCGAGTATAGTGGATCCTTACCGCACTGAGCCAGCCAGCGTTCGAGTAGTGCCCCCACGTGGGTGCGCGCCGACGGCCCACTTCGCATTCACAGGAAAAGAGGCTCGGGGGATCCACCGCCCAGCCGAATTCAGCGCCTTCGAGTTCGCCGTCCTCTCCGGCCTCAGGGCCGCGCAACTGGTGCGCGGATGCATACCGCGGATGGAGGGGCCACACAAAGCCACGATGATGGCCCAACTGGAAGTCGCCGCCGGAAAGGTCACGCGATCCACCGTCGAGCCGCGCCCTGTTCTGGTGGAGTAACCTGCTAGGGAAACATCTTGGTCTTCGGCGCCGCGTCGCCCTTGAATTCGTGCGACATGTTGTAGAAGCCCGCGGCGGAGAGCGTCACCGTGACGGCGGTGTCGCTCGGATTCTCCCAGTACCACCCATGGATGCCTGAGAACGGGGCGGTCAGCGTACCGGATGCCGCGTCCTTGGCCTTCACTTTTTCGTAACTCTCCGCGTAGCCTCTGGGCGCGCCGTCCGGCTCCGCGTGCAGCTCGTAGTTCACCACGCCCGTGGCCTTCCACGAATAGAGCAGTGCTTCACCCTTGTCGAGGCGGTACTTGTATTCAATCGATGCCCGAGGCGCCAGCTTGAAATCGACCGTCTCGTTCTGGTAGCCACGCTCCTGCGGCGCAACTGTCGGGGCGCCGCCCGCGCTGGCGCCACGCGTGGCCTGGAAGGCGTCCACGCCCTTCTTGACGTCGCTCATCGCAGTGAGACCCAGCCTCCGGCCGACCCCGAGCGGATCGACGCCGTATTCGGCCGGCAACACGGCGACGACCAGGAGCAGCCCCGCGACGAGCAACGCCGCGCCGGCGTTGAGCGCGATCCGCTCCCTGGCCAGGACGGGGGGCGCGCCCACGTTCATCTCAGTCGCCATCACGCCTCCAGAAAATAGCCCGATAGTTGATATCCCACGAGGAGGAAGCCGCACGCCATCAGGACGCCGTTGGTGACGAACGCGTGTCGGAGAAATCCGCGTCGGGTCCGCCAGACGCTCAACACAAGGAGCACGAACGTCAGTGCGATGACTTGACCGATTTCCACGCCGACGTTGAAGCTCACGATGTTGGCCACCAGGCCGTTCGGCGAGAGGGCAAAGTCCTGAAGCTTCGTCGCGAGTCCGAAACCGTGAAACAGCCCGAACACCAGCACGGCGACGCGCGTGTTGGGCTGGAAGCCCAGAAAACGTCGGAAGCCGTCCATGTTGTCGAACGCTTTGTACACGACGGAGAACCCGATGATGGCGTCGATGATGTACGGATTGGCTTTGACGCCCCCGAGCACGCCGACGAGCAGCGTCAGGCTATGTCCGATGGTGAAGAGGCTGACGTATTGGACGATGTCCTTCATGCGATACAGGAAGAAGATCACGCCGACGAGGAATGCCAGGTGGTCGTACCCGGTCACCATGTGCTTGGCGCCGAGGTACATGAGCGGCCCAATCGCCGCGCCTTGAATCGACTGCAGGAACACGGCGTCCTTGCCCGACACGCCGTGAGCGCTGACGTGATCCACGAACACGACCGCCAGCAATGCGACGGTCAAACAGAAGAAGACGCCCGACGGCATTCGCATGCTAGGACCCTCGTTGATACGTGAGATGACAGGCATCACACGACTCGTTGATCGCTTCGCCCGATCCGAACAGCTGCTCGGTGTTCCTCTCCAGCGTCGCCTTCAAGGCAATCTTGGCCGCGTCGATGAGCGCCTGAGAGTGTTTGACCCAGTCCCCGTTGTCGACCGCGCGGCCGCCCATGAGCATCAGGTTGCCCGATTCGATCAGGGCCGCGGCGCTGTTGCCGACGGCTTCCCATTCCTCGTCGTCTTTTGGCGCCGTCTCGTCGACGCCCTTGAACGAAATCACGGTGCCCACCGAGGCGAACACCACGCGGGCTGCGGGTGTGACGATGCTGTTCATGATCTGTTTGACGCTGGCCACGGGTATCAGACGACTCGCTGTGTGGTCAACGGCTGGCGCTTGCCTGGCCGCCCGCGCGCCGACGATCACGAATCCGATGCCGCTCACGAAAAGCGCGACGCTGACAACGAACAACCAGTGAATGATTTTCATGGGGACAACTCCTCAATGAAACTGCAGCATCTCATCGCGTTGCACAGTGGGCTGTTGCACGAGTAGAGCCGCTTTGAGGTCGCGATAACGCTGCACGTCGCATCGGTATAGAAAAGTATACCGGACGGCACAGCGTCTGATGGCCTGCACTTTGGCCGTGATCGAAACCACTGCGGCATCTTCCCGGGATAACGGAGCCTTGGCCTGCGCGAACGCGGACGCGGCCAGTCCGACGACGAGGGGGGAGGTTGCCCACGTCGCTTTCTGGCGTTCGTGCCCAGGCCTCTGCACGCGGAGTTCGCCCACCGATTCGCCAGAACATCCGAGGACTGATCGCCCGTCTCGCGTCTTGACAAGACCTTCGTCGTAGGTATGCTGGTGTTCTGCGAGGCTGCGGGGCGATCATGCAGGAGCGTTCAATGAGAAATCGATCGAGTCGACTGCTGCGCCGTGTGATGGTCGTGGCCGCAGCACTGCTGTTCACAGGCGGGCCGACAGCGGGCCAGGTGCGCCAACCGGCGAAATCGTGGGCAGTGCCACGGACGGCGTGGGGGCATCCGGACCTGCAGGGCTTCTGGAACAACGAAACCGCGACCCCGGTAGAACGGCCGCGCGAATTCGGGAGCAGAGCGTTGTTGACCGATGCAGAATTCGCGGAACGAGAGGCAGCGGTCAACAGGCGATCGGCGGACAATCCGGAGGAGCGGGCGCCCCTTCGTCCGGGTGACACCGCTGCGGGTCCGGAACACTGGTACGAGTTCGGCAAGCTCACCAGGCGAACCTCCCTCGTTACCGATCCTCCGGACGGCAGAATCCCGCCGCTCACGGCCGCAGCGCTGCAACGGCTCGAATCACGAGAGCGCGCGAGGAGTGGACGCGGGGAAGCAGATTCCTGGGAGGACCGGAGCCTGTGGGAGCGCTGCATTACGCGACCGATGCCGGCGGCCATGGAGCCGAACCACGCCTACAACTCGAATTATCAGATCTTGCAGACACCGGATTACGTTGTGATTTTGATGGAGCTCATTCACGACGTGCGCCTCATTCCGCTGGACGGCCGTCCGCATCTGGGAACGGCCGTGCGCCAGTGGTTTGGCGATTCACGTGGCCGGTGGGACGGCGACACCCTCGTGGTTGAGACGACCAATTTCGTTGATCGGTTGGACGGCGGGCCGATCATGGCCTCCCATACGTTGGCCACTGAAGCCCTCCGAGGCGGAAGGGAATTCTCCGGCGCGACGCTGCGTCTGACTGAGCGCTTTACACGCATCGACCCGGAGACGATCAACTACGAGTACACGGTCGAGGATCCGAATACGTTTACGCGACCCTACACCGTTTCCATACCCATGAACCACGCGATCGGACTTGACCGGATTTACGAGTATGCGTGCCACGAGGGGAACTACGGGATGGCCAACATGCTGACAGGCGGTCGCGCGAACGAAGAAGCCGCACGTGAAGGTGCAGCGCGTGAGGCGAGCGCCCGCAAGCGATGGGTCGAGGAAGAAAAGAAGAGGGTACGCTGACGGGCAATCAGCGCGTTCGGTGGTGGGCGCTACTGGACTCGAACCAGTGACCTCGTGCGTGTGAAGCACGCGCTCTAACCAACTGAGCTAAGCGCCCAAGGGAAGTGCCTGATTCTATCAGCTTGTGGCCTTCCTGTGGCCCCTGCTGCCGGGCTCCGCGATCTCGGCGAGCTCCTTGCGTGCCCGGGATATACTTCGTTCTGCTCAAGAAGAACCCTGGTGCCCCTCGCATGACGCAGACCCTGCAACACCTCGCGCAGACGATTGATGCCAGCCGCCTTCATGCCGTGGCGATGCATCTGCTGAGGGAGGTGCCCGGATTTCCACCCCTTATCCAGACCGTTCACCTCGTGGCTATCTCAGCGATCATGGGATCGATCGTCCTCATCGATCTGAAGATTCTTGGGTTGGCCCTGCCGAGCCAGAGCCCGGACGAACTGATTCGGCGACTGATGCCGTGGATGTGGTGTGCGCTCCCGGTGCTGGCGGTGTCCGGTCTGGTCTTCATTTTCGCGCGCCCCAACCGCTATTTCCGGAACCCGGTGGTTGGACTGAAGTTCGGGATGCTCTTGCCTGCCGTGGCTCTTGCCGCGGCATTTCATCGCCTGAGCGCCCCTGTGGGCGCTGACAATCGTTCCTCAAACGGGGTGCTGCGAAGGCGCGCGCTCGCGAGGACGATGGCTGCGGTGTCCTTGTTCCTCTGGATCGGTGTGGTTCTGGCCGGGCGCTGGATTGCCTACGCCGACTACTTGTTCCCGCCGGAGTGACGCGTGTCAATGGCTGACTTCTGGACGTGGCTCGAGATGCTCCCCGTGGCGGTCTCCATCGGTGAGACCTGGTGGTTCCCCCTCCTGGAATCGGTCCACGTCCTCACAGGAACCTTCGTCGTCGGATCGATCCTGATGGTGGATCTGCGCCTGCTCGGCCTGGCGGCAGAACGCTATTCTGTGAGCCGCATCGTGAAAGAGGTGGTGCCCTGGACGTATGGCGCGTGCGCGCTGTCGGTCGTCGCAGGCGCCGGCCTGTTCGCGACCCGGGCGAGCCATTACGTCGCCAATACCGCATTTCAGGTGAAGATGGTCTTGCTGGTTCTGGCTGCTCTGAACATGGCCGTCTTCCACCTGTCCACTGCCCGAGGGATTGCCCACTGGGATGAGGGGGCGATGACGACCACGTCCGCTCGATTCGCAGGCGCGTGCTCGCTGTCTCTCTGGATCGGTGTTCTGCTCGCGGGCCGCTGGATCGGCCATCTGCTGTAGCTCAGCGGCTGGAAAACGACGGCCTACGGCACTCGCACACGCTAGAGTCTTGACCTCCGAAACTTGCACCGAATGAGTCAAGTTTGTCTGGTCAAGACGACCCCGCGCAGCGGGGCTGTGATAAATGTTCGTCTAGCGGGGCGGAGCCT
>ORMF012672106.1_pt1 | contig 14511 bp, 15 predicted proteins | sample 1779871 | NCBI WGS metagenome assembly ORMF01 (sample SAMEA104232316, study PRJEB22302) | groundwater metagenome | biome: forest; feature: aquifer; material: groundwater | place: USA | collected 2011-08-07 | depth 5.4 m | reverse complement strand
GATCTTCTCCGTCTGCCCGCCTCCCGTGCACGGGTACGGGCGACGCAGCAGGGAAGCGAACTGACATCGCTCGCGTCGTCGCTCGTCCGCGGGAACAAGGCTGATCTGCAAAAACTTCTCCAGCAGGGAGCCGCCGCGGGCCTGAAGCTCGCTCCCGCGCAGCCGGTTGTTCCCTTTCTGCTCCACAAAGCGGTGAAGCAGGGGATGACGGCGTGGTTCCTGCCCGCCTTCCTGATCAACACGGAGCGCTGGACGCTCGCGTCGATTCACCCCCAGCTGCGCGACCTCGCGTGGACCGATCCACAGACAGCGACGATTCCTTCGAAGCATCTTCTCCCCTCGCTCCTCGCGCTCCCGCAGTCGGATGTACTCACCGAGGGAGCAAGTCCGCTGACGATTGAAGCATGGGGCCGCGCCTTCTCTTCGTATGTCACGCAGCAAAAGAATCCCGCCGCAGCCCTGCAGTCGTTCCTGCCGCAGCTCACGGCGACCATCGGGCGATCCAATGCGCTCGGCTACCCCAAGCGTGCGCAGGACTACGCTGCCGCGCTTCTCGGTGTCCTCAAACCACTGAAAGATCTTCCGGCTTCGCTACAGCCCTCCATTGCCAATCTCACCGCTCTCTCCGATCGCACCCTCGCACCCGCGTCCGTCCTGCCGATTCCCTCAGCAAGCAGCGCCTCCGCCGCGTCGCAAGCATCCTCGAGTTCGCCGCTTCCGCTTTTGTCGCAGGATGAAATTCGCTCCCGCATTGAACAGGCATTGCAAAGCGTGAACGCCCTCTTCACCATCAAAACCGTCATCGAACCGCTCGTAAACACCAACGCCGCCCGCATCACCGGCGTTGCTCTCCCCACACCGCGCGGGGAAGAGCTGACGGAATTCACCTACGACGTCGCCACTGACCGTGTCATCGGACTCACGAAAGACGGTCAGACGCTTCCGTATCAGGTGACGCTGCAGCAGTTTGTGGAGTGGGTGAAGAATGGGAAATAATAGTCCATTTGTTACTTCTGCGTATTTCGTGAAGTAGACAAAAAATTTAAAAGTAGTACCATATCATGGTTCTGTGTCGTTACTTCGAACCATTGGATTAGGGAGATGAAAATCATGCGCATTGTTCTGTCAGTTTGTCTGCTGGCGTGTGTGTTCGCAGGATGCGAACAGCGTCGCCCGCAGGTGTATTCGTCTGCCACCGACTCGGTGGCCAAAGCAAACGCGGAAGCCAGCAAGATCTCCATGCAACGTGGCTGGAAGGTGACGAAGAAGGAAATCTTCACCGACGACCCCGGCCTTCGCGATGGAATCCGATTGACGCTGGATCTCGGGGAAAAACAGCTCGACCCGCGATCGGGCCTGCGCGTCGACATCGTCACGATCGACATCTACAAAACGCATCGTTTCTTCAAGGAGTTCGATGCGTTGGATGTCGGCAGTATTACGACGTTGCATCACATGCCCGAAATGGACGACCGGAATATGGGGAAACCGTCAACTTTTCTGGCCCCCCATTGTCCGGTTGTCAGCGAGTACTACAAACAACATGTCGACGGAGGGTACTAATCCAATGTCGAAGCATCGGAATGTCGCCGCGACATTCCTCCATGCAGAACGCCGCCGCCCCTCACACGGGCGGTTTTTAGCGAAACAACGAGAACTTCCTCGTCAGCTCCTTCAGCGTCTCTGTACTCCCGAACATGCAGAGTCCGTAGTATTCGAGATCCTTCTCCGGCGTCTTCTTCGTTGCCTCTATCTGCTCCATCGATGTGCCGATGGTCATGGAGCTGCCGAAGTCCGTGAAGGGAATTCCTTTCGCGATCACCTCTGTCCGCAGTGCTCTGATTTTGTTCGAATTGTCCGCCTCTAAAACGATGAACGGGAAATGAGAGATGTTCGGATGGAGCCCATTGTCCGCGTCCATGAACTGCAGAAAACACATGTCATCTTTATTCGCTGAAGCTCCGGCAAGTCCCGCCGTCAGGTGACCCAGCGCATTCATCAGTTTTCCCGTTTCGACTTTCTTATTCAGCACGGCCACGAATCGTCTGCTTTTTTCGTCGGGGAGGTCCATACGTGAGCGGGAAAGGAGTGAAATTGTAACAGAGAAATTCATTGGAGAGAATCATTCGTTCGACACACTTTAGAGGGATACAGGAGCAGTCCAGCGTATGGTGTTCCATTACTTGACATACATGGTATTATATTCCCGTATGGCAAAAAAGAGATTCAACGAAGGCAATGAAGATGATCATGGATTCGAGGTCGTGCGAATTCCCCTTGGTGATCTTTCACGCATGCATCCGGCAATTATCGCTCTCCTCCTTGGGATGAAGCATGGTATGCACGGTGCTTTCAATCAGCCGCCACACGAAACAAATGTTGCGAACGATTCGCTTGGTGAATCTCATGAAGTTGCATCGGGCGTATGGAAGGCCGATACCGAATTGTTTACGAGCGAATGGAGTTCGTCGTTCGCGCACGGGGCGGATACATTGCTTCCCGTCGGTCTTATGTTTGAACGTCTGCTTCAAAAAGGCGAGAGACTTATGAAAATTGATTCTCTACGCTGGCAAAAGCTGATCTGCGAAAATATGCAATTCACTGCACGCTTGACTCCTTTTAGCAAGAAAGAGACTGAATCGTCACTGATGACGGTCGCGCTCACGACGGATCAGGGCCGGATGATGTACCTGAAAGGGGACGGAAATGGAAAAAATCTGCGGGGGAGAGCGTCGCGCAATCCTGTTGCGGAGCAATTGTTTTCACAGGGGGGCGGGGAGGCCAAGGTGAATAAGAAGGGTTGGCATGAGTATCCGCTGGGTGACTACAATCATTTATCAGATGACGAAATCGCCCGGCCCGGAATGACTATGTGCACTGCTATCGATCTGATCAACTACGCTGTTCTACAATCCGCAGAGCTCAAACATTATGACGCGACGGGGACCCGGTTGTTTCTTGGGGTGAAAGATTTCACAGTTCCGGATATCTCCAGACTCTCGCGGGTCCGCGTCCAGATGCAACACGATGATGTGAAGCTTTCCGAAAAGCGCTTCAGTATCGTGCCGGTCAAAGTGGAATATATCGATTCCGGTCGCGAGGTAATTGGAGGGGGACTGAGCTACTTTGCTTTCCCCGCAGACGATGAGGCTGAAAAAGCATTTGAGCAGGAATTGCGGGAATAGCTGCCGGATGATTTGGGAGAAATGCCGAGGAGTAATCGGTTGAGGGTTATCCGGAGGTACGTGACGCTTGATCGGGGCTTTCCTAAGCGGTACTCTCTTCCTACCCCACGGATGGGCGATTAGCTCAGGGGTTAGAGCGCGACACTGATAATGTCGAGGTCGATGGTTCAAATCCATCATCGCCCACCATCCATTCCACAGAGAGACCACGGGCGATTAGCTCAGGGGCCCAGCCGGAGGCGGTCAACAAAAAAACGCGACACCCGCGCAGCGCTGATAATGTCGAGGTCGATGGTTCAAATCCATCATCGCCCACCATCCAAACCAGATAAACAAAAAAACGGCGACCATCCGGCCGCCGTTTGAGTTCCGTTGGTGAATCGCTCAGTTGCTGCTTGTTGTCGATGCTGCAGCTGACGAAGTTGTCCCTGACATGGCCGAACTCGCGGCATCCGAGGCTGCCGTGCTGGCCGCAGCGGAGGTTGTCGCAGAGGAGGCGGGGGCGGAAGACGCGATGAAGTACTTCAGCGGTGCCGCGACACGTTTCGGCCTTTTCAGTTCCTCCTTCTCCTTCACTTCCCGGATGCTCCTCGTACTCCGTCTCGCACTCAGCCGATTTTTGATGATCGACATCACCGTACCCATCATCGCGTTCTTGACCGTGCCTTTATCTGCGGGACGGGACATACCCGTCTGGGTCTTATATCTCTCCATCAGGCCCGGCACGGTGCTCGCATTGCGTGCGAAGCCCGCGGGGATGAGGGCGAGAGCCATGGAAGTCGCGGCGAGGAAGGAAACCAGTTTCTTCATAGAAAAAAGGGGAAAAGTCGACGGGAGTGTACCGTTCGCCGCCGTGTATTGCACTTGTACAAGTGCCGGAATTATTGTTTCTTTTTGTACATGTCCGTCACACTCTCGCGACGCTCGACATGGCGTATGACGTCCGCAAGCAGTGGGGCGATGGGGAGGACCGTGAGTCCGCGGAAGCGCGCGACGGGGGAGATGCTGTCGGTGACGACGACTTCCTTAAACTTTGCTTTCTTCAGCCGCTCGATGGCCGGACCCGAGAAGACGGCGTGGGTGGCGGCGACGTAGATGTCTTTGTGTGCGCCGCGCTTCAGCAGGGCGGAGCGGGCGGAGAGGAGTGTTCCTGCGGTGTCGATCATGTCGTCGTAGAGGATGCACGTGCGTCCCCTGATGTCCCCGACGACCTCGACGATCTCCGCTTTATGGTGCGCACTGCGGGTCTTGTGCATGATGGCGATATCAGCGCCCAGAGCGTCCGCCATCTTCTTCACCTGCTTGGCGCCGCCGATGTCCGGGGAGACGACGACGGGCCGCTCCAGATTCTTTTTCTGAAAGTACGCGGCGAGCACCGGACGGGCATCGAGGACGTCGACGGGAATCGAAAAGAATCCCTGAATCTGGTCGGAGTGCAGGTTCAGGGTGATGACGTGGTCCGCGCCTGCGGATTCCAGCAGCTGCGCCATGAGCTTCGCAGAAATCGCCTCGCGCGGTTCCGAGACTCTGTCCTGACGGGCGTAGGGGAAGTAGGGGAGGACAATGTGCAGGGTCGCGGCAAAACTGAGTTTCGCGGCCTGACAGAGAAGGAAGAGTTCCATCAGATCCTCGTCGGGTTCCTGTCCGGCTCCCTGAAGCAGGTAGACGTTCTTCCCGCGGATCGATTCGCCGAAGCGCACGTAGCACTCGCCGCAGCTGAAACGCTTCACAATCGCATTGCCAAGTGTCGTTTTCAATTCCGCTGCAAGGCTTTTTGCCAGGGCCGGATGGGCGGATCCTGCGAAGAGGTGCATGTGTAGTATCATTGTAGCACATGCACGTCCGTTTCTCCACCTGCCGCGGGATGCCGATCGTCACAGAGAATGACGATACGGTGACCGGGCAGATCACCGGTATTTTTCTCAATCCCGATACCGGCGTTGTGGAAGGATTCTTCACCGGGGCCACCGGCATGTTCGGCGGACAGGAATTGTTCCTCGCGGCGCAGGATATCCGTCACTGGGGAACGCGCGTGCGGATTCTGAGCGAGGACATGCTCTCGCCGCTGGAGGAACGCGTGCGTCTGGAGGAGATGGCACAGGAGCATCGTCCGGTGCTCGGACAATTGATCGTGACGAAGTCGGGAACGCGCCTCGGCCGGTGCCGTGACGTGCAGTTTGAAACGAAGACCTTCCGGCTGGAATGGCTCTTCCCGCGCGGGTGGCTGCGCTGGGGAATCCCCGTCCCTGCCTCGGCCATCATTGAAGTGAAGCGGGAGGCGATCATTGTGCGCGATGCCTTTGCCGATGAGCGGCCGGGGGTTCTGAAGGTGATCGACGAGATTGCGGAGAGCGTGCCGCGGATGCCGGAGGCGGGATAAAAAACAGAGCCGCAGCGCTTCGCGTGCGGCCCTGTTTGGGAATCAAAGATGAGGGGCTCTTATTGAACCTGACTTGCGAGGTAGTTGGTGATGAGCGAGACGATCACGCGTGCGAAGAGGACGATGACGAGTCCGATGAGGGCGTAGATGATCGTCTTCTTTGCCTTGTCCTTCGCTTCGTCTTCCCCCTGTGACACGATGAGGCGGATACCGGCAATGACCACAACGACCACGGCGACGAGCGCGAGGAAGTTGAGGACCGCGACGAGGATTTTAATGACGATCTGCCGGACGCTTTCCGGACTGGAACCCGGAGGAGCCGTTCCGGGGAGGGTCGGGATCGGACCGCCGAAACTCTGGGCCCAGGCCGTCGAGACGAGTGCCAGCGTTCCGAACGTGACGGAGGAGGCGGCAAGACCGATGCGTTGAAGCGTTGCTTTCATGGAAACAGTGGGGAAAATGTTGAACGTAGTCTCGTCCATGGGGGGAGTGGCGTGCAAGGGCAAATCCGTGTTTGGCAGCACATTGAATTGACTTGTGGCCATCGAATGTTACGGAATCGCCGCTTTTCTGCGTACATTCCTTTACTTACTCCTCATCGGAATCACCGTTATAGAATCCCATCGCGAGGAGAAGAATCGCGGGGAAGGCGAACCACATGCTCTGATAGCGGACCATCGCGTCGATCAGGATGCTCTGCGCGAGAAGCGGACTGAGGGGAGCGGCGCCGCCGAGGTCCAGCGCGAGAATCGGCTTACCCGCGATGTAGGTGAGGAGCGTCGAGAGGATGAGTCCCGCCGTTGCGAAGCCAAAGACGCCGGTGAGGAGCGTGTCCCAGAGACCCGGAATATCTTTGGCGTAATGAATATCGAAGCCGCCGCGCAGCGCGAGAAAGAGGACCACCGCGACGAAGAGGACGATCTTTGTGAGGGCGATCCACTGCTCGCCCATGGACAGGCCAATGATGTTCCATGTGCTCTCCGACGAATCGGAGAGTTGCATCAGCATGTTGCCCGTTCCCTGCACCGCGACGATCGCGATGTACGCTGCGACAATGATCTTCACGGAACTGTCGCGGCCGACGATGAAGCTGTAGGCGACGATGGTCGCGAAGAAGATGATGACGAGGAGATCCCAGGAGAGTGTGAGATTCATAGAAGTGTTGCTTATCGTAATGAGTCGGATGCGATAGTGCCAGAAGAGGATATTGCCGTGGGCCTAACTTTCTTTTCTCGGCCAAAGAAAAGAAAGTTACAAAGAAAAGTTCGCCGCCGGCTGTGCATTCCCGCTGACCGACCCCCCCCGAGCCGGCGGGACCCCTCCACGAATTTACGAGTGATGGATTGCACTTGTGAGCGGGAGAGAGGCTTCTGTTTCCCAGTCATTCCTCGGCATCCCGTTTTCCTGAATCATGAACTCCGCGGCGGCGGCGATCATTGCGGCGTTGTCGGTGCAGTAGGATAAACGCTTCGGGAAGCGGAGTGTGCGACCGGCAGAAGCTTGCGCGGCCATCGTGCGGAGCATGCGATTTGCCGAGACGCCGCCGACGAGATGAATTTCGCGGATGTCCGGATGGCGATCCAGTGCACGCTTCAGTCTGTCGCAGAGGTGAGAGCAGAGGGCGTGTTGGTACGAAGCAGCGAGATCCGGCAACAGCTCCCGCAGCGGAGGTTCATGAACCTCCGCTGCGGACGGGGAGAGATCGCGAATCGTATACCGCAGCGCTGTCTTCAACCCCGAAAAACTGAAATCGAGCGTGTCTTCCTTTATGAGAGGAAGCGGGAACGGAAATTTCGCCGGATCGCCGCTCTCTGCAGACGCCGCAATCGACGGGCCGCCGGGGTAGGGGAGACCGAGGAGCCCCGCTCCTTTATCGAACGCTTCTCCAGCGGCATCGTCGCGGGTGCGGCCGAGGAGTTTTCCGCGTGTATGGCTTTCCCGTAGCCAGAGTTCCGTGTGACCGCCGGAGGCCGTGAGCGCGAGGAGCGGGAAAACGGGGAGATTCTCAGGATCTGATTCCAGCCATGTCGAACTCAGATGTCCCAGAAGATGATGCACGCCGACGACCGGAACATTCCACAGTGCACCGATCGCGCGCGCAGTCACGGTTCCGACGAGCAGTGACCCGAGCAGCCCCGGTCCGCGTGTCACAGCAATTACCTGAAGATCCTGCTTCGTGATTCCCGCCTGTGAGAGTGCCTGATCGATGACGGGGAGGATGCACTCGATCTGTTTGCGCGCTGCTTCCTCGGGGATTACCCCCCCGCTGCGCGTGAAGGCTTCACTGGAGCTGGCGATGACGTTGCTGCGGACATGCACACCACCCTCCACCACTGAGGCAGCGGTTTCATCACAGGACGTTTCGAGGGCGAGGATGAGCATAGGGACTGGGGCTGGGGACTCGGGACTAGTGCCGGGGATTAGGATAGCGGAACAAGTTCCTTTTATTGCCAGTCCCCAATACTAGTCCCTAGTCCCTAATATTTCGTTACTATCCTCCCATGGCCGCCGATTTTCTCTTCATCACCCGCAGCTGGCACGGCACCGGCGGCATGCAGCGGCTGAGCCGTGATCTGTGGCGGGGGATCAACGAGTGGAAAGGTGAGCGTGCCGCGCTTCAGATTCCGCGTTCATCTTCTCCACTCGCTCTGATTCCATGTGCAGTGCGCTCGGTCTTTCATGGATGGCGCGTTTTGCGAGCGGGAGGAAATGTGCATCTGGGGGATGCGTCGCTGAGCATTCTGATTCCCTTTCTGCGCCTCACGAAGCGCGGACGGATCACGATCACTGTATGCGGCCTCGATGTGACCTATTCCAGTATTTTCTATCAATGGATCATCCGTCGCATGCTTCCGAAAGCGGATTGTGTCTGCGCCATCAGTCATGCAACGGCGGACGAAGCGCAAAAAAGAGGAGTGATATCGTCGAAGCTTGTTGTGATTCCCTGTGGTATCTGGGAGGCACCGCTTTCCGTTCCCGTGCCCGCTCCCGCTTCGGTGCAACTCCTGACGGTTGGACGTCTAATCAGGCGTAAAGGTGTTGCGTGGTTTTTGTCGGACGTTTTTCCGCTCCTGCTCAGGCGCAACCCTGCCATTCATTACTGTATTGTCGGGAGTGGACCTCAGGAATTATTGATCAAAAAAATTGTTCAAGAAAAAGGTGTTCAGGATGCTGTTTCTCTGCATTTGCATTGCAGTGATTCTGAGCGGAATGAACTCCTGAAAAACGCGACGATGCTGGTGGCGCCGAATATTTCTGTCCGCGGTGATATGGAAGGGTTCGGCATCGTCTGCATCGAGGCGTCCGCGTCCGGCGTGCCGGTGGTTGCTGCGCGCATCGAAGGATTGAATGACGCGGTGATAGAGAATGAGACAGGAACTTTTTTTGAATCAGGAAATGCGGACGATTGCGTGCGTGCGATTGAACACACAATTGCGTTTCCACCGGATCGTGCGACGATTGCGCGCGCGACCCTCAAATATTTTCACTGGTCGGTTCTCTTTCCGCGCTATATCGATGAAGTCTTCGCAGCGTAGCATCGGGATTCTTACGTGGGATTACGGACATCCCAAGGGCGGGATGGGACGGTCGCTGCAGTGGATTGCCGATACGCTGAGGAGAGGGGGGATGAAAGTGAGTGTGATGACGCCGGTGGCGATGCATGAGGATGATGAGATGTTGTTGGCTTTTACGAATCGTGTTCCGGGGGGGCAGATTCTCTTTTCCTGTTTGTTGCCGTGGGCCAACGCCTGTCACCCAGAGCGGAGACGAAGGGCGACAGGCGGTGGCGAGACAGACTTCGCAAGAATGGCTCGCCTCTTCCGTCGCCCCGTGCCTGGTTCGTCTCCGCTCACCATGACACGGGGCGACGGACCACTCCTTCAGGATCCCGACACAATTCTTTTTCCCGTCGGCCCCGGCGGGATTTTTCTTTTCCGGAAACCAAAGCACGTCCGCACAATTGCGATTGTCTATCACACGTATTTTCAGCAGGCACGCTTCGTCCCGCATCAATGGTGGAAGAAGATCTTCGTCCCGTTTGAGCGCTACACTCTCCGGCATGCCGATCAGATTCTTTGTTTTTGCGAAGACACTGCCGCAGTTCTTCACAAAGCATATGGTATCGATCATGTGCGTATCACGGTTCTCCCCCACGCGATTGATCTTGCGTCATGGTCTGTTGCGGCTGAGATGCGCCGACCCGAAGCGGGGCTTTGCGTCTGCGTCGCGCGGCTGGAGGCGCGGAAGGGGATCGATGTTTTACTTAATTGCTGGCCAAAAGTACGTGCTGTCTTTCCTCATGCACGATTAATGATCGTCGGCGACGGTCATCTGCGCGGGTCGGTTGCTGCCGCCATCCGGCAATCAGACGAATCCATTCAGCACATTCCATCACTCCCGTTTGCTGCGCTCATTGCGCTGATGCACCGCGCGCAGATCGCCGTGTGTCCGTCGTACCTCGAAGGCTTCGGACTTGCGTGCGCCGAAGCGATGGCGGCGGGGACACCTGTGGTTGCTTCTTCCTGCGAAGGGATACGCAGTCTCATCACACACGGAAAGACCGGATGGCTGGTGGAAGCAGGCGATGACGAAGCGTTTGCAGATGGAATCATTCATCTTCTGGGCGACAGCGCACTGCGGGCACGGCTCGCATCTGCTGCGCATGATCACATCCGCAGTGCGTGTGATCAGGCCGGTGCGGAAGCAGAGCTGGTGCGTGCAGTCGACGATTGTGCAGAGAAGCGATAGGCTGTGCGCATGCGCATCCGTACGTTCCCGTGGGAGATGATCGCCGCAGCGGCGGTCCTGTGCGCGCTCCTCGCAAAATTTTTCTGGCCTCTGATTCACTTCGGCTGGCCGCTCGGGTACGACGCCGGCATTTATCGGTATCTCTTTACGCAGCACGCGGCTGGTTTCCCCCCATTCTTGATCGGTGACATCGAACCGTGGGCGCGCGCGCAGCCTCTGGGACTCTACTTTTTCTCAACGATGCTTGTTCGTCTCGGCATTCCCGTCGACTGGCTGATCGGCTGGGTGTGGAATCTTTTTCCGGTTTTGCTCGCAGGTACGCTTGCATGGGTCATGAGCAAGCGCGAGGGGAAGCAAGTCGGGATGCTTGTCCTCGTTGCAGCGCTACTTTCCGTTGCCTATTACGACGGTTTTGCAGCAATGTACTGGAAAACGTACGCATCACTGCTTTTCTGCGTTCTCGCATTTCATTCGCTGGAACGCCGTTCACTTTTCGCAATTCTCTGGGGAACGTTTGCGATCATGACGCACCATCAGACGGGACTGCTCTTCGGACTCGCAGTCGGGACATGGTGGCTGGTGGGAATTCTTCGCAGCAAGAAGGGAAAAGAACGCAATCAGTGGCTTATGATGCTCGGGTGCGGTCTGTGCATTCTGGTGATCGGACTTCTGACATATCTCCCGATCTGGCGTGAGGCGATTGCGGACAATCTGTGGCTGCTGCTTCATCCCTCCGATGCGCCGGGGGGGAATTTCCCGCCGCCTCTTTTTTACGTGAAGTGGGAAGGAATTTTACTGCTCTGCGCTGCGTACGGATTTGTCTGCTCGTTTAAGCGTGAGAGCGGTTCTTTGTGGCAATGTGCAGTCCTTTGGGCCACAGCGTTCATAGCACTTCACTTCCTCTTCTACCGCCGCTTCTTCCTGCAGCTCGATTTCTTCCTCCTCCCGTTTGCCGCGCTCGGGATACATGATCTCTGGCAGCGCGCGCGCCATCCGATTCTGAAAATCATTCTCATTCTTCTGCTTCTGATTCAGGCGGTGCTCACGCTTTCCATCCTGCCGATGCGCACGCCCTACGTTGATGCGGAGACGTTCGATGCGGCGCTGCGGTTGCAGACGAAGCTTCCCCCGAACCCCACGATCATCGTCCCCGAAAATATCTCTGCGGTCGTTGTCCGCGGATGGGCACCCGCTGCGCGTGTGATTGCCCCGGGCATTTTCGAGTCCGTGTGGAGCTATGATCAGTGGAAATCATTCATTCTCGGTACACATAAAGACCGCTTATCTCTGCTGAAAAATCTGAAGTCTCCGGTGATGATGTTCGTCGCGCCCGCGTTCTCCTCATATTACGGAACGTCCGGTGATGCTCTCCTCAAAGATTCCTGTTTTGAAAAAACAGACGATCCGTTCCTTCTCCGCGTGACCTGCATCCCATGATCGAACTTTTTCCTTCCCGCACCGTTGCGATCGCCCTCTTCGGCTTTCCCGTTCATTGGTACGGGCTCATGTACCTGCTCGGGTTTCTGATTGCCTGGTGGCTGCTCCCGCGACTCCAGCGTTTCCGTGGTCTCCCGCTTTCCCATGACGAGTGGTCGGGGATTCTGTCTGCATCCGTGCTCGGCGTCCTCATCGGCGGGAGGCTGGGGTTCGTTCTCCTCTACCAGCCTGTGTATTATCTGAGTCACCTTCCGGAGATTGTTGCCGTGTGGCAGGGTGGCATGTCCTCACACGGCGGATTTATCGGAGTTGCCATAGCTTTGCTGATCGTGCTGCGAAAGCGTTCATGGCAGGAAATTCTCGCAATTGCGGACATCGTGGTCATCCCGGTTGCGATTGGCCTCGGCCTCGGACGCATTGGAAACTTCATCAATCAGGAACTCTACGGGACGGTGACGACGCTCCCGTGGGGCATGTACTTCCCCGGCGCCGAAGGTCTGCGCCATCCGGTCCAGCTCTACGAACTCGCCGGCGACTGGCTGAACGCCGCCGTCTGCTTTTTCTGGCTGCAGCGTACGGCAAAACGATTCACGGCCGGACAGATATTCTCATTTTTCCTGATGATCTACGGCGTCGTCCGGTTCCTCGTCGAGTTCGTCCGCGCGCAGGATTACCCCGCTGTTGATCTATCCTTCGTCACGCTGACGATCGGGCAGGTGTACACGATTCCGGTGTTTCTCGCGGGGGTGGGAGTGTGGTGGTGGAGCAGGCAACGACAAAAATCTGCTGATTGATATTGGCTTTCCTAAGCCACTTTCGGACCTCCGTCCATTCGCTAACGAATAGTCTGAGGTTGCTGCTTCAGAAAAGATTTTCGATGCATCGAGCACGTTCCCAATTTCTCAATCGCCGCAAAATGTTCAGCGGTCCCGTACGCCTTGTGCTGCGCAAATCCGAAGCCGGGAAACTGCGCATCTGCTTCAATCATCAATCTATCACGCGTGACTTTTGCAACAATCGACGCCGCGCCGATCGCCGGCTCCAGTGCGTCGCCGTCGATGATGCTTGTGTGGGGGTAGTCGAACCAGAACTTGTCGCGGCCGTCGACAATGAGGAAGTCGGGACGTGTGACGGCAGCGATCATCGCGACCGCCAGCTGCATCGCGCGCTCCGTCGCCGCCAAAATTCCATGGGCATCGATAAACGCTGCATCACTGATTCCGAAGCCAATCGTGCAGTGCTTCGTGATCCACTCGTACGCTTCCTCCCGACTCTCCGGCGTCATTTGTTTGCTGTCATCAATCAGGGGATTTCTTTTGAGTGTCGGAATCTCGATGCATGCTCCCGCGACCACCGGCCCCGCGAGCGCCCCGCGTCCCGCCTCGTCGATGCCGACGATGATGGGGGAGGGTTTCATTTTTTCTGCATGTCCCGCAGGATCTCCCGTGCCACCTCCCTCTCATCCCATGGCCGGAGTCCCTCGCGCGTCTGCATTGTCGTGCAGGCGCCCATCCCGCAGAGCGCGACGGCGTCACCCGGTTGGGCGGCTTTCAACAGGAAACGAATACCTTCGCGGCGATCGAAGATTTTGTGCGCTTCAATTTTTCCCTGATCAATGCCCGCCCAGACCTCGTCGATCACCTTGTTCTGGTCTTCTGTCAGCGTTTCGTCTTCACTCACAACGACGACGTCCGCACGATCACTGACGATGGCGCCGATCATCGGCCGCTTCTCCGGCATGCGATCGCCGCAACTGCCCGTGAGGACGAGCAGGCGCTTCCCATCCGCGAGTGTTGCGCGGATCGCGTCGAGGGTTTTCTCGTATGCCGCTGGCGATACAGTGAAGTCGACGTAGACCGAAAATGGCTGCCCTTCGTCGATCCGCTCCATGCGTCCCGGAACACCGGTGAACGTTGCGAGGGCATCAGCCCCTTTCTGCGTCGGGACGCCGATCGCCGCTGCGCACGACAAAGCGCAGAGCGCGTTGTACAGATTGAAGATACCCGGAATCGGAAGCTTCACTATGACACTCGCTCCATCGACCGAAGCCGTCGCATTCGTCGAGAGTGTTGTAGTTTCGATATTTTTCAGATCACGCAGAGTGGAATACGTAATCGTGCGCTGCGATGACATCTTTTCATACAATGCGAATGTTTCATCGTCCGCATTCAGGACCTTCGTGCCTTTTCCCTGCAGCATGCTAAAAAGAATGCCTTTGTCTTTGCGGTACTGCTCCATCGTTTTGTGATAGTCGAGGTGCTCGGGTGATGTGTTCGTGATGGCGGCTACCGCGGGCCAGAGGAAGTCGTTGCGGTGTTGAACCAGTCCATGCGAGGAAATTTCCACGACGGCGTGCGTGCAGCCTTCAGAGACACATCGCCGGAGAAAGCGCTGCAGAATGAACGGCGACATCGACGTCTTGTGGGTCGGATTTTCTTCAATCTTTCCGCGGACAGAGAAAAAACTGGTCGACACGGCTCCCGTTGCAATGCCCGCAGCATGCAGAATGTGCGCCGTCATCATGACCGTCGTCGTTTTCCCGTCCGTGCCGGTGATGCCGATGACCGTAAGTTTGCGTGCGGGGAAGCCGTAGCGGAGAGCCGCGGCAAACGCTTTGGCGTGATGCCACAGCAGACGAATGGGGTTGCGGTCGCCGAGGAGGGATTTGAGGGAGGAGAGCATGGGGATAATTGATAACTTTTTAGGATGTCATGGTGAGCGGCGACGAACCACGTCCCTCGTCGGAGTTTATCCTGAGCG
>ORMF011779656.1_pt1 | contig 14518 bp, 6 predicted proteins | sample 1779871 | NCBI WGS metagenome assembly ORMF01 (sample SAMEA104232316, study PRJEB22302) | groundwater metagenome | biome: forest; feature: aquifer; material: groundwater | place: USA | collected 2011-08-07 | depth 5.4 m | reverse complement strand
GGGCCGCGGTAACAAGCTTGCACACCGGCACCGAGCAGGTTGGCCAGGCGGGTTTCGTAATGGTCGCGATGCGCGTCGAGCGGCTCGATGGTGGCCGCTGCTCCGCCGCCACCGTATTCGCACAAGGGCACGAACATCCAGCGCATCGAAGGGGTTTTCTGCCAGGTGCCGTCGAAAATGTTCTGGCGCTCGATGAGTTCCTGTTCAGCGCGGGGCAGCGACCAGTTCTCTTCCCGGTAGTGCATGGCGCATTTGCTGCCACCCGCCAGGAAATACCAGTCGGGGATGTTGAGAAACACGCCCTCCGACCGGCACCATTTGTAAAAGTCGGTGACGGCGCGCCACATCACCCATTGCGAGTCCTCCAGGGCGCGGTGGCCGGGATGATTGGTGGCCGCGCACCGGTCGCCGGGATAGGAGCCGTCGTGTTCGAGCACGGCCAAACCGGCCTCGCCCAGGAAATGGCGCAATTGGCCCAGGTACCATTGCCCCCACTTGGCGCCCAAACACGGCATCAGACCGTACGTGGCCGGCACGCCCTGCGTGTTGTCATTTGTGTTGGCCGCGCCGCGCGAAGCGAGCAGCGAGTAGCCGCCGAGCGCAATGCCCTTCTCTCTGGCTTCATCGGCCAGTTGCTTGTAAGTCGCCAGATATTGGGGATCGGTGCTCTCGATGTTGAACCCGGAGCCGAACGACAGGATGATCATCTCGAAACCCACTTCATGCGCCTGCACGATGGCCTCGCGGACGGACTTGGGATCGGACTTGATCAAATGGAACATCAGCGGGTTCTCCTGCGACCACGGGGCGATGGCCCGGTGCATGCGGCGCACGGCCAAACCACGGCGCTCGCGTTCGGTGGAATCCAGCAACAACTCGAACGCGCGGTATGACTCGAAAACCTCGCCGGGCGGGAGGTCTTGGTCCGGCCCCGTCCTCAACTTGCATTGCAGCAGCGATGGGCCGCCACTGCCGCTTTGCGTTGTCCGCGCATATTCCTCATCATACCCCCAGTGAACCGCCTGTTGCCCGCCATCGGGGGTCATGCCGCCGCTACCAAACGAATAGTCGGTTTCCACGTGCAGCGGGGGGAACTCGACACCGGGGGACGGATGCAACCCGCGCTCGACATTGGCCAGGCGCAGCTCCTCGCTGATAAACGAATTCACCCGGAGCGTCCTGGAGGTGGTGTTGCGGATGACCAGCCACTTGGAAAACAGCGGCAGGCCGTCGTAGAGCTCATAGTGAACTTCGATCTCCGGCAGGTCCGACCGGCCCGGCAGATTCGACCCGGATGGTTCCGCGCCGCGCCAGGTCACTCGTTTCATGTGACAACGCACCACGGTTTTGTCGGCCCCGGCGTCTTTGCCGCTGCCGTCCCTTCCGACCTTGCCCACGCGCAACGCGACCGGCGGCTTTGGACACGGCACGGTGGCGATCGTTTGCCACGATTCGCCGTTCTGGGTCGCCTCGCATACGGCGTTGCCGTGGGCGAGGCCGACACGCAACCGACAAGGTTTGGTGCGGTCGAAGGTCCCCGCCGCCTGACCGTTTGCGGAGTACTTTCCTGACCCGGGATTTGTGATGAACGTCAACACACGGCCGTCCGTGATCAGCGCCATCCCGGGACCCCAGGCGTCGGAGACATCGTCGCCGCTGTCCATCAGCAGTTCCACCGAAACCGCGCCCGCCGGCCAGGGATGTTCCGCGCAGACCGCCCCGGCAGCATAGGCCATGATTTCGCCCGTCTTGCCCTCGTTGCGGAACGACGCCCGATCCAGGCCGGCATGCGCGCGGACCTGCCACTCTGGCTTCAATGGCCCGTCGAACGGCTCATCCAGGACGACCGGCCCCGTGAGCGCGGCGCGCGTCGGTGGCGGCACAAACCGCAACACCACATGCCTGCCCGGCGGCGGCCAGGGCAGCTCGCGCGACAGCCATTCGGTCCGCTGCTTCCATTTCAAGCGGGCCTCAAGGGGAACCTCCTTCCACTCCGCAAATCGGTAGGCGTGGGGATTCGCCTGCAGCGTGTCGAGCCATTCCGCTTTGATGTAATTGGCAATGGGCTGGCCTTTGAGCCCGCCGATTTCGAACTCGGTGCCGTTGATGGTGACACGCGCCTCGGGTGCAATTGCGCGCAAGATGTGCTCGTCAGCGGAAAGATTCACCAGGTCCACAGTCGCCGCATTGGGCGTCAGCCGGCACACGCGCCGCGCCAGGCCGTTGTCCAGCACCAGGTCGCCGGTGGCTTGGTCTTGAAAAACTTTGGCTTTGTACGGTGCCGGATCAATCAGCCAGTCGTTGGCCGAGGCCTGGAAAGCAAGGATCGCCATGGCCGTCGCGCCGAGAAGCGATTGGATGAAGGTCTGTTTTCTCATGGTTTGGTTTCCGTTAGCCGTGGTTCGTCAGAACTTGATGCGTTGGCTGGGCAGTGGCGCATTGCCGATCCTCTTTCTCCGTTCCTGAACCAAGCATGTCGGCTCTCGCTCCATTGGCCACGGCTCAGTAATTGGCCAGCGTGAGCGCATCCGCCGTCCATTCGATGGGGGTGAACTTGAGCTTGAATCGCCCGTCGCGGCCCACCACGCCCGACAGGTACCACTGGCCGACAAACTCCAGGATTTCGTGGGCGTACCCCGCGCCGTCGTCGTCGGCCAGCGCGTTGGTCCCGTCGCCCCACTGGCCGCTGGCCTTTACGCCGGCGATGCCGTGCCATCCGGTCTTGAACGGATAGGGCCGAAATCGTGGAAACTTCAGCGGGTCGTCGGAAACCGAGTAGCCGTCGTTCAGAAAGATGATCCATTTTCCGGATCGCGGATGTTTCATCACAAACGGACTTTCTCCCGCGCCCTCCGCGGATGTGAGGGCCGTGCCGGCCTGCGACCAATGCAACAGATCGGGGCTTTGATAGACGAGCGTCTGGCCGGCCCAGGTGTACATCAACCAGCGGTTGTGGGTCTCATCGCGCACCACGCAGCAGTCCGTGCCCGCAACGCCCAGGCCGTCCTTGGCCCACTCCTCCGGCTTCTCCCAGCGGTCAAGGTCGCGACTGACGGCCAAGCCGATGCTCTGGCGATAGCTGGTGTGGTTGAAGGGAGTCGTGGAGGAACGCTTGCTGGGAAAGGTCCAACCGGCGTAGAACATCCAGAATTTCCCATCGTGTTCAATAACATGGGGCGCGATGCCGCCCATCATCTTGTCGAAGTAGCCATCGCGACGGCTGGCATCCACGGCCGTGCCCAGGTGTTCCCAATGCACGAGGTCACCGCTCACCATGTGCTCGGCGGTTTCCTCGGAGCCGAGGTCCTCCCAGGACGTGCCCACCTTGCCCAGCGGCGCAAACAGATGCCACCGGTTGTTCCGGCGTACGAAGCAGTGATCCTTCATGAACCGGCCCGACGGCGCGTATCGCATCGCCGCAATCTGCCGGACGCGGGAGCGCGCTTCTTTGCCCGTGCCGGTCGTGACGTGGGCATCCTGGGCCAACAACCGAGGAGCAGGCAGCGCCGCCCCGGCAAGCCCGACCACAGCAGCGTGCAGAAAGCGCCGCCGACTCATGCTCTCCGTGGATTCGTTCATGACGCGTTGACCTCCTGATAATTCGTGACAATTCATGCTGCTCAACTTCGCTGGGGAAGCATTCTATGTGTCGCCAATTCGTTGCTCAAGTCCAAGCTGCCGCAAGGTTGCTTGCCGCCCAGGCGGGCGCATCTTGACACTCCCGTCAAACGACAAAACTCGGCAGCGAGGAACGCAGCGTTTACGCTGCTGGATCGCGCCATACCTGCCTCGCTGCAGCGTAAACGCTGCGTTCCGGTAGTACTGTCAAGTGTCCAGCCCAGGCCACGACTTGCCGTTACCTCGGTCGCGTGGCGGGCGGCGCATATTTCTGGTGCCAGTAAACCTGCCAGAGGTTCTCCAGCTTCACCGTCTCCACATGACCATCCACCAAGACCATGTTGATGGCGCCCGGAAGCAAGCTGCCGGGGGCCACTTGCGTGGGGGGCGGACGCCGCGCGGAGCCGTGCCGGGCAATGCAAAAGCGCGCAATCATTGATCCTTGGTCAACAAGCAGATTGCGGGCGGGGGGGTCGGTGGCTTGTGGCCAGCCGTCGGCCCAGGCGCAGTCCGCGAACACCGGATGCTGGGTAGGCCGCTGAAACTGTCCCTCCTTGCTGAAGTGCATTGAGGCATCGCCGAAGCCGGTATCGCCTTCAACGGAATACATCCAACCGTTCATGCCGTAGCTCCCCTCAAAGCCGGTGTTCCATTGGACCGGCGATGTCTTTGGGCCGTACCACGCCGCCAACGCGCTGCCCCACAGTTCCTGGTCAGCCCGGCGATTGGCCGGCACGGGCGCGGCGGGACAAATGCGGATGGCATCCACAGGAACGCTGTGGGCACGGAGCAGGGCCATCCAGAAACGCTTCGGATCGTAGGCGATCGGATAGGTCTTGCCGTGGTCGTTGACGTACATGAGGAAGCCGAGGCCCATTTGGTGGAGGTTGTTGCGGCAAGCAGTCTCCTGGGCTTTGAGCTTGGCCCGGCTCAATGCCGGCAGCAGCATCGCCGCCAGAATGGCGATGATGGCGATCACCACCAGCAGTTCGATCAGCGTGAAGCCGGCGCGGTGCTCGGTGTCTGGTTTCATCATGCTCCTATTTTCACACCATCAGTCTGCTGAAAAGGTCGCCGGGAGAGTTGCTCCCGGCGACCTGCCCTATCCCCAACCAAGCGAACGCTAGAGCTTTTTCAACCGGAAGAACTTGTTCCCCGGGCCAATGGTCAAGGTGGCCGGGCTGGCCGTTGCGCCGGGCACATCGGTCCAACCTGCGGGATTGCCGAGATTCGTGTTCTCCTGGAGCACCCACCCGGCTCCTGACCAAGCAACGGTCACCTGGTTGCCGGCCGCGGCAATGCTCAGCGTGGGGAGTGCCAGGGACAGCAGCGCCGGAGCACTGGTGCGCTGGCGGCTGGCATCTGTCACGACCACGGTGTAGAGGCCCGCGTCTGATTGCCCTGCGCTTGGAATCTCCAGCCGGGCGGAGGTTGCGCCCGGAATGTTGACCCCGTCGTGCAGCCACTGGTAGGTGAAGGGTTCATTGCCTTGCACATCCACACCGAAGGTAACGGCCGCGCCCGGCGCCACGCTCTGACTGACAGGACCGGTGACGATGCACAAGCCGGTGGACGGCCCGAGCACTTGCACCTCGCGGAATTGGAGGAACTCCGACACGCCTACAGGATGTTCGATGCGGACAACCTGCCCCATGATCACCGGGACCAGGACGAAGTTGGCCATGCGAGGCCTCAGGCTGCCCGGCAAGGCCGCCTCAATGTGCGCACTCCACAGTGGCTCGCGAGCACCGTCCATGATGGTGATCAACAGCTCGCGATCGCGATTCGGGTCCGTGTCCTCCCGCAACCAGAGGGCCAGGGCTCCGATGGCCACGGGGCTTTCCAAGTCCAATTCCCACCACTCGTTATCACCGTTGGACGTGTGCGAGAGCGAGTTGAGGTTGCCGTCCCGTGCGCCACCTGCGGGCAAACCGAAGGGATTGCTGGATTGCGTGGCGGCCCCACCCGTGAAGCTCAATCGGATGGGCGGCAGCGTTCCCGTGAGTGTCGTCGCCGCCAACGTGTTTCCGGCGAGATCCTGCACTCCGCTCACCGCAAGGCTGTAATCGTCACAGCCCAGCAAACCCTCCACCAAGAACGTCACATCCTTGCCGTTGGCGGCCAGTTCCCCGTTGCTCACCGTCGCTCCGCCGGCAATAGCATAGTTGGCCGGGGCCGTGGCGGTGGCCGCCGTCACCTCTTCGCTGAAGTTCACCGTCAATTTCAGCAAGTTCTTGAACGTATCCACCGTGAATGAATGCCCCACCACGGTTGGCGGCTCCGTATCCCCGAAGAAGGACAGCTCCGCCGGGGCGCTGGTCAGCGTCCGACGACCATCGCTCACGACCGCAGAGTAGAAGCCCAGGTCCGCCTGACCGGCGCTGGGAATAGTCAGCGTCGCGCTGGTTGCCCCGGGAATATCCACGCCGTCGTGCCGCCACTGGTAGCTGATCGGGTCCGGGCCTTGCGCCCCGACCGTGAAACTGACGGCCGCATTGGGTCTGACGGTTTGGCTGACAGGATCGCTGACGAGACACAGGCCGGTGGATGGCCCCAGCACTCGCACCTCAGTGAAGTCCAGGAACTCGAACACTCCGGGGGGATGTTCGATGCGCACGATCTGGCCCATGACCACCGGAGCTACGGCCAAAGTGGCCATGCGCGGTCTCAGATTGCCGGGCAAGGCCGGGCCCATGAAGCCGGTCCACAGCGGCGTGCGCGCGCCATCCATGATCGTGAAACGCAGGTTGCTGTCGCGCTCAGCACAGCAATCCTCCCGGAACCAGATGGCAATCGCGCCAATGGAAACTGGCATCTCAAGGTCCCATTCCCACCATTCGTTCTCGCCATTGAAGGTGTGGGCGATCGTTTTGAGGTTGCCATCCAGCGCATTGCTGGCCGGCAAACCAAAAGGATTGCTCGATTGGCTGGCGGTCCCGCTCACTGGAGCGCTCAAGCGGATGGCGGGCAGCGTTCCCGTCAACTGTGTCGCCGCCAGCGGATTGCCGGCCAGGTCCTGCACCCCGCTCACTGTGAGCGTGTAGTCGTCGCAACCCAGCAGGCCCTCCACCACGAACGTCACATCTATGCCGTTGGCTGCCAATTCCCCGTTGCTCACGGTCGCCCCGCCCGCAAACACATAGTTGGCCGGGGCCGTGGCGGTCGCCGCCGTCACCTCCTCGCTGAAAGTCACGCTCAGCTTGACCACGTTTCCGAACGTATCCACCGTGAATGAATGTCCCGCCACCGTCGGCGGCTCCGTGTCCCCGAAAAACGCCAGCTCCGCCGGAGCGCTGGTCAATGTCTGACGTCCATCGCTCACCACGACGTCGTAGGGGCCCAGGTCCGCCTCCCCGACGCTGGCGATGAACAACGCCGCGCCCGTTGCACCGGTGATGTTCGCGCCGTTGTGCCGCCACTGATAGGTGATGGGCCAAGAGCTTTGGACCCCGACGGTGAACGTGGCAGGCCCATTTCTTCTCGCCGTCTGGTTGACAGGATCGCTGACCAGACACAGATCGAAGGATGGTTTCAGCACCTGGACTTCGGCGAAATTCAGAAACTCAAACACTCCTTGGGGATGTTCAATGCGCACGATCTGTCCTACGACGACGGGGGCGACGAGCAAGTTGGCCATGCGAGGATTCAAATTGCCGGGCAGGGCCGGGCCGATGGAGCCAGTCCACAGCGGCGTGCGTGCAGCGTCCATGATTGTGAACCGCAGGTTGCCATCGCGCTCAAAGCAGCAGTCCTGCCGGAACCAGATGGCGATGCCGCCAACCGACACGGGCGAGCCGAGGTCCAGTTCCCACCACTCATTATCGCCGTTCGAGGTGTGCATCCATGTCGCAGGGTTCCCGTCGATGGCCTTTTCCGCCGGGAGACCAAACGGACTGCTAGATTGGGTGGCCGTCTCCAGTCCAGTGAACGGATAAGGGAAGCGAACCTTTCCCGTCAGGCTTGTTGCAGTCATCGTGTTGCCGTCCAGGTCCCGCACGCCACTCACCGTGAGCATGTACTCGTCGCAGCCCAAGGTGCCATTGACGATGAACGTCACGTCTTGGCCGTTGGCCGCCAGTTCCCCGTTGCTGACGGTTGCCCCGCTCGCGAACACATAGTTGGCCGGGTTCGTTGCGGCGGCCGCATCGACCGCCTCGCTGAAGTTCACGGTCAGCAACAGATTATTAGAAGCATCCACGGCGAAGGAATGGCCGGCCACCGCAGGCGGGACCGGCAGTTCGGTCGGGATGCCGCCCGCGGACGGTCCGCCCAGCGCGGCGAGGTAGCTGTCCGGCAGAGCCAGGTCGTGAAACTGGATGCAGTTGACAAAGCCAGACTGCGTTTCGTTGTCTTCATCCGCAAACAGCAGCGCCAGCGGGTCCAAGGCCCAACGGTCGTCCACGCCCGAGATGTCCTGCGTGCCGACGAGCGTGCCATCGATGGATTTGCGCAGGCGGGCGCTCGGGAGCGTCAGGTCGAGCACGAACGCCACGCGATGCCACGTGTCGGCAACAATGGCGCCGTGATAGCTGCCGCTGATGCCAATCCCATTGCCCGTGTTCACGAACAGCTCGCCATCGTTCGCGTTCGCGGTGCTCGTTTGCAGCAGGGCGCGCCATTTGCCACTGCTGCTGGCCGGAAACATGAGGTCCATGATCAGCGAGTATTGATTCACGTAGCTGCCCCCGCCGTTGGGCGCAGCGCCATGTGTCATCTCATAACCCTGTGCTGGTGTCGTTTTGGGAAAATGCATCACGTTGGCAGTCGCTCCTCCGATGGTCGCGGTTTCGAACGTGGTGAAACTCGCGGTGTCCCCGCGATACACCAGCTCTGAGCCGATGGTGGCGCTCAGATTGCCGCTGTTGAAATCCCATTGGCCGGTAATCGCCGCTTGCGAACCAGCGGCGCCCAACAGCCAGGCGACGGCAAGCGCCAATCGGTTTCGCCACGCCTGGATGGGACGTGGCTCCATGCACTCGATGTCTCTTTGGTTTTTCATAGGTTTGTTGTGGGTTGCGGGCGACCGGCTGAACCACTCCCGGACAGCCGGCAACGGGCCTGCCGCCGGGTTTAGGTCAGCCAGACAGTTTTTGTTCATCGTTCTGACGTAGTCGTTTTTCGACTGTGACAAACAACTTTACTCTCCCCGCCACCCTGCCCGCTATCGGTCAAATGACGGATGCCTGCCTGGACGTGCATTGTCCATGTCCAGCGTGGTTGCGCCGACCAGCCGTCGGCGGGATTTGGCATGGCCGTCGGTGAACGTGAGCAGTGGGACGCGGTCTTTCCAGGACGGAACAAAGAGATCAGCAGTCGGCCAGAAACGGACGCGCACACTCCACGAAGCGTCCGGTCGGTGGCGGAATCAATCAGGCCCCCGGGACGACCGATCGGCCGCCATCGAAGCCACTGAGACCGACCCCAGTGCCGGTAGGATCAACCCCAGCACAGCCATGCGCTGCCGTCGTTAATGGAATTGCGGCAAGTGATCATGCTGAGTTGGCGGTGGTTTTATCGTCGGTTTACCTTGGCCTTGATTCGCACCGGCGCACGGCGCTGGCCGGACTCGATGGGATGGAGGTCCCATTGTCCAGCGCCGGCAGGTTCAAGGTGGAACTCCCGTTGGTTGTCGCGCAACAGAGCTTTGACTTTCGACGGGAAGGCGCCGGCCAAGCGGGCGGTCTCCCATTGCTTGACTGCTTCCAAGATGGCAGCGGTGTTTTTGGATTGCGGATCGGCGTCAGCCGCCGTGAGTTGCGCTGTGCTCTGGAGGCTGGTCGCCAGCGCGAAGCCGGCATCGTAACCGGCGGCGCGCGCCAGCAACCATTCGGCGTCGGCGAGTGTCGTGTCGGGCCGCAACGAAAACCAGCCCAGCATCCGCGGCAGAAGGTTTCGCTCGAAGAACAATTGGTTCTTGAACCGGTAGAGTGTCTGGCTCTCGCGAAAGCCGGCATACCACGGTTCGCCCCAATTGTAGTAAGTGTTGATGTGCCAGTTGAAATGCGCGGGATTGCTGGCGTCGTTTCGAACACCGCCCCGCATCTCCGGCGCGAGCGCGTTGTACCAGGCCGCTGCGAACAATACCCGCCCATACTGGCCGTGGCCGGTGGACCAGTTGCCTTCCAAACCGTCCATCGAAAGCTGGCGGACGCCGGTGTGATTGAAGAGCCTAGCGAGGTTGCGGGCCATTTCCTGCGAGAGATCGGCGTCGGTGAGAAGCACCTTGTAGCTGTGATCCATGAGTTTGCCGACAGCCTCGCCGCGCTGATGTGCCGTCGCGCGCGTGCCCCATGCGCCGCGCTGGCAGCCCAGCAACCGCCACGGCGGTTCGCCGGAAACCGAGTCGTAGCGGATCAACTCGTCCCCGAGGACCACAGTGTTCATGTCGGTCTTCTTTTGGAAATACTCCGGCGATTCGATCGGAATCTCTTTCGCGCTCGCATCCCCGTCCGCCGCCAGAGTGCTGGAGCCGATCCGCGCCAGCCGGCGGTCGGGCTTCGGCGTGACATACGGGTCGTTGGGTGTGACGAAGTTTGAGAGCGTGTGGACGCCCACGCGCACGCCAGCTTTACCCGCTTTGCCGACGCACGCCCGCAAGCCGTCCCAGCCGTTGGGGAAGAGATTCGCTTTCAATTTGAAATGGCCCCAAGTCTCGAACGGCGAACTGTGATAGAGGTAACGCAGCCCGGCGGTTCGGGTCATGGCGATGGCCTGCTCGATGTTGTTTTCGCCGAAGTCCACGATCAGGTACGAGGCGTTGGCGGCCGGCGCGACCTTGCCCCACACGCCGTCGAGCATGGGATGCGGCAAGCCTTCGGCGATTTCGATCTCTCCGAGGGTTGCCAGCGCCTGCGCCGCCGGGCAGGCGAACAGCGCAATCTTGCTGCCGACCACGCCGCCGTCGGAGTATGCCGGAGCCACGTATTTCTCATGGCCCCAGTTGGCGATCACGCGATCGTGGTTGCGATTGCGGCAATAGGCTTGCAGCACGCTGCCGAAAGCCGTCGGCCACGCCGTGTTGCCGCGAAAATGTTGAGACTTGTTCAGTTCCGGGGACAGGTCCGCATACTGGCCGGGATCGTGAAGCCCTTCGCCGTGAGCGATGTCGCTTTCCTGGGTCGGATAGCCGCCGAGCGTTTTCGGATTGAGCGACTGGATGCCGATCGCAAACTCGCCGTCGCGCACGACGCCGACCACTTCCCCGATGAGGTCGCCGATCGTCGTCGGATATGGCCCCCACAACAGCAGCTCCACCTTGTCTTTCGGCTGCGCCTCCAGCACCTCGAACGTCACGTGCGTTTTCTGCTTCACGACCTTGAGCGTGACTGACGCGCCGGTGGGGAACTGCAAGGTCAACCGACCGGGCCTCGCGTCCCACGCCGCGCTGTCCGGCGTCAACCACTTCCCGCCGATGCGCACTTGCACCAGCGGCGAGGGTTGACCCGGGGCGAGGTAATTGCGGCCGTTATCATTCCGAGAGAGCACACACAGCGAACCCTTGGCCTCGATGGCGAAAATGGCATGGCGCGTTTTCAGCCGCACCAGGGGTTGCTCGGCGGCTGGACAGGCCAAGTTGAGCAGCGTCAGCCAGAGGAGGATGACGCCCACCACATGCCGTGGGACGATGGCGATGCCGCCGAGGGCGGTTTCGGTTGCCCGCACGAACCTGCTGGGGGAAAGAAGCATTATTTTCATGGGATTATTCTTAATGGGAATTTTGTTGCTCTTCAAGACGGCGACAAACGACTTTGCCCTCGCATTTGACGCTCCTTGCCATCCGTCAAATGGCGGATGCCCCGTCCATCTCTGCCTTGCCGCATCACAATCGCAAGGTCTGTTTCGTTTCCACCAGACCGTTGACGCGCACTTTGACCGTCCGTTTCTCTTGCGCCGCGATCCGGTACTTGGTGACCTTGCCGGCCTGCCATTGGATGTCCACGGTGAACCCGCCGCGGGCGCGCAACCCCTTCACGCTGCCGCCCGGCCAGGCTTTCGGCAACGCCGGCAAGAGTTCGATCTCGCCGGCGTGGCTTTGCAACAGCATCTCGCAGACGCCGGCGGTGATGCCGAAGTTGCCGTCGATTTGCATGGGCGGATGAAGGCCGAACAGGTTGGGACAGATGTTGTGCGTGAGCAGGCCGCGCAACATCTCGTGCGCTTTCTCCGCGTTGCGCAGCCGCGCCCACAACGCCGTGCGCCAGGGCCAGGTCCAACTGCGGCGGCTGTCACCGGTTGTGCCGCGCGCTTCCAACGACACCGCCGCCGCTTTCGCCCAATCGGGCGTCCGGACCGGGCTGATTTGCTGGCCGGGGAAAACGGCGAACAGATGCGAGGTGTGCCGGTGTTGATCGTTCGGGTCATCCCGGTCGGTCATCCATTCCTGGAGTTGTCCCCACTTGCCGATTTGCGGTCCGAGCAACGCGTCGCGCATGCCGACAATCTTCGCGCGGTCGTCGGCATCCACGCCGAGTGTTTCGCTGGCGGCGGCGTAGTTGTTGAACAAGTCCCAGACGATTTGCTGGCAATAGCTCACGCCGTCCTCATGCGGGCCGTGCTCGGGCGACCAACCGTTGGGGACAACGAGCTTGCCCTCGGGGAGTTTCTTGAGGCGCGCTTCCCAGAACTCGCAGGTTTCTTTCATCACCGGGTAAGCGACTTTCTTGAGCCATTCCTTGTCGCCGCTGAATTCATAATGCCACCAAAAGTGCTGGCAGTACCAAGCGTTCGCCGGCACGTCCCACTGCCAACCCATGTCGCCGTGAATGCCGTGCGAGGTGCGCACCGCCCAGCCGCGAGGTTGGCCGTCCGGCGTGGCGAAGCGTGCTTCGGCAGCGGTGGCTTTGCGCCATGCCGGCAACTGGCTGGTGATGAGGTCGAACAACGGGGTGTGACATTCGGCGAGGTTGGCCGGCTCGGCGGGCCAGTAGTTCATTTGGATGTTGATGTTGGCGTGGTAATCGGAGTGCCACGGTGGGTCGTTACTGTCGTTCCAAAGCCCCTGCAGGTTGGCCGGCAAACCGCCGGGCCGCGAACAGGAAATCATCAGATACCGGCCATACTGGAAAATGAGTTCATCGAGGTCTGGGTCGCCGCCTTGCTGGGCATACATCGCCTTGCGCCGGGTAGTCGGCAACGCGAGCCGGTCGGCCGGCGTGCCGCCGAAGTCCACTGCGACGCGCTGGAACAACGACTGGAAATCCGCGATGTGCGCCGCTTTCAACGCCTCGTACCCCTTCCGCGCCGCCGCTGCCAGGTGGCGTTCGATGGCCGGGTGCGGGTCTTCGCCCCGGTATTTGCGGGCGTGGTCCATGACGTAGTCCGTGCCGGCGGCGACGAGGAGCGTGACGCTGTTGCATCCGGCAAACTCCAGTTTGTCATCAGCGGCTCGGAACGAACCGCCGTCGTGGAGCGCGACCAGCTTCGTTTCGTACTTCAAGCCGTTTGAGAGCGCGCCCGTAAACGTCAGGGAGTTTCCGTTGGCCTTCGTTTGTTCGCCGTGCGCGCCTTTGAGCGTCACCGACCCGCTGAACGGAGCGAACCGCAGCACCATCACGCCGTCGGCGTGGGAAGCGAACGCTTCGCGCCGGCAAGTGATGTCGCCGATTGTGTAGCGGATCGTGTGAACCGCCGTGCCGATGTCGAGCGCGCGGCGGTAGGCGGTAGCGTTGGTGTGCGCGGGCAGTTCGACGAACAGTTCGCCGAGCATCTGATACCAGCCCATGAGATCGTAGTTGTCGGAGGAAATCTCGCTCCCGGTCCAGAGGCTGTTCTCGTTGAGGACAACGCGTTCGCGGTCGGTCGCGCCGTAGATGAGGCCGCCGAACTGGCCGTTGCCGATGGGCAGGGCCTCGTTCATGCCGGGCGCGGCGGGTTTGTCGTACCACAGCCGATGGGGCGAGCCGAACGCGCTCGCTCCGATGAGCAAAACCGTGAAGGAGATGATTCTCAGGGGTGTCTTTTTCATAAGCATCTTTCCTCAGCACAGCATGGCAACAGTTGGAAAACAGAGTTTCAACGATAGCTCGCGAAGTTGTCCAGCCCGCCGCATTCTGGATGCGAATCGGCTTTGTCTTCGTAAGTGTCGAGCGCAAGCACTGCGATCGGTCCGTGGCGAAAGCTGAAATAGCAATTGCCTTGGGCTGGCTCCACAGTCCGCTGCAGCAGCCGCACCACCGCGCCGCGCGCGACCACGAGCGCGAGCGTGGCCGCGTACGATCACCCGGCCGGGAACAGGGTGTCCCGGATCAGCAAATGAACAGCAGGTTGGTCTCCCAAAAGACGATGTCATCGGGTGCGCGCCCCTGTGAACTGGTCGAGTTGCTGGCCATCTGCGTCCTTGATCACCGCCCGGAGCCCAGCGGTGTCGGCCGTCAGCTCGATCACCGTGGCGCGGTCCATCTCCGGGCCGCCGCCGATCACCGCCGGGTATGGGTTGCCCATCTCGCCCACGCGGATGATACGCCACCGATGGGTATGGGCGGAAACGGCCAGGTCAATTGCTGCGCCGGCCAACACCGGCGCCCACCGTTTCCGCGAGGGCTCGCTGCTCTCGCTGCCATACAGCGGGATGTGGTGAACCAGAACGCGGTAGCGGGCCTGGTTGAACTCGGGCGACGCCAGTTCTTGCTTCAGCCATTCGGCCTGGGCTTGGCGATAGCCGCTGAAGGCCACCAGCCCCGAGTATTCGGGATGGTCGTCGGCCTTGTCCTCACCGCAGTCCAGCACGATGAAGCGCACGGGTCCCATCGTGACGGCGTAGTATTACGAACGTCGTTAAACAGTTGACATAAAGTCAACGGAATGGTTGAGTCATGGGAACATGAAAGCCCTGACACTCCAGCACCCTGAAATCACCCGGCAATCGCTCCTGGCCAAGGCCGATGTCATCACGGGAGCCTGG
>ORMF012392731.1_pt1 | contig 14522 bp, 12 predicted proteins | sample 1779871 | NCBI WGS metagenome assembly ORMF01 (sample SAMEA104232316, study PRJEB22302) | groundwater metagenome | biome: forest; feature: aquifer; material: groundwater | place: USA | collected 2011-08-07 | depth 5.4 m | reverse complement strand
GCGCGCGGTGGATCGACGCCCGTAAGGGCGTCCGAGCCGCTCCTGACGCCCTTACGGGCGTCATCCACCGCGCCCTGACGGGCGCGACTCCAGCAAGGCGTTTCCCCAATCGGATACCTTGTTTCGTTACAGAGCCTAAGGGGTAGCCAGCGGTCTCGAGGCCCCTTCGTGTCTTCGCGTCTTCGTGTTGAAATCCCCCGCCCCGAGCCCCCTCCACCCACCGGCAAGCTCACGCCACCTGCTCCGTGACGACCTCGAGCAGCTCCTGGGCGCGGTTCGACAGCTCGCGCGAGAGCCACCAGATGATGACCGCGTAGAACCCGAGGAGCACGCCGCACCACGACAGCATCACCGTCGCGAGGATCCACGGGCGCCCCAGCGCGTTGGCGAGGATCGTGGCGCCGAGGCCGGGCGCCATCGCCACGCCGAGGAGCGGGAACCAGAGGAGCGAGACCATCGCCTGCTCCTTCCGCGCCGGGCGCTGCATGTTCTCCGCCTGCGGGAAGAGCACCGAGAAGATCGTCCCCGCCGCGATCACGACCGCGAGCGCCGAGAGGTACCACGCCCCGGCGCCGACGAGCCCCGAGAGCGTCGGCGGCTCGAAGGCGATCGACAGCGTCGTGAAGGCGAGGAAGAACTGGACGAGCGAGAGGAGCCCGTACGCGATCCCCTTCCCCAGCAGGATGTAGGCGCTCGGGACCGGCGCCAGCAGGTACGACTTGAGCCCGTGTCCGTCCCACGCGAAGAGGTTCGAGCAGAGCCGCGTCGCCATGAGGAGGAAGAACCCGCCCAGGCCGATCGCGCGCGTCGAGACGGGGTCGAGGACGCCGACCGAGACGCCCCCCTCCCCCGGCCCGCCCAGGAACAGGAGGAACGCCACGAGGCTCGACAGGATCGCCCACTTCCCCGCCGTGCTGCGGAAGAGGTACTTCACCTCCTTCTCCACGATGGCGACCAGCGCGTCGGGCAGGAGCGGGAAGCGCCACCCCGGCATGGAGGACCTACCGCGCCTCACGCGCCCCCCCTCCTGGGGCGGCTCCACGTAGAACCGCAGCAGGACGCGCAGCCCGAACGCCCCGCCGAGCATCCCGACGCCGAGGAGCGCGACGGTCGCCACGAGCACTGCCCAGGGCGGCCCGTCGATCCCCGCCACCGCCCCTCGCGCCGCGATCCCCGCCGGGCTCCACTCGAGCGCCGTCCCGCCCGCCCCTGTGGGGGCCTTCGAGAACCAGGTCGCGAAGTGGCCCCCCCCCAACCTCCGGCCCGGGCTCGGCATCAGGATCCAGAACTGCAGCACGATCGCGAGGAGCGAGACGACCAGGATGAAGACCTCGCGCATCCGCCGGCGCTTGAGGATCCCGCCCATGACCGTCGTGAACAGGTTCCTCCAGGCCAGGGCCGCGAGCCCGGCGCAGAGCACGGGCATCGCGGCGGGGAGGGCCGCCGGGCCCAGCTTCAACGCCGGCAGGAACGCCATCGCCAGGAGCGTCGGGTAGAGCCACGCGACGTCCAGGTTGAGGAGCGTCGACAGGAAGTGCCCCAGCCACAGGCTCCCCGGCGCGATCGGGTACGGCAGGAACCGGGCGACGTCGAAGATCTCGCGGTCGGGGGAGAAGAGGACCGGGGAGACGACCCAGTAGACGAGGAGGAAGACGAGCGCCTTTGCGAGGAACCAGCCGTAGGCGTCCGTCCCCGTGCGAAGCGCCGCCGACCCGATCGAGAGGACCAGCGCGCCGAGGCCGAGGGCGAAGACGAGGTAGACGGTCGTGGAGACTGAGGTCGCCAGCGCGTTCGCGGTCGCGGACGGCCCGCGACGCGCGTTCACCGTCAAGCGCCACTTGAGCCACACGATGTTGGCGATGTGTCGGAGAGTGGGGGGAATGCTCATTCGATCCAGGAGAGCTTCCGCTCCGCGCGCCCCGGCTCCTGCACCAGCGACAGGAAGACCTCCTCGAGCGTCCTCCGCTCGGCCTCGTGCCCCGCGATCGGCACGCCCTTGCGCAGGTCGTCCATGGACCCCTCGGCGACCATCCGCCCCTTGTGGATGATCCCGACGTGCGTGCAGAGGCGCTCCACGAACTCGAGGATGTGGCTCGTCAGGAAGACCGTCGCCTTTCGCCCGACGAGCGCGGCGAGGACCTCCTTGATCGCGTGGCTGCTCACGGCGTCGACCCCCTCGAACGGCTCGTCGAGGAACAAGACGTCGGGGCGGTGGATGAGGGCCGCCGAGAGCGAGAGCTTCTTCTTCATCCCGTGCGAGTAGTCGACGACGAGCTCATCGCGCTTGTCGACGAGGTCCATGAGGAGGAACAGCTCCTCGGACCGCTCGCGGATCGTCTTGCGCGGGAGGCCGTGCATGCGCCCCGCGAAGGAGAGGAACTCCGCGCCGGTGAGCCTCTCGAAGAGGTTCAGGTCCTCGGGGACGACTCCGATCCGCCGTTTGACCTCCACGGGGTCGGCCGCGAGGTCGAACCCGAGGATTGAGATCCTCCCCGCGGTCGGGCGGAGGAGCCCGGTGAGCATCTTCAGCGTCGTCGACTTCCCCGCGCCGTTCGGCCCGAGGAAGCCGTAGAAGCACCCGCGGGGGACGCGCAGGGAGAGGCGGTCCACGGCGACGAGCGGGCCGAAGAGCCGCGTCAGGCCCTCGGCGACGATCGAGTCATCGCTCATCGTGCGGCTTCTGGGCGGGGGGCGCGTCCGGGGGTTTCGGCGCAGAAAGGTCCAGCGCGTCCGCGATCCGTCGCGCCGAAGCAGACACCTCGCGCAGGTACCGCTCGATCCGGGCCATGTAGAGGAGGGCACAGACGAGAAAGACGAAGAGGCAGACCTTGAGGACCGGGTCCAGGCCTTCCATCGATGCTCCCCTTCGGATGAAGGCGGGGAGTATAGCCGCGCCGCGGCCCGGGTTCAACCTCGGGGGGCGAGGACTTCTCGGAGCTTGCGCGCGAGGGCGTCCGGCCCGAACGGCTTCTGCAGGAAGGGCGTGCCCTCGTTCAGGACGCCGTGGTGGACGATGGCGTTGTCGGTGTACCCCGAGATGTAGAGGACCCGGAGATCGGGGCGGAAGGCGTGCAGCTTCTCGTAGAGCTGCTCTCCCGAGAGGCCCGGCATCACGACGTCGGTCACGAGGAGGGGGATGATGCCCTCGTACGACGCGGCGGCCTCGAGGGCCTTCTGGGCGTCCGTCGCGACCACGACCTGATACCCCGACTGCGTGAGCATGGTGGCGACGAGATCTCGGACGAGCGTCTCGTCCTCGGCGAGCAGCACCGTCTCCGTCCCGCGCGGCGGCAGGGATGGTGTCGAGGGGGCCGACGCCTCGCTCGCTGCGCCCTCGAATCGCGGGAGGTAGACCTTGAACGTCGTCCCCTTCCCCGGCTCGCTGTAGACCCAGATGTGCCCCCCGCTCTGCTTCACGATGCCGTAGACCGTCGAGAGGCCCAGGCCGGTCCCCTTCCCGAGCCCCTTCGTCGTGAAGAACGGCTCGAAGATCCGCGCCCGGGTCTCGGCATCCATGCCGCAACCGTCGTCGCTGACCGCGAGCATCAGGTACGGACCGGGGTCGGCACCCAGATGGGCGTGCGCGTAGGCCTCGTCCAGCATCACGTTCGCGGTCTCGATCGTGATCCGCCCCCCGCGCGGCATCGCATCGCGCGAATTCACGGCGAGGTTCACGATCACCTGCTCGATCTGCGCGGGGTCGGCCTTCGCCCGCCAGAGCCCCTGGCCAGGGACCACGGCAAGGTCGATATCTTCGCCGATCAGGCGGCGAAGGAGCTTCTCGCACTCGCCGACGACCTCGTTCAGGTCGATCACCTTGGGCTGGAGGATCTGCTTCCGCGAGAAGGCGAGGAGCTGCCTGGTGAGCGTGGCGGCCCGCTCGCCCGCGCGCTTGACCTGGGAAATCTCGCGCCACGTCGGGTCTTCCGGCGCCACCCGGCGCAGCGTCAGGTCCGAGTACCCGATGATGGCCGTGAGTAGGTTGTTGAAGTCGTGCGCCACGCCGCCCGCGAGCAGGCCGATCGCCTCCAGCCGCTGCGACTGCCGGAGCTGCTCGTCGCTGAGGCGGAGCGCCTCCTCGGCCCGTCGGCCTTCCATGAACTGCGCGAGTTCGCGCGCGACGCTGGACATCAGGTCGATCATCCCCTCGTCGCGCTCGAGCGCGTCCCTCGAAAACGCCACAAGGACCCCCGCTATACCGGCGTCCGCCAGAACGGGGACCGCGCAGAGGCTCGACAGACCGACGGCCGCCGCCGCTTCGCCCCGCTCGAACTCGGAGCAGGAAGCGACGTTCTCGCACCAGTGGGGCTTCACCTGCACCGAGGCCATTCCGGCGCAGCCATGTCCTGTCGACGGCTTCGGATCTCCCGTCGCCACCTCCAACCCGCGCGTCGACAGCTCCGGGCGCCTCCAGCGAAAACCGCACGCGAGAGTCAATCCGTCGGCGGAGGGAAGCCAGAGCTCCGCGCAGGCCCAGTGGAGCTGCATGCAGATCGCCTCGAGGAGTGGCGGGACGGCCTCCGCCACGCTGGCGGCCCGGGACAGGATGCGGGTGACCTCGTACTCCATGGCGAGACGCCGCTCCGACTGCTTGAGCCTCGTGATGTCCCGGCCCACGCCGACGGCGCCGACCACCTCGCCCGAGGCGCTGCGGAGCGGCGAGAGCGAGGTCTGCACATCCAGCCGGCGTCCGCGGGTCACGCGACTCCACTCGTAGACGACGCTCTGGCCGGCGAGCGCGTGCCCGGCCTCCTCTTCGTGCCGCCGGCCCTCCTCCTCGCCCAGGACCTCGCTGGAGGTCTTTCCGACGAAGGTCGATGGATCGACACCGTACCGCTCGAGCCACCGCCCGAACAGGGCAACGTGACGCCGGTCCCGGTCGAGCGTGAAGACGATGTCGTCGAGCGACCCGACGAGCGAGCGGAGCTGCTCCTGGCTCCAGGTGAGCTGCGCATCGACCGCGAGGCGGGTGCGCCGGTTCTCCGCTTCGCGCAACTCGCGCTCGACGGCGGCGGGGAGCCGCGCGAGGCGGTCCTTGAGGAGGTAGTCGTTCGCGCCGGCGCGGATCGCCTCGACGGCGAGGTCCTCGCCGATCGTGCCGGAGACGACGATGACCGGGACATCGCGGAGCCTGGAGCGGACCTCCCTCAGCGCGTCCAGCGCGGTGAAGGAGGGAAGCGCATAGTCGGAGATGACAATGTCCCACGGGCCGCGGGAGAGCGCCTCCGCGAGCGCGGTGGCTGAATCCACGCGTTCCGACACCGGGTCGTACCCGCCCTTCTGGAGCGTCCGGAGCACGAGCTGGGCGTCGTCCTCGTTGTCCTCGACGATCAGGACGCGGATGGAGGTCGTCATGCCTTGGCCCTCGCGAGGGGTGGGGCCTCGTTGATGACCAGCCAGTAGAGCCCGAGCTGGCGGACCGCCTTCGCGAACGCCTCGGACTCCACGGGCTTCTGCACGTAGCTGTTCGCACCGAGGGAGTACCCGTCGATCAGGTCCCTCTCCTCCTTCGACGAGGTCAGGATGACGACCTGGAGGAGCCGCGTCCGTTCGTCCCCGCGGACCCGTCGCAGGACCTCGAGCCCGCTCACCCGCGGCAAATTCAGATCGAGGAGGACGAGAGGAGGGTCCGTCAGGTCGCGTCCCGCGTAGGCCCCCGTGCAGAACAGGTAGTCGAGCGCCTCCACGCCGTCGTGCGCGACGACGATCTCGTTGGCGATGTTGTCCCGACGGAAGGCACGGATCGTCAGCGACTCGTCGTCGGCGTTGTCCTCGACAAGCAGGATCGTCTTCGGCTTCATGCGAGTCCCCTACGAGAGGGTGAAGTAGAAGGTCGCCCCGCGATCGAGCCCTGCCTCGGCCCAGATCCGCCCGCCGTGGCGGTGGATGATCCGCTGGACCGTCGCCAGGCCGATCCCGTTCCCCGGAAACTCGCGCTCGGTGTGGAGTCGCTGGAAGGCCCCGAACAGCTTCCCGGCGTGGGCCATGTCGAATCCCACCCCGTTGTCGCGCACGAAGAAGACCCGTTCGCCGTTCCGCTCTTCGCTTCCAACCTCGATCCGGGCCGAGGCGCGAGTGGAGGTGAACTTCCAGGCGTTGCCCAGGAGGTTTTCCAGGGCCGCGCGTAGGAGCGCGTCGTCCCCCTCCGTGCCCAGCCCCGGTGACAGCACGACCTCCACACGCCGCTCGGGCTGGGACCGACGGAGTTCCTCGAGGACCTCGCCCGCGATGGTCGAGAGGTCCACGCGCCCACAAACGTGCTCGGCGCGGGAAAAGCGAGAGAGGGAGAGGAGGTCGTCGATGAGCCTCCCCATCCGCTGTGTAGCCTTGCGAATCCGTGCGATGTGCTCCTCCCCCACCGCGCCGACCGCCGCCCCGCAGTCTTCGGCCAGGGCCTGGGAGAACCCGTCGATGCCGCGCAGGGGCGCCCGGAGGTCGTGGGAGACGGAGTAGCAGAACGCCTCCAGCTCGCGGTTGGCCGCGGCGAGCTCCGTCGTCCGCCGCGCGACGCGCTCCTCAAGCTCGGTGTTGAGGCTTTGGAGCCCCTCCTCCGCCTTGCGGCGGGCCAGGTCCGACCTTCCGAGCGCCACCGAGACCCACCATACGACGAGCGAGAAGGTGATGACAAAGGCGATGACGTTCAGGGCGAGCCCAAATTCGGTTCCGTAGAGCTGGCGACGCTGCCCCTCGAGCCGGACCCAGCCGAGGAGACTCGGGATCAGGACGGCCGAGGGGAGGAGCCGGCGGGCCAGGACGCCTCCGGGACCGGGGTCCAGCAGGGTCGCGCAGACTCCCCCGTGAGCGCGCGCGAAGAGGAGCCCGAGGCCGAGTAGCAGGAACGCCCCCGCGGTGTGGATGGCCATCTGCGTGTGCGCGAGGGGCCACTTCAGCTCCGGCACGCGATAGACGTAGCCGAGCTGGGCCACCCACGCGGCGCAGAGGACCAGAACGGTCGCGGCCTGCGCCACCGCGGCGGCGTGTCGCCAGGAGGTCGAAAGCAGGCTCGCCGCCATGGCGCACAGGAGAAGACCGATCCCCGTCAACGGCGCCATACGCCCGGGATAGACCGTGATGGAAGGACGCCCCCGATCGGCAAACAGGCACTCATCGATGCCCAGATTCGTACCCAGCAGGTACTGGGAAAGTGTGAGGAGGGAGATCGTCGCGACGACTCCCGCGAGGACGCGGGGCGCCCAGCGGGGCGCCTGCCGCGAGACGAGCGTCAGCGCGAGGCCGAGTAGGACGAAGCACGCGGCCGTGTTCGCCTTCATCGAGACGGTCCCTGGGAGGACCGACTTGAGAGGCGGAAAGTCGAGGGCCCACCCGACGAGGATGAGCGTGCCCATCGCGGCGACACCGAGCCCTGCGAGCGACGGAAAGCGGCGTGCCGTATCCACTACAACCGACATCAGGCGGCCCCGAGGGCTCTCGCGCTAGGTGTGGCAGTGGCGGGGCGACAATGGTATACCGATCCGGCGACAGCGAGTCGAGAAGAATGGGTAGTATTTCCCGTAGGCGGGCATAGGGGAGACCCCCTACCCGGACAGGAGCCGACGACGAACCTACCCTGCGTCGGCGCCGCCGGAGGGGAGTTGCGCGCGGTCGCGGAGGAGGGCCTCCACCTCGCGGACCAGGCGGTCGACCAGCCCGAGGATGTCCTCGGGGCGCCCCTGCACCGCCACCGTGCGGACCGGGCGCGAGGGGTCGCTCGCCGCCACGGGAGACAGGCGCACCAGCGCCTCGATCCGGACCCGCTCCGCGTCCCCCGAGTAGCGGCCGCACACGACCACAGCGATGCCGAGCGCGTCCATCGCCGTGGTCACCTCCGAGCTCTCCAGCCAGAGCTGGATGTCGCGCGGCGGGAGCGTCGTCGGCTTGCCCGGTGCCTCTCCGGCCATCGCCAGGAGCTCGGTGCGGTCGATCGCCTCCACGCCGCGTCGCGTGCGAAGGCTCCGGTCGAGCAGCTCCGGAATCCCGTCGCCCAGCCAGGAGAAGATCGCGTCCCCGCCTACCCGCACTAACGGCAGGGGGACCGCCTTCCACGCCGCCCGCCCCTCCACCGCAACGATCGGCGGGATCGGGCCCTCGGGGGCGGCCGCCGTACGGGCGGGCTCCCAGGGGCGATCGGTCGAGCGCGGGCCTGGCGGCGTGGTCTTCCTCGCCGCTCCCCACCCTACGGCGAGGGCGGTGCCCAGGACCAGCACGGCCGCCACCCAGCGGAGGCGGGACGTCCTCGGCCCCTCCGCGCGAACGAGGTCCACGATGCTCGCCGGCCCCGGCGTCGCCTCCAGCAGGCGGTTCGCCTCCGACACGACGGACTCCGCGTCGGGGAATCGCTCGGCGCGATCCCGCGCGGTCATCCTCTCGAACAGCGCCACCACCCCCTTCGGCGTCCTCGGGATCAGGGCGCGGATCGGAATGGGGCTCTCTTCGCGCAGCCGCCGGAACAACCGCACGGGGTCCTCGTCGACGAACGGCACCCGGCCCGTGAGCATCTCATAGAGGACCACGCCGAGGGAGTAGAGGTCGGCGCGGCCGTCGAGGTCGCCTCCCGCGCACTGCTCGGGGGAGCTGTACTCGGGCGTCCCGACGTAGGCGCCCGGGGCAAAGCTCGGCGGGTTGAAGGCGAACCCGGTGAGGCCGAAATCGACGAGGCGGATCTGCCCGCCAGCCTCGATCATGATGTTGCTGGAGGTCACGTCGCGGTGCACGAGCCCGGCGCGGTGGACCACGCCGAGGGCGTCGGCAACCGTGCGAACGACCTGGAGCGCGCCGTGGGGCGTGAACTGGCGATAGTGGCGCACGACCTCCGCGAGCGTCGTCCCGTGGACGAACTGCATTGCGACATAGAGGAGGCCATCCTGGTTGCCGACGGAGTGGATGCGGCAGATGGCGGGGTGGTCGAGCTGCGCGACGGCCTGGGCCTCGCGCACAAACCGCTCCTGGAACTGGGGATCGGCGCCGAGGTGGGACGGAAGGATCTTGAGGGCGACCTCGCGGCCCAGCTCCTCGTCGAGGGCGCGGACGACGGTCCCCATCTCGCCGCGGTGAACGATCTCCACCACGCGAAATCGGCCCAGCCTGCCCCCAGGGTAGGAGTTGACCGGGGTCTCCGGTCCAATCCGCCGACCGTCCTCTGGCTCCCCTACCCGACCGTTGTCAGCGGCTTCGGGCGCGTTCATCCAGGAGCACTCCGTAATCTGCGACCCGGATTATCCCATTCCACGCGCGGCACGCCAAACGAAATTCTGTGCGTGACCGCGCGGCGCCGGACCCAGCTTCTTAGACGACATCGACCCGGAAAGGTTTAATTCTCCCCTCAGAATCTTTCCGGGGCCCCGGTTTCGCTTGACCCACCGGAAAGCCCCTTCCTATACTCTCGCGACCTTCAGGGGACATTCGGAGTTCCACCATGCGGACCCTCTTCACCGTCCTGGCCGCCCTCGCCCTCCTCGCGTCCTACGCCCTCGCCCAGGGGGAAGTGACCAAGGACACGCTCTACGGCGAGCTCGAGGCCGAGCACAAACAGTACGACGTCACCATCAAGGGGCTCCACGACGAGATGAATGCCATCGTGAGGGCCATCAAGGAGATCGTCGAGCCCGCGGGGGCCCCGGACGCCCTCAACATCGCCCCGCGGACCCCAGAGCAGCAGAAGGCCCTGGAGGAAGCGCAGGCCAAGGCGCAGGACTTCGTGGCCCGGATGCTCGAGGAGGAGTTCCGCCACCGGCGCCGCGTCCTCGAGCTCCTGGACTCCGGCCGCGAACTGCTCCGCCTCGAGCTGACGTCGCTCATCTCCCAGGGAAAGGTCCCGACAGGGACGCTGCGGGACCTGCTGATGCCGGCGGGCGCGGCGAAAGTCGAAGTCCCGCCTGTGGATGCGAGCGGCCAGAAGCCGCGGAGCCTGTTCGACGAGAAGGACGAGGAAGACGAGACGCTCGAATAGGTCAACGCCTCAAGCGGTGCGGACGAACCGGCCGATAATGTGATCAGGCCGCATTCGTCGAGGGGGCCATGTCGAATCCGAAGCCGCGCCCCGCGCCGTCCGCCGTCGCGAGGTTCGAGTCCGCGCACGCGAGGCGCATGCAGTACCTGGCGACCGCCGCGCCCGCCCCCGCCCCCGCCAAGGGCGACGCGCGCGACCCGCTCGATCCGAGAGAGCCTTACCCCTCGCGCCGCGAGGCCGCGCGCCGAATGACCCCGACCGCCGCGGGCGCCTCCCCCGTGCCCCTTGACCCGAGGAGCTCCGACATGCTGAACGTCCTGGTCGTCGACACCCAGAAGTCGTCCTCGTTCCTCGTGAAGAGCATCCTCCTCGGAAAGAAGTTCTGCGTCTCGATTGCCACCGAGATCGCCGAGGCGGCCCGCAAGGCCGACACCGGGCTCTTCGACATCGTCATCTTCGACCTGCCCCCGTCGCGCCCCGAGGAGGCCCGCTTCCTCGTCGACGTCCACCGCGACCAGCCCGACGTCCCGATCCTCCTCCTCTTCCGCGGGGAGCGGCCCCAGGACCTCCCCGTCTACGAGGCCCTCGAGAAGCCGATCCGGGTCACCGAGGTCTCCGAGTGCGCCCTCCGCGCCGCCAAGCGCGTCCTCGAGCTGGCCGCCGCGCACCGCGCCCTCGCCCTCCCCGTCGAGGTCCGCCACGGCGAACACTCGCTCCGCTGCAAGGTCACGACGATGAGCGAGCACGGCATGCTCGTCGAGGCCGAGGAGAGGGACTTCGCGAGGCTCACCCAGTTCCACTCGTTCTTCTCGGAGGAGGGCCCCGACACGCTGACCGCCACCGTGGTCATCGCGGAGGGGGACGTCCTCAAGCTCACCGGGAAGATCGCCTTTGCCGAGCGCACGCCGGACCAGAAGCTCCGGCAGGTCGCGCTCTCCATCCACGGCGACACGGACGCGGAGCGCGACAGGCTCGCGGCGTTCCTGAAGGGCGTGGCGTAGCTACTCGATGCGCTCGCCGGCGAGGAGGAGCTCCACGGCCTTGACGAGCTCCGCCTCCTGATAGTCCTTCGTCAGGTACCCCTGCGCACCGACGGAGTACCCCTTCAGCTTGTCCAGGTAGTCGTCCCGCGACGTGAGGAAGAGGATCGGGACGTTCTCCGTGTCGGCCTCGGACTTGAGCTGATCGCAGAGCTGGTACCCCGTCACGCCCGGCATCTCGATGTCGAGGATGATGAGGTCCACGGGGTCGGCGCGCACGCTGTCGGCGACGTCGTTCGGCTCCTGCAGCGTGCGGACCGTGTGGCCCGCCTTGGAGAGGATCAGCTTCGCCCGCAGCGCCATCGTGGGCGAGTCATCGACGACGAGGATGCGACCTGCCATGGCGAGCACTCCTTGCGGGAATTCTACCACCCCGCGCGGCGTTGGCAATCGCCCGTGTTGACCCCGCTCCGGACGGGTGCTAGACTCCCGTTCGACGTGCTTGAACGGGGTCAGCAATGAAGGTCGCGCGCAGCGTGGAGGACCTCGAGAAGGAGCGGATGGAGCTGTTCGAGCGCTACCTCCGCATCGAGGAGACCCTCGAGGAAGTGAACCGGCAGAAGTACGAGATCTGCTGCGGGATCGAGCGGCTGAATCAGGAAATCAAGCTCGCCCTCGAGGAGCGCGCGAAAAAGGAGGCCCACGACGTGAAGTCCTCGCCTCCGAAGACCGCCTGACATGCGCGCCCCCGCCCGCCCCCGTCTCCTCTATCTCGTGGCGTTCGCCCTGTTGTTCGATGCCATCCTCGCGGGCGCCGTCCTCTCGCTGAAGGCCTTCCTTCCCGGCTTCCAGGTCCGGAGGATGCTCCTCGACCTCCGCAGGGGGGACGAAGAGACGGCGCGGGAGGCCTCGCACCGGATCCGCGCGATGGAGCCGAGCGTGGTCGGCCTCCTGGTCCCGGCGCTCGCCGATGGGAACCTCGTCTTCCGCCAGAGGCTGATCCAGCTCATTGGGGAATTCCGCGACCCCTCCCTGCGAACGGTCCTGCGGCAGTATCTCGGGGACCGGGACGACTACGTGAGGCGCGAGTCCGTCGTCGCGATCGGCAAGCTCGACGTCCGCGTCGTCTACCCCGACCTCATGGCGGCCCTCGACGACCAGCTCCCCTCGGTCCGCATGGAGGCGGCGCGCTCGCTCGGCGAGGCGTGCCCGCCCGAGGCGCTCGGCCTGTTGCTCGATGCGCTCTACCGCAGCGCGCCGGACGTCCGCGCGGAGCTGGGCGACGCGGTCCGACGGCGGTTTCCCCTGGAGGTGCTGGCGCCCCACCTGGTCGGGGCGATCTCGCGCGGGTCGCTGGAGGAGCGCCGCCAGTCCCTGTCCCTCCTGAGGCTCTGCCTCGGCGAGGGGGGCTCGCCGACCGACACCGCGGCGAGGTGGCTCTCCCCGCCGCTCGCGGAGACGGCGCGGTCGACGGACCTCGACCTGGCGCGCGACGCGATCTGGGCGCTCGCGCACGTCGATCCGAAGCGGGCGGCGGAGCTGGCGCTCGCGGCCGCGCAGGACGCCGCCGTCCCCGAGGGGACCCGGACGCTCTGCCTGGCGATGATCGCCGAGATGGAACCCGAGGGCGCATTCGACGCGGTCCTCGTCGCGATCCGCAGCGGCAATCCCTCGGTGGAGGCCCAGGCGCGCGACACGCTGCGCGAGGTGGCGCGCAGCGGGGACGCCATGCGGATCGCGGCCTGCCTTTCCGGCGGGGACTTTCCGCTCGAGGCCCAGGAGGCCTTTCTCCAGGTGCTGGGGGAGGTCGGAGACGCGTCCGTGGTCGTAACGCTGCTCACGATGTCGGAGGACCCCTCCTCGCCGCTCGGCGAGGCGGCGCGGCGGGCCCTCGTCGCGGTCGTCGCACGCGACGGCGTCGCCTCGGTCCCGCACCTCGTGGCGGGCCTCGCCATGCAGTCCGACGGGTCGTTCCCGTCCGCGGAACGGATGCTGGTGGAGGCGACGGGTGTCGATCCGACGCTCTCCGACCCGCGTGTCCTCGAGCAGCCGATCGCCCTCCGCCGCGCGAGGGGAACGACGGCGTGGGAGGCCTGGTGGGAGGAGCACCGCGGAGAGGAGGCCTCGTCGTGGCGGGAGCAGGGGGAGCGGGAGGCGACCGGGCTCCTGTCGCACGAGAACTCCGGCGTGCGCCAGCGCGCGCTGTCCCACCTCGACCGGATGGGCGCGAAGTCGGCCGCGCGGTCGGCGCTGGCGCTCCTGGACGACCCCGACGAGTACGTCTGGGGGACGGCGGCGGACCTGCTGGCGAGGAACCCGGACGACGAGGTGAGGGAGGCGCTGGCGCGGCGGCTCCGGGGCGACCCCGACGCGGCGGCGCGGGCGGGGCGCCTGCTGGCGCGGATGCCGCACCCGTCGCTCGTGGAGCCGCTCCTCGCGGCGCTCGACCGTCCCGAGGCGCAGGTCCGCGAGCGGGCGATCGAGGCGCTCGCGTCGGCGGGGGACGACCGCGCGGTGCCGCGGCTCGTGGACATGCTCTTCGACCGGAACCGCGAGGTGCGCCAGTCGGCGGCGGGGGCGCTGGCGCAGTTCAACGACCGCCGCGCGGTGCCGCGGCTCGTGGAGGGCCTGCGGGACCCGCGATCGGACGCGCGAAGGGCCTGCGCCATCCTCCTGGCGAGGTCGGGGGACAAGTCGGTGATACCGGACCTGATCCCGGTCGCGGGGGACTCGGTGCCCTCGGTCCGCGCGAACGCCTCGGCCGCGCTCGAGGAGCTGACGGGCCACCGCTTCGACTTCAGCGAGCGCACCCCGGGCGTGATCATGCGCGAGGCCTGGGAGGACTGGTGGAAGCGGAACGGCCCGGGCGCCGAGGAGCGGTAGGCCGTCAGCGGCATGGCTCAAGACCAGCCCCGAAGGGGCGTCCCAAGATAGCCAGGGACGCAGCCCCTGGACTAGGACCCATCAGGGCCAATTCTGCCGGTTGGATGGGGACACGAGCCGAAAACCCAGATCCAAAATCCCAGATCCCAACGAAATCCCACAACCCAGTGCGGGCTTCGCCCGCAACCCGTCCCACTCCCGCTCCCGCTCCCCCTCCCGCTCCCGACGGCGCTTGCCGCGGACATCGGGAGCGGGATCGGGAGCGGGAGGGGGAGCGGGTGCGAACTCGTGTGGGCTCGCATTGGACCCTATTCCTCTTTGGGGCGACGACATGCGGCGACCGTCCGAAAACACCTTTGCGCGCCGCGCAGTTGTTCCGCGACAGGGATCCAACTCTGGGGGATCCTTGCTGGGATCTGGGATTTCGTTGGGATCTGGATCCCTACCGCTCAACATCTGCGCCGCGCGCACAGTTGTTTTGGCGCGGTCGCGCGAACCTGCGCTGAATCCGCTGCTTGCGACGATCGTGAGGGGTTCCCCCGATTGAGACCGTCCAAGTGTCTCTTTCACCACGGAGCGCACAGAGACGCGGAGGACGCACGGAGGCGTGATGCATGCACGGATGCGCTCGTACAACGCCGCGGCCGCGGGGCCGAGGGGAAAGGCCGCGGCCCGCCGCCGCGCGCGGCGGGGCCGCGCTGGGGGGGGGCGGG
>ORMF010718307.1_pt1 | contig 14523 bp, 16 predicted proteins | sample 1779871 | NCBI WGS metagenome assembly ORMF01 (sample SAMEA104232316, study PRJEB22302) | groundwater metagenome | biome: forest; feature: aquifer; material: groundwater | place: USA | collected 2011-08-07 | depth 5.4 m | reverse complement strand
AGTTCATAAAGGCATTGCAAACTCCTGTCTATGACCTTGTTATCCTGAACCTGCCTGAGCCTGCCACAGCAAACATAAACAGATTTTATACAACCGGCTTTTTTAAAGAGGCAAAAACAGCGCTTAAGGAAAACGGTATGCTTTGTCTTAACCTCCCAACATCATACGGTTATATAGGCAGGAAAATGCAGATGGCAAACGGTTCTGTATACAATTCACTTAAAAATGTCTTCAGCTACGCAAAACTTTCTTCAGAAGAGTATGGGTATATCTTTGCCTCGGGCAGCACCTTCGACACAAACCCGCAGGCACTCAGTGAAAGGTTTTATAAAAGGGCCATTGAGACCCGTTATTTTCAGCCTTATATTCTTGCCGATGCCTTTTCCCCTTTAAAGGTAAGCCTTGTCAGAGAACGGCTTGAAAAAATCCATGCACTAAATACAGATATGGAACCGGTTGCCTACCTTTATAACCTTATGCTCTGGTCCGAGGTTTATGGAGGGGGAATACTGAACCGGCTGCTCGATATGGAAAACCAACAGATAATCCTCGTGCTTATGGCAGCATTCATTATTATTGCGGCCATCCTCTGGAAGAAAAAACAGGCTGTTTATTACTCGATGTTTACAACAGGATATTCAGTAATGGCATTTTCCATGCTTATACTCCTTGCATATCAGGCGTTATTTGGATACGTTTATGAGATGATAGGCCTTCTCACCGCAGTCTTCATGCTGGGAATGGCCTTCGGAGCCCATATCACAAAAGGCATTCAGAGGCCTCTGAGATGGCTTCGCATCCTCGAGATTGCAGCAATCATTCTTTTTATTTCTGCCCCGGCACTTTTTAAGCAGGAGATTCTTTTTTATGTGTTAAGCTTTTTATGCGGCATGCTTGGCGGCATGCAGTTTGCAGCGGCAAATCTCTGCATAAAAAAACAGGGCGCAACCGGAGTTGCAGGAAGGCTTTACGCAACAGACCTTACAGGCTCTTTCCTCGGCGCATTTCTGACAGCGATATTCATGATGCCTTTAGCAGGGGTTCAAAATACCCTCCTGTTTCTGGTATTAATAAAGGGGATATCTTTTATTCTGCTTTTATCAATAAGCCATGAAAAATCTTAAAATAATTTTACTGATAACAGTGATTGCATCAGCCATTGCCGGATACAGCATGCAGGTATTCCTGCCTGAAAAAAAGGCTGACGAGAGGATATATCTCAAAGAAATTGCCCCTGGCATAGAGTTCCCGGAGAAAAAAACCAATCCTCCGCATTATCAATCAGGTGAAGGCATTACAGCCTTTAATACATATGGTATTGTCCCCTCAATCAGGGGATATGCAGGCCCGATAAAAATTCTCCTTGCATTGAGCCCTGACGGAAAGATTGCAGGGATAAAGATCCTTGAGCATAAAGAGACAAAAAATTATGTGCATTACATGGAGAGGCCTGAATATCTGCAGAAATTTCTTGGCAAGAGCGTCAATGACCCGTTTGAACCAGACAAAGACATAGATGCCATAAGCAGGGCAACTGTCAGTGTTGAGACAATGGCAAAGACAATAAAGGAGTCTTCAAGAATAGTTGCAGCAGACGTGCTTAAAATACCTGTGAAATCCGAAGAGGCAAAGAAAGCACACGGCACAGGCTGGATTACGTATCTTCTGCTTTTTTCTCTGGTTATCGTATTTTATTTTGTCACAAGAAAGTCAAAGAAATTTCTCAGGGCAAGAGACATAAGCCTTATCCTGAGTATCCTTGTCATTGGTTTATATCTTTCAAGCCCTTTTTCTATACTGCATGTATTCAATCTCGTTCTTCTAAGGCCGTCATCTTCAATGCTATGGGTTATCATTCTTGCAAGCACGCTTATCTCAATAATCATTGCCGGAAGGTTTTACTGCGGATGGTTATGCCCCTTCGGAGCGCTGTCTGAACTTATCGGGAGACTGCCATTCAAAAAATGGGATATTCCTGTTGAAACAGATGACAGATGGAGAGACTTAAAATATATCTTATTGGGAACAGCAGCATTTATAGTGTTCATAAGCAAAAGAGTGGAATTCGGGAACTACGAGGCCTATGTCACGCTCTTTTCTTTTCACGGAAATTATCTGGCGTGGTCTCTGGTTGTGATAACGCTTATTGCAAATCTGAAAGTTGAGAGGTTCTGGTGCAGGTATCTATGCCCTGTTGCAGCTTTGACAGGTATGCTCTCGAGAAAAGCCGGCGGTTATCCAAGCAGAAATGACTGCCCGATGGGAAACAAGCCGATGCCTCTGATATCCGAGTGCATCAGGTGCAACAGGTGCTATAAAGACAGGGGATAGAGGTTAGCAATCAGGGGTTGGTTAAAGGATATTTATGACAGATAAGAAAAAATTTAAGCTTCTGGCAATACTGGCCACACTATTAACTGTGTTCATCCTTTCATACAATGTAATCTCAGAGTATTTTATGCCTGAGATTGAGGGTTATCTGGAACGCCGTATTTATTATGAAAAGGCAATCTCAAAAAAGGGGCTGAGCCTTCATAGAGGAATGTATTGGAAGGAAAAGGAGTGAGTTTTGTTTTATAATAAGGCATGGGCAAGAAAGTTCAATGCGATCTCTGCCCAACCGAATGCGTTCTTGATGAGTATCAGGTCGGGGGGTGCAGGACAAGGATAAATAAAGAAGGAGTTCTCTACAGCCTTGTCTACGGGAAGCCCTGTTCAGTAGCAATAGACCCCATTGAAAAAAAACCCTTCTTCCATTTTCTTCCTGCAACAACTGCTTTTTCAATAGCAACCGCAGGGTGCGTCCTGGGATGTAAATTCTGCCAGAACTGGCAGATCTCACAGGCAAAGCCCGAAGAAACAGATTATGTCAACTTATCTCCTGATGACGTTGTAAGGCAGGCAATGTTTTACGGATGCAGGTCAGTGACATACACATATACAGAACCGACAGTTTTTTATGAATACATGTATGACACTGCCCGGATCGCAAAGCGGTTTAACATTAAAAACACCATGCATACCTGCGGATATATCAAGGAGAAGCCTTTAAGAGAGCTTTCAAAATATATGGATGCTGCTGATGTGGACCTAAAGGCATTTACAGAAGATTTCTACAGCAGGATATGCGGCGGCAGGCTTAAGCCTGTCCTGGATTCATTAGCCGTGCTTAAAGATGAAGGCGTATGGGTTGAGATAACAAACCTCATTATCCCGACCCTCAACGATGACATGGAAAAGATAAGAGAGATGTGCAGGTGGATCGTAAAAAATCTCGGGCCTGATGTGCCTTTGCATTTCTCAAGATTTTTCCCATATTATAAATTAAAGGACTTGCCCCCGACTCCTCCTGAGACAATAAGGGATGCAAGGAATACAGCAATGGAGGTTGGACTAAAATATGTGTATAGTGGCAATATAAGGAGTGAAGCTGAAAATACATACTGCCATAAGTGTAAAAGCCTTCTTATTGAGAGAACAGGCTACTTTGTCAAACAAAACAATATATCGGGCGGGAAGTGCAGATTCTGCGGTATAAATATTCCCGGCAGATGGAGTTAGAAATATGGATATAAACAGGATATGGTATTTTCGCTCATTCTCATTTCACTCCGAGGATTTTGCCTCTTTATTTAAATCTTTAGGCTATCGGCAAAATAAGCCGCTCAAATGCCATATCCTGTTTGCCACTAAATCGGAGAAGTTATGACGAGAAGAGAGTTTTTAACTTTTTTTGTACTGGGCGGATTTTTAAGCGCCTTTTGGGAAAAATTATCCAGTAAAAAAATTGAGTTGGAAAAAGAGCAAAAAGAGGCAATGTTCTGGAGAAAAGCTGATGAGGCTTAGGCTGTTCACTGTTTACTGTTCACTGTTCACTATTTTTTCCCTGCTGTTTGCTGTTTGTGCGGGCTGCAAAGAAGACATAAAAGAGCCTTCAGTTGCCGGAGCATTTTATCCTGCTGACGGCAAAACCCTGAAAGAGATGGTCAACAGTTTTCTTGCAAATGCGGAAAAGCAGCCGGTTGACGGAAAACTCATTGCCCTGATATCTCCGCATGCAGGCTACCAGTTTTCAGGCCAGGTTGCAGCATACGCATACAAACATCTTGCAGGCAGGGATATTAAGACAATAATTCTTATAGGCCCAAGCCATTATGCTTCATTTACCGGCGTATCTGTTTATACAAAGGGAAGAATGAAAACACCTCTCGGGAATATAAAGATTAACGAAAGAATTGCCAGGTCCCTGATAAATGAAAAGGCACATGTAAGTTTTTATCCTGATGCCTTTGCAAAAGAACATTCTCTCGAAGTGCAGCTGCCATTCCTGCAGCAGGCCTTGAAGGACTTTAAGATAGTGCCCATAGTTGTCGGTTCTCAGACACGAGAGTCTTTTGAATTCCTTAGAGATAAACTGGCAGATATACTCAGGAAAGACGAAAAGACAATCATAATTGCAAGCACTGACCTTTCTCATTATCACGACTATAACACTGCCCTATTGAAGGATAAAAAGATAACAGATGCAGTAGAAAGGATGTCTCTCGAAGATGCCGAAAGATATCTTATGACAGGGGAAGGTGAGATGTGCGGAGGCTATCCGGTATTGTTCGCAATGGCTGTTGCAAAAGGCCTGGGCGCTACAAACGGCATGCTTTTTAAATACGCAAATTCAGGAGATGTTACCGGTGACAAGGGCCGTGTCGTTGGATATGCAGCAATAGGGCTTTACAAAAGCGTGCTTACAAAAGAGGAAAAAGAGCAACTCCTTTCACTGGCAAAGGATACAGTTATTAATTATGTAACTAATGGCAAAACCCCTGAAGTTGAAATAAAGAATCCGAAACTTGCAGCAAATGGCGCTACCTTTGTCACAATAAAAAGAAACAGCATCCTGCGGGGCTGCATCGGCAATCTGCAGCCCGTGATGCCTTTGTACAAGTCTGTAATCATGAATGCTGTGTCTGCATCTTCCAGAGACCCGAGGTTCCCGCAGATGACCAGGGAAGAGCTGAAAGATATAGAAGTTGAGATTTCCATTCTATCACCATTCGAGCCATTAAAGGGTATAAGCCGGATAGAGATAGGGAAACACGGGCTCTTTCTTGTAAAGGGGCAGAACAGCGGGTTGCTCCTCCCGCAGGTTCCGGCTGAATTCGGATGGGGTACAAAAACATTCCTTGAGCAGCTATCCCTTAAGGCCGGGCTGTCAAAAGATGCCTGGAAGGATGCAGAGTTATTCAGCTTTACCGCTGAGATTATAAAATAGCCTTTATTATTTCACTGCGCATATTTCCCTAATTTCAGCAACATCTCTATATGCACTAATTCGGTAGGGATGATACGGAATTCCACCCAGCTTGTTTCTTGGGCTGAAGCGCTGACAGGCATTGCAGTGGCTGCAAGGTATGTCCCATAGTTCTTCTCAAGTTCAGGTTCTGACTTATACATGGAATACAGGATTAACTCAGCCTTGCGCTGCATATTAATCCTCATCTTACTGTCAAGTTTGGTGTCCGGATTAGCCGGGAATCTGGCGGTGACAAGTATGAGGTCAATATGAGACTTGGTATTACTGTCATTCAGGGCCGACATAAAAATATGCCCCAATTTTTTAAGAATTATATCTGCAGACCCCTTCATGCTATTGCCGTTGTCAAACAGCAAGGACCCTTCAACAAAAATAGAGCCTGTCTTAAATCTTATGCCCCTGACTTCCTCTGTTCCAAACTCTTTTATGAGCAGGCGGTTAATACTCCTGGCAAATTCGTTTCTCGGCTGGGAAATAGCAAGCGCAGGTTCAAGAAATCGCTGTATCCTGACAGCACGGTAATAAAGAACTGCGCTCAGGAGAAGCATGCCGGCAAGCATCAGTCCAAGTGTCGGCCCGGGCGGCAGAATAAATTTTTTTATAAAATCGCTCTTCATTAAATTTTAGCCTCAAGCAATTTCAGGTCCTTTACCGCCATATCAAAATCCTCTTCTGAAATAGTTGTCGGGCTGTGTATGGCCTTGTTTCTTGTCCTCAGCACCTGCTGAAAAAGGCTCCTCTTAAACGGGCTGAAACGGTGCGAACGCTCCAGTTCCTTCAGGCAGTCATGAAGCCCGGGGAAAGAACGGCCGAGCATCTTCCTGGTAAATATCTTCAGCCGTGTTTCAAGATGGTGGCCGAGAAGCAGGGAGGCAATAACCTTCTCTCCCTTCCTGTAATAATCAATTGCCTGCTCAATGGATACGCCTCTTTTAAATAAATTTATATTTTCATTGGACTCAAGTTCTCCTGGAGCAAGGCTTTGTATCTTTTGATAGACCTCCAGGCATTTATCCAGCTCATCTTTCTCAAGGTATGACTCGGCAAGAAGGAAAAGGTCCCGCAAATTGCCGGAAGCCTCCTTTTGTTTAAAGGCAAAGGAATAAGCGCGCTGCAAGGCCTCTGTTTTATTGTCCTTCTTGTCAAGGACATCAAAGTGTCTTGCCCAGCGCTTCCCCTTTAAGATATTATCCTTTGTAAAACGGAACAACTGCTCAGAGACCTCGGCCTTATTAAGCTTGCCGCTTATAATAATAATATTCAGGGTTGGATAGTTTTCGAATATCCCTGGCAGGGCATCAATGCCTTCATTCATACGGTCAAACTCGATATCCAGCGTCATAAGGTCAAAAGACTGGGCCTCCAGAAATTCCCCGGCCTGTTTTATGCTGGCAGCCTCATAAAATCTCAAATCCGCTTCTTCCCGGCCTAAGGCCCGCTGAATCTCCAGCTTCAGGAGTTCCCTGTCCTCATAATTATCATCGGCAAGGAGCACTCTAAACATCAAGGGCCTCTTCAACAAATGGAAGATTGATTATTATCTCTGTGCCGGCCCCTGATACGGTATATTCCTTGCCAACCCTTATCTTGCCGGCATGAAGCCCGACAACATATTTGGCAAAATAAAGCCCCTCTCCCCAACCCTCGTGAGCGCTCTTGCCTTTATAAAAACACTGCTCCGCCTGCTGCTCATCCATTCCGATTCCATTATCCCTGAAAGACAGAGAAACATAGCGGCGCCTTCCGTCAAGGTCCATAGTAAATGCTATTAAAACCTGCGCACGGGCCTGTTCACGTTTTTTATACCTGACTGCATTGTCCATAATATTCTCAAATACAGTCTTCAACAAAGTTTGTGAGGCAAAAATGGTGTGCGTGTATATATCACTCTGGAAAGTAACCTCAGCCAGATCGCTGTATTGCCCTGCAATGTCCTCGAGCATTTCTTTTAAGTCAATCTTCTTAAAATCTACAAGCACTGATTCCCGCTCATCTGAGATTTTTTTGAATATCTCGATATCTGAAAACAGCTTGGCCAGATTGTCATCAAGGCGCGCCCTCACATCAGGCTGAAGATCAGGAAGCAGGTCTATCCTTCTTTTTATTCTTCCGAGATTGTTTTTAAATTCATGCCCGATGGTAGCAGATATATAGCGGATAAATTCATTGCGCCGCGCAATCTCCTGGTTCTTCATCAGGAGCAGAGCATTCTCATGCGCCCTCCTCTGTTTCTGCTGATAAACAAAAGTCAGATAGCCGCTAAACATGGTAAAGGAGATTATCATCATCAAAAAGGCAATATCCGATACCCTGGTGGATGCATCAAGCAGCCCCTGCATAATAAAAAGGCGCTCCTCTGTGCCGGCTGATGCGGAAATTTCATAAAGCCCTTTCCACGGCATCAGCCATGGAGCGAGGCGGCCAAAAGGCGGGATAAACCGGTCAAAATAAACCATACCCAGCACAAGCCAGATAAAGACCATCACTATCAGCAGCAGTAAATGCTTTGCCTTGTCAAAAGTGCCTGAAACAGACATTGCTAATTTTAACCCATTTTAATAATTAATTTCCTGAAAAATGAGATAAAATCCCTAACAAACTCCTAACACTGATTTCACAGAGAAAATTCATGTAAATCAGCTACTTACAAAAATTCCACTTTTCCCTTGACATATACAAGATATTGTGGTTTAATTACTGAAACTTTATTTAATAACACAAACTCTTGATATATGGGAGGCGCTGATTGATGGAGGCTTGTAAGGGTTTTGGGAATTGGCTTGCCTGTCTGAAATGCCCTAATATCTGCACAAAGATGTGTCCTATTGAAAAAGAAAATGCAATGGAAGAGCTAAGGCAGAGAATCAGCCTGTCTGAGAGCTCTGTCGAACAAACTGGTGTTTTTCTCAGAACAGAGTAAGGGCTCAGCTGCAATAATTAAAAGGTTTTTTAGCAGACATTAATTAAATAACAGATAAATTTTAAGGGAGGACTTATGAAGGCAGTGAATGGTCTCAGTTTTACTCCAAATGCACTAAAGGTTCTTGAAAAGCGCTACCTGAAAAAAAACGAGGAAGGGAAAATTGTTGAGACACCTCATGAACTTTTTAAAAGGGTTGCCAGAAGCATAGCATCTGCAGACCTCCACTACGGAAGCTCAGAGGCGGATGCAGAGGCATTAGGGGTATCTTTCTATGACATGATGACAGCCCTTAATTTTCTCCCTAACAGCCCGACACTGATGAATGCAGGGAGAAGGCTCGGCCAGCTCTCCGCATGTTTTGTCCTCCCTGTTGATGACTCCATGGAGTCAATCTTTGACGCCGTAAAAAATGCTGCAATAATACATAAATCAGGCGGCGGCACAGGATTCAGTTTTTCAAGGCTCAGGCCGAACGGCGATGTCGTAGGCTCTACAAAAGGCATCTCATCAGGGCCGATATCCTTCATGACAGTATTTGATACAGCGACAGAGGCAGTAAAGCAGGGCGGCACAAGAAGAGGCGCCAACATGGGGCTTTTGAGAGTGGACCATCCTGACATACTGAGCTTCATAACATGCAAGGACGAGAATACAAAGCTTAACAACTTTAATATCTCCGTAGGATTAACTGAGGAGTTCATGAACGCGCTTGAAGAAGACAGGCAGTACGACCTCCTGAATCCAAGGACCAAAAAAGTTTCTCAAAGGCTTAAGGCAAGGGATGTCTTTGACCTCATAGTCAGCCACGCATGGAAAAACGGCGAGCCCGGCATTGTATTTTTAGACAGGATAAACGCTTCCAATCCGACCCCGAAACTCGGCGAGATAGAGTCTACAAATCCATGCGGCGAACAGCCCCTGCTCCCATATGAATCATGCAATCTCGGGTCAATAAATCTTGCAACGATGGTAAGAGGCAATGAGGTAGACTGGGAAAAGCTCAGGGAAACTACATGGAAGGGAGTCCACTTTCTCGACAATGTCATAGACGCAAACAAATATCCCATTAAAAAAATTGACGAGATGACAAAGGCAAACAGGAAAATAGGCCTGGGTGTGATGGGCTGGGCAGACATGCTCATACAGATGCAGATCCCTTACAATTCCGACAGGGCCGTAGAGCTTGCAGAAGAGGTAATGGGATTCATACAGGCCGAGGGCAAAAAGGCAACCTCATCGCTGGCTGAAGAGCGCGGGGTATTTCAGCATTATGAAGGAAGCATCTATGACGGAAAACTAAAGGTAAGAAATGCAACAGTAACAACAATTGCCCCGACAGGCACACTCTCAATAATTGCAGGCTGTTCATCAGGCATAGAGCCGCTCTTTGCAGTCTCCTATGTCAGGACTGTTATGGAAGGCACAAAACTCATAGAGGTAAACCCTCAATTTGAAATGGTTGCCAAAGAACGCGGGTTCTGGAACAGGGAACTCATGGAGAAGATCGCAGAAAAGGGAAGCATAAAAGACTTCAAGGAAATACCTGATGATGTAAAGGCTGTATTTGTCACTGCACACGATATAAAACCGGAAGAGCATATAGCCATGCAGGCAGCCTTCCAGAAATATGTTGACAATGCAGTTTCAAAGACCGTGAACTTCTCTCATGACGCTACGACAAAGGATGTTGAGGAGGTATACCGCCTGGCATACAAAACCGGGTGCAAGGGAGTTACAGTCTACAGGGACGGTTCAAGAGAAGAGCAGGTGCTCTCAACAGGAAAATCCGCAAAAGACAGTTCAAAAGTTCAGGAAGGCCAAATAGTTCAAAAGATAGTTCCGAGAAAAAGGCCTGAGATGATTAAGGGCGCTACACGCCTGATGAAGACAGGCTGCGGAAATATCTATATCACAATAAATGAAGATAATGCAGGACACATTTTTGAACTTTTTACTTCTATGGGAAAGGCTGGAGGATGCGCTGCGAGCCAGGCAGAGGCAATCGGAAGGCTCATTTCACTTGCCTTGAGGTCCAACATCGAGCCTGAAGTAATAGCAAGTCAACTTAAAGGTGTACGTTGTCACCAGCCGGCATGGCACAGCGGGGGACAGATTTTCTCTTGCTCTGATGCAATTGCAAAGGCAATAGACAACTACAAGACAGACGAAAAAAAAGGGAACGGCAACGGACACAAGGATAATTCAGACATTATGCTTATAGGCGCATGCCCTGAATGCGGAGGCGCTGTTGAGCACGAAGGCGGGTGTGCAGTCTGCCATAACTGCGGCTTTACAAAATGCGGGTAAGATAAAAAACCTTTGCGGCAAGGAGCCGTTCAAAAAATACAGGGAGAATACTGACAGGTGGCAAGCCATAAAGAAAAAGAAGAATTATTAGCGCTCTACAAATTATTTGAAGGGATAGAGAACGCCGTTACCTATACAGTTGGCGCTGAAGAACACGACCTCGCAGCAATACCCTCCAATATGCAGTCCGATGATAATGTAGAATTCAAAAAAGGAAAAACCAAACGTGTCCCTCCCAAGAAGAGGTTGCAGAGAGAAGGGTAAATGGGCAATGCGGTTGCTCAGAAAGGGATAATAGAAAAGAACGAATGAACCGGCATATACTCGTGAGCGTTGCATACATTGCCTGCCGTTTGATAACAGGAAAAAGGATAGCCTCCCTTTATGACCTCGCTGAGGCAAGGAACATAAACGTAAAAGAGATCCTTGACGCGGAATTTATAAAAGAGTTAGACGAGAGACAGGTTGACCATATAAGAAGCCATGCAAAGGGAAAGATGTACGAATACAAGCCCAGCACAGGCTATCCCATAGAGATATTCATAGACAAGAGAAACTTTATCCTTCACATCAAAGGCTCTGCCGCATACTTCATCGGCAACGTGCATAAAAACAACATATGCTTTTATAACCACAAAGAAGCCTCGCATTTCAACTACGAGATAAAAGCATGGAGCGGAGAAAGCGAAAAAGCCGCAGCATCGCGCCACGCACCTGCCATGAGTGCGAATGCAGGGTTGTTTTAGAAGCTTGATTGTTATGGAAGGGATGGTTAGATTATTGATGAGCAGGGTTTTTATCCGGGGGTAGAGGAGTAGTCAAAGAATGAGAAAGATAAGCACAAAAATAATTTTAGGCGATTGCAAGGAAGTTATAAAAGGTCTTGCTGAAAATTCGATAGACTTAATTGTTACGTCTCCGCCATACGCAGATAGCAGAAATGGCACATATGGTGGAATAAAACCTGGTAATTATGTTGAATGGTTTTTACCCATAACCAAAGAACTGATAAGGGTTTTAAAACCATCTGGAACTTTTATATTAAACATTAAAGAGAAGGTAGTTAGCGGTGAGCGCCATACGTACGTGATTGAACTCATCCTTGAGATGAAGAAACAGGGTTGGCTATGGACAGAGGAATTTATGTGGCATAAAAAAAATTGCTACCCCGGGAAGTGGCCTAATAGATTCAGGGACTCCTGGGAAAGACTATTACAATTTAATAAAACTAAAAACTTTAATATGTATCAGGATGAAGTTATGGTACCGATGGGTGAGTGGGCCAAAACGAGATTAAGAAACTTGAGTGAAACTGATATGGTTAGGGACAATTCAAAAGTCGGAAGCGGTTTTGGGAAAAAGATTGCAAATTGGTTGAATAAGGATAAAGCTTATCCCACTAATGTGCTTCATATGGCAACCGAATGCGCTAATAGAAATCACAGCGCGGTCTTCCCCGAAGCACTTCCTGAATGGTTCATAAAATTATTCACAAAAGAAGGCGACTTGGTGTTGGACCCATTCATGGGTTCAGGCACAACCACAAGAGTTGCTAACAGACTAAAACGGAATTCGATAGGAATCGATATCGCAAAAGAGTATTATAAGATGGTCAAAGAGCAGGCAAATAGTTATAAAGACATATTACTTTTCGAAAAGCAGGCAAGGTATGGGAAAAATAGAAAATAAAAACATCATCTCCTACATCGAGAAAAACATAAGTACATTTCATGGGAAAAGACTACTAAACCTTGAAGCGTTAAAATTAAGCAAAATTCTCAAAAAGAAAAATCCGTATCTTTTTAAAGCAAAAAATATTCATACAGCTCAAGACTTAGTTAAGCCCCTTCTTGATGCCCACCTTTCTTCTCAGGAGGAAACAATATTCGGTGACTTCTTGGAAGGGCTTGCAATCTTCATTTGCGAAAAGGCGTATAAAGGCAGAAAGTCATCAACAACTGGTATCGATTTGGAATTTGATAAAAATGGAATTCGGTATATTGTATCTATAAAATCAGGTCCTAGCTGGGGGAATAGTCAGGCCGTAAACAAAATGATCAGCAATTTCAACGCAGCAAGAAAGACTCTAAGAACGAGTAATTCCAAGATTAATATTGCTGCCGTCAACGGGTGTTGCTATGGAAAGAAAAAAAATCCTTACACGGCGAAAGGAGATTATTTCAAATATTGCGGCCAACAATTTTGGGAATTTATTTCTGGTGATGAAAATCTATATACGAAAATCATTGAGCCTCTCGGTCATAAGGCAAAAGAACGAAACGAGGAATTTATGGTCGCCTATGCACAAATTATCAATAAGTTCACATTGGATTTTATGAAAGACTTTTGTATCGACGGGAAAGTTGATTGGGGAAAGCTGGTCAAATTCAATTCTGCTAAAAAAATTTAAGAACTCAAGCATTATGACGATTTTGAACCCCGAACCTATTGTTCACTATGCCTCGTAAACTGCCGGAGGAATTTGAAGGGAAAGAGCTTGAGCAGCTATGTGTAGCTTCAAAGCTGAGCGAAGCAAAAAAAATAGAATCAGTCCTCGACAGGGAAGCCATTGAGTACACATTCGAAATAATCGAATACTCAGGCAGAAGCGTTCTGAGTATCTTGTTCGGAGGCGTGAAAAAAGGGGTAATGTTTAAGGTGCTTAAAGAGCAATATGATTTTTGCAGGGAGCTTTTAACCAAAGAAGGGCTTGAGAAGAATATTGTTGAGTGAATAAGAGCAACGATAAACTAAAACCATCCCTCATCCCTCCGCACGGCGGATACCGCAACCTGAAATCTTATCAGGCCACGGAAATCATATACGACGCCACAGTGGTATTCTGCGACAAATTTATCAGCAAGCGCTCGCGCACGCATGACCAGATGGTGCAGGCTGCCAGAAGCGGCAAGCAAAACATTGCAGAGGGCAGCATGGCCTCCGGCACTTCTAAGAAAACCGAGTTGAAACTCATCGGCATAGCCCGCGCAAGCCTTGAAGAGCTATTGCTTGACTACAATGATTTCCTGCGGCAGAAAGGGTTGCTGCTCTGGGAAAAGAGCCATGAGCAAGCGCTGCAAATCAGAGATCTTGCTCATGAAAAACATAGGTCTTATAAGACCTATAGGACCTATGTGGAGGCTTCGCCTCCAGAAGTCTCTGCAAACACCTTAATCTGCCTTATCCACCAGGCAAATTATCTGCTTGACCAGCAACTCCGGCAGCTCGAAAAACAGTTTCTTGAAGAAGGCGGGTTCACTGAAAGGCTTTATCATGCAAGGCAGCAAGCAAAAGGAAGCGCCAAAGCCCGATAGCGCCATAGTGCAGAAGTCAAAAGTAAACCCGGTCTTTTGACTTATCACACATTGTGTGGTAACATGCACTATGAGCATAATTACAAAGACCATTGGCAAAGGTGAATATGCCTACCTTGTAAAAAGGGAAGGCAAGAAGGTGGTCCATAAATATATCGGCTCTGTCACCAACCCAAAAGTGGCAAAAATCATCTCAGACAAAAAAGAAACCGCTGCTGTGCCTGAACGCTTCCGCTCTCTGTTCTGGGACACAAACCTCAAAAACATCCACCTCAGAAAAAATGCCCGATACGTCATAGAAAGAATCCTTGAATTCGGGGATATGGATGCTGTTGAATGGATGCAGAGGGTATATACGCTTCAGGCCGTCATAGATGTGCTGACCCTGAGCAGAAGCATCACTGAAAAAACCAGGAATTTCTGGCTTCAATGGTTTGGAGTCAGAAATGCATAAAAAATGTTTTCCTGAACAAGGCTGGAAAGTTTTCCGCAAGCTTAAAAATCTTTTTAAAAAATATAATGCGGTCCTTGCCGGGGGAACTGCCCTAGCATTTCATTTAGGCCACAGGATATCGGTGGACCTGGATTTTTTCACAGATATGGAGTTTGATGCAGAGGCAGTAATCTCAGGCATAAGAAAGACAGGGTCTGCTTTCCGCATCATCTCT
>ORMF010518576.1_pt1 | contig 14524 bp, 1 predicted proteins | sample 1779871 | NCBI WGS metagenome assembly ORMF01 (sample SAMEA104232316, study PRJEB22302) | groundwater metagenome | biome: forest; feature: aquifer; material: groundwater | place: USA | collected 2011-08-07 | depth 5.4 m | reverse complement strand
GTGGTCGTGGACGACTCTCGAACACGAGTAATCTTGGAAACGAGAATCTGGACGCCATCAAGGAACGCTGTCAGAAGAAGCCTGATGCCGCGGCGATCTATGAGCAATTCGCCCAGGGCGGATTGGACTATGGCCCTGCTTTCAAAGGCATTCGGGAGGTTTGGCAAGGGACGGATGAGTGCTTGAGCCGTCTGGAATTAAGCGGAACGGAATCGAGCGAGTACGTCCTGCATCCAGGCTTGATCGACGGCGCCTGGCAAACCTGTGTCGTCTTGCGGAGGAACGCCCCCGGAGTCAGGGCGGTTCCATTTGCGGTCGGAATGGTATCGGGTAAACGGCTCAGTTCTCCGTGCTTCGCCCACGCACGAAGAACTCCCGCGGAAGCCGGGTTGGAAAAGTTTTCCATTTCAATCATCGAACCATCCGGCGCGGTTCTCGCTCGGATCCACGATTTTGTGTCGCGTCCGGCCGAGCCTGGTTTGGCTCCAGTACTGACCTACTTCCGCCCGGTTTGGAAGGAAGCCGCACTGGTTCCATCCGCGCAGCCGTTGGGCGGGACGTTGCTGATCTTTGATGACGAGGCAGCGTTGTCGGAGCGAATACGCAGGGAACACCCTGGACTGAACGTCATCCGGGTGGAGCGTGGCCAACGATATCGGTCCGGCGAAGTTATTACCATCGGACCGGTCGACGAGGCGGACTATGCCCGACTCATCGCGGAACATGCGCCCGATTTTGTGGTCCACCGATGGTCGTGGACTGGCTTGGACGTCGCGGAGGCTCTGAGCGCAGGCGTTGGATCACTTATGGTCCTGAGCCGTGCCTTGATCCGGAAGGGAGTCACCGCGGAACTACCTATCCTGTTCTTGCATCCGTTGGGAGATCCTAGGTATTCAGCCGTAAGCGGCTTGGCGAAGACCGTGCTTCAGGAGCAACCGAGGATTCGGCTCAAGTGTGTGGCCGTCAGCGAGGGGGCGCCAGTTCGTTTGGAAGAGTTGCAGCACTGGGATGGCGGTGTCGAAATCCAGTATGACGCCGGTACCCGACTAATTCGGTCCGAGGAAGAGTTCTTACCTAAATCCGTACGATCGCTCCCGATCCGGAAGAATGGAACCTATTTGATTTCAGGCGGCGCTGGGGCTCTCGGTTTGACGATGGCCAGGTATCTCGGAGATCGGTTTCAGGCGAACGTGATTCTGGCGGGCCGATCACCCGCTTCTTTGTAGATCGAAAGCGCTATCCGCCAATGCTAAATGTCGGGCGGGAGAATCTCTTATTTCCAGACGGACGTCAGCGATCGAAAGCAAGTTGACCGCTGTGTTCAAGCCGCTCTGGAACGGTTCGGGCAAATTCACGGAGTGATCCATGCCGCGGGGATTATTCGCGATGGGTTTTTAAGGAACAAAGAATGGCACGAGGCGATTTCGGTCATTTCACCCAAGTTGCAAGGGGTGGTGAACCTGGACGAGGCAACGGCGGGTCAAACGCTGGATTTCTTTGTCGCCTTTTCATCCATGGCGGGAGTTGCCGGAAATATTGGGCAAGCGGACTATGCCTTTGCCAACGCGTTCCTGGATCGCTTTATTGGCGAGCGAGCCCGGCGCGGTGGTTCCGGGGTGAGCCTTTCAATTAATTGGCCATTGTGGGAAAAGGGTGGGATGCGGCTTGATCGCGAGATGGCTTCACTTAAAGCGCCTCAAGCGGTTGCTTTGGATGACGTCACCGGATTGAAGATTTTCGAAACTGCTCTTTGCTCGACCGAACCGCAAGTTGCCGTTCTCTTGCGAAGAATAGAGCGAAACCCGTACGCCGTAATAGGTGCTGAGAACAGTTTTCGTCCTTCGGATACCACCGCGTTGCTCAAACAACGATTTTCCCAACTGACCAAAATCCCGGTGGCGCGCCTCCAATCGCATGAGCCACTGGAAAGGTACGGCATGGATTCGATTCTGGTGTTGACGTTCACCCAGCAACTCGAACGAGATTTCGGTCCATTGTCGAAAACCCTCCTCTTCGAGTATCAGACCCTCGACGCTTTAGCCGGCTATTTTGCGGCCCACCACGCCGGGCACCTTCGAATTCTGTTGGGGGTGCCGTCCTTACCCGGGCCTGGGGCAGCGACGCAATCGATCCCCGCCACCGTCCCGGCACTACACCGTCCAGTCGCGGAGGATGAGATTGCCATAACTGGGCTTTTCGGTCGTTTCCCCAAGGCGGAGAGCCCGGCGGAATTCTGGCGCAACCTGGTGGCCGGAAGGGACTGTATAACCGAGGTTCCGGCGGAGCGTTGGGACTATCGACAATATCTCGAAGCAAAGCCGTGCCAATCAGGAAAGACGTATAATAAGTGGGGCGGGTTTTTGGACGATGTCGACAAGTTCGATGCGGCCTTTTTCAAAATCCCGCCACGCGAGGCTGAGATGATTGATCCGCAGGAGCGATTATTCCTCGAAAACGTTTGGCGAACGTTGGAAGACGCCGGGTACCGCAAATCTGCGCTGCGCAGCAAACGGGTGGGCGTCTTTGTGGGGGTGATGTATGGACATTACCAGTTGTTCGGGATCGAGGATTCGAAGTCCGGAGACTTGGTGTGCTTGAATTCGTCTTACGCCTCGATTGCGAATCGGATCTCCTACTTTTTTGACTGGCACGGACCCAGCATGGCGGTCGATACTATGTGCTCGTCCTCCCTGACCGCCATTCACCTGGCATGCGACAGCATTCGTAAAGGCGAGAGCGAACTGGCTGTCGCTGGGGGTGTCAACCTCAGTCTCCATCCGGTGAAAGACGTCGGATTGGCGCAAGGCAACTTTGCCTCGCCGGATGGACGTTGCAAAAGCTTTGGGGCTGGAGGAGAAGGTTATGTTCCCGGGGAAGGCGTTGGATCGGTGTTGCTGAAGCCCTTGCGCCAAGCCTTGGCTGATGGTGACCATGTGTATGCGGTTATTAAAGCGACGGCCGTGAATCACGGGGGCAAGACCAATGGATACACCGTTCCTAATCCGAGTGCGCAAGCGAATGTCATTGCCGAGGCGCTCCGCAAGGGTTCCATCGATCCCCGGACGGTGACTTATTTGGAGGCGCACGGAACCGGGACATCGCTCGGAGATCCGATTGAAATTACCGGGCTGACCCAGGCTTTCGACGCGGTGCGGCGTGAGTTCGGTGGAGGTGAACCAATCCGGCCGTCGTGTGCCATTGGCTCAGCGAAGTCGAATATTGGCCATCTCGAAGCGGCTGCGGGCATCGCGGGCCTTACGAAGGTGCTGATGCAAATGCAACATCGGACTTTGGTGCCAAGTTTGCATTCCCAGACGCTTAATCCACACATTCCTTTTGGGGAAACGCCTTTTGGCGTCCAGCAGGTTGTCGGACCCTGGAATGGGAATACGCCTCGGCGGGCAGGAATCAGTTCGTTCGGTGCCGGAGGCGCCAACGCTCACCTTATCGTCGAGGAGTTTATCGCGCCTGAACGAGCAGCATTGGATCGGGGCCCGTTTTTGATTCTGCTCTCCGCGTTGACGGACGAGCGGTTGTCCGTAGTAGCCAGCAATCTACTTGGCTGGGTAACGGCGCTGGGTTCGGAAAGTGCGAATAGGCCGAGCCTGGCGGAAGTATCATTTACCCTCCAAGTTGGCCGGGAACCTTTGGAAGAGCGTCTCGCTTTCACGGTTTCCAATTGGGAAGAACTCAAGCAACGTCTGGAGGGGTTTCTCAATCATGACGCATCAATCGAGTTTTATCGGGGAAACACACGCCAGGATCGAGGTGCAGCCGCGTTGCTCCTTGACGGAGAGGATGGTCAGGAGTTTCTGGCCGGGCTGATGCGAAAACGCAACCTCGCCAAATTGGCGCAGTTTTGGACGAGCGGCGTCAACATCGATTGGGAAACGATATGGGGTGACAAGAAACCGAGGCGGGCCAGTTTGCCGGTCTATCCATTTGCCAAATTCCGTTGCTGGGCGCCGAAGCCCCTGGGCTTGCCCGGCGCAAAGGAAGCCGAACGAAGGTTGCACCCTCTGCTCCATCGCAACAATTCTACTTTGAAGGAGCAAGTCTACTCGAGCTCCTTTAACGGGGATGAACGCGTTTTTCGGGATCATCAAGTCGCTGGTGAGCGGATGTTTCCCGGAGCAGCGTCCCTGGAATTGGTGCTCGCCGGGGTCCGCCTCGCCAGCGAGTCGGACACTGCCAGACTTCGGGACATCATGTGGGAGCGAGCCGTAACCGTGGGGGCGAGTGGAGTGGAACTCAAGCTGGCGCTGCGCGCGGATAAATCGGGCGCTGTCGGGTTGAGACTGCTGGACGGTGCCGGTGAAACGGTGCTGACCGGCAAGGCGGATTTCGGGCCCGGCCATGAGGATGAAGTCATCGACTGGGCGGCAGTGCGCAGCCGATGCCCGAGTTCGATACTTCCGGACCAATTATATGATGCCTGCAAAGGCCGAGGCTTGGAGTATGGCGAAGGCTTCCAAGTGATCCGCCAGATCGAGTTTGGCCAGAGTGAAGTCTGGAGCCGCCTCGAATTGCCGGCGGTGTGGGGCGTGAATGAATACCGAATGCATCCAGCTTTGGTCGACGGCGCGTTGCAGTCTCTGTTTGTTTTGGGCCAGGCGGACCAAAGTGGGGGAATTCCATTTGCGCTGCACGAGGTTACATCCCGAAAGCCGATTCCGTCCCCATGTTATGTGTGGGCTCGGCTGGCCCGCAGTGAAGGCAATAGCAACCGTTACGATGTGAAGCTTGCGACCGAAGAGGGCGAGGTCGTGGCCAGCCTTCGGGGATTGATGGTGAGGCGTTATGAACAGAAACGCGGCGAGCTTTTGTATTACCGTCCGGTCTGGACGGAACAGGCCCTTTCGAGGCCCACGCCGGTCTTAACCGGTTCAATTCTCCTTTTTGACGAATACGATCGGGCGGGGCGGGAGTATCATGAGCACGGGCTTCGTGTCGTTCAGGTCAAATCGGCGCCAACCTATTCTTCGAGCCCTACCGTCGTTGGAATCAGGCCGGATGTACCCGAGGATTATGAACGACTCGTTGCCGAGACCAAACCACAGGGCATTGTGCATCGATGGTCAACGGCGGGCCGGGCGCTATCCGACGCTCTCTCGACGGGCGTCTACAGCATTCATCTTTTGACCCGCGCATTGATCCGGAACCGCGCGAGTGAACCTTTGCGTTTGCTTTACGTCTATCCGGCGGGTGAAGCCGTCTATGCGGCGGTGGGAGCCTATGCGAAAAGTGTGCGTCAGGAGCAACCAGGCGTGCGCTGGAAAACCGTGGGGATTGATTCCGAGACGCAGGAAGTGCTTGCGGAACTGACCGAAGAGGGTGGTGAAGTTCGTTATGTCGGCGGTAATCGTGAAGTCCGCAAAGTCGAGGAGATCGCGTTGGCGGAAAAAGCAACGGGTATTCGAAAGGAGGGAGTGTATCTGATTACCGGGGGGACCGGAGGCCTCGGCCGGATATTTGCCGAACACCTGGTAAAGCACCACCAGACTCGGGTCGTCCTGGCTGGCCGCTCGGAGTTGACTGAGGAGAAGCGAGCGTGGATGGCCGAGATCGGTGCCTCCTACGTGCGAGGGGATCTCAGTGACCCGATGGGTGCCGCCGAAGCCGTGCGATTTACGCGCCAAACGTGTGGCCGATTGGACGGGGTGCTCCACGCTGCCGGGGAGTTGTGCGACGGCTTGGTGTGGACCAAAAGTTTGGAAGACTTCGAGCGTGTGGTGAGGGCAAAAGTGCGAAGTGCCCAGGCCCTGATGGAAGCCGCCGGGCCGTTGGATTTGTGGGTCATGTTCTCCTCGACCGCCGGGTTGCTCGGCAACGCGGGACAGTCGGATTATGCCTTTGCCAATGCGTGCCTGGATGGACTCTCGCGACAAAGCCAGGCGAAAAATCTCCGAATTGTCGCGATCAACTGGCCGTTATGGAAAGCTGGAGGAATGCGGAGTGGCGCAAATCCCAATCGCGCCTTGGAACTGGGGATTGATGAACTGGACAATCCCTCCGGACTGGAGATCTTTGAGAGAATCCTCACGAGCGGGGAGTCGCAGATTTGGGGTTGCCTGGGTAATCGCCAGCGTATTCGCAGCCGCTTGCTCGAACATTCCGCGGAAAAGGTTCCAGTGCTGGAGCAATCTTCCGGATCCGCGCCAATCGGACAAGCGGAGGTCATCCAATATTTGGTTCGCCAATTTGCTGCCTTGACGAAGCTGCCTCTCGATCAGATTCACGCGGACGAGCCGATCGAGAATTTTGGTATCGACTCCGTCATGGTCGCCGGATACGCGCGAATGCTGGAACAGGATCTGGGTGAACTCTCCAAAACCCTGCTTTTCGAGTTTCAAACCCTCGAAAAACTTGCCGGTTATTTGTTGAAGAATCATGGCGGTCGATTACAGCGCACTCTTCGAGCAGCGGTTCCAACCGGAGCAGTCGAACCTAGAGACGCGCCCGCCCGCTTTCTTCCGTCTCAGGTCGCGGACGACGTGCCGCCTTCCGCGGTTCGATCCGATCTCACACCGGACATCGCCATTGTGGGTGTTTCCGGGCGTTATCCAATGGCCGACGATCTGGAGGAGTTTTGGGCCAACCTGGCGGCGGGACGGGATTGCATTGAAGAGGTTCCATTGGAACGGTGGGATTACCGTGATCATTATCATCCCGAGCCTGGCACCGCCGGAAAGACGACCAATAAATGGGGCGGGTTTATCCGGGACGTGGATAAGTTCGACGCCTTGTTTTTCAACATCTCACCACGCGAGGCTCAGTTCATGGATCCACAGGAACGCATTTTCCTGGAGACAGTCTGGAAGACCGTCGAGGACGCCGGCTACCGAAAATCTGAACTCAACGACCGGAAAGTGGGTGTGTTTGTGGGGGTCTGGCACGGCCAATATCAGCTCCTTGGCGTTGAAGAGCGGCTGAAAGGAAATCCCGTTTCCCTCAGTTCCTCTTTTTCCACGATTGCCAATCGAGTCTCGTACTTTTTCAACTGGCACGGACCGAGCTTTGCGGTGGACACGATGTGCTCGTCTTCGTTGACGGCGATCCATCTGGCGTGCGAAGCGTTGCGCCGCGGAGAGTGTGAACTGGCGATTGCCGGGGGCGTCAACACGACACTCCACCCGGAAAAGGAACTTATTCTGAGCCAGAGCTATTTCACGGCCAAAGAAGGGAGATGCAGATCATTCGGGGCCGGAGGTGATGGTTATGTTCCCGGCGAAGGCGTAGGGGCACTCTTGTTGAAACCGTTGCACCGGGCGCTGGCGGACCGCGATCAAATCCATGGCGTGATCAAAGCGAGCGCCTTGAACCACGGGGGCAAGACCAATGGCTACACCGTGCCGAATTCGAAGTCTCAGGCGGAAGTGATTGTTGACGCCTTGCGCCGAGCCCAGGTCAGCCCCGCCAGCATTTCCTATATCGAGGCGCACGGAACAGGAACGGCGTTGGGTGACCCGATCGAAATCACGGGTCTCCAACAGGCGTTTACCGAGGCGTTGAACGCAATCCCTGGTTCGCCAACAAATCCGCCCCGCCAGTTTTGCGCGATTGGTTCTGTAAAATCGAATATTGGCCATGGCGAAGCGGCCGCCGGCATTGCCGGTGTCAGCAAGGTCCTCCTGCAACTGAAACACCGCAAGCTTGCGCCATCCTTGCACGCGGATCCGGTCAATCCCAACATCAATTTCACCGATTCGTTTTTCCGGGTGCAACGGAATCTGGAGGACTGGAATCCGCCGCCACATCAACCCGATGCACCCAGGCGCGCCGGTATCAGTTCGTTTGGGGCTGGCGGGGCGAACGCGCACGTAATTATTGAGGAATACCGAACTACCGAGAAACCAGAAAGTTTTAGTGAATCGGGACCGGTTATCATCGTCCTCTCCGCGAAAAATGAGGATCGTTTGCGGGAGGCGGCCGGAAATCTGGCTCGGTTTTTGGAAGGGAGGATTGGCGCTGGGAATGCCGGTGAAATCCTTGCCCGTTCCGCGTTCACGCTGCAGTCGGGGCGGGAAGCGTTCGAGGAAAGACTCGCTCTCGTCACGTCGGATCTGCGGGATGCGTGTGACCGCCTCCGCGAATGGGTTTCGGGTGGGAGTCCGGTAACGGTTGTTCGCGGCAGCGCCCGGAAACCAACCGCTCAAATCGAGGCGTTGCGCCAATCAGGGGAGTTGGAACTGCTTTCCCGCCGGTTGGTGACGCAAAGGGCTCTGACGGAACTAAGTGAGTTATGGGTATCGGGAGCAGTAATTGATTGGTCCGGTCTCTATCCAGGGACAACTCCTCACCGGATCTCGCTGCCGACTTATCCGTTTGCCCGCCAGAGATTCTGGGTGCCGGAATCGGCTTTGAATGGGCAGGGGACCGCCGCCGACGGATTACTCGATCTTTCGGCGAGCGGGCATTCCACCGATCGGCATTCCAATGGATCCGAACTATTGCGCCTGGAGGGCGTCAACGGAAAGGGCAGCCTCACTTTCGAGACGCCCGAGGATGACGCGGCGCGCAATACAGTTCCAGGGTTCAGCATCATGTTCTTCAGCGACAACAGCCAGGTCACGAAGGGTGGCAAGTATCAACTCGTGCAGGAAGCGGCCAGGTTTGCCGATGAGCACGGGTTCGAAGCCATTTGGACGCCCGAGCGCCATTTCCATCCTTTCGGAGGGATCTACAGTTCTCCGGCCACCTTGATGGCGGCCCTGGCGGCAATTACACACAGGATCCGACTTCGTGCTGGCAGTGTCGTTTTGCCCTTGGAGGATCCTCTTCGCGTGGTGGAGGCTTGGTCGGTGGTGGATAATCTGTCAAACGGACGGGTCGATATCGCCTTCGCCAGTGGCTGGAACCCGAACGATTTTGTTCTCGCTCCCGGCGTTTATCCGAAGTTGCGCGAAATCTGGCTGCAACGAATTCCTGAAATTCAACGGCTCTGGCGTGGTGAGTCAACCGAGCGGACGAACGGAAAGAATCAGGTTGTAAGACTGCGGGTTTATCCTGATCCGATCCAGAAGGAATTGCCGGTCTGGCTGACTGCCTCGCGCCGCCCGGAGACGTTCGTCGACGCCGGGACCGCTGGCTACAATGTTCTGACGATGCTGCAGGGCAGCACCGTCTCCCAGCTCGCGGAAAAGATTGAGCAGTATCGGGCGGCGCTTCAGGCCGCCGGGCACGATCCCAAGAGCGGGAAGGTCACGCTCATGTTGCACACGTTTGTTCAGGCGGACGCCACGCGGGCGCAGAGTTTGGTGCGGGAGCCGTTTCTGGAATATATTCGCAGTTCCATCGACGCGCACAAACGGGCCTTTCAGGGTGGAGATCAGATGAGCGCGGAGGATCTCGCAAAGATGGCTGAGTATTCCTACGAACGCTATTGCCGCGAGGCTTCCCTGATCGGTTCCCCTGCGACGTGCCTGGAGATGGTGCGGAAGTGCCGGGAAATCGGGGTCGACGAGATTGCCTGTCTTGTGGATTTTGGCGCGGATCCGCAGGCTGTCATTGAGTCGCTTCCGTACTTGGAGGAACTTCGGCGCCGATGTCTTCCCCAGCGAGAGCGGATGCTTCACTCGCGCTCGAACGGAGATCTGACCGATACTGCCAGGCTGGATGCTTCTCGCCTCGGAGTTCTGGATGACAAGAGCGCGATCCGCGGCCAATTTTTGATCCCGCTCTGGCCGGAGGTTTCCCTCGATGCTGTTCCGCCCCCGGCGGATTCGATTTTGATCACCTATTCTCACCAGAACGTCTTGTTTGAACACCTCGCGGAGGAGCATCAAGCGAAGCATATCACTTGGATTTGTCTCGGAACGGCGAACCGCGAATTGGGCTCTCAGCATTGGGAGATTGATGCCCGCGAGGAGAAAGCGCTCGAAGGACGTTTAAAGGGGATGAAATGCCCCAACCGCATCTATTTTGCCGGAGCCCTGGGCGGGACGTATTCCGGAGACGAACTCTCTAGGTTGGAATCAGGCCAGCGTGTTGGGCCCCTGGCATTCACTGCGTTGGTTCAGGCGGCCGATCGGCTCGGGTGGATGCGTGGAGGTTTGGCGATTCGCGTCCTGATTGAAAACGCCTTCGGAATCATTCCGGGTGAGCCGATTGTGCCACATAGTGCCGCGCTGGCTGGACTCGCCGGCTCTCTCGGGAAAGAGTATCCAAAGGCGGATATTGCTTGTGTTGATTTAAGCGCCCTCGATCAGGAAAACTCCGATGCCTTAAGGAAAGTGGCACGATTGGTTTCAAGCGAGCCCGCGCAACGCGGTACCGAGAAAGTTTCGGTGCGCGGAGGTATTCGCCGTCAGCAACGTCTCGAGTCCGTGCAACTTCCGGAAGGCGCCAGCAGATTTCGCCGCGGCGGGAATTATGTGATTCTGGGTGGGGCGGGAAATGTTGGGTTCAGTCTTAGCCAATATCTCGCCCGGAATTACAATGCGAGGCTGGTTTGGATTGGACGCCGTCCAGCCGACGACGCCATCGCTGACCGCGCGGAAGCCGTGCGGCGCGCGGGCGGTGAGGTTTTATATCTGCAAGCTAACGGAGAAAACCTCCATGAAATGCAGGGCGCCATCGAACAGGCGTCGCGGCGTTTCGGCAGACTGAACGGCGTCATCCATTCTGCGCTTGTCTATCAAGGGGAATTTTTGCGGAAACTGGAGCCCAAAGAGTGTGAGCGTGTTCTCAATTCCAAAACCCGGACCAGCGCGGTCCTCCTGGAATTGGTGCGAACTCTTTCGCTCGATTTTCTCCTGTTTTTTGGAACGGGGCAAAGCTTTTTCAACGAAGCTCGACGGGCGGTCTATGCCGCGGGATGTTGCGCGGTCGATGCCTATGGCCATTACATTCAGCAGCAAGTCTCGTTTCCGGTGCGGGTCGTAAATTGGGGATTTTGGTGTCATAGTTTTGATGCTGCCATGCAAGAAACCCTTGCGTCGGTGGGAGTGGGTGTGGTTCAACCGGAGGAGGGAATGGCCGCCGTGGAGGCAATCCTCTCCACGGAGTTCATTCAAGTCGCCTACCTTAAAGCCAATCCAGAAGCCTTTGCTCGGATGGGTGTCCAACTCTCATCGGAACCGCCAATGGCGGCCGAGGAAATTGCCGGCTTGATGGCCGCCAAGCTTTTCGAGTGAACGAAATCATGTCCATCGCATCCACATCGGCCGTTGCGCTGAGCCAGCGAAAAATCGCGGAGGCCGTGCTTTTGTATTGCCGAAGTGCCGCCACAAATGGGCGGAAACCGGCGATCCTTCTTTGCGGGGAGTGGCACAAGGACGTAATTGAACCGCTGCTCGCTGATCTGCAGAAGATGGGAGCACGCTCCCGTTCCGCGTTTTTGTCTCCACCGGTGACGAAAAACGGCGGTGTGACCTCAGTTTTGGATCTTGGTCAAGACGTTCTGGTCCAGGGATGGAAGTCCGGGGAGTTTGATCTTATCGCGTTAACGGCCGAGACCGAAGTGTTCAAGGCGGAGCGGGAGGTCACTGCAAATCTGAAAAAGCTTCTCCCGAAAGACGGAGTTCTGCTGCTTGAACTAGGGATCACATCCCCCGCGGGGAATGGCGCCTGCCAAGCGGTCGATTCGAAGCGGCCGCCCGGGCGGGTGTGGAAGGAAGCGTTGTCCGCCGCTGGGTTTCACGGCGTCATGGCGAGGAGTGATCGATCCAAGGAACATTCAGGGCGCGACATCTTCATGGCACGGAGCGACGGTGCCAGGGCTGTTCAGGCTTTTCCTATGGCTGCTAGACCGGCGGCGGATCTGACGCGAGTTCGAGAAACGATCACTTCAATTCTGGCCCGACTGCTGCAGATTCCTGCAAACGAACTCGACCGGACGGCGGCATTTACAGAATTTGGGGTTGATTCGATTGGCGGTGTCGCCTTTGCCAAAGAATTGAATCGGCAACTGGGAACGGACATCAAACCAACGCTCCTTTTCGATTACGCGAGCATCGATAAGCTTGCGGCCCATATTGTCGTGGAGGGCCTGGCTTTCCTCCCGGCTCCTCTGGAAAGCGTCCCACCACCCGCGCCGGTCCAAGTGTGTTCCGCTTCCCCGCGTCAGGATCCAGTTGCCATTCAAACTGCGAGCGTGTCCGCTCGACCGAGTGACATCGCGGTTATCGGTTTCTCGGGCCGATTTCCGTCCGCGGCTAACGTCGATGAATTCTGGCAGAATCTGGCCCAAGGCAAGAACTGCATCACGGAAGTTCCGATCGAGCGTTGGGATCATGCACGGTTTTTTGAGAGTGATTCCAAGCGAACCGACCGGACGAATTCGAAATGGGGCGGATTTGTCGCAGACGCGGACAAATTTGATCCCCTCTTCTTTAATCTATCCGGCCGGGAAGCGGAAGCCACCGATCCTCAGCACCGCCTATTCCTCGAAGAGTGCTACCATGCGCTAGAGGCCGCCGGCTATGCCGGCCCTTCGTCGTCGCTGGCAAAGAAATGTGGCGTGTTCGTCGGTGTCGAGCCGGGAGACTATCTCAGCTTGCTTCTTGGCCACCAATGGCCGGAGGAGAAGGTGCCGATATTTCAGGGGAACGCGGAATCGATCCTCGCCGCGCGTATCTCCTATTTTCTCGACCTGAAAGGCCCATCCATCGCGATCAACACCGCTTGTTCATCGTCGCTGGTGGCGATTCATCTCGCCTGCCAAAGCATCTGCAACGGCGATTGCGATCTGGCTCTGGCCGGCGGCGTCCGCGTGTTCACTTCCGAGAAGGCCTATCTCGCTCTCGGCAACATGGGCATGCTGTCGCCCGAGGGCCAGTGTAAGACGTTTGATGCGGGCGCGAACGGTTTTGTTCCGGGTGAGGCGGTCGGGGTGATCGTCCTGAAATCACTGGCGGCGGCGCTCCGGGACGGAGACCAAATTCAAGGTGTGATCAAGGGATCGGCCATCAACCAGGATGGCAAGACCAACGGCATTACGGCTCCCAGCAGCTTGTCCCAGACTCAGGTCGAGTTGGAGGCCTATGAGAAGGCTGGCATAAATCCTGAAACGATTCAATACATCGAAGCCCATGGAACGGGGACGAAGCTCGGGGACCCAATCGAAGTGCATGCCCTGACGCAATCGTTCCGGCGTTTCACCGCGGCGGAGCGGTTTTGTGGGATTGGATCAGTAAAAACGAACATCGGACACACCATGGCGGCGGCAGGTGTCTGTTCCGTCATCAAAGTGCTGCTCTCACTCCGCAGCCGGCAACTCGCTCCGTCCCTGAATCTTCAGCAACCCAATCCCTATATCGATTTTGACCAGACCCCGTTCTTCGTCAACACAACGTTGCGGGATTGGGTTTCCAGCAAGGACGCGCCGCGCCGTGCCGCGATCAGTTCGTTCGGGTTCAGCGGAACCAATTGCCATTTGGTGCTGGAGGAGGCTCCCGAGCCCCCAATACTGAATCAGACGCCTTCCAAGCCCGCTTATCTCATTACGCTTTCGGGCAAGACGCCGGAGGCTTTGGCACAACAGATCAAAGCGTTGAACTTGTGGCTCCAGAAACCAGGGTTGGCCGAGCACTTGGAAGACATCAGTTTTACTCTAAACGTTGGTCGAAGTCATTTTACTCACCGTTGTGCGGTGGTGGCAGGGTCGTTGGAAGAACTGCGTGGTTCGCTCGCGGCTCTGGTTCAGGGCGTAAGAGTGGCTGGTGCCTGGCGGGGTGAAGCGAACGGGCCTGAGGACAAGGATGCTGCCCTCCATAAGCAGATTGCCGGTTTCATGCTTAAGGAATTGTCCGCCAAGCCGCTGCTTGACCCGGCAGTCTATCGGGAAAAGCTTTCGGCCCTCGCTGCCCTTTACGCCAAAGGATTTGAACCCGATTGGTCATTGCTCCATGACGGGGATCGCCGGCGTCGCGTTTCCCTCCCGGCATACCCTTTCGCCCGCGAACGTTATTGGCCCAGTCCACTGCCCGATACATCGCGTAGCCGATCCGCCCATCTTCATCCGCTGGTGCATCTAAATAAGTCTACCTTGGATGAAACCGTTTTTGCTTCGGTCTTCGATGGCCGGGAGTTTTTTCTAGCGGATCACCAGATAAACGAACAAAAGGTTCTTCCCGGAGTTGCCTATTTGGAGTGGGCCCGCGTCGCTGCTGGATTGGCGTCGGCGAAGGATCGAATTGGACTTCGGAACGTGGCCTGGATGCGGCCATTGCGATGCGAGTCCGAGACAGGGGCTTCCATTCGATTGATTCGTGAAGGGGATGGGGTTCGCTTTCAAATTGTTTCTGGGCCGGGCTCCGTTGTGCATTCCGAAGGTCGCATTACTTTTGAAAGCCAAACCACGACCCCCCGGGAGGAGGTTGATCATATCAAATCCCGCTGTTTGCGGACGGAGACCCCGGCCAGTATTTATCGCCGCTGTGCCGAGGCGGGTTTGAAACTCGGCGCCAGCTTTCAGACTATCCGGCAAGTTTGGTTTTCGGAAACCGAAGCGTTGTCCTATCTGGAACTTCCCACAACTCTCCGTTCAGAGAGCGCTGCTTTTGGGTTGCATCCGGGACTCTTG
>ORMF011839848.1_pt1 | contig 14528 bp, 18 predicted proteins | sample 1779871 | NCBI WGS metagenome assembly ORMF01 (sample SAMEA104232316, study PRJEB22302) | groundwater metagenome | biome: forest; feature: aquifer; material: groundwater | place: USA | collected 2011-08-07 | depth 5.4 m | reverse complement strand
GCACCCATCGACAAGCCCAGGGTAAGATCTTAATCATTCGACACCATTGGACTGAATAGAAATCTATGATAGAATAAGTTTTACTTTGTTCTATCAAAATCCTTTGGATTTTGAAGAGGAGAATCAAACAAAAAGTTAGAAGTTATGAGCGAAGCGAATAACAAAGACACAAAGTTGTGATTCGACGAGCGGACGTGGTGGAACTGGTATACACGCAGTCTTGAGGGGGCTGTGCCGCAAGGTATGGAGGTTCAACTCCTCTCGTCCGCACTATATATTGGGGGTACTTAGCTCAGCTGGCAGAGCGTTGCGTTTACATCGCAAATGTCGGGGGTTCGAATCCCTCAGTACCCACAGACAGAGTTTTGTGATAAAATAACTAACTATTACGCCGAAGTTGCCAAGGTGGTCAAGGCGCGTGTCTGAAGAACACGTTATCAGTGTTCGATTCACTGCTTCGGCACAAAAAAGGTTTAATTTATGAGGCGACACCCTGAGTGGGATAACAGCCAGTTTCGAAAACAAAGGGCGTTCATACAAGAACCAATAGATCCTCTCCGACAGAGGTTGCATATGTTGGGTGTTGAGGCTCCAGCAGATCAAGATTATGCTACTTCGCTCCTAAGACGCTACAAAGAATTACAAGCAGGACATGGAACAGTACTTCTGATAGGCGATAATTTTTATCCTTCAGCAACCTTAGCAAAAGAAGAACGAAAAGGAGCGCTTGGCGTTGTAGATTATGCAACAGAAGTGCAAGATGTAGAGCGTTATAGAGATGTGGCTTTCCAAACTGTTTTGGTACTTCACCCTTTGGATGCAGGACTTGGATCAAGTGTTTCTAGGAGGACGTATCTTGAGAGGATTTGGTCAGAAATTGGACGAGTTGGTGAACCGCGTCTGGGAGCAAAAGGAACAGATCTACATATTACCGTGTCATTACCAGTAGTAAACTTTTTGGGAGAACCAGAAGAAAGAGTTGCGCTTGTAAGTATTACTGAGTTAAAAACAAACAGAGTGTTAGTAGAAGCAAAAAACTATGCAGGTGTTGTGCTTCGACCAGTAGTAAATAGTGATAGCTTGCCTTTTGTTCGGGGGTTTTTGGCTAGCACATATATTGGCGACCGTTTGGATGAGCGAGAAGATACAGAAAAAAGATCATATTTGACAATGCTTTCAGAAGATCCTCAAACTGCAATTGGCGAATTTATAGTACAAGGCGATTTACCTACTATTGATATGGAAACTGGTGAACTGACAAATGATAGACGAGCTCCAGGAGGTCATGGCGCAATAGGATATATTGTTTTACAGGAAATTGCCCAAAGCTTACCTGATATGGAAGCATTTCCTACAGTGAGAGTAATTTATAATGGTGATGGGCCAAATAACTTCCCTACTCCTGAAATGGTGGGTTTTGCGGTCTCAGAACACGCTGGTGTTGTTATTGTAACGACTACAAAACTTGGGATTGATTTAAAAGGAGGACTTTTAGGCGTTGAGACGATAGATGTAAATGGGGAAAAAAGGCGAGTTGCACAGGTATGTGAATTTGCACAAGCAAAAAAAGCTGGGCAAGAAGATATTTTCTATGGTATGGGGCTTGTAACCGAAGATTTGCCAAAAGTTTTGCAAGCTCAACATGTTCCTGGAGAGCAGTATTTTAACACCAATGTTGTTTTGCTCAATGAAGATACACTGAGACCTCTTCTTAAAGGACTAAAAGAAATTCTTGGAGAAGACGGGTTTCATGACGCAATTTCTCCAGATCTTATTGATATACCAAAGCAGCAAAATGGAAAAGACTATATGCAACTTGAGGGGGCATTAGCATCTGCTGTTTTGCGACTCGCGCGAGTGGTCGCAATCAATCCGCAAGCGCAAGCAAAGTGGGATAGAATTAGTGGTAGTAAACCATTTCTTCGCATGATAAATCTTGATCCGGTGCATCGAGATATTGCATTTACTCCAAATAAATTTGCCTCGGATGTTTTGTTGCAGACAGAAACAGATCAGTACGGACTTGATACCAAAAAGTGGCAATTGATTAATACAACACCTGGACATCTGCCGCGATTTGGCGATGAGTGGGTGCAAGACCCATTTTACATGGATGTGGAAAATGTTTTGGCTACACTCGGGGGCATACAAGTTCGACAACTTGATTCGCTTGATATTGAAGGGGTTTTGGAACCAGATCCAAATGATCTAACAAAAACAAAAAAAAGAGGAGGAAGAATTGCAATGAAAGGAGCTATTTTAAAAGGAGCAATTCGAATTATCAGTGAATACGATGGAGTATTTGATTTAAATAGTGAAGTTGCAAGAGTGCAGCTTGGTCAAGAAGGAGATAGTAATTTGGTTTTAGAAAATGTTCAAATTCTTATTGATCGAGATGGAAATGTCGATTTTTCTCCTCTAGATTCCACTGCTCATTAAAATGTGCTAAAATAGCTTTAGCTCGCGGGCGTAGTTCACCGGTAGAACGTCTCCTTGCCAAGGAGAAGGTAGTGGGTTCGATCCCCATCGCCCGCTCTAGACGGGGCAATTCATTCTAATAGAATTAGTTATAAGAAACTGCATTAAGCATTTTTTGAATCCATTTCTCATTTTCTGCTTCATTTTCATATTCTTTTAGCCAAGTAGCCTTGACACAGGCAACATCTTTTTTAACTAAAAAGTGTAGGAAGATTTTATCAAGGATGGGCGCAAAATAATTTGCCTCTTGACATAGCGAGCTAAGATAAATTAAAATTCAGAAAGTATGACTTTCCTACAAACTACATATTCAGATAAAAAACTAGTACGTGTCCAAGAAAAGGGGCAAGTAACCTTACCTAGTGAAGTTCGAGAAAAACTAGGTCTTAAAAAAGGTGATTTAGTTGCGGTTACAGAGATCGAGGGAGGAATATTCATTTCGCCACAGCAAGTAGTTGCAAACGTTGCATTAAATAAAATTGGTGAGGCCTTAAAAGAAAAAGGTCTATCTTTAGATGAATTGATTGAATCAGGTCGGGAGCAGCGTAGTAGTATAGTAGAAAAAAAGTATGGCCTCAAATCCAAAAAAGATAAATAGAGTCTTTTTAGATTCAAGTGTCCTCATTGCTGCTGCGATTTCTCCTAAAGGTTCTGCCAGAGATTTAATTATGAAAGCACTTCGTGGAGAGCTTAAAGTAATTGTAAGCGACTTGGTAATTGAAGAGACTCAGAGAAACATAAAAAATAAAGCTCCCAAAGCTCTCCCTGCTTTACGGTTATTTCTTGAAGCTTTAAATCCAGAAGTAGTAAGCCCTACTAAAGAATTAGTCGCTAAGGTATCAAAAACTGTTGAGTTAAAAGATGCGCCCATTGTAGCTGAAGCAATTTCCTCTAAGGCAGATTATTTAGTAAGTTTTGATAGAAAACATCTCTTACAATATAAAGCAGAGATTAAAGCTAATTTTAAAATAAAAGTGGTAACTCCAGATGAGATAGTTTAAATAATCTCATTCTCAATGGGTTGATAAGCTATCACTAGCTTAGTAATCTGAATCAGAATTTGATCGTAAAGGGGTTCGAAATAACTTGCATCCCCCGCTCCTAACGGGACTCTCGAATTAGAGAAGTCCCGAATAGCTTGATATAACAAACTAATTTATCAATTGACATAATTCTGAATTTCTGATATTCTGAAAATATGAAAACAGTTAGTATAATAAGAGATAGAGGTCAATTAACTATTCCTGATTCTATAAGAGCTTTACGAGAATGGACTTCTCCTAACTCTGTAGTTACCATAACCTCTGAGCGACCTGATGAAATTACTATTAGGCCTCATAAAAAAGAATATGATTGGGATAAAATGTGGGAGGGTATTAGAAAATCCCGTGCTCTAAAAGGAAAGGGTAAAACTACCTCCGCTGCAGAGTTTCTGGAAAAAGATAGAAAATCCCATTAATGGCGAATATTATTCTTGTTATTGATTCCTCGGTTATTATTAAGTGGTTAAGTAAAGATAAAGAAGAGAATCTTGATCAGGCTGACAGAATACTTAAAAATGCTCAAGGTGGTAAACTAGTTCTAGTTGTGCCAGAGCTTGCCAAATATGAAGTTGGGAATGTATTGCTATTTAGCAAGAAACTATCTACAGAACAAGCAAAGGTAGCTTTAACCCAGTTTTTTAATCTACCTATAAAATTCATTACTCAATCTGAAGAATCAGTCAAAGATACCTATGACGTAGCTTTTAATTTAGGGATTACTTATTATGATGCCTCATTTTTATCTTTAGCAAAACAATATAACGCTACTTTGGTAACTGATAACATAAAACATCAAGGAAGAGATTCAAATATTAAAGTTGTATCCCTTAAAGATTATTAAAATTCTTATCCTTCTGGTAAATTCTCATTAGTTTAATGAAATGCATAAGAATTTGATCAATTAGTTCAAAATAACTTGCATCTCCCGCTTTTTTGTTTTAAAAAGGGTGGCTGTGGGCGGTTTTGTTAAGAAGAAGATACACTCTTCCAAAAATGATCGTGATCAATATGGGAAAAATGAGACATACAATTTATTTTGGTATCCAGTGAGCGGTTTGGGAGAATAATCCCCCTTCTATTCCCTCGTGCATTATATATAAGCCAAAGAAAAAACTAAACACGCCTGATATTAAGATGAGGGTTCGATGTAAGCTACTGCTTTTTTTCTTTATAAGTATCACTGAGGAACCCAAAATAGTTGTTATAAGCATCATGCCGAAAATGACGCCAAGATGGAAAATAAAAAGATAGAGAATCGAAAGCATAGGATCTTTAATAGTGCTTAATACAAGTAGCACCACGGCTACGCTTCCAGCTAAACCATGGATAATGCCAATAAGAAGAGGTCTCACAGTATGAAAAAGCCCAAGATGATGGGTAGAGGTATGAAAAAAACGAAAAAAATGAACATGGGGATGATTGTGAGTTCTGCCTTTTTCTTGTTGGTGTGGGTGAGAGTGCATTGTTGGTGAGAAAAACAAAGAAGTTTTTGAGAGAACGCCAGTAATTGTAAGAATACCTATGATGACAAGCATAATGCCCACACCAAATTCAAAAGCCAAACCAAGTCTTGGTGGAATAACAAAAGAAAAAAGGATAATAGGTAAGGCAACAAGGGTGACGCTAATTGAATGTCCAATTCCCCATAGTGCTCCAATGCGGGATGCTTTGGTAATGTTTTGTTCATGACTTGTTATTGTTGTGATTGCAGCAACATGATCTGCGTCTGTAGCATGCCGCATGCCCAAGAGAAATCCTAGGCCAAGAGTGGATACAATAACAGATAGCATACTAGTCTCCAGAGTAGCCACGGTAGTTTGGGTCGCCGCATTTTGGACAAGATGAGGTAATCATACAACTTTACTCTAATTGCTCTTCCTTTTTTTGTCAATCCTCGGCAGAAGCTTTCTTTAGGAGTGTATAGTAGCTTGTTTTTGTTTTACCAAATTTTTGTAGTAACCCCTTTTTTACAAGCGAGGATATTAAGTTATGTGCTTGTTGTCTTGTTACTTCAAGCATTTCTTCTATGTCGCTTGATTTTATTGCCTTTTTATCCAAAACAATTTGCAAAACTTCTTCTTCACGAGAAGTTACAAGCACTCGTTTTTCACCCTGAATATCCTCAAGCGCCGTTTTTTTTAGTGTGTTTACCCGTGCGAAAGCAGCTTGTAGCGAGTTTGCAATTCCTTCCAAAAAGTACGCAAGCCATTTTGTTTTGTCGCCATTATCAGCAGTATGAAGTGTGTCTGAGTAAAGCTGTCTGTCGATATCATAGTAATCATCAAGAATAAAGTACTTAGTAACTTCGTATTGTCGCAAAAGCATATAATAGCTTGTTAAAACTCGGGCAAGCCTACCATTGCCATCAAAAAATGGATGAATATACGCAAATTCATGGTGTAAAATACCAGCTTTTATCAATGGATGTGTTTCATCCTCTTTTGATAACCAGTTATAGCGTTCTTCTAATGCTTGTGCAATTTCTTTCCTTGTATGGAAGGGTGGGTTGTGCTTTACAACAATTTCGATTTTCGTTTTATGACCTACAAAAACTGGTCCATCCCGAAATTCCCCTAGATCTTTTTCCTCTATTTCCTGCATAAGCTCGTGGTGAAGACTTTTGGTAAGCTCTGTGGTAAGAGGAGTGTGTTTTTTAGCAAGTACAGCAGTTTTATTAAGCACAGCAAAGTAATTTTTAACCTCTTTTTCAGATTTTGTTGTTGGAATCTGGTCCCCTAGCACGATGTTAGTGACATCTCTGGGAGAAAGCGGATTACCTTCAATACTTGTTGAGAAATGCGTGGCTAAAATTTGATTTTCCTCTGCGAGTTTTAAAGCAAGGGATGGAATAAGCTTCTCACCTAAGAGTTGGCCGTAGAGTCGCTCGATAGCACCAAGCTGGTTGACAATAGTTGGGGTGTAGGAAAATTTAGGTTCAAACATAGGCTTATTATACTATACCACATTCGATTTGTCAAGGTATATGTAAATATATATGACAAGCTAGAGCGTACATTATTGTAAAGTTAATTGTAAATATTATTGTCAATATTGCGTATGTAGCGTATGATAGCCAGTATCTGCTATAATACCACTACCGCACAAAGCGGTTTTTTGTTATGAATATTCGAAACGTTGCCATTATTGCTCACGTTGACCATGGAAAAACAACGCTTGTTGATGCGCTTTTAAAGCAATCAAAAACAAAGCTGCACAAAGACACAGCAGATACGCTTATTATGGACAGCAACGAGCTTGAGCAAGAGCGTGGGATAACCATCTTCTCTAAAAACGCCTCGGTTGTTTGGAACGATGCAAAAATAAATATTATCGATACTCCGGGTCATGCTGATTTCGGTGGAGAGGTTGAGCGGGTATTAAAAATGGCAGATGGATGCTTGCTGCTTGTTGACGCAAAAGAAGGACCAATGCCACAAACACGGTTTGTGCTAAAAAAGGCTTTAGAAATGAAGCACAAAATAATTGTTGTTGTGAATAAAATCGATAAGTCAGATGCAAGAGTGCATTATGTTTTGGATAAAACGCTCGATTTATTTTTAGAGCTTGGAGCAGATGACCAAACAGCAGACTTCCCTATTGTGTATGCATCGGCAAAAGAAGGAAAAGCAGGTTTGAGCGATAAGTTAGATGAAATGAAAGATATAACACCAATATTTGATGTTATTATGGATAAAGTTCCTGCTCCTTCTGGAAGTAAAGACGCGCCACTACAAATACTTATCACAACACTCTCAAGCGATTCACATAAAGGAAGAATTGCAATTGGACGAATTTATAACGGAGAAATTCGAAATGGACAAGATATTGCACAAATTACTCGAGAAAACCACATTCATACATGTAGAGTTACCTCACTTATGACATTTGTTGGGCTTGATCGAGCTGAAGTACAAGAAGCAACTGTTGGAGATATTATTGCGGTATCAGGTGTTGAAAGTCCAAACATTGGTGAAACGATTGCAGATCCAAATAACCCCCTTGCTCTACCTCTTCTTGCAATAGAAGAACCAACAATTCGGATCTCTTTTATTGTTAACAGCTCTCCTTTTGCAGGACGTGAGGGAGAATTTAAGACATCCAGACAAATCCGAGACCGTTTGTATAAAGAGCTAGAAACAGATATGGCGCTTCGGGTAGAAGATGATCCATCTGGTGGTTGGGTGGTATCTGGGCGAGGAGAATTGCATTTGGCAATTCTTATAGAACGTATGCGAAGAGAAGGGTATGAGTTTCAGGTTGGTCGTCCGCAGGTTATCGAAAAAGTAGTACATGGGAAAAGGCTTATTCCGTATGAACGACTCTTTATTGAAGCACCAGAAGAATTTAGTGGTGTTATTATGCAAAAACTGGGAGCTAGACGTGCAGAACTGCAAGATATGAAAACAGATAACGGTATTGTGTATATGGAATTTATTATTTCAACAAAAGGACTTTTTGGATACAGAAGTGAGTTTGTTACTGATACCCGTGGTCTTGGTATTATAAACACATCATTTTACCACTATGCAGATGATAACGGGTATTCACATGAGCGAGAACGCGGATCATTAATTGCCGTTGAAAACGGTGCGTCAAATTTATACGGTCTTACCAATATTCAGGAAAGAGGAGCGCTTTTTATTGGTCCAGCAGTAGAAGTATACAAAGGACAGGTTATTGGTGAAAATTCAAGAAGTGATGATATGCGAGTAAATGTGTGTAAAGCAAAGCAGCTTTCTAACATGCGTTCAAAAGGAGAAGGTGGCATGGAGCACTTTAATACGCCAAGAGTTATGGGGCTTGAAGACGCACTGGAGTTTATTGCAGATGATGAGTTGGTTGAAGTAACACCTAAAAATATTCGCATACGAAAAATTGTTTTAGATGAAGTAGAAGCAAGACGACGTCGATCACAAAGCCAATAATCCTCTAAACAGATGAAGATATGGTTTCTTCCAACATTTTATTAAAATTGAAAAATTGTTTTTCTGATGTAAATTTTTCCTCAACTGTCTTTATGCCTGCTTTTATAAATCTGTCTCGTGTAGAGTTGTCATTGATAAGCTTTTCTATTCTTTGAGCTAAAATACTGGAGTCGTCAGGTGGAACTAAATAGCCATTATACGAATCGCTAATAATTTCAGGGATGCCGCCACTTTTGGTTCCTATAACAGGCAGGCCACAGCTCATCGCTTCGATAAATGTCTGACCAAAGGTTTCATTTATTTCCGAAGGAAGTACAAATACGTCTGATCCTCTATACACATGCGACATCTGGTTTAATGGAAACATTTTTACAATTACTTGTTTTTCGATATTATGAATCTTTGTGTAGCCCAAAAGCATTTCATACGCACGGTTAAAGTCTTCTTTTAAGTTTTCGGATGCTTGACCAACAGCAATCAGAAGTCGTAAATTGGGATATCGCGGTGAAAGTTTGGAAAATGCCTGAATTAAATTAATAAGCCCTTTTTCTTTTAGTATGTTTGTATGACCACGAATAATTCGGGCTGCTGTTAAAATAATCTTGGTGTCTTGTGCTAGCCTTAATTGTTTTTTAAGATCATACGTTACATCTCTCTTTGTATTGAATTCATGCGTATTTACTCCTAAGTAGTCTGTAGATAACTGGTTAATATCTGTTCCTTTTTGAAAACAGTCTCCAGCCACACTTTTACTTACGCAACTTATTTGTTTCCACATAAGCTGTTTGACAAGTTCTATTTGAAGATCTGATGAAGGATACATATGAAGCCGTAAGACGAGTGGAATTTTATACAAAGACGCTGTCATATTAAGTAATAGGCTATATATTGCTGGAGGGCCAAACATAAAGTTTTCAGCACAAATGACGTTAATACTATGTTTTTTAATGATGTGTTCGACCAGTCCCGAAAAGAGACGGGCTTTTTTTGCAATTTCTTTTTGAACACGTGAGGCCTGACGAGGTATTGAAAGATTATGATCATAGTAAATGGTTACGTTTCCGTCTTTTTCAGAGTAGCTGTCTTTTGTTGTAGGGAGAATAAGAAAAATTTCGTGCTCTGTCTGCGTTTTATAGTACTCAATAAGATTCGTAACGTAGCGCTCGATGCCGCCGACGCTTTCGCGTGGAGAATTAGGACTGATAAATAGAATTTGCATAGTGTACTCTAGTGAAAATAAATCCTTACGGATTATACCATCTTTGCCTCAAATTAGATACGAGCCACGTGCTTTAACACGCCTTTTATAAGTGCTTCTTTTTTTGCCTTAGGCCATTTTTTTAACTCGTATTCTCTTTTCATAGCATTTTTTCTTGAAGGGTGGGTTTCTGAATAAACGAGCGTACAAGATAAAAAGTATTTTATATATTTTGCAGATTTGCTTGTTTTACTTTGATGTTCTTTTATTCTTTTTTCTAGATTGTTTGTTTGTCCAATGTAAAGGGTATTAAAAGAAGTTCGGAGAATATAAACAAAGAATACCATGGAAAAGATATGTTTGATTTTAAAATAGTTTAAGAATAGTTTGTTTTAAAATATCCAGACTTTTTTGGTCATATATCGAACAAGTAAGTACTTTTTTTCCTTTACTTTGCAGAATTTCTTTATTTTTCTTGATTGCATGTATATCTGCAAGGTCGGTTTTTGTAAGTAAGATAATTTCTGGTTTATTCCCTAATGAATGGCTATATTGTTGTAGTTCGTGATGGATTGTGTCATATGCTTTTTCTGGATTTTCATCTGTGGAATCAATACAGTGAAGTAATATTTTTGTTTTTTCAGTATGTTTAAGAAAACTAATCCCCAATCCCTTTCCACTCGAGGCTCCTTCAAGTATACCCGGAATATCAGCAATTGGGTGAGTTTTAAGCATGCCAATATTTGGCTCAAGCGTGGTAAATGGAAAGTTACCAATTTTTGGTGTGGCATTGGTCAAAACAGCGAGTAAACTGCTTTTTCCGGCATTTGGTAATCCAATCAGTCCGATTTCGGCAATTAACCGCAGCTCAAGAAGTAGATTTTTTTGCTCACCCAATGTACCCATCTCTGCATACATCGGTGTTTGATTTGTGGCTGATTTAAATTCGGTATTCCCCCGTCCCCCTTTTCCTCCTTGAGCAAGAAGGATAGGTGTGACTGTATCGATTACTTCAAAAGCATTGTTTGAATCGGTATCGGTAATGCGTGTGCCAACAGGTACATACATTGTTGTATGAAGAGCGTTTTTTCCGAATAGTTTTTTGTGTTTGCCAGGTATACCATCAAGGGCTAGAATTTTTTTCTGGAAACGGAATTGCCGTAGATCGTTTATGTTATTTGATCCTTGCACATATATATTGCCACCATTACCTCCGTTACCGCCATCTGGTCCCCCTTTGGCTGTTTGACCATTTCTTAAAAAGGTAGCTGCGCCATTTCCACCGTTTCCTGCTTTGATAGTAAGAGTAATATTATCAACTAACATATGTGTATTGTACCATTATCCTAAAAATTTACAGTTTAATTAGGCAAGATTTATGCTGCGTGTTGCAATAATTTTTTGAATTTCCGCAATACCAATACCATTTTTTGCTGATATAAAAAGAGGAGCATATTGGGCATATTTTTCTGCAACTTTTTCTTTATCAATACCTTTTGCAACATCTATTTTATTAAAAAGATATATAGAATCATCGACGTTTTTGCCTAAATCCTTTAAAATTTCATTGACAACAGTAATTTTTGTTTCGAATTCTCCATCTGATACATCTATAACATGCAAAAGTATATCTGCATGTATTGCTTCCATAAGCGTTGAGGTAAATGCCTTAATCAGTCTTGGGGGTAAATTTCGAATAAAACCAATGGTGTCAGTGAGTAGTATTTCTTGTTTGATTTGCGGGATATACAGCTTGCCAATAGTACTATCAAGGGTAGCAAATAAAGCATCCTCGACCACATTATTTTTTCCAGTTAAGAGATTAAAGAGCGAGCTTTTCCCAGCGTTTGTATAGCCAACCAGTGAAACAGTTTTAAGTCCAGATCTCTTACGCCTTTCCAGTTGTTGCTCTCTCGTTTTTTTAATTTTTTCTATCTGATCTGTTATTTTTTTTACTTCATTTCGCCAGTGTCTTTTCATAAGCTCAGTATTTGTTTCGCCAACACCCGATGTGCCAATACCGCCTCCTTGACGGGATAAGACATACCCCATCCCATAAATTCTTGGACCCATATATTGTATGCGTGCAAGCTCGATTTGTAATTTCGCCTCGGTGGTTACCGCATGTTTATCAAAAATATGCAAAATAAGATCTATCCTGTCCCAGACTTCTATTTTGGGATTGGTTTTTTGCAAGATTTCCTTCAAAGCATGAATTTGCCGTGGTTTTGCAATTGAGTTTAATACCACAACGTCAATATGTTTTTTGGTAAGTATTTTTACAACCTCTTCTACTTTACCTTTCCCAATAAAGGTTGTATTATTGGGATTATCAAGTTTTTGGATAACTCGGTCAACAATTTTTCCTCCAAAAGTTGCGATAAGCGACTCAAGTTCTTCTCCTACGTTTATTGATCTTTCTTTATCTGCACGAGGATTAATGACATGAATCGGTAATATTTGTATTGTTTGTTTTAAATCTAGCATGCTAAAAGCTACTGCTTTTTTGGGAGTAAGGAAAAACAGGTTAGTTAGGTACTTCCTCTAAGAAGTCAAAAAATGCCTTTGAAGAGATTGTCAAGGAAAGTTTTTCTATTTCGGGTAAGGTAAAAAATTCCAGTGTTTGTCCATCATCTCGTTTTATATTATTTACATCATTGTCTGTTAACTCAGCATGATAAAAATATTTTTTTATATCCTCCGATGTTGAGCTTGTAAGAAGCTTTACTGCTATAAGTTTTATTCCTGTTTCTTCTTCTACTTTTGTAATAATTGCTTCTTCAAAAGATGTAGTATTTTCTTTTTCTTCTTCAATAAGGCACCAAGCAGTTTGCACTATTGGGCTGTCATCGCGGTGCATTAATAATATTTTTCCTTTGTAGGTTAAAAGAATCGAACTTGCATTGATTTTGCTCATACGCTATTATACCACTTCGCGAGTTTGTTATTTCTTACAGTTTCGTTATTATAATACTATGGCTAAATATAAAGAATATATACAAGATATGCTTAAGGTACGTTCTGCATCGTGTAGTACTCGAGTTGGATCTTAACGCGAATTAGAAGAATGTCTGGGTATAGTTTTGAAAAAGAGTGCTAAGCATCAACGAATCTTCAGCAGCCTTTTTTTTATTATCCTGTTGCAAAAATTGTTCCATGCGATCTAATAGCCTTTTTAGATAAGGCTTAATGGTTTTTGGATCAATTTCATTTTTTCTTTTTACCGCTTCTTCTGAAAATCGTTTAGCCATATTTTCTGACCCCCGATTGTATCCAAGTGCAACCCGTTTAAGATCCATCGAAAGTGACTCCAATGCTCTTTTAGTATTCATAGTATTTCGTTAAAAAAATAACGTGTAAGTTTTTCGTACTCTTTCCGTATTGTTTCATCTTGGATTTCGTTACTCGTGTTATTTTGTGTAGGTCGAATATTAATAAACGAATTAAAGTCAATAATTTTTGTTTCTAAATCTACTCCACCTCCCCAAAGATCTTCTTGCTTAGATCCGCTTTGAAGCAATAGTTCTTCAGATTCAAAATGCCTGTTGCTTCCAGCAGAACAGATTTTTCTTTTAATATCGATTACTGTTTTTATATATACATCAAACACCGCTTTTAATTTTTCAACCTCTTCAGGTGTGTAGGGTTCTGTTTTTGTAATAATCATAGAGGTATCATAAAAAGCTGCCCGACGTATAAACAGTTCGTACTGCAATTAGCCTGGCTAGAACAATTAAGACAAGTATATCAAAGCAAGGAGGAAGATGAATAGCCTCCTTACCTCTCAGCTCCATGATGAAAAGACATTTTATCAAACGTTTCTCAAGGATTTAGAGAGATGCCAAAATGAGATTGTTATTGAATCCCCATTTATTACTACTGAGCGAATGAAAACGTTTGATCGTTTATTTGAAAAACTTCTCAAAAGGGGCGTGAAGATATACATTATTACTAGGAATCCTAAAGAACACAAGTTAGGAATGGAGATACAATCGGAAGCAGCAATTAGTTGGTGTGAGATGGTGGGAATCCAGGTATTACTCTGCATAGGTAATCATCATAGAAAATTGGCATTTATTGATAGAAAAACGCTTTGGGAAGGTAGTTTGAATATCCTTTCTCAGACACGAAGCCGTGAAATGATGAGACGGATAGAAAATGAGGAATTAACAATTGAAATGTTCAAATTTTTAAAACTTGATAAAGTTTTGTGAATATATTAAAAAGGAGGTACTTATGGATAAAGATTGGTTAAAAAAGAATGGCAGAAAAGTTATGAATGCCTATTCTATTGCTGTAGCTAATAAATATAACATTAATTCTGCAGAAGATGTTGTAAAAGTCTTGAAATTAATTGATCCAGAAAATGCTAATGAAGAATATGCAAAGGAATTTTCTAAAATGCTGCAATTATTCAGTAAAACAGTCAAAAAGACGTTAAATCAGGTAGTTAAAACAAAGAAACCGAAGATAGTAAATTAAATTTTGAAGGTTGTATCAAGAACTTTGGCAATTTTTGCCAATTTATCAGTAGAGACGTTAGCTTTTGGGTCAGCTCGTTCAATCATGGCGTAATAAGTAGAAGTCAATTCAGCCTTTTGAGCCACCTCTTCTTGAGTCCACCCCTTTTTATCTCTAGCTTCTCTAACTTGCTTAGCAATAATTTGTCTAGTTGTAGCCATAAATATATTTATAGTATAGCATAGCGATTTTTGTTTAGCAAACTATGGGGTAATATCTCCTTGCTCTCTTATAATCTCAATCTCCACATCTATCATTCTTTGATAATTCCTTCTACCATTTTTCAAGTATGTATCTATTATCAAAGGAAAATCCTTTTGCTGAATTATTCCCCTATGATATATCTCATAAAATGTTGAAGTT
>ORMF010187722.1_pt1 | contig 14544 bp, 10 predicted proteins | sample 1779871 | NCBI WGS metagenome assembly ORMF01 (sample SAMEA104232316, study PRJEB22302) | groundwater metagenome | biome: forest; feature: aquifer; material: groundwater | place: USA | collected 2011-08-07 | depth 5.4 m | reverse complement strand
TACGTAATCCCCTATGCTGGCATGGGCATTGGTGCGAGTCACGCCGTCGACCCGGATCACATCGAGGCCTTGATCGGCCGAGCGAGCCGCCGCTACCAGGGCGCCCGTTTCCCGATCCCCGATGATGGAGACGATCTGACCCCGCTCCAGCTCCAGGACGGCAAAGGCCGCGTCGCTGACTCGGACGATCCCGCGGCCGACGTCCTCCTGGCCCGCCTCGGCCACCTTCAGGCGGATACCCTCCGCCGCTTGAGCCTGTTGCATCTGCTCTTACGCTCCCTTGGCATGGAACCTCATTTGACGCTCACTGAAATGCGCCAGGCTGGCACGCAGTTCCAGCAAGATTTTCCCCTGCCTTACGCGCGAACTCTAGCAAGGGAGGCAAGTCGCGTCAAGGTCAGAGTGCAGAAAAGACGTCGTTGACGCCGCCTTCGCCTTTTCGGGATAGGAAACCATCATGTGATCTCACCAGCCAGACCTGCTTACGTAGGAGTGCCGGAACATATATGGGGCTGTGTCGGAAAGCCTGAAAAAAGCAAAAGCCACAAGGCGTCAGATGAAACATCACCTCCGGGCAAAAGCCCGACACCTCATGGCTCTCTCGAGGAAGCCTCACTCGAGCAGGTTCTGGTCCGGGGCTAAGCCCTCTTGCTCTGCAAGCTCAATTACTTAAGGCTTGCTCGCGGTTTCTTCGGCCATCGCCCGCTCACTTAGGCTTCCTCACTATTAATGTAGTGCGATGGCCACTTATTTTCAAGGCCCATTCCCTGTCCACTTGGCCGATCAGCCCGCCTTCTGATGACGCGAACAGGGCCTGTTTCTTCGACCCTGAAAGACCCATCAGTTATTACGGGGAGCACGAACTAGATTGCACTCTTGCACAACATCTCAAGCAACTTCCCCCTTTAAAAAAGGGGGATTGAGGGGGATTTCCTGATCGTTCAAATCCCCCCTTACCCCCCTTTGCGAAAGGGGGGGCAAACTATTTTATGCCCCCCGTAATAAGTGCGGATAATGCCGCATCCCGGCAACCCAGTGGCTGCATCTCCTTCACAAAGGCGGCGATGAAGGTTATACTTGGCGAGCTCTCCCGGACAGTAAGTCTGACAGGTACGCTAGAGGGTCGTCAGGACGATCTGCCCAATGTCAGTGAGCGGATGGCAGTAGAACCTGCTTGACGGAAGGAGCCAACATACCATGATACCGAGGTATCGGAAACTGCTGGTGACCACCGATTTCTCAGCCCTTGGCAATAGTGCCATCCCCCATGCCTATGCTATCCTGGCAGAACGCGGCGGGACCGTTATCCTCTGCCACGTTACTGAGGTGCACGGGCCGCCAAATCCGCTCTATGCCCACTACTCGCCATGGAGCGGACTCTCGGGGCAGGAGCGAGCGGAACTCCGGCAGACACTGCTCAGCTCGCTTGAATCACTTAGGCCTGAGGAGGCCAGCGTAGAGGGGATGGTAGCAACGGAGGTGCGGGTGGTAGAGACCCCTTTGCTGGTCCACGAGGCGATCTGCCAGGAGGCCACGGAACTGGAGGTGGACCTCATCGTGATGGCATCCCATGGTCATTCCGGGATAGCTCGCCTGTTCTTAGGCTCAGTGACAGAGCATGTGTTACGGTCAGCCGATCGCCCCGTCCTCATTGTCCGTAGCCGAGGGTGAGCTTCTTATGCCGGTGATGGTGCAGCGCTATCGCGCGCGCTACGCTGACATCGCGCTTGCGTCAAGTCTTGGTGGAAACCTATAATGTGTGGGAGAGCGAGCCGCTTGGCAAACAGAGGTGGCGAGCCGGATTGCTTTTCCGCGGTATCTGGGACAGGAGGAAAGAGATGAAGCGAATGGTGATGGCGATAGTGGCAGCAGTGACGCTACTCACAGCGATCCCAGGGTTGACTATGGCTGCCGGCTATGGCAACCCACAGTTTCTCGTGGATACTAACTGGCTGGCCTTGCACCTCAATGACCGGGATCTGCGGATCATCGACATGCGCAACAGCCCAGAGGAGTACGCGGCCGGACACATTCCGGGTGCGGTCCACCTTGCCGTCAATCAGGTCCGTCTGACCGTGAAAGAGTCAGGTTTCGCCATGCCTCCCGATTATGAAATCGAGGAGCGGTTGGGACAGCTTGGGATTACCAAAGAGACGATGGTAGTTGCGTACGATGACCAGGGAGGGCTCAATGCGTCACGCCTGTTCTTTACGCTTGAATATGTCGGCCACAAAAAGGTGGCGCTTTTAAACGGAGGTATCACGAAGTGGACAGCCGAAAAGCGGTCCCTCTCGAATACGCCGCCACAGGTGAGTAAGACGGTCTACCAAGTCCATGCTGAGACGCAGCGCGTCGCGCCGGCGGGCTGGATCGTGACAAACCTGGGAAAGCCGAATCTCGCCCTGGTAGACGCCCGGTCGCCTGCGGAGTTTCGCGGTGAGGATCTGCGGGCCAAGCGGGGAGGCCACATCCCAGGGGCCGTGAACATTGAGTGGACGCAAAACCTGGCCGGAGACAAGACATTCAAGCCGGCCGATGAACTCATGGCCCTCTATAGCCAGGCAGGGGTGACGAAGGACAAGACGGTCGTAAGCTACTGCCAGACCATGCATCGCGGAGCCGTTACCTATTTCACGCTCCGGCTGCTGGGGTATCCGGACGTTCGGGGGTACGATCGCTCCTGGAGCGAGTGGGGTAACGACCCTGCGCTGCCGGTGCAGTGGTGAGCTGGTGGTGAAGGTCAAAGACGTTCTGCGGCCGGGCGGCTGGACGCGCGGCAGATCTTCGCTGAGGTAGGCTGCCACCTTTTGTTGTGACGTAAGGAGAGACATGGGTGAGTTGCGGCGCGATCCGGTGAAAAATCGTTGGGTGATCATCGACCCGGAGCGGCCAGATCGAGAGGCTGCCTTGAAGGTGGAGGCGCAGCCACCTCCACCGCTTTCGGGTCCATGCCCGCTCTGTCCAGGCAATGAGCTGATGACTCCGCCTGAGATTGTCGCGTTTGGCGAACCTTTGCGTCAGCGGAATCAGCCGGGCTGGTGGGTTCGAGTCACCCCGGACCTGCAGCCTCTTTGTCGGATTGAGGGTGATTTCGATCGACGGCCGGAGGGGCCATTCGACGTCATGAACGCCGTGGGGGCCCATGAGATCGTCGTGGAGAGTCCAGAGCATCATTTAACGTGGGCAGAACTCCCGGAGCAACAGTTGGAGCGGGTCCTGCGTGCATACAGACTGCGGAGCCTGGATCTCCGCCTGGATGGGCGGTTCCGATCGCTGATCGTGGTGAAGAACCATGCAGACGCAGCGAGCATCCTCCAGCACCCCCATTCTCACGTGCTGGCTTTCCCGTTCGTCCCGTACGGGATTGAAGAGGAACTACGCGGCTGTCGGGAGTTCTATGCGAGAAAAGAGCGCTGCGCCTTTTGCGACATCATGCTCCATGAGCGGGTCTCCCGCGTCAGAAGGGTGGAGGAGACCGACCACTTCGTGGTGCTGGCGCCCTTTGCCTCTCGCTTTCCTTTCGAGACGTGGGTGCTACCACTCCGTCACGCCTCTGACTTCGCGAGTATCGGCGATGGGGAGCTGGTCGATCTTGCCGGTCTGCTGAAGCGGATGATGCAGATGCTCGGGAAGGTCCTCGGCAACCAATCCTGTACGATAGTCCTCCATACCGCCCCGTTTGACGAACCACATACGGATGACTATCACTGGCATCTCGAGATACTACCGAAGACTGTGACTGTGGAGGGGTTCGGGTGGGGTGCGCGGCTCTTTGTGAACCCGGTTACACCTGAGGAGGCGGCCGCCCTGTTACGACAGGCGATATAGGGTGACCCGATGTGCCCCTGGGACCCCAGAAGCTCACCCTGGACCAGGGTGACGCCCTGGTCGTGGTGGGTGGTAGTATCATCATCCAAGATCTACCATAAGCAGCTTAGAGGTGGACCAGCCTAACCCGCGCGTCAACACGGACCCGCAGCAAGCAGAGGCTGCCACATGCCGGTTACGCGCCTGCTGTTAGACGGCTGCTTACGGCTTGACCGTTCATGGTGGTCATGCTACAGTCAGCCCGTTCCTTCCGCAGTTGCTTTGCGCCCGTAGCTCAGCCCGGATAGAGCGTTTGCCTGCGGAGCAAAAGGCCGGCAGTTCAAATCTGCCCGGGCGCACCACTAAAATTTCCCCTCGTCATATTTTCTCTTACCGTCCTGCCGAGGCGCTACGCTTCGATTCCTGTGTCGCCGCCAAAAAGGCTTGACCGCCTCCCAGGTTTGGAGTATGGATCGTAGCCGAGCTTTCCTCTTGGAACGGGAGAACGGCATGGGACATCCCGCTGGAACAGGGATACTCCAACCCCCATCGCATCAGCGTGCTGCCAGGTGGATACCTGCCCTTCTCGCCCCTCCGCTCGTACCTCCCGCGACGCCCAAGCTCCTTGACCGGGTTCGTCACGCAATATGGACACGGCACCACAGCCGCCAGAGGTCAGGGCGGTGCTGGATGAGTTGGACGGCACACCGCGGCCGACAGTCCTGGCGGCAAGCACCCGTTGTGAACCGATGACAGTGATGGAGCGCAACCCATAGTGGACCAGGCAACGCACAACAAGATCGTCTCCTTCATCTGGGGCATCGCGGACGATGTCCTGCGCGACCTCTTCAAGCGCGGCAAGTACCCGGACGTCATCCTGCCGATGTGCGTGATCCGACGCATGGACGCGGTGCTCGAGCCGACCAAGCCGAAGGTGCTCGAGACCAAGAAGATGCTCGACGAGGCGCGCTTCACCGAGCAGCGCGCCGCCCTCTGCGATGCCGCGGGACAAGCCTTCTACAATACCTCGAAGTTCACCCTGCGCGACCTCAAGTCCCGTGGCAGCCAACAGCAACTGCTCGCCGATTTCGAGGACTACCTCAACGGCTTCTCACCCAATGTCCAGGACATCCTTGAGAACTTCAAGTTCCGTAACCAACTATCGACGCTCTCTAAGGCCGACGCCATCGGCACGCTGATCAACAAGTTCCTCGACCCCAACATCGACCTCTCTCCGGCCAGCATCGACAATCACGCGATGGGCACGGTCTTTGAGGAGCTGGTCCGCAAGTTCAACGAGGAGAACAACGAGGAGGCGGGCGAGCACTGGACGCCGCGCGACGCCGTTCGACTGATGGCGAACCTCGTGTTCCTGCCCATCGAGGCCGAGATTAAGTCCGGCACCTACCTGCTCTACGACGGCACCGGCGGCACCGGTGGCATGCTCACCGTGGGGGAGGAGACGCTCACCGGGATCGCGACAAAGCGGGGCCTTCAGATCAACTGCCACCTCTACGGCCAGGAGATCAACCCCGAGACCTACGCTGTCTGTAAGGCTGATATGCTCCTCAAAGGCGAGGGCGAAAACGCCGACCACATCGTCGGCGGCGCCGAATGGTCCACGCTCTCTCACGATGCCTTCCCCACCATGCTGTTCGACTTCATGATGTCGAACCCGCCCTACGGCAAGAGCTGGAAGAAGGACCTCGAAGCGATGGGCGGCAAGGACGGCATGCGCGACCCGCGCTTCAAGGTGATGCACAAAGGTGAGGAGTTGTCGCTTGTCACCCGCTCGAGCGATGGGCAGATGCTCTTCCTCGCCAACATGGCGTCGAAGATGAACGACAGCTCTGCCCTCGGTAGCCGCATCGCCGAAGTTCACAACGGCTCGTCGCTCTTCACCGGCGACGCGGGGCAAGGCGAAAGCAACATCCGACGCTGGCTCATCGAGAACGACTGGCTCGAAGCCATCGTCGCGCTGCCTCTCAACCTCTTCTACAACACCGGCATCGCCACCTACATCTGGGTGCTGTCCAACAAGAAGCCCGCGCACCGCAAGGGCCAGGTGCAGCTCATCGACGCAAGCCAGTGGTTCAAGCCGCTGCGCAAGAACCTTGGCAAGAAGAACTGCGAGCTGGCGCCAGAGGACATCGAGCACATCAGCCGCACCTTCCTCGACTTCAAGGAAACGCCCGAGTCGAAGATCTTCCCCAACGCCGCCTTCGGTTACTGGAAGGTCACAGTCGAGCGCCCGCTGCGCCTGCACAGCCAGCTCTCGCTCAAGGCGATCGAAACGCTGCGCTTCGCCTCGGGAGACGAAGACCTGCGCGCTGCGCTCTACGAGGAGTTCGGCGACGATCTCTTCACGAAGTTCGCCAGGATTTCATCGGCGTTGGAGAAGCGCCTTGCCGACTGGGGCAGCGACGAGAACGAAGGCGATGACGAAGAGGGCGGCAGTACGAAGAAGGGTCTGCCCGAGAAGAAGAAAAAGAAACTGCTCGACCCCAAGACATGGGAGCGCGACGGCCGCCTTGTCGAAGTAGCCACGAAGCTGCGCGAGGCGCTCGGCGATACACCATTCGAGGACCACAACGTCTTCCGCGACCGGGTGGATGCCGCGCTCAAGAAGGCCGATATCAAGCTCGCCGCCGCCGACCTCAAGCAGATCCTCAAGGCCGTGAGCTGGCGGGTCGAGACCGCTCCTCCCGTCATCGCCAAGGTACACAAGCCCGGCAAGGCCAAGGCCGACCCGCTGCGCGGCTTCTTCTCCCTCGCCCCACCGGGGGAGAGGGCCGGGGTGAGGGGGCAAGGGCCAAGGAAACCATCGTGGAATACGAGTCCGACCCCGACCTGCGCGACACCGAGCAGGTGCCGCTGCTGGAAGACGGCGGCATCGAAGCGTTCATCCGCCGCGAGGTGCTGCCCTACACGCCCGATGCGTGGATCAAGGAGGACGCCACCAAGATCGGCTACGAGGTCAGCTTCACGCGCCACTTCTACAAGCCGCAGCCGCTCCGCACACTCGAAGAGATCAGCGCCGACATCCTCGCCATCGAGAAGGAAGCCGAGGGACTACTGGATGGACTGCTGAAGGGAGGTCAGCGATGAAGAAGAAAGCCATCTCTTCCCCCCAAGAACTCAAGCCCACCGCGCTACAGCCCAGGAGGCGTAAACACCCCGGCCACGCCGCCGGGACAGAGGCGCCTGCCATCGTTGATGAGGCGGCGCTCCTCACGGACTTGAGAGAACTGATCCAGTCCGCCCGCCAGCGGATTGCCACGGTGGCGAACTCGACCACGACGCTGCTGTACTGGCATCTCGGGCGCCGACTCCTCGCCGAGAGCCTTCAGGACGAGCGGGCGCAGTACGGAAAACGAATTCTCGCGACAGTGTCGCGAGAATTGACAGCTGAGTTCGGAGGAGGCTTTGGCTACGCCACCGTGAATCGTGCCATTCAGTTTGCCCAGTTCTTCCCCGATCCGGCAATTGTGTCGACGCTGTCGACACAATTGAGCTGGAGCCACTTCATCGAGCTGCTCCCGATCAAGGACCCGCTCGCCCGCGATTTTTACGCCGAAATGTGCCGCATCGAGCGTTGGGATGTGCGCACGCTGCGACTGAAGATCGGCGGCATGTTATTCCAGCGCACCGCGCTTTCCAGAAAGCCGAAGTCCGTCATCGCCTCGGAACTCGCGCAACTGCGCGATGGACACATGACCCCCCACATCGTCTTTCGCGATCCGTACATCCTCGATCTGCTGGGACTCACGGGAGCCTACAGCGAGCGCGACCTCGAAAGCGCCATCCTGCGCGAGATCGAGGGCGTCCTGCTGGAGCTGGGCACTGGCTTCGCCTTCGTCACTCGACAAATGCGCATGAGCGTCGGCAAGGACGATTTTCATCTCGACCTGCTCTTCTTCCACCGCCACCTCCACAGGCTGATTGCCGTCGAATTGAAACTGGAGTCTTTCCAGTCTGCGCATGTCGGCCAGATGGAACTGTACCTGCGCTGGCTGGACAAACACGAACGCGCTCCCGGCGAGGAAGCCCCGATCGGACTCATCCTGTGCGCCTCCGCCGATGCCGAACAGGTGGAGCTGCTTCAGCTCGATGCCAAATCCATCCGCGTCAGCGAGTACCTCACCGAGCTACCGCCGCTGCCGCTCTTGCGCGCGCGCCTGCACCAGGCGATAGAACACGCCAGGGAACAGGCGGTCAGGCGACTCCCCAACCCGGAAGATCGGCGATGAATACCTACGAAGCCACGTCCAAGGCGATCATCAGCCTCGCTCGGGGCCTGCGGGATCTTCAACAGCAGGCTGCGCAGTTCGTAGGTCGGGTTAGCGGCTTTTCGCGTAACCCGACAGTGCCAGGGCGGCAGCTACCATTGTCGGGTTACGCTGCGCTAACCCGACCTACGCGCCTGCTCGACTTCTGCGGCCACGAACCCGTGCTGCGGATGTTCAAGGACCTCTGTCGTCACTATTGGGACATCGACCCGGCTGCCACCGCCGACTACGTCAACGCCTACCGCGAATACTGGGATAGCGACGAACCGGGAGGCCAGGCATGATCGCCGACCTCAAGCCCTATCCAGAATACAAGGAGTCGGGGCTGCCGTGGCTCGGGCAAGTGCCGAGGCACTGGGACAGTGAACGTGCGAAATGGCTATTCACGAAGATGGCCAGACCTGTGCGAACTGAGGATGAAGTCGTGACTTGCTTCCGAGACGGTACGGTCACACTCCGAAAGAACCGTCGTCTGCGTGGCTACACGGAGGCGACGGTTGAACACGGGTATCAAGGCATTCGCAAGGGCGACCTGGTTATCCATGGAATGGACGCGTTTGCTGGCGCTATTGGCGTATCGGATAGCGACGGAAAGGGCACTCCCGTCTACAACGTCTGTCAACCGCGCCCGGGCATAAATGCTCGCTACTACGCCCAACTCGTTCGCGAGATGTCACAGTCGCAATGGATTCTGGCGCTCGCCAAGGGCATTCGGGAACGCTCGACAGACTTCCGCTTCGAGATGTTCGGGAATCAGCGCGTGCCGCTCCCCCCGCCCGCCGAGCAGGCGGCGATTGTGCGGTTTCTGGACTGGGCGAACGGGCGGCTGGAGCGGGCGATCCGGGCGAAGCGGAAGGTGATCGCGCTGCTCACGGAGCAGAAGCAGGCCATCATCCACCGCGCCGTCACCCGCGGCCTCGACCCCTCCGTCCCCCTCAAACCCTCCGGCATCCCCTGGCTCGGCGACATTCCGCAGCATTGGTCCCTGAGGAGATTCAAGTTCCTCGCCACGATCAACAGCGGCCAAGTTGACCCGCGGAAGCCGGCATACCGCGACCTAGTCTTGCTCGCGCCGAACCACATCGAGAGCGGCAGCGGCCGTCTACGTGCTCAAGAGACTGCTGCCGAGCAAAGCGCAGACAGTGGAAAGTACCTCGTCCGTCGTGGGCAGGTTGTCTACAGCAAGATTCGTCCGAATCTGCGAAAGGCTACGATCGCCCCGTGCGATTGCCTGTGCAGCGCTGACATGTATCCGATAGCTCCGAAGACAGGGGAGCTATCGGCTGAATACCTCCTGCTACTGCTGCTCTCGCAGTCGTTCACAAAATTCGCGGTTGACGCTTCGATGCGCGTTGCAATGCCGAAGGTGAACAGAGAGGCACTGGCCGACTGCCCCCTGTGGTTCCCAAGTGTTGTTGAACAAACCAAGATCCTCGATTTCGTCGGTCGTGAAAGTGCGCCCATCGGGAACGCCATCTCCCGTCTCGAACGCGAGATCGACCTCCTCCGCGAATACCGCACGCGCCTCGTCGCCGACGTGGTGACCGGCAAGCTCGATGTGCGCGAGGCGGCGGCGCGACTGCCCGACGAAGTCGGACCCGACACCGCCGATGACGCCGCCGACTTGGGCGACGAGACCGAACCCTCCGATGAGGAGGCCGCCGTATGACCCCCGGCCGCGGCGCCGAATACCTCGCGGGCCTGGTTCGTGAACTGTGTAAGCTGCCGCACGAAACCGAGTGGGTGGAGTTCAAGATCAACAACTCCGACCCGCAGGAGATTGGCGAGTATCTCTCAGCGCTGGCCAACGCGGCTGCGCTCAACGGCAAGGCCTTCGCGTACCTTGTCTGGGGCGTCGAAGACCAGGCCCACCACATCGTCGGCACGAGCTTTTCTCCGTCAACCACCAGGAAAGGCAATGAGCCGCTGGAAACCTGGCTGCTCCGACTGCTCACGCCGAAGATCCACTTTCGCTTCCATGACGTGACCGTTGATGGCATGGCGGTGGTGCTGCTGGAAATCGGTCGGGCGTTTCGGCATCCGGTGCGCTTCCAAGGGGAAGAGTTCATCCGTATCGGAGCAGTGAAGAAGCCGCTGAGGGAGGCCCCTGACCGCGAACGAACGCTGTGGCGTATCTTCGACCAGACGCCCTTCGAGGATCTGATCGCCGTCGAACGCGCAGGCGCGGACGATGTGCTGCGCTTGCTGGATTATCCGGCCTACTTCGATCTCCTCGAACAAACGCTGCCGACGGATCGGGACGGCATCTTGAAGGCGCTGAGTGATGACAACCTGATCCAACCCTGCGAGGCGGGTGGCTGGAGCATCACCCATCTGGGCGCCATCCTGTTCGCCAAGCGGCTGGACGACTTCCGCACTCTGCGACGCAAGGTCGTGCGGGTCATCCACTACCGCGGCAGGGGACGAACCGAGACCTTGCGGGAACAGCAATTTCACAGAGGCTATGCCTGCGGCTTCGCCGGGCTGCTCGACTCCATCAACAGCTTGCTGCCCGCCAACGAGGTCATCGGGCAGGCGCTACGCACGACCCAGCCGATGTTTCCAGAACCGGCCGTGCGTGAACTGGTGGCGAATGCCCTGATCCATCAAGATCTCTTTGTCACGGGTGCCGGGCCAATGGTGGAAATCTTCGACGGCCGCATCGAAATCACGAATCCCGGCGAGCCGCTGGTGGATACCCAACGTTTTGTGGATACGCCTCCGAAATCGCGCAACGATGGCATCGCCTCGTTGATGCGCCGGTTCCGTATCTGTGAGGAGCGCGGCAGCGGCATCGACAAGGTCGTTCTCCAAATCGAACTGTTCCAGCTCCCGGCACCGCTCTTCGAGGTGCCGGAGGGGTTTACGCGAGCCGTGCTGTTTGCGCCTCGACCGCTCAAGGACATGGACAAAGCCGACCGCGTGCGGGCGTGCTATCTCCACGCCTGCTTGAAGTGGGTTATGCGGGGCTATCTGACCAATGCCTCGCTGAGGGCGCGGTTCGGCGTCGAGGAGAAGAACAAGGCTACCGTGTCACGCTACATTCGCGAGGCGGTCGAGGCCGACATGATCAAACCATTCGATGAAGATGCGGCCCGGAAGCTGATGAAATATGTCCCGTTCTGGGCTTAAGTTTTAATTGATGGGTAATTGATAGAAGGCTCGTTTGACGGACACATCCGACATGGATAGCGAACAAAACCAATCAGTTGCGATAGGATTTCTAATTGATGGGCAATTGATGAGAGGGGCCCTGTGACCACCGACACCAGCGAAAAGGGCCTCGAAACGCTCATCATGCGGCACATGACCGGCGAGGATGGCCTCGCCGTCACGCCGAACAGGGTCGCCGAACGACCGCCGCCCTGCGGCGGCACCGGCTACACCGCAGGCAGCGCCAAGGACTACGATCGCGCCTACGCGCTCGACGTGCCGCAGGTCTTTGCCTTCCTGCGCGCCACCCAGCCCGAGGCGTTCAAGAAGCTGGCGCTGGCCGACGCTGGCGACTCCAAGGGTATCAACCGCCTCAAGTTCCTCGCGCGCCTCTCGGCCGAGATCGGCAAGCGCGGGGTCATCGATGTGCTGCGCAAGGGGGTGGACCACGGGCCGGTGCATTTCGACCTTTTCTACGGCACGCCGTCGCCGGGTAACGCCAAGGCCGAGGCGCTGCACGCGCTGAATCGCTTTTCGATCACGCGTCAGCTCGGCTACAGCATGGACGAGACGCGCCGCGCGCTGGACCTCGGCCTGTTCATCAACGGCCTGCCCATTGCCACCTTCGAGCTGAAGAACAGCCTTACCAAGCAGACCGTCGAGGACGCCGTCGAGCAGTACAAGCGCGACCGCGACCCGCGCGAGCGGCTGTTCGATTTCGGCCGCTGCGTGGTGCACTTCGCGGTGGACGACAGCGAGGTGCAGATGTGCACCGAGCTTGCGGGCAAGCGCTCGTGGTTCCTACCTTTCAATAAAGGCTACAACGACGGCGCGGGCAACCCGCCCAACCCGTATGGCCTCAAGCCCGACTACCTGTGGAAAGAGGTGCTCACCACGGCAGGTCTGACCAACATTCTCGAGAACTACGCGCAGATCGTCGAGGAGAAGGACCCGCGCACCGGCAGGAAGAAGCGCAAGCAGGTGTGGCCGCGCTACCACCAGCTCGGCGTGGTGCGGCAGGCGCTACCTGATCCAGCACTCGGCGGGCAGCGGCAAGTCGAACTCCATCGCATGGCTCGCACACCAGCTTATTGGACTGAAGTGCGACGACAAGGAGGTCTTCGACTCGGTCATCGTGGTCACCGACCGGCGCCTCCTCGACGATCAGATCCAGACCACCATCAAGCAGTTCATGCAGGTGGGCGCGACGGTGGGTCACGCCGAGCGGTCCGGCGACCTGCGCAAATTCATCGAGGAGGGGAAGAAGATCATCGTCTCGACGGTGCAGAAGTTTCCCTTCATCCTCGACGAAATCGCCACTGAGGGCGGCAAGACCTTCGCCATCGTCATCGACGAGGCGCATTCGAGCCAGGGCGGCAAGACCTCGGCGGCGATGAGCCAGGCGCTCGGTGACCAGGCAGAGGACGAAGACGCCGGGCCCGACCCCGAGGACACGGTGAACGAGGCGATCGAGCAGCGCATGGCGGCGCGCAAGATGCTGCCCAACGCCAGCTACTTCGCCTTCACCGCCACGCCCAAGAACAAGACGCTCGAGATGTTCGGCGAACCGCTGCCGCCAGACGCTGAAGGGCGCGTCAAGCACCAGCCCTTCCACAGCTACACGATGAAGCAGGCGATCGAGGAGGGTTTCATTCTCGATGTGCTGAAGACCTACACGCCGGTGGACAGCTACTACAAGCTGGTCAAGAAGACCGAAGACGACCCGGAGTTCGACACCAAGAAGGCGAAGAAGAAGCTGCGCCGATATGTGGAGAGCCACGACTACGCGATCCGGCTCAAGGCCGAGATCATGGTGGACCACTTCCACGAGCAGGTGCTGGCGGCCGGGAAGATCGGCGGGCAGGCGCGGGCGATGGTGGTGACGAGCGGCATCGAGCGGGCCATCCAGTACTTCCACGCGTTCAAAACGTATCTCGCGGAGCGCAAGAGCCCGTATCAGGCGATCGTCGCCTTCTCGGGCGAGCACGACTACGGTGGAACGAGGGTCAGCGAGGCGTCGCTCAATGGGTTTTCAAGCCGCGACATCGCCGCCAAGATCCAGACCGACCCGTACCGCTTCCTGATCTGCGCCGAAAAGTTCCAGACCGGCTACGACGAGCCGCTGCTACACACGATGTACGTGGACAAGCCGCTTTCGGGCATCAAGGCGGTGCAGACGCTGTCGCGGCTCAACCGGGCGCACCCGCAGAAGCACGACTGCTTCGTGCTCGACTTCCAGAACAACAGCGAGGCGATCACCTTCGCCTTCCAGGATTACTACCGTACCACGCTGCTCGCCGAGGAGACCGACCCCAACAAGCTGCACGACCTGAAGGCGGCGCTGGATGCTGCGCAGGTGTATTCGCCGGAGCAGGTGCAGCAGGTGGTGGAGTTGTTCCTCGGCGGCGCGGACCGCGACCAGCTCGACCCGATCCTCGACGCGTGCATGGCGGTCTACAAAGGCACGCTCGACGAGGACGGCCAGGTCGACTTCAAGGGCAAGGCCAAGGTGTTCTGCCGCACCTACAGCTTCCTCTCGTCGGTGATTTCGTACAGCAACGCCGAGTGGGAGAAGCTGTCAATCCTGCTCAATCTGTTGGTGCCCAAGCTGCCGGCGCCGCAGGAGGAGGACCTCGCGAAGGGCATCCTCGAAGCCATCGACATGGACAGCTACCGCGTCGAGAAGAAGGCGGTGCTGAAGATCGCGCTGGCGGACCAGGACGCGGAGATCGAGCCCGTGCCGACGAATGCGGGCGGCCGCAAGAGCGAGCCCGAGCTCGATCGCCTGAGCAACATCCTCAAGACCTTCAACGAACAGTTCGGGACGACGTTTGCGGACTCGGACCGCATCTTCAAGCACATCCGCGACGACATCGCGCCGAAGGTCGCCGCCGACGCGGCCTTTCAGAACGCGAAGGCAAATACCCCGCATACCGCCCGCCTTGCCCACGATCAGGCTCTTGGCAAAGCGGCTCAGGGTTCGATGAAGGACTTCACCCAGTTCTACAAGCAGTTCGTCGAGAACGAGTCGTTCAAACGCTTCGTCGGCGACATGGTGTATGCGCTCACGAGTCAGGAATGAGTGAGCGGCCGGGGAGATAGGAAACAAAACAGTCCGGGGACATGGGTGACACCGTGCGGCGTTTCAATCTACCTGTACGAGGTGTTATGATTTGTGGCAGCCCACACCTCATTTCGCACGCTGGCCCAAGTTAGTAGGGCTGCTGGGTGGCGCACCGTTGCACCGGCCTTGTCCCCACCGGACGCCCGTACGCGTCAAAGACAGGACTCCGCT
>ORMF010164947.1_pt1 | contig 14544 bp, 9 predicted proteins | sample 1779871 | NCBI WGS metagenome assembly ORMF01 (sample SAMEA104232316, study PRJEB22302) | groundwater metagenome | biome: forest; feature: aquifer; material: groundwater | place: USA | collected 2011-08-07 | depth 5.4 m | reverse complement strand
GTTTTCGCGAATCGCCCACCGCTCCGTTACCGTCGCGGCTCAGAATGAAGTCTCGCGATATCAACAACTGCTACCGAGCCACGCGCGTGAGCAAGTGGTCCTTTGGGTCGGATTTGGCATTTTTGCGCCGGAAAGTAGTTAATGAAAGAGAGGTGCTCGAATAGATACCGCGGAATCAGATGAAGAAGTTGAGCCTGTCTTGAGGGTCTTTCGACCTTGTTGTACGCGGCCGCCCGGTCGGGCGCTTTGGGGCCGCAGGAGGTAAGCAGCGCGGCTAGAACAACCATGAAGGCTCGCATCCGCTTATACGACAATCTTCCAGGGCTTGCGTTCCTCGCGAGCCAGGAACTTCCGCGCCTCCGCCTGCTGGGTGGTCCAGCGCTTGTTGTCCCAATCCAGCCGCAGTTTGGACCGCAGCGCCACGTTCCCCAGCAGACAGGTCGTGGTGGACTTCTGGCAGACCTCAATATCCGAAATCGGACGGTTCCGCGTGCGCACGCATTCCATGAAGTTCTGCCAATGCGCCATGTTCGAGTTGTTCGAAGAGGCCACCTCCACCGCTTCCACCGGCGAGTCCTTCTCCGGCACTACCTTGTACCCCGACCGGTCCACAAACAAGGTCCCCTTGTCGCCGTGAAACAGGATGCCGCCGCCTTTGCCCATCATCGAATTCGCATTCCCGTAGCGATTCTCATAGGTCGCTATGAAACCCGGATACTCATAGGTGACCTGGATCGTATCCGGCGTGTCGCGATTGTCGGTCAGCCGGAACTTTGCCCCTAGCGACGTGATCGCATTCGGCATCGCTTCGTTGAAGGCCATCTGCACAATGTCGAGCCAGTGCACGCCCCAGTCCGTCATCATCCCGCCCGCGTAATCCCAGAACCAGCGAAAATGCGAGAACGCCTTGGGGTCCACGCCGAACCGGTTCGCGTTGTAGGCATGCTGCGGAGCCGGTCCCAACCACATGTCCCAATCAAGATCCGAAGGCGCAGCCCCGTCCGGCGGATTGCCAATTCCTTCCGGTTTCGAGAGGCCGTAGTTCCATGTCCGGACAAAGGTCACCTCGCCGATCTCGCCGCTCTTCACGATTTCCGTGGCCTTCTGGAAATGGAGTCCGGACCGCTGCATCGTGCCCGCCTGCACCACCCGGCTGTACTTGCGCGCCGCCTGCACCATCTTGCTGCCTTCATCCACTGTCACTGAAATCGGCTTTTCCACATACACATCTTTGCCCGCCTTGCACGCCTCCACGGTCATATAGGCGTGCCAGTGGTCCGGCGTCGCGATGCACACGATGTCGATCGACTTATCCGCAAGAATCTCGCGGAAGTCGCGGACCTCCTTCGCCTTGCCCTGCGTCATCTCCACCGCTTTTTCCAGATGCGGCTTGTAGACGTCGCACACCGCCACTACCTCCAGGTTCTCCTGCTTGAGTGCGAACCCCAGATTCGACTGGCCCATCCGCCCCACGCCGATAACAGCGATGGTCGGCTTGTCGTTGGCGCCTTTTACATTGCCGGTAAACAGCGACGTCGTCAATGCCGCCGAGGCGCCTTTTAGAAAGTCCCGGCGCCCGTTGTTGTTGTCTGTGGTGTTCATGGTGTTCCTTTCCTCAACAGTTGAAATCTTATCACTGCGTCCTTTTCCTGGACTCCCACCGCGCCGCCATGATCGCACCCGGATTCATCGGCAGCCGGCACAGTCTCACCCCGGCGGCCCGGCACACAGCGTTGGCCACTGCAGGCGCAGGCGGCACAATGTTGGCCTCGCCCACCCCGCGCACCCCGAACGGATGGCCCGGATTGGGCACCTCCACAATGCACGTCTCAATCATCGGCAAATCGAGCGAGGTGGGCATACGGTAGTCCAGCAGGCTCGAGTTCATCATCGTCCCCTGCTCGCTCATCCAGTACTCTTCATTCAAAGCCCAACCGATCCCCTGCACGCTTCCGCCCTGCATCTGCCCTTCCACATAGCTTGGATGGATCGCCTTGCCCGCATCCTGCACGCAGGTGAATCGCAGAATCGTCGTCTTGCCCGTATCCGGGTCCACCTCGACATCGGCGATGCTCCCTGCAAACGATCCGCCCACGCCGCGCGGATTCACCGCGCCCCGGCCTACGACCGGGCCGCCGGTTTCTCCTATCCGCGCCGCCAATTCAGCAAAGGTCATCGATTTATCGCCGGACCGGAACAGGCCACCTTCCGCCTCCACGTTCGCCGCTTCCGATTCCCAAAGCTTAGCGGCGCGTTCTTTCATCTGCCGCATCACATCTTGCGCCGCCTCATAAGCAGCCCAACCAGTGGCGAACGTCGTCCGGCTCCCGCCCGTCACCGCCGTGAATCCGATTGAATCGGTATCCGCCACCATGGGCAGCACCGCTTCCGCCGGAATGCCCAGAACCTCGGCGGCCTGCATTGCAATCGAGGTCCGCGTGCCTCCGATGTCTGTGGAACCCTCCACCAGTTGCACCGTGCCATCCGCATTCACGCTGATCGTGCAACTGGACGGCAACCCGACGTTGAACCAGAATCCCACCGCCACGCCGCGCCCTCGATTCGGTCCAGTGAGAGGAGTTTGATAGTGAGGCGTGTTCTTCATCGCCTCCAGAACCTCCACGCATCCGATCTTCCGGAACTTCGGGCCATCGGCGCGCCGAGTCCCCTCTTTCGCGGCATTCTTTAACCGGAACTCGATCGGATCCATGCCCAGCTTTTGCGCCAGCTCATCCACCACGCTCTCGGTGGCAAAAGCCGCATTCGGAGCGCCCGGCGCGCGATAGGCCGCCGTGCTCGGCTTGTTCACCACCACGTCATAGCCGTCAATGGTGACGTGCTCCAGATCGTAGGCCGCAAAAACCGTCATGCCCGCCGGACCCACCATCGCCCCCGGATACGCGCCCGCCTCGAATGCCAGCAGTGCCTGGGCCGCCGTGATCCGCCCGTCCTTGGTCGCGCCTATTTTCACTTTCATGTGCGAGCCCGGCGTCGGACCGGTCGCTTCAAAAACATCCTTGCGCGACATCACGATTTTCACCGGACGCCCGCTCTTTTGCGACAGCATCGCGGCCACCGGCTCCAGGTACACCGGAATCTTTCCCCCGAACCCTCCCCCAATCTCGGTCGGCGTCACCTTCACCTGCGATACCGGCAAACCCAGCACGCACGCCGTGACGTCGCGAACCACAAATGCCCCCTGCGTGCTGCACCAGATCAGCACACGGCCATCGTTGTTCCAAAGCGCGGTGGCGTTTTGCGGCTCAATATAGCCCTGATGCACCGTGGCCGTGTCGAACTCGCGTTCCACAATCACATCAGCCTCCGCAAATCCTTTCGCGGCATCCCCTTTGACATGCCGGAAATGCTCGGCGATATTGCCCGGCGTATCGGTCGGCGTCCCCAATTCCTTCATCCGCAGCTTGTCATGGATCACCGGAGCATCCGGCCGCATCGCATCCGGAGCTGTCAGGCAGCAGCCCAGTACCTCGTAATCCACCGTAATCAGCGACGCCGCTTCCTCCGCCACATGCCCGTTGACTGCCGCCACCGCAGCCACCGCGTGGCCCCGGTAGAGCACTTTGCCGCTGGCCAGCATATTTCCGCGCACGAAACTCAGCGGAGTCTCCCCTTCGCCCAGATCCACCATCTGGTCCGGCGCCTCTGGAAAATCCTCTGCCGTCACCACCGCCATCACGCCCGGAAATGCCCGTGCCTTGCTCGTGTCGATCCGCAGGATGCGCGCATGGGCGTGCGGGCTGCGCAGCACGTGGCCGTGCAGCATCCCCGCCATCTGCACATCCGCGCCATAGATGGCCCTGCCCGTCACCTTATCGGCGCCATCGTGTCGCACCGGCCTGGTCCCGATTACCTTGTATGCTGTCGTACTCATGCCTTTGCCTCCTGTGCGCATGCTGAAACCGCGCGCACGATCTTGTCGTAGCCCGTGCAGCGGCACAAATTCCCCGCCAGCCAAAGCCGGATCCGATCCTCATCCGGATTGGGTTCACTATCCAGCAATGCCTTGGCCGACACAATGAAACCCGGCGTGCAAATGCCGCATTGCAAGGCCGCGTTTTCCAGAAATGCCTGCTGCAGCTTGTGCAGTTCATTGCGGGCGGCGATGCCTTCAATGGTGGTGATCTCGCGCCCTTCCGCCTCCACACCCAGAACCAGGCACGATGTGACGATACGGTCATCCAGCACCACCGTGCACGCCCCGCAGTTGCCGTCGTTGCAGCCTTCCTTGGTTCCCGTCAGCCCCACTATGTCCCGCAGGCACTCGAGCAGGCTTTGCCGCGGCTCGCAGAGGAACTCCGCCGGCTGCCCGTTGATGATCGTATGAACGTGTGATTTTCCAGCCATGGCTATTGCACCCCCTGCGACCTTCGGATGGCCTCTTCCAATGCGCGCCGCGTCAACACCCCGCACAGGTGCCGCCGGTAGTCGGCCGTCCCGCGCATGTCGGTGATCGGTTTGGCCATCACCTTGGCGATCTCACCGGCCGCTTCAATCGAGAGGCTGCCCACCAGCTTGCCCTCCAACCACTCCCCCGCGTCCCGCACAAACAAAGGAGTCGGGGCAACCGATGCCAGCGCCACCCGGGCCGCGCGGAATCTCCCATTCTCCACCTCTACCGAAACCCCCGCTCCGGCCACCGCTATGTCCATTTCATTTCGTGGAATGAAACGGATATAGCTCGCCCCGAAGCCCGCCACCGGCGCAGGCACGTGCATCGAAACCAGCATCTCTCCGGCCCCCAATATATTCTGGCCCGGCGCGGTGCAAAAATCCTCCCCCACCGCTACCCGCTCCCCTTGCGGACCAGCGATGCGGCAGCTTGCATGCAGCGCGATCAGCAGAGGAATCGAATCCGCGCTCGGCGCAGCGTTGCACAAATTTCCGCCGATCGAGGCGCGTCCTTGAATCTGGGTGCCGCCGATCAGCGAGGCCACCTGCCGCAGCGATGGATAGGCCCGGCATACCGCCGCGTCTCCATAAATCCGGTAACAGGGCACCGCCGCTCCCAGCGTGAGCCCCACGCCGCTGTCGTAGCTAAGCTCATTCAACTCCGCGATGTTCTTGATGTCGATCACCAAATCGGCCGGCTTGCGGCCCGCCCGCATCTGCACCAACAGATCGGTTCCTCCGGCCAGCAGTCGCGCGCCGGGATTCGCCCCCAACAAAGCCAACGCCTCGCTTAAAGTCCGGGGTGCTGCGTAATCAAACCATTTCACGTTGTATAAATCTCCTTATCACTCAACCGCGGCCGGCAAGCTTCCAGGGTACAACGAAGCTACCGCTCGGATGTGCTGCCGCCAATTGCCTTGAACTCCGCTTCGAGTCTGGCCCTCCATGGCCCAACCGGCGCCGCCTCGATCAGCTTGCTCAGCGCGCGGGTGTGCGCCACTGCCAGCGCCTTGATTGCGGGCGCCTTTACATCCGGTATGACACCAGTGCCCTCCCAGTTGCCTCTCTTGACCGCGCTCCGGACTTTCCCGTTTGGCACCGTGACCTGGAGCCGCTCATTGATAGGGTAGGGCCGCCCCGGATTCGCCGCGCCGGCCGTTGTTTCTCCAACCACCTCGGCGCGTCCTCTTTCCTGCAGCAGGAATGCAAGTCCTTCTCCCGCCGAAAATGTGCTGGCTGCCGTGAGTACGTACATGGGGCGGCTTCCCTGGCCTCCTGGCAGCGTCCTGGCCTCGGTGCGATATTCTTTCCCCGAACTCCCGGATCGCGGTATTATTTCGAACAAGGCCAAGCTTGGCTGTTCGAAGAAATAGCTGGCAACCAGTGCCACCCCATCCGGCGCTCCTCCTCCGTTGACGCGCAAATCCACAATCAGAGCGTCGGCGTGGCGAAGCATCCCCATCGCCAATGAGATCGCCTCGCGCGCAAGCTCAGCCCGCTCGAATCCGGTGATGTTGAGGTAGCCCACGTTGCCCGACAAAACCTCCACTCGCTGCATTCCGAAGTTGAAGCGCCGGGCGCGAACCTCCCGGGACTCCTGCGCAGAGGCAGCCGTTGCGGCGCCCGGCACGGGAACCGGAATCGTTGATACCGCCAGGTGCTTATCCTTGGTCAAGGAATAGAGGTCTGCCGTGAGCAGTCTCGCCAGGTCCTCCAGCTTCCCGCCCTCGTTGTATCTCCCGGCCGCGAGCCTTGCTCGAAGCTGCTGTTGTACTTGCGCGCCCACCGCGGCATCCATGTATTCGCGCTCCACAATGGCGCCGAGAGATTCTACCGCCTGTTGCACGAAATCAGTGGTCACCGGCGTAAAAGAGGCCGGGGCCTGTGCTTTCAGGCGAGAGCGCAGGACGGGCAAGGCCGACAGTATTGCTAGACGCCTGGATGGCTGCTTTTGAAGAACACGCGCAAAACGGACTCGCTCCGGCGCCTTGAATACCGCGTGTTCCTCCCCGTTTGGCGCCGCGCCTCCGCGGCCTTTGCGCTTTTGAGACACTTCTTCAAATATACCGGAGTGGCCGCCCCCTGCTAGGATCAAGTCAGGCCCGCGCACGCGGCCCGCTCGCGGCAGACTCACACTTCATGTCATCACCGGCTGGCTCATCCTCCTGGCGGCTCGGCTTGCGCGCCCTCCACCATCGCGACTTCCGTGTGTTCCTCATCGGCCAGGTCATCTCGCTCAGCGGGAGTTGGATGCAGGGCCTCGCCCAAAGCTGGCTCATCTGGCGCCTCACCCATTCCACCTTCCTAATGGGCGCTCTCGGCTTCTGTACTCACATACCCGTTCTCCTGCTCAGCCCCATAGGCGGCATCGCGGCCGACCGCTTTTCCCGCCGCCGCCTTGTGATCCTCGCCCAGTTCGCCTTCCTGGCCCAGTCCTCCGCTCTTGCTTTCCTTACTCTCACCGGCCGGATCAACGTTCCTCTCCTGTTGGCCCTCGCCACCTCCTTCGGCATCGTCAATGCTTTTGAAATTCCCGCCCGCCAGTCCCTCTATGTCCACATGGTGGGTGAACGCGATCTGTCCAACGCCATCGCCCTCAACTCGATGACCTTCAACGCCGCCCGCCTCGTCGGACCACCCATCGCCGGATTCATCCTCGCCGCCTTTGGCGAGGGGATCTGTTTCCTCGTCAACGCGTTTTCCTTTCTCGCGGTGATCTTCTCGCTGTTCCTCATCTCGCCCTCCGAACCTTCCCGCGCCGTAACCACCTCCGCCCTGCGCCACGTCCGCGAAGGGTTTGCCTACGCCTGGGCCAACCGCGAGGTCCGGCTCCTGCTCGCCGTCACAGCCCTGGTCAACCTCGCCGGCTCGCCCGTCATCGTGCTCGGTCCCGTTTTCGCCGACGCAATTTTCCATCAGGGCTCCCGAGGCCTCGGCTTCCTCACCGGAGCCCTAGGACTCGGAGCTGTCGTCGGCACCCTCGTTCTCGCGCGGCAAACCGGAACCTCCTCCATGGCACGCACCGTCCTGGCCAGCTCGCTCACTATGTCCCTCGGCCTCATGGTATTCTCCGTTTCGCCTTCCTTCCTGCTCTCGCTGCTCTCGGTAGGCTTGGTAGGCTTCAGCATCTTCCGCCAGTTGGCCGCCACCAATACCCTCATTCAGACCCTGATCAATGACGACTACCGCGGCCGTGTCATGGCCATCTACTCGATGATGGTCATCGGCATGCTCCCCCTCGGCAACCTCGCCTCCGGCGCCGCCGCCGAACACATCGGCGCGCGTGCTACTGTCTTTTGTGGCGCGCTCTTTGCTCTTTGCGCCGCCGCTTTTCTGCGGCTGCTGGCCGGATACCGGTTTCGAAACTCCTTATGAAATTCCTATCTCTGCTCGTTCTCCTCTTTACCACCGGCGCCGCCGCCCAGACCGCTGACATTCTCCGCGACCTCAGCGAAATCACCGGACTCCAAATCCGGCGCGCGGTGAAGCAGGAAACGATGAACCGCTCTCAGCTCAAGCAGTTCTTCGAGCAGCGTATCAAGGAAGTGGTGAAGCCCGAAGAGCTGCGCGTGGAAGAGCTAACGCTGAAGAAGTTCGGTTTCGTCCCCGCCGATTTCGATCTCAAAAGCACCACCATCGATCTGCTCACCGAACAGGCCGCCGCCTTTTACGACTACCGAAAGAAGAAGATGGTTCTGCTGGACAGCGGTGGCGACGGGTTGCAGCAGACCGCCCTGGTGCATGAGCTCGCTCACGCTCTGGCCGACCAGCACTTCAATCTCGAAAAATACCTGACCAAGGGCAACTCCAGTGACGATGCCTCCCTCGCCCGCACTGCTGTGATGGAAGGCCAGGCAACCTGGTTGATGTCCGAGCATGCGGCGAAGCGCCTCGGCCAATCCCTCGTCGATGCGCCTCTGCTGGTGGAGGCGATGAGCCGTATGGCCGCGGGCTCCGGCGCCTCGTTCCCCGTATTCGAAAAAGTTCCTCTCTACATGCGGGAGTCGCTCGTATTTCCGTATTCGAAAGGGATGCTGTTCCAACAGGCCGTCGTAAAAAAACTGGGCAAGCAGGGCTTCCGGGAAGTGTTCCAGCACCCGCCCACCACCTCACAGGAGATTCTCCATCCGGAAAAATACTTCAACCACATCGTTCCGGAAAAGGTGGAGCCGCCGCTTCCTCCGGGCAAGGGTTGGAAGGAACTCATCGATGGGACCCTCGGTGAGTTTGACCACGATATACTTTTGCGGCAATATTCTCCCGGCGATGCCGGGCTGCAAGTGGCTTGGCGCGGCGGCCGCTACAGAATCCGGGAGCACAAGAAAACCAAACGCACCGTGCTCGCCTACGCCACCGCCTGGGACTCGGAGGCCTCCGCCGTCAAAATGCTGCAAGCCTACCGGCGCATCCTCCAAGGTAAGTGGAAAAAGTTTCAAGTCACCTCGGAGTCCGATATACGGATACAAGGAATCGGCGATGAAGGCTATTTTGACCTTAACCGGCAGGGCACGGCCATTTTCAGCCTGGAAGGCGTCGAGGCTCTCCCGGATCGATAAAAGCTGTACAATCCCCTATATGCAACCCGTTGTTTCTCGAATCGCAACCCTGCTGCTGATTGGCGCGGTCTACCTCCAGGCCCAGCCGCAGCGTCTCATGCTCTGGCCCGTCCGCGGCACCAGGGAAATGGTCGGCGCAGCCAACAACTTTGAAGTCGAGGCCGGCTTCCGTATGCTTACCAATGGCGGTAACGCCGTCGACGCCGGTGTGGCCGCCACCCTCGCCGCCGCGGTCACAGAGCAGGCCCGATTCGGGCTCGGCGGCGAAATGCCCGTCCTCATAAAGATGGCCGGCAAACCAGTCGTCACCGTCAACGGTGTCGGCATCGCCCCGGAAAAGGCAACTCCGCAGTACTACAGCACCCGTTCGCCCGAGCCGTGGGAAACCGTCGGCCGCATGCCCCCCATCCCGGCCCAGGGCATCCGCGCCGCCATCACCCCCGGAGCCTTCGATGGCTTGATGCTTGCCCTCGGATCCTACGGCACTCTGTCATTTGAAACCGTCGTCACCCCCGCCATCGAGTACGCCGGTGGATTCCCACTTGGCGAGGAGTTCTCCGGATTCATCCATGGCAACCAGAAGCTGCTCGAACTCTGGCCCGCCTCCGCCAAATTCTTCCTGCCTGGCGGCGCTCCGCCAAAGGTTGGCGAAATCTTCCGTGCCCCCACGCTCGAGAAAACCCTGCGCGAACTCGTGCAGGTGGAGCGCAAGGCGCGCGGCAGCCGGGCCAAGAAAATCCGTGCGGTCCGCGACTATTTCTATACCGGCAAGCTCGCTCAGCGCATCGCCGATGCCAGTCAGGCCAGCGGCGGTCTCATCACCCTGGCCGACCTCAAGAAGCAGCAGGCCGACATCGACGAGCCACGCTTTGGCGACTATCGCGGCTACCAGATCGCCAAGCCCGGCTTCTGGACCCAGGGCCCGGTCATGATCCAGGCGCTCCACATTCTGGAGGGCTATGACCTGCGCGCCATGGGCCACAACTCCCCGCAATATCTCCACACTCTCATTGAGGCCGTCAAGCTCGCCTTCGCCGATCGCGACCGCTACTACGGCGATCCCAAGTTCAGCCAGATTCCCGAACAAATGCTCCTGTCCAAGGACTACGCCGCCGGCCGCCGCAAACTCATCGATCCCGATCGCGCCTCCATGGAGCATCGCCCGGGCTCCTTTGCCCCCGCCATGAACCTGTCCAGCGGTGCCGGCGCTGGCGGAGCCAGCCAGGATACCACCTGCGTCAACGTCGTAGACCGCGCCGGAAATGTCTATTCAGCCACACCCAGCGGCGCATGGCTCCCCTCGGTCATTGCCGGCGACACCGGCATCCCGTTTAGCACCCGGCTCCAGTCCTTCGTCCTCACCGCCGGTCATCCGAATATCCTCGCTCCCGGCAAGCGCCCCCGCGTTACCTTGAGCCCCACCATGGTTCTGCGCGACGGCAAACCCTACATCGCCATGTCCACCCCCGGCGGCGACAATCAGGATCAGGCCATGCTCCAAGTCATGCTGAACATCCTCGAGTTCGGCATGAACCCCCAGCAGGCCGTCGAAGCTCCCCGCTTTCAGACCGAGCACTTCTATACCTCATTCGCCAATCACGAATTCTCGCCCGGCCGCGTCGCCCTGGAAAATCGCATCCCGAAAACCATCGCCGGCAAGCTTCAGGAAATGGGACACCTCGTCGACATGCGCGGCGACTGGTCGAACGCGTCCGCCCCCGCCGTCATCCAGATTCACGACGGTGTCCTCGATGGCGGCGCCGCCCCCCGCCGAGGGCGCTTCATTTTCGGTAGATGATCTCCCGGGCGGAAGCATTAATCAGGGACGGCTTCGCTTTTTAGGAACTCGCTCGCACAACGGAGCTCGGCGCGGCAGGAAGTGCGCGAGTTTCTGGCGTGGTGGTGGGCCGCGCCGGCCCTGTGCGAGCTTCAAAGTATTTCTAAAAAAAGTGCGTTTGACCAGCTTGGTTTCGCGAGAAACCGCAGTATAATGCCGAGCAAGGGGAACAACCCAAGCTGAAATTCTAAGTTGAGAACCGGTCATCGGTTCAAGTTCGGGAGGTATCCATGAAAGCTCCAGTTCTGGCAACCTTGCTCATCTCGGTGGTGGCAGTTGCCTCTGCCCAGAATGTCTCCAGTTCCGTAAATGGTTCGCTCGCCGACCCCACTCGAGCGGCCATCGGCGGCGCCGAAGTGAAACTCACGCGGCACGGGACCGGATCGGTTCTTACCACGCGATCCGATTCCGAAGGCTTGTTCACGTTTCCCAACGTCGGTACCGGCGTTTATGACCTCAGCGTGCAACAGTCCGGCTTTAAGGCGCTGGCCGTGCAGGATATCGCCGTCAGTGCCTCCGAGATTCGCAGCCTCGGCCGCCTCACGCTCCAAATCGGCGAGGTACGGGAAGCCGTCAGCGTCACCGCGGAAGTCACGCCGCTACAATTGTCCAGCGCGGAGCGTTCCGGGACCGTTACGGGGGCGCAGATCAACAATTTGGCTCTGAAGGGCCGGGATTTCTTTGCGCTGTTGCAGACCATTCCTGGCGTGGTCGATACCGCCGCCGATACGCGCGAGACAACCTCGAATCAGCCGCAACGGGGAATTTACATCAACGGCACGCGCGAGAACCAGAAGAATGTCTCGGTGGATGGAGTCACGGCCATGGACACACATTCCAACGGCAGCGCCACCTTCCAACCCAACATGGACTCGATCGAGGAGGTACGGATCCTCACGTCCAACTATCAGGCTGAGTATGGACGCAATGGCGGCGGCTCCATCACCGCCATCACCAAGAGCGGGAATAGCCAGTTCCACGGTTCCGGCTACAACTTCTACCGCCACGAATCATTGAACGCGACGAATTTCTTCCTGAACCGGTCGGGAACGCGCAAACTCCCCTACCGCTACCGCATTAGCGGCTACTCGATCGGAGGTCCGGTCTTCCTCCCGGGAAGATTCAACACCAACAAAGACAAGCTGTTTTTCTTCTGGTCGCAGGAGTACACGGGGGTCAAGGCCGACTACGGGGCTGTGTTCGCGAACATGCCGACGCAACTGGAACGCAACGGGGACTTCTCGCGCAGTTTCGACGTCAACGGGGCGTTGATCCGCATCACCGATCCCTCCACCGGCCAGCCGTTTCCGGGCAACGTCATGCCGCAGAACCGGATCAGCAAGCTGGGCCAGTCGATGCTCAATTTTTTTCCGCTCCCGAACTACACTGACCCGGACCCGCGGAACTTATATAACCGGAATCATCGCGACACCTACAGCGGCGCAACTCCGCGCCGTAATGACATCCTCCGGCTGGACTACAACGCCAGCCAGTCGCTCCGTCTCTACTACCGCTATGGCCTGGATGTGGATGACACCTTCATCCCGTGGGGAGACCGGATCGGCAACACGAACTTCCTGATCAGTCCTGTTTTTGTCGACCGGTCCGGCAAAGGCCACCTGGTCAACCTTACCAAGACCTTCAGCCCGACCCTGGTCAACGAGTTCCGATTCGGCGCCAGCTACGTCGTCCGTGATTACGATTTCGTGGAACCGGCCAAGCTCATGCGTTCCCTCATGGGGAATCCGCCGGAATGGTTCGACGACAAAAATCCTGCCATCAACTACATCCCGACCGTGCAGTTTGGCGGCCAGCCTGCCAATCCCATCGCCGCCCCCTTCAACAGCTACCTTCCCAACCGGTACCGCAATCCCGTCTATGCGATCACCGATAACCTCAGCAAGATCCTGGGCCGGCACAGTCTCAAGACAGGATTCTATTTCGAACGCACGCTGGCGGAAACTCCAGGCAACGGCAGCTACCGGGGCACCTTCAACTTCAGCCGCGACGTCAATAATCCGTTCGATTCCGGTCACAGCTACTCCAACACGATGCTGGGCAATTTCGCCTCTTACACAGAGCATGAGAAGCGCTTCAGCACGCGGCAGCGCTTTTTCCAGATCGAGTGGTATGTGCAGGACAACTGGCGTGTCAGCAACCGGCTGACGCTCGACATCGGCTTGCGCTTCTCGCAAATGGCGCCCATGCGGGAGCTCGACAATCAGGCCGCGGCCTTCAATCCCGCCCTTTACGATCGCTCCAAGGCCCCATTGCTATACGTTCCCGCCCTCGACGGGTCGCGCCGCCTCGCCAAGGACCCGCGAACAGGCGCCTTCGCTCCGGCCCCTCTCATCGGACTGTACGTTCCCGGCACCGGCGACACTGCCAACGGATCCGTCATCGGCGGAATCAACGGCGTTCCTCCCGGCCTCTATGACCGGCCTCTGGTCAACCTCGCGCCCCGGTTCGGTTTCGCCTACGATCTGTTCGGGGACGGCAAGACCGCTATGCGCGGCGGCTGGGGCTGGTTCTTCGATACCGGACAGAACAACCCATTTTCCGCCACCATCGGTAGTCCGCCCGTTTACCGGCAGCCTATCCTCTACTACAGCAACCTGGACTCTTATGCATCCAGCGGGGGCGCCACCGGTCCGCAGAGCGTGACTACTCTCTATGGCAAGCACCAGACCCCCAACACGATGAACTTCAGCTTTGGCATTCAGAAGCAAATCTGGGACATGGTGATCGACGCTTCCTACGTCGGCAGTCTCTCGCGGAATCTGTACGTGATTCGCCCCATCAATCCTATCCCGATGTTCGGCCGCTTCGACCCGGCCAACCAGGATCCGACTCTGGCGGCGGGGCGTCCGCTGCCGGACAACTTCTTCCGGCCATTCCCGGGCCTGGGTGATGTTTCCGCCTACGAGCACATCGCCACCGCGAACTACCATTCGTTCCAGCTCAGTGTGAATCGCCGTTGGTCGCGTGGGCTCCAATACGGCGTATCCTACACCCGGGGCAAGACGCTGGGCTTGTCCAACAATGACACCACCTCGATCACTCCGTACTTCGACTTCCGGCAAAGAAACTACGGCCCGCTCAGCTTTGACAGGACGCATGTTCTGGTCCTGCACTACATTTACGAATTGCCCCGGCTTGGCAAGCGGCTCGGCTCGCGCCCGCTCGGCTGGATTGTTGACAACTGGCAGGTTTCCGGCATCACCTCGCTGATCAGTGGATCCCCCTTTACCCCCGGCTTTTCCACTGTCGACGGCCAGGACATTACCGGGTCCAGTGAAGGCGCACGCATCAACGTGGTAGCCAACCCGAACCTTTCCCAAAGCGAGCGGACCTTCTTCCGCAATTTCAACACGGATGCGTTCCGGCGCCCGGCTTTGCGCGATTTTGGCAACGCCGGCGTCGGCATCCTGCGCGGCCCCGGAACCAACAACTGGGACCTGAATATCAACACGCGCATTCCCTTGTTCTCCGAGTCGCGCTATATTCAATTCCGCACAGAATTATTCAATGCCTGGAATCACACCCAGTTCTCCGGCCTGTTCTCGACCGCCCGCTTCGACGCCCAAGGCCGCCAGGTGGACGCCAACTTCGGAGCGTTTAGTTCGGCGCGCCCGCCCCGCACCATTCAGTTATCGCTGAAAGTCGTCTTCTAAGTAACACGCGCAAAACGGACTCGCTCCGGCGCCTCGAAGACCGCGTGTTCCTCTCCGTTTGGCGCCG